>Ga0070714_100000987_pt1 | contig 20325 bp, 16 predicted proteins | sample LARL83metaG_FD_65450 | JGI IMG/M metagenome (GOLD analysis project Ga0070714, IMG submission 65450) | Corn, switchgrass and miscanthus rhizosphere microbial communities from Kellogg Biological Station, Michigan, USA - LAR L8-3 metaG | ecosystem: Host-associated > Plants > Roots > Rhizosphere ... | reverse complement strand
GCGGAACGCAACGCCGCCCGCGTGTTCGGCGCGCAACAAACCTTCTTCGTGCTCAACGGCAACTCCACGGCCAACCGGATCGTCGGCCACCACAGTGCGGTCGCCGGCGAGACCATGCTCGTGGACCGCAACTGCCACAAGTCGATCCTGCACGCGCTCACGATCTCCGGCGCCGAACCGCACTACCTGGTCCCGCAACGCAACGGTCTCGGTCTGGCCGGTCCGATCGCGCCGGACACCCTGCGGTCGGCACCGGCCGCGGTATCGGCCGTGATCACCAATTCGACCTACGACGGGCTGTGCTACGACGCGGTGGCGGTGGCCCGCCTGCTCGCCCCGAGTGTGCCGCGGATCCATTTCGACGAGGCATGGTTCGCCCACGCCGCGTTCCACCCGCTCTACGCCAACCGGTTCGGCATGGCGATCGGCCCGGACACGATGCCCGACGAGTCGCGTCCGACGGTGTTCGCGACCCAGTCGACGCACAAACTGTTGGCCGCGCTGTCCCAGGCGGCCATGATCCACCTGCGGTCCGCGCCGCGTGATCCGGTCGATCCGGACCTGTTCAACGAGACCTACCTGATGCACGCCACCACGTCCCCGTCCTACCCGATCATCGCGTCGCTGGACGTCGCGGCCGGCATGATGGACGGCGTGGGCGGGCAGCACCTGCTCGACGAGGCGATCACCGAGGCCATCCGGTTCCGGCAGGCGATGGTGCGGCTGCGGGAGCGCATCGAACACAGCCACGACCGGCCGCCGTGGTTCTTCGGCGTGTGGCAGCCGGACGCGGTCGCCCACACGCCGGTCGAGTTGCTGGCCGGCGATCCGAGCTACTGGACGCTCGCGCCCGGCGAGGAGTGGCACGCGTTCGGCGACGTGCCGCCCGACTACTGCCTGCTCGACCCGATCAAGGTCACCATCACCTGCCCCGGAGTGCGCGCGAACGGAACGCCGGAGGAACTCGGGATACCGGCCAGGATCGTCGCCGCCTACCTCGAACGCCGCGACATCGTGGTCGAGAAGACCGGGGACTACACCCTGCTCGCGTTGTTCTCCCTCGGCGTGACCAAGGGCAAGTGGGGCACGCTGGTCGACGCCCTCGTCGACTTCAAGGCCGCCCACGACGACGGCACGCCGGTCGAGGACCTGATTCCGGATCTGGGCCTGACCGGCTCGGTGGCCGACCTGTGCGCCCGCATGCACGCCACACTGCGTGGACATGATCTCGGCACGCTGCTCGACGAGGTGTTCACCAAGCTGCCGGTCCCCGCGCTGACCCCGGCGGACAGCCATGCCCGGCTGGTACACAGCCGGATACAACGGGTTCGACTCGACGAACTGCCGGGCCGTGTCATGGCATCCCTGGTCGTCGTCACGCCGCCCGGCATCCCCATGCTCATGCCCGGCGAGCAGACCGGTCCGGCCGACGGCCCGGTGATCCGGTATCTGAACGCACTGCAGGACCTCGATCGCGCGTTCCCCGCGCTGGGCACGGACGTACACGGTGTGCACCGCGACCGGGACGGCACCTTCTGGCTGGACTGCACCCTGGACTGAGCCTCACACGGATGGCGACCGGTCGAGGGGTCGCTGGGCATCGCGCGGAATCGCGATCGCCGCCAGCAGGCCGAGCAGTGCGACGACGCCGAGCGTGCCCAGCGCGAACGCGAACGCCCGGCCACCCGGGCTGGCCGCCGCGACCAGGACGGAGCCGACCAAGGCGGTGCCCAGCGACGATCCCAGGTTCGACACGCTCCGCGACACTCCCGAGACATCACCCTGGAGTTCCTCGGGCGAACTGGACTGAACGAGGTTCACCGACGCGGTCAGCATGATCCCGATGCCGGCGCCGAGCAGCAGCAAACCCGGGATGAAGCTCAGGACGCCGGAAGTCGACCGGACCAAGACGAGCAGCAGCGCGATGCCGATCGTCGTGAGGCCGAAGCCGCCCCGGATCAGCCGGCGTTGGGTGTGCCGGCCGGCCATCCGTTCCGCGGCCGCCGACGCCAGCAGGATGCCGATCGTGGTGGGCAGCAGCATCAGGCCGGTGTTGATCGCGCTGTAGTGGCGTATCTCCTGGAGGAACACGGAGATCACGAAGAACGCGCCCTGCAACACCAGCCATTGCAGGTTCTGGGTGACCAACCCCAGATTGGAGGCGCGGTTACGGAACAGCGTGATCGAGAACAACGGGTCCTTCCCCGACCTCTCCCGCCGGTGGATGTGCACGAAGAATCCGACCAGGATCACCGCACCGATCCCCACCAGCAGCCACACGGGCGGCACTCCCCCGGCCGGAATCACCTCGGTCCCGCCGATCGAGAGGTCCGTGCGGGCGCTGAACCATCCGTAGGTGCCCGTCGACAGGACGCCGAGCACCACGAAGACCAGGCCGGCCGCGGACAGCACCGCGCCGAGGACGTCGAACCGCGGTCGCCGTTCCGCCAGCGGAGGATCGACCAACCGCCGTGCCAACAGGGCGATCCACGCCACGACCAGCACCTGCAACACGAACGAGGCACGCCAGCTGATGTACGTGGTGACCAGGCCGCCGATCAGCGGCCCCAACGCCGCACCGAGGCCGCCCGCCCCGCTGATCACGCCGAAGTACCGGGCACGGGTCGTGACGTCGGCGAACAACACGGTGATCAGGATGTAGATCGGCGGAATGAGCAGCGCCGAGCCGATGCCCTCCAGCAGCGAGTTCCCCACGATCATCAGCCACAACCACGGCGTCACGGCCGACAGCAACGCCCCGATCCCGTAGATCACCAGCCCCGCGGTGAAGCACCGCGTGCGGCCCCAGATGTCCGTCAGCTTGCTGCCGGGAATCATCAGCGCGGCCATGGTGAGCGTGAACAGGGTGATCACCGTCTGGATGCCGATGACGGTGGTGTGCAGGTCCTTCGCGATCGGCCCGATGGCCACGTTCAGGCTGGAGCCGGCATACGTACAGATGAACTGCCCCAATGCCAGCGGAAGCACGATGCCCCGCGCCATCGGCCCTGGTCGCACGACATCCTCGGTCACGCCGTGATCGTGCTGCGCGCACCGGTACCCCGGCGTCATCCGCACCGGATGAGGTCGGCATTAGGCTGCATGCCTCTGCAACGGCAAGGATCACGGAAACACCGATGCGCACCTATTTCCAGCCCGAGGACGTCGAGGCGTTCGAGACGGCCAAAGAACTGCTGTCACGGCGATGCGTGGCCTGGGCCGAGTCCGACGGCCACCCGATCGATCCGCTCGCCTTGACCGTGGCACTGGATTTCCGGCACTGCAGCGTCGATGGCCGGTTGGGATACTGGACCGTCGGTCTGGTGGAGGAATTCCTGCTGTCCGACGTGCCACGGACGCTGTCGATCACCGCGCAGGCCGCGGCCGGCCCGCCGGAGACCCTGCGTCTGCTCGTCCGTTACCTGCACGCCGTCGGGCTGGCCGATCCCACCGGCGATCCACTGGTCGACCTCGAGGCGGCCATCACGAAAGCCGAGGCCGATTTCCCGGCGGCGATGGCCGACGAGCGCAACTTCGGCATGTCCAAGTTCTGGCTGGTGACCGCGACCCGGCACGGCGTCGATCCCACCGACGGCGCCGCGATGAACAGGTTCTTCGACAACGTCCGCGCCAACCGCGTCGACTACGACCATGACGTTCTCGCCCACATCGCGGCACGGGACGCCCGCGAGGGTGGTGACCGGCCCGAACGTGCCGTTCCACAACTCCCGGTCGCGCTTCCGGCCGAACCCGAACTCGCGGCGATCGCCGAGCACACCCCGGTCGTCGTCCGGTTGCGGGCGCTGGTCGACTGGGTCGGTGACGGTCGCGCGCTGACCAACACCGGCAACGTCAAGCTCGGCGACGCCCACGAGCTGGTGGCGCTGCTGGACACCGGCGACACACCCGACCGGCAGATCGGCGAGCACGTGTACCGGACCAGGTCCAGTGCCGATCTGCCCGGCCTGGCTCGCGTGTTGGACCTGGCCAAACAGATCCGGCTCGTCCGTGTGGTCAAGAACAGGATGGTGCGCGTGGCCAAGGCGGCGCCGCTGCTGCGCGACGGCCTGGCGCTGTGGACGGCCGCGTTCGACGCCCTGCCCGCATCGGGCCTCCTGGTGCCGCCGAACTCGTGGGCCGCCGAGCACACCCGGATGCTCGACGCCATCCTCGACGACGTACTCCCCGACGTGCTGAACACCGTCTACGGGCTGCCCGAGCCGATGCCGGTGATCCGGCTGGCCGAAAGCGTCTGGTTGGCCTGCACCGAGGCGTTCTACGTCGACGCCCTCGACGCGATGACAGAGGCGCGGTGGCGCGACGGTGTCGGCACCGACGTGGAACGGCTGCTGGATGAGCTGGCCGACTTCGGTGCGGTCGAACTGACCGTCGCCCGGCCCGATCCCGTGTATCGGGCCGACCTGGAACCGGGGGCCGACGATCTCGCGCCGTTGCCGCCGGACGCCCGGCAGCGGCTGCTTGCAGCACTTGGCCCCGACGCCGGTCCCGTGCCACTGGTGTCGCTCACGCCATTGGCCACCCGGGCGGTGCGCGCCCACCTGCGCCACGACGGTCGCTACGCGCCGCTGGTCGGCGAGTTGTCCCACGCCGAACCGGCCGCGCTGCTGGGCATGGTCTCCGAGCACTACAGCCGGGAGACGGCGAACGCGGAAATCGCCGCGTGGCTGGCCGCGCACGGCGGCCGGGACGGCGGAATGGCTCATTTGTTGGACGCCGTGCGCGACTGCCCCTTCCGTTCACGCGCGGCCGCGATGCTCGACGTGCTGGCCCACGCCGTACCCGACCGGTCCGCGTTCCTGCAGGGGCTACGCACGGACCGGCAACTGGGCCCGATCGCGTCGCAGATGCTGATAGCGGACGGCGACATCACCATGGACGAGCTCGATCCGGTGGAAGGACTGCGCGGCATGACCGAGCAGTTCATCCACCTGTTGGAAATCGCCGGACCCGACGCCGTGACCGGCACGTTCGCCGAAATCCCGACGGCCCAGGCGCACGAGATGGTGGCGGCGCTGCTGGCTTCCGACCACCCCGATCGCACCGGCCTGGACGAACTGCGCGCACTGGTTCAGGCCCAGTTGGCTGGACGCCGGCCGGGCCGCGCCAATGTTCATCCGCTGGCCGGGGTGTCGCGATCCACCCGCCCGCCCGGCAAGCGCAAGCGGCGCCGCTGATCGCTGGTAGCGTGCCCTGCCATGCGGCATCGGGCGGTCGGACGTAGTGGCCTGCGGGTCAGCGAGATTGCTTGTGGGACATGGATAGGGCGCACCGAAGGGTCCGCGAAGGAAGTCGCACGAGCGGCCCTCGATCACGGGATCACCACGTTCGACACCGCCGACGCCTACGCCGCCACCCGGGCCGAGGTCGTGCTCGGCAAGGCCCTCGCCGGGATACGCCGCGAGTCCGTCGAAATCTGCACGAAGGTCTTCGCGCCGGTCGGGCCGGGGCCCAATGACCGGGGGCTCTCGCGCAAACACATCATGGAGGGCGCGCGAGCCTCGTTGCGCCGGCTGGGCACCGACTACGTCGACCTCTACTGCGCGCACCGTTTCGACCCGCGCACGCCGCTGGAGGAGACGCTCATCGCGTTCGACGATCTGGTGCGGCAGGGAAAAGTGCTCTACATCGGGGTGTCCGAGTGGACCGCCGACCAGATCAGCCGGGCACTGCTGATCGCGGCGGATCTCGGGCTCACCCGGATCATCGCGAACCAGCCCCAGTACCACATGTTGTGGCGGGTCATCGACGCCGAGATCGTGCCCGTGTGCCAGCGTGAAGGGATCAGCCAACTCGCCTGGTCGCCGCTGGCCCAAGGGATTCTGACCGGCAAGTACCGGCCCGGCACGCCACCACCCGACGACTCGCGCGCGGTCGGGCCGGCCGCGCGGAAGTTCGCGACCGGCGCACTCTCCGACGACGTACTCACCCGCGTCGCCCGGCTCGGGCAGGTCGCGGACGCGGTGGGCTGCACGCTGTCCCAGTTGGCGCTGGCGTGGGTGCTCCACAATCCGAACGTCTCGTCCGCCATCGTGGGTGCCTCACGGCCGGCGCAGATAGCCGAGACCGCCGCCGCGACCGGCATCTCGCTCGACGACGACGTGCTGGCACGGATCGACGAGATCCTCGATCCGATCGTGGAGCGCGACCCGGCCAAGACACCGTCCCAGCCGACCGACTACCGCGTCGGTTGACGGCCACCCGCCAGGAACGACACGATCGACCGGCGCAGTCCCGCGCTGCCCAGGCCGTGCGCGATCGCGTGCTGGCGAGGTGTGCCGTAGTTCCGCAGTTCGTCCTGGGCAACCCCGAGCCCGAGCACGCGGTGCGGCCGGTCGCGCAACGCCTCGTCGACCTCCCGCACGGACGTGCCGGCCAGATACGGTTCCACCAGCACGACGGCCGGATCAGCGCCATCACCGACGGCCGCACGCAGGGCGTCGTGGTCGAACGGGCGGACCGTGCTCGCGTACACCACCGTCACCGGCAGCCCTTCGGTCGCGGCGAGTACCGCGTCCGCCAGCGGCCCCACGGCGACGACGGTCCCGGCGTCGCCGGTGCGCAGTACGTGGAATCCGGTGCCGTACGGGCGTTCGTTCGTCTGGTTCGAGAGTCGCAGATACACCCGGTCGTCGCCGGCCACGGCCGCGCGCAGCATGGCCTCGGCCTCGTCCGCGTGACCGGGCACGTGGATGGTCCAGTCCGCCAACGTCGAGAGCAGCGCGACATCGGCCGGCGACTGGTGGGTCCGGCCGCCGCTCGCGATGTCGTACGACGCTCCCGCGCTGACCAGCACGGCACTGACCGCCTGGTGGTTGAGGTCCAGTTTGATCTGCTCGAACGGACGCTCGATCAGGAACGGCGCGAAGCTGTGCGCGATCGGTCGCATCCCGGCCAGCGCCATCCCGCCGGCGACGCTGATCAGCAGTTGCTCCCGGATGCCGAGGTTGAGCACCCGCCGCGGGTGTCGTTCGCGCGCGCCGTCGAACAGCTTGGCGGTCAGGTCCGCCGTCAGCACCGCGACTCGGTCGTTCTCGTCGAGCAGTTCGGTCGCCACCGTCGCGAACCGCTCCCGCATCATGCCGGCCATGCCGTTCCTTCCATCACTGACTAGTGGAGATCGGGGATCACGGCGTCCACCTCGGCCACCACGAGCCGGGGGCGACCGGGGTGCGGCGCCGTGCAGGCCGCCGCGAACTTCTCGTGATCGACGCCGACGACCCGCTCGGTCGACCACCCCTCCACCGCGAACCGCGTCTCCAGGCCGCCCGGCCACCCGTGGCTGGCGGAGTGGTTGTCGATCACCACCACGTGCAGCCGGTCCAGTCCGGTCCGGCCGGCGTACGCGATGGCCTCGAAGTTGGAGCCTTCGTCCAACTCGCCGTCGCCCAGCAGCACCCAGATGTTCGACGCGACATCCCTGGCACGCAGCCCCAACGCCGTGCCGACGGCCAGGGGCAGCCCGTGTCCGAGCGACCCGCTGGAGATCTCCACTCCCGGTACCAGCACGCGGTCCGGGTGATGGCCGAGCGGTGAGTGGAATGTGCCGAACCGCTCGATCTCGTCCGGGTCGAGAAATCCCTTCGCCGCCAGCACGGCGTAGTACGCCTGCGGACCGTGTCCCTTGGACAGGTAGAACCGATCGCGGTCGTCGGCCATCTCGGGTGTGACGTGCAGGACCTGGTCGTAGAGCACCCACAATACGTCCAATGTGGACGCGGCGGCCGTCGCGTGCTTCTCGTCGCCGGTCATCGCGGCCATCAGGCCGCGCAGGTCCTCGTAGCGTGCGGGTGCCATGGTGGCTCCTCCCGTGTCGTTTCGCATCAGCCGACGAGCACCGGCTCGGCCTGGTCCTGCCAGCGCCGGCGCGTCCAGCGCACGGCCGGCCCGATCGCGGCCGTGCCGGCCAGGAAGATCAGGCACGCGGCCAGCCAGCCCGCCGATCCGTGCCTGGTCACCAGGAACGACACCAGCGCGGGGCCGACCGTGCCCTGGAACACCATGTGCATGTGGAAGGCGCCGAGGTACTCCCCGCGGGCGTCGTCGGGCGCGAGGCCGAAGCTGAGCCCGAACGCGCTCGCCGACTGCCACATCTCGCCGCCGGTGATCAGCAGTATTGCCGCCAGCACCAGCGCTCCCGTGAACCACACACCGCCACCGAAGCCGCCGACGACGAGCACCAAACAAGCTGCGGCACTGGCCAGACCCGCTTTCCGGGCCGCGCGGACCGCACCGTCCAGCGTGTTGGCGCCGCGCGCGGTGGCGACCTGGAACAACACGACCACCACCGTGTTCACCGCGACTCCGAGCGGAATCACGAAGTGCGGCAGCAGGCCATTGTTCACCAGCCACAACGGGATGCCGACCAGCAGCACGGCGCTGTGCAGCGCGAGTAGTCCGGACACCCCGATCACGGCGACGAACGGAATGTCGCGGAAAACGCGGAATGCCGGCCCCCGTTTCGTTTCCGAAGGTGCTCGTTCCGTTTGCGGCAGCCGTAGCGCGATAGTGGCTGCCAGCGCGAACGACAACGCATTACCCAGCGGAAGTACGTACATCGCGGCGCCGCCGATGCCGATCAGGCCGGCCGCGAGCAGTGCGCCGGCCGAGAATCCGACGTTGTATATCGAACGCAGTGCGGCACGTGCGGCGACGCGATCGTCCGCCGGCACCAGGTCCATGATCAGCGTGTGGAACAGCGGGCCGCTGCCCCACTCCAGCGCACCGAGCACGGTCACGACCACGACGAACGTGGCGAACGTGTGCACGAACAAGTAGAGGCTGTAGGCCAGAGCCATGGCCGGCAGGGCAAATGCCAGCACGGTACGTGCCCCGTACCGGTCGGCGGCCTTGCCCATCAGCACGCTGGAGAAGAACCCGGCCAGTCCGGCGAGCGAGAGCCCGAGCCCGATCTTGGCCGGCGGCAGGCCGGCGACCAGGACGAAGTACACGGTCGAGCCGGAGATGAACAGTCCGTTGCCCACGCTGTCCAGGAAATGCAACACGCCGAGCGTCCGCGCTGCGCCCTGCAATGAGGAGTAATTGCGTCGGACGAAACTGGTCACAATCCGCTCCGTTCGGGCGCCCGAAATTGTGTTGAATTGATTCAATCACCGGACGACGAAGCTTTCCTGGGACCGCGATAACGCCTCGGTGGTGGCTCGATGGTGACCGGGTCGAGAACGGTAAGATGCTCTTGATCGGTACCTGGCGGGTTCGCTACATTCGAAATCGCAACACGCCATCGGAAACACCCCCCAGAAACACAACCGAAGGAGATCGGAATGTCCATCTTTGACAAGCTCCAGGCCAACAACGAAGAGCTGCTGATCGCGGCCGCCGAAGAGGAGATCGAGGAGCTGTCGGACCACTCCCGCCCCATGGTGATCAGCAACATCAACGAGGCGTGACACAGCTCGTCACTGTGGCCCCTGGGAGCTGCGACAGCCGCTCCCAGGGGGCCGCACGAGCAGAAGGGGATCAGCTGTGCGCACTCTGCATCCGCTGGTGCGTCTCGTGGACGAGATGGACCTGGCGAACACGTACTGGAACTCGAAACACGGGCTGTTCAAGGGCGCTGTGCCGACCGACGGTCTGATCTCCGAGGACGACATCCAGAACATGCTGGACGCCGGCCTCCTGCGCTGGCCCTACTTCACCCTCCTCAAGGAGGGCAAACAGCCCGAGCTGGGCGCGTTCACCACGACGCGCAACGTGGCCGGCCAGTACGTCAAGGGCTTCGCCGACGCGCGGAAGGTGCGCGGCCTGCTCGCCGACGGCGCCACCATGAAGATGAGCCAGCTCGAGGACTGGCACCAGCCCATCCGCACCGTGCTGGAAGGGATCGAACAGCGGCTGCCGGCCGAGCTCAAGGCCTACGTGTTCTACACGCCCTGCGACAACACGGGCATGCTCCCGCACCGCGACGGCTCGCACGTGCTCGCACTGCAACTGGCCGGCGCGAAGGAGTGGACGATCTACGACGCGCCGGACCAGATCGACTCGCGTCCCGGCCTGAACGTCGACCCGGACAGCCATTCGCACACGTTCGTCATGGAGCCGGGTGACGTCCTGTACCTGCCGCACGGCTTCCCGCACGTCGCCACGGCACGCGGCGGCACGTCGCTGCACCTGACGCTGACCATCACCGAGCCGACCCCGGCCGATCTGGTCGCCGCGCTGCTGAGCACGTTCGGCGACGAGTTCGGCGCCGGGATGGACGACATGATGCCCCCCGACGACCACCAGTCATTCGCGACCGACATGGTCGCGGCGCTGTGCGAACACCTGGAGTCCGTCGACTCGCGGGTCCTCGTCGACACCGCGGTGGCCACGATGCGCAAGAGGACGGTCTGAGCGATGACGAGCATCGACACCACCTACGACATCACCCACACCAGCGGTCCCAAGGGACTGGCCGACCTCGTCGGCGACACCGGGGCGTTCCTCGAGGAGGTCTGGGCGCTCTGGCCGGCGGTGTTCCACCGCGACACAGCGGCGGACTTCCTTACGCCGGCCGAAATCTGGGCGATGGTCGACCGCGGGTTGCTGGTCCATCCGTACTTCCGTGTCGTCAAGGACGGCGTCGCGGTGCCGACCGCGGACGTCTCCGTGATTCGCAGCGTGCAGACGAAGCCGTTCCCGTCCTACGCGGACGCGGACGCCGTGCGGGCCCGGTACGCGGACGGTCACACGGTCGTCCTCGACGAGGCAGGGCACTGGCACGCCGGCACCCAGGTGCTGCTCGACGGTCTGCGCGCGGGCCTGCGGGCCGAGGTGCACGCGTCGGCCGTGCTCGCGCCGCCGGACACGATCGTCGTCGACAAGGACGAGACGCACGTGTTCGTCGTCCAACTCGCCGGCCACGCGCAGTGGCAGGCCGGCGAGTTCGTGGTGGCACTCGCGCCCGGTGACGTTCTCTACGTGCCGGCATGGACACCTCGCCTCGCGGTCGCCGCCGGCGACTCACTGCACCTGTCGCTGACCATTACGCCACCGACCGTCCGCGATGTCGTCACGTTGGCGCTGGCGTCCTTCGTGAACGGCGCCGACATCGAACAGATCGCCGGTTCGCACCATTTCCTGACCCCGGACGCCAAGGTCGCGTGGCTGCGTACGGCGCTCGCGCAACACCTGGCCGCCCTGAATCCCGCGACGCTCACGGACGATGCGGTCGCGCTGCGGGAACGAGGCGGCCGGCTGTGAGCACGCGGACCACGGCGTGATGAGGCTGTCATGGCCGACACGACTCCGACCGAGGGACCGGGCGCCGAGTTGCTCGGGCGACTGCTGAGCCAACCGCGGGTCAATGCCGCCCATCGGCTGGGCGCCGACCTGGTGCTCGAGGCCGAACTGATCCGGGACCGGCGCCCGCTGCCGGTCCCGTTCGTCCTGGGCTACACGCCGACCGCGGACGGCGGCTGGGCGTTGGGGCACGCCCACGCCGGCGCATCATCGGTGTCCATAGTAGACGATGGCGGATATCTGTTCCTCTCCGACCAGCACGGTCCCGAGCAACAGGCGTGCCGGCACGCCGGCCGGACACTCCGGTATCACCGGCCCGGTCGCGAGCCGGGGCTCGTGTTCAGCACACCTCGGGACGTCGTGTCGTACGCCGCCGGGAACCAGGCCGTGGTGGCCGCCGTGTGGCTACGCCCTGACGCGCGATCCCTCGCCGAGGACACGGAGTTGCGCATCGCCGCGCTGGCCGATCCGCGCACGTCGCACCTGGTGCGCGGTGACCTCTGGCTACAGTCCGCCTACCACGCGGACGGCGACGTGCTCGGGATCGTGCACATCTCGCGGGCACCCGGCGCGGTGGACGAGTTGTTGCCGCTGCGGCTGGCGAAGGACGTGCTCCTCACCGGCGAGCTGGCCCTGACCCCGGACGGCCGGACGTGCGCGGCCGGTCTCGTCCGCTTCCTGCCCGGCGGGCACCGCCACTACGGGCAGCTGCTGTTCCGCGTCGCCGAGCCCGAGGCCGCCATTGCGGTGTGGACCGACGACGACCTGGTCGATCTCGTCGCCGGTCCGGACGGCACCTGGTTCGCCGGTACCGCGGAGCGCGTGGCCCGCCCCGGCCTCGGCCCCCGTCGGGAGGCCGTTCTCGTGGCCACCGACGGTTCCGACGTGGTGCGGGCCGCGCCCGGGCATCGTGACTGGCTCGAACCCCGGGTGTGGGAGGACCGCGACACACTCCTCTGCGTCGGCGCGTCGGACGGGCGGCGGCACCTGTGGCGCGTGGCCGACGGCCGGGTGTCGCGTGTGGACATACCGGGCTCGGTGCAGGCCGTCACGGTGAGCGGCGACGAACTGCTGGTCGTGCGTTCCGGCATCGACACGCCCCCCGAAGTCCTGTCGCTCGCCCGATCCGGATCGCACCAACCACTCATCGCGCCCGCCGCCCACGCGAGGCCCGCCGGTCGCATGGAACGGCTGACCCATCGGGCACCGGACGGGTCGGCGTGGCGCAGTTGGCTGTGCCTGCCGGCCGAGGAACCCGACGCTCCACTGCCGGTCCTCGTGTGGTGCCACGGCGGGCCGTTGCTGTCCTGGACGGACTGGTCGTGGCGGTGGAACCCGTGGCCCTTCGTGGCCGACGGCTATGCCGTGCTCATGCCCGACCCGCCGCTGTCCATCGGATACGGGCAGGAGGCCATCGAGCGCGGCTGGGGACACTGGACCAGCGACGTGGCCGCCATCGCCGCCGCCCAGGTCCGCGCCGCCCTGGAACACCCCGCCCTCGATCCGCACCGTGTGGCCGCGATGGGCGGCAGCTTCGGCGGGTATCTGGCCCTCGCGCTGGCCACGCTCGTGCCCGAGATCCGGCTGGTCGTCAGCCATTGCGGTTGGGCCGACTTCACGGCCGTCGCCCGCGCATGCGACCTGCACTGGCACTGGCTGCGCGAGTACGGACCGGTGGACACCGAACCCGGCTACCGGCTCGAGAGTCTCCATCTCGATGCCATTGGGAATGGCGTGAAAGTGCTGCTGTCCCACGGCTACCAGGACACCCACGTCCCCGTCGGGGAAGCGCGCGCCATGTACCGCACGCTGGAGACCCGTGGGATCGACGTCGAGCTGATGCTGCTGGACGACGAGCGGCACAGCATCCAGAAACCGGCCAACGTGACCGCCTGGTTCCAGTGGGTCAGCGACGCCTGTCGGACCACCCTGACGACCTCGAAGGAGCCATCCCCGCGATGACGACCGCACTGCTCCACCCGTCCGGCACAGCGGCCACACCTGGCCGCGGGTACTGGTTCCCGCCCGCGCGACAGGCTCCGCCGACCGCGTGTGACACCTCGTTGCGCACGCGCTCGCTGGACCGCACCGAGGCACTGGCCACCGCGTCGCTGGCCCGCTGCGGCATCACCAGGGTCGCCGACGTCACCGCACTCGACGTGTTGGGCATCCCCGTCTTCCACAGCATGCGGCCCGCGGCCGCACCCGGCCTCAACACCGTCACCAGCGGAAAGGGCGCGACCCGCCAGGCCGCCAAGGTGTCCGCGATGATGGAGGCGATCGAACGCACCTGGTGCGAGCCGCCCGCCATCCCGGACCACGCCTCCTACGCCGAACTGCGCCGGGATGGCGTGCCGGCGCTGGACCCGCGCAAGCTCGTCCTGCGCCGGGGCACCAGTTGGACTCCAGACACGCCGCTCGCCTGGTGGCCGTCTCGGGAGCTGAGCAGCGACATCGAGGTGCTGGTACCCGCGCTCGCCGTGTTCACGCCGTTTCCCGACGACCACGACATGTTCATGTCGAACACGATCGGACTCGCGTCCGGCAACAGTCCGCAGGAGGCACTGTTGCACGGCCTGCTCGAAGCCATCGAGCAGGACTGCACCGCGTTCGGCGAAACCCTCAAGGGCGGACGCCGTATCCGGCTCGACTCGCTGCCCGCCGGGCCGGCCGAGCTGGTCGAGCGGTTTCTCCGGTGGGGCGTGGAGATCCAGGTCTTCGGCTACGCCAACGAGATCGGCGTGCCGACCGTGTTCGTGACCACCGATGACACCCACGCCGCCGACGGGCTGCTCATCAACGGCGGCGCCGGCTGCCACCCGGACCCGGTGGTCGCCACCAACCGCGCGCTCACCGAGGCGGCCCAGTCCCGGCTCGCGGTGATCTCCGGTGCCCGCGAGGACCTCAACAGCCAGGCCTACCGGCGCCACGCGTCGTACGAGGCGATGCGGGAGATGTTGCACACCTGGAGTTCCGGACGGTCCGAAATGGACTTCGACGAGCTGCCGTCCGTGACGACGAGAACGACCGACGGCGATCTCGACCGCGTGCTCGCCGGCCTGCGCGGCGTCGGGCTGGACCTCATGTTGGCCGTCGAACTCGCCCCGGCCGACCTGCCGTTCTCGGTGACGAAGGTGATCGTGCCGGGGCTGGAGACGTATCACAACGACACCCGTCGGCTCGGCATCCGGTTGCACCGCGAGATGGTCCGGGCCGGAGTTGCGAGGGCACTGTCATGACCACTGATCTCGCTACGCCACTCGTCGTGTTCGCCGGCCCGTCGCTGCGACCGACCGACCTGCCGGTCCTGCACGCGCAGGCCGTGGCCGCCGGCCGCGATCTCGACCTGCGTCCGCCCGTGCGGCGGCTGGACCTGCTCGATCTCGTCAAGTCCACAGTAGACAGCGAGGTCATCATGCTCGACGGCGAGTTCGGGCAGAGCCTGGCCGTCAGCATCACCGAGATCCGGGCCGTGCTCGCCGCCGGGCAGCCGCTGCACGGTGCGTCCTCCATGGGTGCGTTGCGCGCCGTCGAGTGCCGGACGCTCGGCATGACCGGCAGCGGTTGGGTGTTCGAGCAGTACCTGTCGGGCGCCATCGAGTCCGACGGTGACGTCGCGCTGCTGTACGACCCGGACGACTACGTCCCGGTGACCATCCCGCTGATGAACGTGCGGTGGCTGCTGGCATCCAAGGCGAGCGAGGGCCTGCTCACCAGCGCCGCCGCGAATGCCGCGCTCCGCGTCGCCGAGGCGGCACACTTCCACGAGCGACGGCCGGCGGCGCTGCTGCGCCGATGGCGGCGGGAACTGCCGGCGCACGTGGTCGAGGTGCTCGAACCGGAACTCGCGGACTCCTTTGCCCTGGACACCTGGGACCGCAAGCGGCTCGACGCGCTCGACGCGGTGCGGATGGCCCTGGGCGTGTCGGAGGGTCTCGCGCCATGCGCCACCATGTGCTGATCGTTGGCCGGGACAAGGAGGTTCCCGGCATCATCCGCGCGGTCGGTGGCCCGGACGTGCTGATGTCGTTGATCTGCCGAACGAGCGCGGTCGCCGGCATCCCGGACCCCGAGAGCTACCACCGAATCGTCGCCGTAGCCCATGACGCGGCACCCGCCGACTGGATCGAGTTCGCACTGACCATCGACCAACTGGACCCGGTCACGGCTGTCGGCACCTTCCACGAACTCGAACAGCACCACGCCGCTCGCATCGCCGCCGCGTTGGGCCTGCCGATGCACGACATCGACATCGTCAATGCGGTGCACGACAAGGCAGTGATGCGCGAACGCCTGCGGGCGGCCGGCGTGGACGACACCCCGTCCGCGATCGTGCGTGACGTCACCGAGGCGCAACGTTTCGCCGCACAGCACGGCTTCCCGTTGATCGCCAAGCCGGTCCAGGGTGCCGGCAGTACCGGAATCGCCCGCGTCCACTCCCCCGCCGACCTGCCGGCCGCGCTGGCCACGGCCGGGATCAAGTCGCAGTGGTCGTCGGGCGAGGTGCTGCTCGAACGGCTGCTGTCGGGTCCGCAGATCAGTGTCGAGGCCGTCAGCGAGGCGAACGAACATGTAGTCGTCGGTATCACGGCGAAGTCGTCCAGCCCTTCGCATCTGGTGGAGCTCGGCCACGTGTGCCCGGCGCCGCTGGACGCGGACACCACGGCCGCCGTGCACGACCTCGTGGCGCGGACGCTGACCGCACTGGGCGTCACGTTCGGCGTGACGCACACGGAGATCGTGATCACCCCGGAGGGGCCACGGATCATCGAGACCCACGTCCGCTATGCGGGCGACCGAATCGCGACGCTGGTGCACGACGTGACCGGGGTCGACGTGCGGGAGTGCAGTGCGCGGCAGGCACTCGGGCAACGCGTGCTCGACGATGTGCGTGCCGCGCTACGCCGTGAGCCGACCCGAGCGTCGGCGATCTGGTTCGCCGCCCCGGACGCGCCGGGTGTGCTCCGCGGTATCGAAGGCATCGACGACGCGGCGCGGATTGAGGGCGTCGTCGAGGTCGTGCCACTTCTATCGGTAGGGGACACGACCAGCACGATGCGGTCGACATTCGACCGTGGCGCGTATGTTCGCGCGATCGCACCGACCGCCAAAGAAGCGCTCGACACGGCGGCGACCGCTGCCGCGAAGGTCACGTTCTTGCTGGCCCACAGCCACAAGGCGACCGAAATCGTCTGACGCGAATCTCTCGGTTGTTACGTCCGTTACACTGCCCCGGTTCATCTATTACCGGGGAGGATGTCATCAAGGTTCTGGCCTTCGTGCTGCCGCTGGGGCTGGACTCGTTCGCCGTAGCCGCCGCGATCGGCGCCGCCGGACGGCTGTCGGCGCGGGATCGGTGGCGGATTGCGGCACTGTTCGTGCTGTTCGAGGCCGGGATGCCGCTGATCGGGCTGGCGGTGGGCGCGCCGCTGGCCCACGTGATCGGCAACGCGGCCGACTACGTGGCAGCCGCCGCGGTCATCGCGATCGGCGCGTGGCTGCTGCTACACGGCGACGACGACGAGGAGGCCGCCGGTCGCTTAGCCGGCGCGCGCGGCATGGCACTGGTCGGGTTGGGCATCAGCATCAGCCTGGACGAACTGGCCATCGGATTCAGCCTCGGTCTCGTGCGGCTGCCGCTGGTCCCGGTCGTCGTCGGCATCGCCGTGCAGGCCTTCGTGGCCGCTCAGCTCGGCCTTGCGCTGGGCTCCCGTATCGCGGAACGGTATCGGGAGTGGGCAGAACGCCTGGCCGGCGTGGTGTTGATCGCGCTGGGGATCTTCCTGGTCATCGAGCGACTCCGCGCCTGACCAGCCCTGGTCACGGTTTGTCCACGACGCGTAGCCGCCGGACGCGGGCAGCCGGGGACTCGACGCTCAGCGCCGCCTGCTCGACGCCGCCGACTCAGCCGCCGCCGCGCCCACGGTCGCCCACCTGCCGCGCGGCGCAGCCGTGTCGAGCGGCCGCGCGCCTGACCAGCCCGGTCAGGATTCCTCCACGACGCGCAATCGCCGGACGCGGGCAGCCGGTGGCTCGGCCGGGGACTCGACACTCAGCGCCGCCTGCTCGAACGTGGCCAACTCGGCCGCCGCCGCGTCCACCGTCGCCCGGGCCGCCGCGCCGCGTGGCGCCTCGAAGTAGTCCCGTGCCGCGATCTTGCGCAGCCAGGAACGGAACCGCTCGAGGTCGGCCTCGCACTCCTCGACCTCCGCGTAGCTGACCCGCCCGCCGGACAGCTCCCTCGCCATCTCGCCGCGCAGTTCGGGGAGTCGTTCCAGCAACTCGTCGTACTCGTCGTCGCGGGCTGCGTTCATCTCCGCGATCAGCCCGGCCTGCTCGGCCGGGGACGTCACCTGGATCCGCAGCATCCTGCCCGTCCCGCCCTGGTGCCGCACCCGGTCCAGCAGGCGTCGAACCTCCCGCACGACCGGCTCGCGGTCTGGCAACAGGCACACCGACTGCTGCAGGTACAACGCCCCCAGCGCACGCAGCTTGCGCCACACCTGGACCCGCAACGTCCCGGCCGCGCCGGCCGTCGACACGCTGATCAGCAACCAGGTATCACTCGCCACACTCGCAGGTTACGCCCGTAACCAGGCCGCCGCCGGGTACGTCGATCTGCGTAGCGAACCGACGTCAATCAACAGACTCGCCGGCCCGCCGCAGCGCATAACGTCATAGACAACAGAAGTGCAGCGAAACGAACTGAACGGAGTACTACAATGACGATCCTGATCGGTGTCGGCGCAATCGCGGTGGTCTGCTGGATCGCGGTGTTGGCGAACACGTTGAAATCGGTGATTCGCGCGCGGATGGACACCGGGACAAAGGTCTTCTGGACCGCATTCATCATGTCGGCGCAGCCACTCGGTGTGCTGCTGTGGCACGTCGCCGGCCGGCGTCAGACCGGGACGGCCGCCGTTGCTCCCCGCTGACAAGACCCCGTGATCGCCGCGACCTGAGGGGGTGGGTCGCGGCGATCACGGGTGACACGGCTCGGCGGGGTTACTCCGGTTCGTTCCCGGTTGCCGTACCGGTCAGGTAGGGCTCGGTCACACCCTCATACCCGAGGTGCATGATCATGCCCTTGTTGGCGTGCTGCAGATTATGGCAATGATCCATCCAAATACCCGGGTTGTCCGCCTTGAACGCGATCACATAATCATCCCCCGGCGTGATCTCCAACGTATCCGTCCACCACGGACTCCCCGTCACCGCCTTCCCGTTCTTACTCAACACCAACGCGGTATGCCCGTGCAGATGGAACGGATGGCTCTGGTGCCCACGATCGACGATCGTCTCCTCGACCAGATCCCCCTCCTTCACCATCAACATCGGCGTGTCCGGGTAGACCCGACCGTTGATCGTCAACCGGAACTCGAACCCACCGTTGTAGAACCCGGGGCCATCATCCAGGATCAACTGGAAGTTCCGATCGAAGTGACTGGCAGCGGTGAACGGGGTCGCCGTCGGCGTGCCGTAGTTCGTCGGGTCGAACACCGGACCGGTCAGGCCCGGCGACGGCGCCGTGCCCGTGCCGCTGGGTGACAGCACCAACCCGTTGTTCGGATCATCGGTGAACGTCAACCGCACCGGATGATCCGGCATCGTGAACGTCAGATCCGTCCGCCCACCCGACCCGATCTTCACCAGCGTCCCCGAGGCCAGATCCCCCGGCTGGTGCAGATCGGTGCCATCGATCGCCGCGACCTGGAACGTCGTCCCGGACAGGATGTAGGTCGGTGAATGCGTGTCGTCGGGTTCGAACGTGCCGGTGTTGACGATCCGCAACCGCACCTGCTGCCCGGCCGGGACCTTCTCCCGGCTCAACACATCCGCGATCCCGAACGTGACCTTGTTGTTCAGCATGTTCCAGTTGTGCGTCAGCACCGGGATGTCCAGCACACTGCTGGGCGGGTTCTTCGGCAACGCGATGAACGCCCCGTACAAGCCCCGGTCGACCTCGGTGAACGCGTCCTGGTGCGAGTGATACCAGAACGTACCCGTCTGATGCACCCGGAACTTATAGGTGAACCGCTGCCCCGTCGCCACGGCGTTCTGCGTGACACCCGGCACCCCGTCCTCGGCGTTGGGGACGTTCAACCCGTGCCAGTGCAGCGTCACCCCGATCCCCGGGATCTCGTTGAGCAGGTTGACCTGCACCAAATCCCCGGTGTGCACCACCAACTGCGGACCCGGCACGGTGCCATTGAACGTCCACGCGTTCACGACCTGACCCGAGGACAACGTGATCTTCTTCGGGATCGCGGTCAGATTGAACACATCATCCGGAACACCCTGGGTGTCCGCGCCACCCGTGAGCTGCGACACCGGCGTACCGGTGGACATGGTCATCCCGGCCATCGACTCGCCCTGGCCCATCGCCATCGCGGTGGGTGGGCCGGCGGGGCCGCCGCCGAAGTCCATGTTGTTGGACATGCCCATGTTGTAGGAGGCGGGCAGCACACTGTTGTCGCTGTACAACGCCACCGCCCCCACGATCACCGCCGCGCTCACCCCCAACGCCGCCGCGGTCTTCCCCAACCGCACCCAACCCCCCGGCCGCACCGGCGCGACCGCACCGGCCAACCGGCGCTGCCCACGCACCTGCCGCCAGAACAGCACCGCGCACCACGCGAGCATCAACCCGTTCGCCTCGACCGCGTCCAACAGGTACGGCGGCACCGGACGCGCCACGAAATCGGTGTAGAACCCCAACAGGCCACTGATCCACACCGCGTTCATCGGCACGATCAACCACGCATCCGTGGTCAACGACCGCACCGCCGGCGACAACGGCGCCGCCTTGTCCTCCACCGCCTTCACGGCCTTGGTCAACCGCCGCAGCCGCGGCAGCGACAACACCAGCGCAGCGACCACAGCGATGAGCATCGGCGGCAGGGCCACCTCGAACCGGTTCCCGGCGAAGATCCACCCACTCTTCGCCATCCCGTTCGACAGATACACCATCAACACAGTGGTGACGACGGCCACACCCAGCCAGACCTTCATCCACCGCACGGACCGACGCACCCTGGCCGCATCACGGCGATAGACCAGCCG
>Ga0070714_100000986_pt1 | contig 20350 bp, 14 predicted proteins | sample LARL83metaG_FD_65450 | JGI IMG/M metagenome (GOLD analysis project Ga0070714, IMG submission 65450) | Corn, switchgrass and miscanthus rhizosphere microbial communities from Kellogg Biological Station, Michigan, USA - LAR L8-3 metaG | ecosystem: Host-associated > Plants > Roots > Rhizosphere ... | reverse complement strand
CCCGCCGCGCGACGTTGCCGCCCTGCTTGCCCTCGTGCGAAGCGCTGCCGGCGATCACGTCCACGATCTCGGCGCGGTCCAGCTCGGGAACCTTGTTCAGCGCGGCGTCGATGGCGAAGGCCACCAGGTCGTCAGGCCGCACGTCGGCGAGGGACCCCTTACGCGCGCGGCCGACAGGGGTGCGTGCCGTGGCAACGATGACGGCTTCTTTCATGCCTTTTCTCTCCCGCGCGCTGGCCTGCCACGCGCCTTGTCTTTAAGGGGGGCTGCGCCCCCCACCCGGCCATTCGGCCGGGCTCCCCCGCCGCGAAGTGGGGCTGGTTTAAGCCCCATTTCGCGCGCGCTGGCCTGCGGCCAGACGCGTGGCGTGTCTCTTAGATCTGTCGCCATACCGCGCGCCTTGTCTTTAAGGGGGGCTGCGCCCCCCACCCGGCCATTCGGCCGGGCTCCCCCGCCGCGAATTGGGGCTGCTTTAAGCCCCAATTCGCGCGCGCTGGCCTGCGGCCAGCCGCGTGGCGTGCTCACCTGGCTTCTCCCACCGAGAGAGGCAGTTGTTCTCGCAGCGCCTTGCGGTCCAGCTTGCCCACCGGCGAGAGCGGCAGAGCGTCCACGATGTGCACCTCGCGCGGGTATTTGTAGCCACCCAGGCGCTGCTTGGCCCAGGCCACGATCTCCTCGGCGGTGACCTCGAAATCCGGTCGCAGAGCCACGAACGCCACGACCTCCTCACCCGACACCGGGTCGGGGCGCCCGACGACCCCCGCGCCGAGGATCGCGGGATGCTCTGCCAGGGCCTCCTCGACGTCCCGCGGATAGACGTTGAAGCCGCCGCGCAGGATCAGATCCTTCTTTCGATCGACGATCGTGACGAACCCGTCGGCGTCGATCGTCCCCATGTCCCCGGTGTGCAGCCAGCCGCTGCGCAGCGCATTTGCCGTCTCTTCGGGATCGTTCCAGTAGCCCTTCATGACCGTGCCGGAGCGGATGACGATCTCCCCGACCTCCCCGAGCGGAAGCTCGTGATCCTCATCGTCGAAGATCCGGATGTCGCAGCCCGGCACCGGCTGCCCGACCGTGCCCGGGCGGATGTTCTCGTAGCGCATCGAGGTCGCCGAGCCGGCGCACTCCGTGAGCCCGTAGCCCTCGCCAATGCGGACCTGCGGCAAGCGGCGGGCCAGCTCGTCGCGCTTCGCCGCGGTCAGGGGCGCCGCGCCGGAGCCGATCACCTCTAGGTTCGACAGGTCGTAGTCCTCCAGGGGCTGCTGCAGGAGCAGATAGATCATCGACGGCACCATCGCGCCGAACTGGACGCGGTGCTCGGAGGCCAGCTCGAGCCATTGCTTGGGCTCGAACCACCTCATGAGCACGCTGGAGGACTGGCGGTCGCGATGCAGCGAGCCGGCGACGCCCAGCACACCGAACGCGTGCGACAGCGGCAGGCAGGAGATGCCGCGCTCGATGTGCGGCCGCTGCAGCTGATGACCCGCCCAGCCGGCGTTCCACACGTTGGCGTGCGTGAGCATCACGCCTTTCGATCGCCCGGTGGTGCCGCCCGTGTACAGCAGCAGGGCGAGGTCGTCGTCGGCCCGCGGGACCAGGTCGCCCCGCGGGTGCGCCGCGAGCTCGTCGAGGTCGGTGATCGTGTGCCGCAGCGTCCCGACGCCCTCAGAGGCTTTGGTGACGGTCGGCAGGAAGGACGGCGAGGTGATGATCGCGACCGCGCCCGAGTCGGCGAGGATGCGGTGGAGGTCCTCGGCGCCCAGCAGGAAGATCACCGGCGTGATCGCGGCGCCCGCCCGCCAGATTGCCTGGTAGACGGCGGTGACGTCAGGCGAGTTCTCGAGCATGACGGCGACGCGGTCGCCCGGCCGGACGCCGAGCTCCACCAGGGCGGCGCCGATGCGGTTGGCACGGTCGGCCTGCGCCGCGTAGCGATACCACCGGCCTTCGAAGAAGACCGAGTCGAAATCGCCGAGCCGCTCCAGCGCCTGCTCCGCGGCTCGCGCGAGGTTCCGGTCACCGAGTACAGTCATCAGCCATCTCCAAGCAAGAACTGGGCGCCATTACGGCCTTGGCGATCGCGTTTCTCGCCGGCCTCGCCATCTGGCGGCTGCACGTCCAGCCGCCAACAGTCAATTCCAGCGTGCACCCCAGCCCGACGGCACAGGTAGCTGTCGGGTCGGTCTATCCGGCCTCGTACGTCGTCGTCTATGACGTGCACCGCAACGGCGCCGAGTCTTGGGAGGTCCTGCGTGTGGACCGGCCATTCGCCGGCTCGCACCTGACCTACAGCTCGACCGGGGTCCCACAGCCCGGCGACACCCCTATCGCGGGCAGCATCTCGACCGCGACCGCGCTGTACGCCGTGAACGCGCCGGGCCTGGAGCTGGTCAGCGCGCGGCAGCCCGGCCCCCCCAGCGGTGACGAGTTCGTGGGCCAGGAGCTGCCGGACCTCGTGGCCCGCGGACTTACGCGCAGCCGTGGCGTGGTACGCACGCTTGCCGGCCGCCACTGCGCTGTCTATCGATTCGCCGGCCCGCTGGCCGGGCCGATCGCCCGGCTGCCGGCCGGTGGCGACCACGACGACCTCTGTCTCGACGCCGACGGTCTGGTCCTGGCCGAGACCTGGACCTACCACGGCAAGGTGGTCTTGCAGAGCACGGCGGTCCGAGTCGAGACGTCGGACCGGCCCATAGCGGATTCCACGCTGCCGGCCGTGCCCTCCACCACCAATGTCCAGGCTGTCAGCCCGGCTGCAGGAACGCTGGCGCCGGATCGGCACCCGAGCTCCCTCATCGCCGCCCCGCCGGCGCCGGCCGGCTTCACCGCCGTCGGTCCAGCCCAGGACTTTCGATTGCCCGACCCACAGTCGCCTGGCCGGCTTCTGGCGGCGACGGTCGTCTGGACTTTCACCAGCGGTGACCAGGTGATCACCGTCGAGGCCGGGAGGGAGCGGGGTGGCGCACCGCCCTGGCAGGATGGCGACACCGTGACAACCCCGATCACACTCACAGGCCTGGGGCCGGCGACCAGCGCGCTCAGGTCCGACGGGTATCAGCTGCGCATATCCCTTGCCGGTGGAGGCTGGGTGCGGGTCACGGGCACGGTCCCGCTTGCCGAGCTCGTCGCGTACGGTCAACTGCTCAGGCTTTCCTGAGCGGCATTGACAGGGGTATGACGCGGCCGCCGAGCAGGCCGTACCCGAACGACCAGAGCGCAACCGCGGCTAGAAGGAGTAAGGCGCCCAGCGCGGTGGCCGCGCGGCTCCGGATAAGCAGCAGCCGAGCGTCGGCGGCGGCCGGTTGGACGGCCGGAGTGCGCGTCACAGGTGGAACGGTGGCGGGGCTGGGCTGGGCGGCTGCTGCCACAGGCGGGGGCGGTCCGAGCGCCGGCAGGCCCAGCGGAGCGCCCACGCCGGGGCCGCTCGCGGTGCTGTACGACGGAATCTGGAACGAGGACGAGTTCGAAGAGGTCGTCTCCTCGGGGAAGAACGAGCTCTCGTCCGGAGGGTTGAAGTCCACGGCGAACGGCGTCGTCCCGGCCGGCGTGGCTGCGCTGCCCAGATCCGGGACGATCGCCAGGCTCACCTCGCCGGAGGTTGACTCGAGTTCGGCCGTGATGTTGAAGGTGACAGTGTTGCCGTCGGCCGAGACCTTGCCGGCGAAGTGCTGCGAGTCGCAGTCGTAGTCAGGCCCCGGGGCCGGCTGGTCATCGCCGCCGGGCCAGTCGGCGTTCCGAGTCGGGCAGGCGACCAGCTGCGGCGTGCCCTGCGACTGCGGTTGGCCTCCCTGGGCGGTTTGGGCGACCTTCAAGGTAAGGATCCCGGTCGAGCCTTCAGCCGCCTCATACAGGACCGCGCCGTAGGCCAGGACCTGTACCTGCTGGACCCCCACCCCGACCGGGGTGGTCGCGCCCGGGCCCGCGGAGACGCGGATGCCCCCGGGTGGGGTCGTCTGCGTTTGGCTGGGCGCCGCAGTTCCGTTGGCCGAGGCGGTGTTCCACCATCCCACGCGGATCGGCGCTTCCGCGTAGGCGCCCAGCGGGGCGAGGCCCAGGATCAAGAGCACCAGCCCGATCCCGCCGACGGCGATCGCGAGGCGGCGCCTCATGCTCGCGCCGCCCCGACCGCCAGGTCCTCGATCCGCGCGGAGCCGAGGTAGGACTCGACCACTCGCGGGTCGTTGAGGACGTCCGCGGGCGGTCCGTTTGCCACCACCTTGCCCAAGTCGAGAGCGATCAGCCGGTCCGCAAGGCGGCTGACCAGCGGCATGTCGTGCTCGATGATCATCACGGCGCAGCCCAGGCGCTCCCTGATGCTCGAGAGCAGGGGGACCAGCTGTTCGGTCTCGCGCTGCGCGATGCCCGAAGACGGCTCGTCCAGCAGGAGGATCTTCGGCCGTTGGGCGACGATGCAGGCCAGCTCGAGGACCCGGCGGGTGCCGGTTGACAGCTCCTGGACGAACTTGTTCCGGTAGGCCTCGAGGTGCATCAGCTCGATGAGCTCGTCAACCCGCTCGTGGATTACGAGCTCTGATTCGGCGACGCGAGGAATGCCCAGCAGCGCCGGCAGGCTCGCCCCGATCTCGCCCTCCCGATGCAGAGCGACCGCCAGGCATTCCGCGGCGGTGAGCCCCGGCCAGAGGCGGGCGTCCTGGAAGGACCGGCCCAGGCCGGCCATGGATCGGCGTACGGAACTCGCGCGCGTGAGGTCGGTTCCGTAGACCACAACCCTTCCCGCATCCGGGCGAGTGAAGCCGGAGATGAGGTCGAAAAGGGTGGTCTTGCCCGCCCCGTTCGGCCCGATGAAGCCGAGGATCTCGTGTTCGTGGAGATCGAAGGTGACGTCGTCGACAGCCACGACACCGCCGTAGTGCATGGATAGGCCCTCGGCTGAGAGGCAGACCCCGTGGCCGTTTGACGGGTCCCCTCCGTCGGCGCTGGGCGCCGAGAACTCTCCACTTGCTGGAGATGTATGGATCACCTCCATCTTCGCTTCGCCGTTGGTGATCGCGGCTCCCTGCAGGAAGACCGCGCGGAGGATGTCGGGACGCTCCAGCAGCTCCGCCGTCGGGCCAGAGAAGCGGACCTCGCCCTTCTCCATGAAGACTGCGCGCTGGGCGAGCTCCAGGGCCGTGTTGACGGACTGCTCCACGATGATGATCGTCGTCCCCTGGTCGTGGATTTCACGGAGGATGCCGAGGAGCCGCTCGACCACGACTGGCGAGAGCCCCAGCGAGAGCTCGTCGACCAGGAGGAGCTTGGGCCGGGCGATGAACGCCTGTGCCAGGCTCAGCATCTGCTGCTCGCCACCGGAGAGATCGCCCGCCATCGTGCTCCACCGCTCGCGCAGCACGGGGAAGTGTTCGAGCACTGTCTCAACTGCCTGGCGCGAGTAAGGGCGGTCCTGCCTGAACATCCAGGTCGCCACCTTGAGGTTGTCGGCGACGCTGAGCGTCGGGAAGATCCCCCGCCCGCCCGGCACCGCCATGATCCCAAGACGGGCGCAGGCGACCGGCCCGGCGTGGCTGATGTCCCGGCCGGCGAATGCGATCGTCCCGTCGATCGGGTCGAGGAGGCCGGTGATCGACTTGAGGAAGGTGGACTTGCCGGCGCCGTTCGTCCCCAGCACCGCCACAATCTCGCCCTCGTCGATGTCGAAGTCGACCCCGAACAGCACCTGCACACCCCCGTACCCCGCGTCCAGGCCTCGGCACGCCAGCAGCGCCTTCGTCTCGAGAGTCCTACGGGTCCGGATCGCACGCTCGGCGTCCGCCTCGATGGTCTGGCGCACGCCGATGTTGACGAAGCCGCCGATGACGACCACCCCCGCCAGCGCGGCCAGCGCCCAGCGAGGTCCGTAGCCGCTCTGCACAGCCCCGATCAACGCTGAGACGACCACCCCTCCGAACGCGTACCAGAAGAGCGACCAGGCGTAGGCCTGCGCACGGATGTAGGGAGGCGCGACCGAGGCGACCAGTGTCGTGTAGGAGGCGAGGAACCCGTAGCCGCCGACGCTCAGCACGATCGCCGCCGCGACGGACAGCACGAACGTCGGCGACGCCCCCAGCAGCAGGATGCCGAGCCCGAACTCGACGATCAGGACAGCGTTGATGATCGGCAAGTCCTTCAGACGCCCGGCCCCCATAGCGCGCTGCGTGAGCGCGCCGCCGACGAGGATGCCCGCCAGGCCGCCGACCCCGTAGAGGCCCGTGATGAACCCGCGCTCGGCGTCAGCCGTGCCGTAAACGTCCTTGAAGAAGTTGGATAGCAGGGCGACGAACGGGATGGTGCCGCCGCCGAAGAGGAAGGCGGCGATCCAGGTGCGGCGCAGGCTCGGGATGGCACGGATTCGGCGGTAGCCCTCGAAGATGGAGCTGTGCTCCTCGGCGGTGACCGTGACCCCCTGCGACGCACCGCGCTCGGGCTCGCGCAGTGACTTGAACGCGATCGCCGCCAGGACGAAGGTGGGCAGCGCCAGGATCACGAAGGCCACCCGCCAGCTGTAGGCTCCCGCGATCACCCCGGCCAGCGGGCCGCCGAGCAGGGTCAGGGCCTGGCCGAAGGTGCGGAAGCTGCCGAAGACGGCGCCCAGCGCCCGCGGCGGATAGTAGTCGGAAAGCAAGCTCGGGTAGATGGTCTCGGCGCTGAGGAGGCCGATCCCCCCCAGCAGCCTGGCGATGATCAGCACTGCGAGCACGGGGGCGAGGCCGGACAGCAGGGCGGTGATGCCCCAAAAGACGGCCGCGACGGTGACGATCGGGATTCGTTTCTGGCGGTCGCCTAGATAGCCGACCGCCACCGCGAAGACGATCGGCACGGCGCCGGTGAAGCCGGCTATGGCGGTGATGGCGCCGCTGGAGATGCCGAATGCCTGCCGGATGTCCGGTGCCAGGACGCCAAAGGCGACCAGGTCGAAGTTCTGGACGCCGGCCAGAGCGACCAGAAGGACGAGCGGCAGCAGGCCGGCGTTGCCGAGGTCCGGCAGCAGGCCGCCCGGGCGCCGAGCCGCGGCCTCAGGCTGGGACATTGACCTCCTCGAGCACGGGCATGGCCTCCGGGATCGGCTCGTCCTCCGCCGGCGCGCGCACGTCGGCGAGCAGGCTGGGAACGACCAGGCCTCGCCGGGCGGCCAGGAACCGTAGAGCCAGGTCGCGACCGCTGAAGATGAGGTCGCCGAGGCCGCCCGGTAAGAACATCAGCAGCAGCACGATGCCGCTGCCGGTGGCCAGGAGCGACCAACCCGGCGGGAGGAGGTATTGGACACCGTAGACGTAGACGGCGCCGATCACCGCCCCGGGGAGTGAGCCCAAGCCTCCGATCACGACCATCGTGAAGAACTGCAGTCCCTGCAGCGCCGCAAAGGAACCGAACGCGTAGCTCCCCTGCTGGATCACGAAGAGTCCGCCGGCCAAGCCGGCGATGGCGCCCGATACAGCGAAGGCGACCAGGTGGGTGCGCGTCGTGTCGATCCCGAAAGCGCGGGCAGCGCTGGCGTTCTCCTGGCCCGCGATCATGGCGCGCCCGGCATGACTGCTTCGCAGGCCGCGGACTGCCGTCAGGGTCACGATCAGGGCGAAGAGCGAGAGGAAGTAAAGCCGCTGGTCCGAGTCCAGAGCGACGCGGCCGAAAAGGACCAGCCGAGGCAGGTAGTCGAAGGCATGCGGCCAGGGGAAATAGAGCGGGTTCAGGAAGTACTGGGCAGCCGCGACGGCGAAAGCAAGTGTCGTGACCGCCAGGAAGGGGCCACGGATCCGGAGCGCCGGGATACCGATCACGAAGGCGGCCAGGGCGGCCGCCGCGATACCCGCCAGCAGCGCCAGGAACATGTCGGCCCCGTGCACCACCAGGAGGCCGGTGATCGCAGCGCTGAGGCCCATAAATGCCACCTGGCCGAGCGAGATGTGGCCCGCGTAGCCCGTCAGGACGACCAGCGAGCACCCGACGATGGCGTAGATCATGATCAGAGCCGCGAGCTGCGTGCGCGCCGGGGGCAGCACCACTGGGAGCAGGACCGCCAGCGCCAGCAGCACCAGCATCACTCCGGTACGGCTCAGCTGGACGATGCGCAGGCCGGCAAGCTCCGGCGGGACCGGCCGCACCGGCCGGATCGCCTGCCAGCTCGAAGCGGCAACGTCCGCGGCACGAGAGAATGCGCGGCGCCGCAGCAGTAACGTCCCCAGGATCACGGCGAGCAAGGCGACGTCGATGTAGCTCGCGTCGCGGAACGTCCACCCACTCAGCTGGTCCACCACGCCGAGGCCGAGGGCGGCGATGACCGCGACCGGGAGGCTGGTCATGCGGGCGATCACGGCGGCGGCCAGAGTCTGCAGGAGGAGAGGCGCACCCGCGGTCGAGACGCTGGTGAACGACGCGAAGCCCAAGATCGGGACCCGCAGCAGCACGGCCAACGCCGAAAGCAGCCCCGTGAAGGTCCAGACGATCGTGGACAGCCGGGCCACCGGGACGCCGAGCAGCTGCGCCCGATCACCGTTGTCCGCCGCCGCTCGGATGGCGGTCCCGTAATGGGTCGCGCGTAGGAACCAGGCCAACCCGGCCAGGACGATGGGCGCGACCACGATGGCGACGATGTAGTTGCCGTTGAAGAGGATGGGGTAGATGTAGAAGTGCGCGGTGAACGGGGTCGTGAATGTCCCGGCGTTGCCTCCGCTGGTCCAGGCGGTCGGGATCACAACGCTGGCGCCGTTCAAGACCTGCGCCAGCCCAATCGTCACCACCGCCACGATCAGCCGGGGAGCTGACGCGAAGCGGCGCAGGACCACTAGCTCGATCAGGGCGCCAAGCACGGCCGCCAGCGCCAGTCCGGCCGCCACCGAAAGGAAGTAGTTGAGCTGCAGCTTGATGTGAAGCTCGATGGCGACCACCCCGGCGACCGCGCCGAACTCGGCCGCGGCGAAGTTGACCACGCGGTTTGCGCGGTAGACCAGCACGATCGAGATGGCGAGCAGCGAATTGATGGCGCCGAAGACGAGGCCCGAGAGCACGATGCCGGCGGGTGCGCCGCTCGGCAGGGTCGCGTTCAGCAGTGCCCACAACAGCAGGGCGGCCGCGCCGCCCCCGGCGACCTTTGGGGCCGCACCGAGCTCCGCAAAGTTCCATCGGCGCGCGCGCGTCAGGACCATGCGCACCAGCGCCGCGTCATTCGGGTCCGTTCGGGTAGAAGGGCGGTTGGCCGCTCGGATACTGACCCACCCCGAAGCGTTGGCCGCCGTAGATCTCGATGTAAGTCCCCGCCCTATTGTCCAGGGGCGAGTTCTGATCCTCGACGTAGTAGATCTCGCGCTCGTCGAGGATCGCGGTGTGCCTGTTGCCGTAGTCCCAGGTCCCGTCCGGAGACTTGCCGCTGCCGAACTTCGGTAGAGCGCGAGTTCCTCGCGCGATGTTCGCAGGAGTCAAGATAGGGCCGGCAATCTGAAGCTGAACGAAGAGATGGAGCAGCTCGAAGTAGTTGAGGACCGTGCCGGGGTCCTGCTTGACCCCGGCCGCTTTGAGCGTTCGGTAGGCCTCCCCATTCGGGTTGTTCCTGGCGGCAGCGCTGCCCAGCTGCGAGAGCCCGAACAGGTGGCCTTTGATCTCGGTCTGGTCCCAGATCTGGGCCAGGTTGTCCTGGTCGGTCAGAGCCACCCCCGTCAGCAACCACTCGGGGAAATACTGCTGAGCGTGGGCGTCTTGGGTGAGGAAGATCGGGCTCAACGGGTCGCTCGACAGAACCACCGTAGTGTCCTGGTCAGCGGCGAACTGCGTTGCCGCCTGCTGAGCGCCCTGCTCCCAGGTTGAGATGTCGAGCGAGTACTTGTAGATGTCCCACCGACAGCCGGGCTGGGTGGCGCCGCAGTCGTTCTTCGCCGGGATTCCGTACTTCTGCTGGTCGATGGTTCGAGTGTTCTGCTCGCACTCGTTGTAGCCCTCGTTGCCAGGGATGTAGACACCCAACTTGCGCGGCTTGCCGTTTAGGGGCACACCGTTCAGGGTGCCCGCCCACTGCGTCGGGAAGGGCATGATCTGCTTGCCGACGAATTCCGCAAAGTCGGCCCCGCCGATCGTGCAGCTCGGGGGCGGCGCCCAGATGTACGGGTCCTCCGCCCGGAACTCGGACTCTGGAAAGTAGAGCTGGGCGAAGCCGAGATACATGTGGTAGTGCGCCGCTTGCTGGGCAAAGACCTCGGATTCGAAGAGACCCGCGTAGTTGAGATCGGTGAACGCATGCAGGGTGTTGGCTTCGTAGTCGGCGTCCGCCTGCGCCGCGGTCTGCCCACCCCCGGTCGCTTCAGTCGAGGAGCACTGGCTCTGGGATTGGCCCGAGTAGTCGACCACCTGCACGCGCCGGCCATACAGCTCGAACGTCCGGTTGAAGTACGCGATGATCTGCTTGACATGCGTCTCTTCGTCTGCCAAGGACTCGCCGCCGGCTTGCTCAGCTAGCGCCGTCGCCGACGCCTCGTTGGGCCCGCTGGCATCGGCGCAGTGCCGCATCACGAGGGTGATCGTGGTGCCGGTGACCCCGTTCCAGGTTGCCCCGCCGTTGTTTCCCTGGAAGGCGGCGACGCACTGCGGGGTGTACTCGGACCAGGGGATCTGGTGAACACCTGGAGAGCAGGTGAAGCCGCCGCGGGTCGTGCCGGTGGCCGCTGCCACCGAGCCGATCGGGCCGGCGCCCGCACCTGCTGTCGTGGCTCCCGGCCCGGCAGCGGCGGCGGCTCCAGCGCCCGCCGCGGCCGGCGCGCTCGCCGCCTGGCCGGCACCCTGCTGCCCGTTTCCGGACCCTCCCGCAAGGAGACCGGGATGGGCGGTCTCGGCCACGGTCGGCATCAGCAGCACGGCGATGATGGCGATCACACCCAGCGCGTACATCGCCGAGTAGCGACGGACGTGGAAGGCGGCGCGGAGGCCGAGCCGGCCCACCGGGTCCTTCATGGCGGCGATCATTTCCGCCTCCTGGCGCAAGGAAGCCGGGCGCCGCTTCGGCGCTGGCGACGGAGTGATCTCAGCCATCCCCTGACGCACCTCCACCCGCAGCTTGGTGACAAGGTGTCACCGTCGGTGGTTCAATACTGGCACCGTGCCTTCGCGGCGTGCAAGTCCCCGTACTGAGACACCTCAGCCTCTGCGTCTCGCACGTGCAGACCGGCGGCAGGACCTGCTTGACGCGGCCGCCGAGCTGATCGTCGCGGAGGGCGTCGAAGGCCTGGCGATGGACTCAGTCGCCGAGCGAGCGGGCGTCAGCCGCCCGCTCGTCTACAAGCACTTCACCAACCGCGACAACCTGCTCACGGCGCTCTACGGGCGCGAGGCCATCGCCGCCTACGAGGACATCGCCGCGGACGTGCGCGTGGCCACCAGCCTGGCGGACAGGTATCGCCAGCTGGTCCACGCGGCGCTACGCGCGTCGCGGGAGCGCGGGGCGCTGCTGGCGGCCCTGCGCTCGGCCGGCGCGCTCAACCGCGAGCTCCGTCACGAGCAGCAGGAGCGCGACCGCCAGACCGTGCGCTTCTTCGCCCGCCTGGCCTGCGACGAGCTCGGGATTCCGCCGGCCGACGCCGAGGCGGTCACGGGAATGCTGCTGACCGCGCTCGAGTCGGTGCTCGGGCAGTGGCGGCACCGCCGCACGGCCGCCAACGCCCGGCTCCTCGAGGAGACCTACATGGACATGGTCGTCGCCACGCTGGAGCGCGTCGCCCGGCGTTCGGAGACCACACAGGGGGAAGTCGTCTGATGCACCGCACCGCCGAAGCCGTGACCGCCATCCTCGGCGACGCCGAGGCCACCGGCCTGGACCCGCGCCAGCTGGCGCGAATCGAGGAGCACCTGCGGCGCCGATACCTGGAGCCTGGCAAGCTCGCGGGCTGCCAGGTCCTCGTACACCGGCGCGGTCAGACCGCCTACTCGATCTCGCTCGGCGAGCTCGAGGTCGGCAGCGGCCGGCCGGTGCCGGGCGACGCGATCTGGCGCATCTTCTCGATGACCAAGCCGATCACGTCGGTGGCGCTGATGCAGCTCTACGAGCGCGGCCTTTTCCAGCTGAACGACCCGGTGGAGCGGTACATCCCGTCCTGGCGAGGTCTGAAGGTGCACGGCCAGGACGACCCCGGCCGGCCGATGACGGTGCGACACCTGCTCATGCACACGGCCGGCCTGACCTCGGGCATGAATGCCGACAACCCGGTGGGCAAGCTCTACCAAGAGGCCGGGCTGCCCTCGCGCGACTTCGACCTCGAGGAGATGGCCCGGCGCCTCTCGGATCTGCCGCTCCTGTTCGAGCCCGGCGCGCGCTGGCACTACTCGCTGGCGACCGACGTCTGCGGCTACCTGGTTGAGGTGCTGTCGGGCCGGCCCTTCGACGAGTTCCTGCGGGAGGAGATCTTCGAGCCGCTCGGCATGGTGGACACCGCGTTCCACGTGGACGCCTCCAAGCTCGACCGGGTGCCGGTCAACTACCGGCGCACCGAGGACAAGTCGCTGGAACCGATCGTGAGCCGCAACCTCGCGGAGCCGCCGACTCTGAAGTCAGGCGCCGGCGGGCTGCTCTCGACCACCGCCGACTACCTCCGCTTCTGCCGGATGCTGCTCCAGGGCGGCACCCTGGACGGGGCGCGCATCCTCGGTCCGAAGACAGTCGCCCTGATGCGGCAGAACCACCTACCCGGCGGCGTCGACCTGGCCAGCATGGCGCTCGGCGCCTTCGGCGAGACCCAGTTCCCCGGCGTCGGTTTCGGGCTCGGCTTCGCCGTCAGCCAGGGGCCGGTGCAGGCCGGCCTGATCGGCTCGCCGGGCGAGTTCTACTGGGGCGGCGCCGCCAGCACGATCTTCTGGATCGACCCGGTCGAGGAGCTGATCGTGATCTTCATGACTCAGCTGATGCCCTCGGGCACGTTCAACTTCCGCGGCCAGCTGCACGCACTGATCTACCCCGCGATCACCGACTAGCAGCTCTCAGGGGCCATCCGCCGGCGGATGGCCCATTTCACGGCAGCACTCCGGGCCATCCGCCGGCGGATGGCCCTACTTAGCTACGCGGGGACGGCTACGCCGAGCTCCTCCAGCAGCTGCTGGGAGTAGGTCACACGGCCCGTGATCAGCTCCGGCTGCCCGCCGCAGAGCGCCAGCGCCGCCGCTGCCATCACCGTCGGCGGCTCCGCGTTCGGATCGCCGTCGCGCGTCAAGCCGTGGAACAACGTGCCCGGCGTCGGCACCACCCTGGATGGTGACAAAGCGTTGACCGCGATACCGTCCGCATAGACCTCGGCGGCCAGCCCGGTGCTCAGGCGCTCGATCGCGGCCTTGCACATGCCGTAAACGGTCCCCGCGCCGCTCGCCGCCCGTTCGGCCGGAGGGATCTGCGGGTGGCGCGCGGCGCCGGACGAGATGTTCAGGATCCAGCCGCGGCCGCGCTCCCGCATGCCGGGCAGCACCAGCTGCGCCAGGTGGAGAGCAGCCTTGACCTGCACCTCGAACATGAGCTCGTAGCGCTTGAAGTCGAACTCCGCCGCCGGCGTGAAGAAGGTCACGGCCGCGTTGTTGACGAGGATGTCGATGGGGCCGAGCTGCTGCTCAGCCTCGGCCACCAGCCGTTCGCGCTCGCCGGGCTTCGACAGGTCCACCGCGATGGCGATCGCCTGCCCGCCCAGCGCCCTGATGTCGGCGACGGTCTCGCCGATGGTACCCGGCAGCCGGCTCTGGCCGGCCTCCGCCGTGCGCGCCGCCGCCGCCACCTGGGCGCCCTCGGCGCCAAAGCGCCGTGCGATCTCGGCGCCGATGCCGCGGCTCGCGCCGGTCACGATCGCGACCCTGCCGTCAAGTACTCCAGCCATCCTCGAATCTCCTTAAGCGAACGCGAAGACGCCGTGGTCGAGCACCACCGTCCCGTCAGGCGTCGCCGTCTGAAATAGAGCCCGGCCGCCCTCCCGCCAGATCGAGATCACCAACGTGTCGCCAGGAAGCACGGGCCGGGTGAAGCGCGCGTCCATCGACCCGAACCGCGCCGGATCGGAATCGCAGAGGGCGTGCAGCAGGGCGCGGCCGGTGAAGCCATACGTGCAGAGGCCGTGCAGGATCGGCCGCTCGAAGCCGCCGCGGGCGGCGAACTTGGGATCGGAATGCAGCGGGTTGCGGTCCCCGGACAAGCGGTAGAGGAGCGCCTGCTCCGGGCGCGTCGCGTATTCGACGCGGTGGTCGGGCTCCCGCTCCGGTCGGCTCCATTCGGAGCTCGGGCCGCGTTCGCCGCCGAAGCCGCCCTCGCCGCGGATGAAGGCCGCCGAGCGCGACGTCACCAGCGGCTTGCCTGACTCCGCCGACACCGCGACGGCCTCGGTCGCGACCAACGCCCCGGAGCCCTTGTCGTAGATCCCGGTCACCTTCGAGGAGGTCTTGACGGCGCCCTCGACCGGCAAGGGCCCGTGCAGCGTCACCCCCTGCTCGGCGTGGACCAGCATCGCCGGGTTGAACTCGCCGAGCTTGCGCCGCCCGCCGCCCTGGGCAACCAGGACGCCGAAGGTCGGCAGCACCTTCTGCTCGACGTCCGCGGAGTTCTCGGTGGTGAACTCGAGCTCTCCGAGCGGCTCACCCAGGCCGGCGCCGACTCCGATCGCATAGAGGATCGCGTCCTTGGACGTCCAGGACCGCTCCACGGCCTCGCCCTCGACACCGACCAGCGACAGGTCCAGCGGCATCTTCAGCCCTCCTCGGCGGTGATGAGGCGCGCATCGAGACCCTCGATCCGGCCGCCGCCACACCAGATCGGGTTCACCTCGAGCGCCTCGAGGCCGGGGCCGGCGAGAAGTGCCGCGCCGGCCAGGCTCACCAGCGCCTCCGCGAGGCCGTCGAGGTCGACCGCGTCAGTTCCACGCGCGCCGAAGAGCCTCGGCGCGCCCCTGAGCTCGCGCAGCATCTCGACGACTTCGGTCTTGTCGACCGGCAGCACGCGCAGCGCCACGTCGTCCAGCAGCTCCACCCAGACGCCGCCCAGGCCGGCCGCGAGGACCGGGCCGAACGTCGGGTCCCTCGTCACGCCGGCAAACAGCTCCAGGCCCCCCGTTCGCATGGGAGTGACCAGGGCGGCGGCGGCGATTGCGTGCAGGCCGGCGAAGGCTTCGCGGACGGCATCGTCGCCGGCCAGGCCGAGCTTCACGCCGCCCACGTCGGACTTGTGGGCCAGCCCCTCGACGCACGCCTTGAGCACCACCGGGTAGCCGATCCTGTGCGCGGCCTCGACGGCTTCGTCAGCCGACAGCGCCAGCTCCGCCGGGACCAGCGGGAAGCCGCTGAGCTCGAGCAGCCGGCGCGCTTCGGTCTCGGCCCAGACGACGCGTCCCCGCCGTTTCAGCCAGTCGGGCGCGTCGGACTCCGTCCGCGGCGACCGCTCGGCGACCGGCCGCGCGCGCCGCTCCTCCCAGCGCACCGCGTGGCCGATGGCGCGCAGGCCCAGGTCGAGCCCGGCCGCCACGTAGAGGCCGCGCTTCAGCAGCTGGTCGCGCGCGTACTCGCTGAGGTCGACACAGGTCGTCGAGGTGTTGACGACCGGCACCGGCGAGGCGCCGATCAGCTGCACCGCGTCGTCCAGGCGCGCCTCGACCAGGGGGTCGGGCGTCGGCGGGACCAGAACGCCGAGGTAGACGACCACGTCCACGTTCGGATCCCGGCTGACCACGTCCAGCGCCTGCGCGATCGGCGTGCGGCTGCCGTCCGGCTGGTGCGCCAGTCCGAAGCCGGTGACGTCGACCGGATTCCGGGCGCTTCCGAAGGCCGGCACGATCTTCTCCAACGCCGCGGTGGTCGACCGCTCGAGGGCCGGGACCTCCAGGCCTTCTGCGTGCGCGCGGTCCGCAATGATGTCGCAGGCGCCGCCGGACCAGGTCACGACGCCAAGCCGGCGGCCGCGCAACGGCGGCGACGTCGCCAGCAGCCCGGCGGTCACCAGGAGCTCTTCGAGGCTGTCGACCCGGATCACGCCCAGCTGCCGGAGGGCGGCATCGACCACCGCATCGTCGCCCGCAACGGCCCCCGTGTGTGCCAGCGCGGCCAGCTGTCCGGCCGGGCTCCGCCCGACCTTGAGTGCCACCATCGGCTTGCCGGCGCTCTGCGCCCGGCGGGCCAGTTCGGCGAAGCGCTGAGGCTCGCGGATCTGCTCCAGGAAGAGCGCGATCACCTTGGTCGCCTCGTCCTCCAGCAGGTGCTCGATGACGTCGGCAGTGGTGACCATCGCCTCGTTGCCGGTCGAGACGAGCAGGGTCAGGCCGATGCCGTGGTTGCGGCCGAAGGTGAGCACCGAGTTGGCCAGTGCCCCGCTCTGGAGGACGATCCCCACCGCGCCCGACAGGAGCGGCGGCGTCAGCAGCAGGCCGTAGGGGGCGACGCGATCGGTGGCGTTGATGAAGCCCAGCCCGTTGGGGCCGAGCAGCGTGATGCCGAGAGCGCGGGCGGTTTCAACAAGCTGCCGCTCGAGCGCACGTCCGGCCTCACCCACCTCAGCAAAGCCGGCCGCCAGCACGACCGCGTTTCGGATCCCGGCCGCGCCGGCATCCTGGACCACGGCTTCAACGGCCTCTGTCGGCGCCAGGATGAAGGCGAGGTCGACCGGCTCCTCGAGCTCGCGGAGGCTGGGCCGGGTCGGGATGCCGAAGGCGGTCTCGTGCCGGGGGTGCACCGGCACGAAGCGGCCCTGGAACCCGCCTGCCTGGAGACTCGTATAGACGTTTCGCGCCCACCCCGAGGTGTCGGAGGCGCCGACCAGGGCGATGCTTGCCGGCGCGAACAGCTCGCGGAGGCGGCTGCCCACGGCGGAGTCGGCGATCAAGCCCGCGCGGGCTCGGCGAGCCCGGAGCGGAGCTCCTTCTCCATGCGCTCGAAGAGGTCGTCGAGCGCCCAGGGAGCGTCGCTCGTGACGCGGGCGAGCACCTCCGGCCGGTTGTAGAGCGAGACCTGGTAGCCGCCGGCTCCGATGACCTGGCCGTTGAGCCAGTCGGAGCGCTCGCTGGCGACATAGGCGACGGCCGGCGCGACATTCTCAGGCGCGCGCTCGTCGGCATCGCCGCCGCCCCGGCGGCGCTCGTCCGGGATCGACGAGGTCATGCGCGTCTGGGCCACGGGCGAGATGGCATTCGAGGTCACGCCATAGCGAGTCAGCGCGTTGGCGCACGAATAGGTCAGGCCGACGATGCCCATCTTCGCCGCGGCGTAGTTGGGCTGGCCGGGCGCGCCGTGCAGCCCCGACACCGAGGTGAAGTTGATGAGCCGGAAGTGGCCCTCGGGATCGCGCAGCTCGCGCCAGTAGGCGGCGGCATGATGGGCGGTGTTGAAGCTGCCGCGGAGGTGCACGCGGATCACCGCGTCCCACTCCTCGGGGCTCATGTTGAAGATCATCCGGTCGCGCAGGATGCCGGCGGCGTTGACCAGCACGTCGAGCCGGCCGAACTCCTCGACGGCCTGCCGGACGAGCTGACCGGCGGCTTCGTGGTCGGCGACATCGGCGCCGCTCGCGACGGCCACGCCGCCCGATGCCCGGATCTTCTCGGCCACCTGCTCGGCCGGCGACGAGTCCGGCTGACTGCCGTCGAGCGCCACGCCGAGGTCGTTCACGACCACTCTGGCGCCCTCCTTCGCGAAGAGCCTGGCGATGCCGGCGCCGATGCCGCGGCCGGCTCCGGTGACGATCGCCACCCTGTCCTGAAGCAGTCCCATATCCACCTCCGAAGCCCTTGACCCGACGCCCGCTGGCGTGCCAGCATCGTCAGCTGGTGACAGTATGTCACCGGGGGATGTGATGGCAAGCATGGTTGACACGGAGGAGGCGATCCGCAAGGTCGAGGAGGCGCCGCTCGCGCAGCTGCTCGGCGTTGAGGTCGACGAGGTCGAGGCGCACATGGACCACCTCCTCGGGCCCGAGACCGATCCGGCCTCGCTGTACCGACGCTGGGAGACGCAGCAGTGGGCGGTCAGCGATCTCGACCTCTCGCAGGACCGTCAGGACTGGGACCGGCTCAGCGACGGGATGCGTATTGTGATGCGCCGCACGTTCACCGGCTTCTTCCTCGGCGAGCAGGCGGTAACCGACACGCTGGGACCGGTGCTCCACGCGGCGCCGCGCGAGGACGAGCGAGTCTTCCTCGCCACCCAGGTCGCCGACGAGGCTCGACACACCGTGTTTTTCCAGCGGCTGTTCGCCGAGATCCTGGGCATGGACGGCAGCCTCGGCGACGTGCTGGCAGAGCTCCGGCCCTCAGTCCGCGCCGGGTACAGCCGCATCTTCGACGTCGAGCTGGTGGAGGCGATCGACCGTGTCAGGCTCCACCCGGACGACATGGCCGCCTGGGTGGAGGCGGTCGTCACCTACCACCTGATCATCGAGGGCTACCTCGCCGTCACCGGCCAGCGCCAGCTGCTGCGGACGCTGAAGAACATCGGCCTGATGCCCGGTTTCGTTCAGGGCTTCACGGCGGTGGCCCGCGACGAGTCGCGGCACATCGGCTTCGGCGTGCTCGTGCTGCGGCGCCGGATCGCCGAGGATCCTGAGCTCGCGCGCGTGATCGTGGCGAAGGTGCACGCGCTGCTCGACGCCACCCTGGCGACGGTCGTGGCGCCGGACTTGCGCCTGCCCTTCAGTGACCTCTCGGCCGTGCCGGCCGCCGTCAGGCAGAACCCGCTCGAGATCCGCGAGTTCGCGGTGTCGTCGCTCTGCAAGCGGCTGCGCGCCGCCGGCATCGGCGAGGAGCCGGTCGCGGACGTGCGCGCGCGCGCGTTCAGCCTCTACGACGAGCTCTGGGCGCGCTACGAGGCAGTCCACCAGGTGCCCCATCCGGTGCGGTGGTGGCAGCAGCAGGCCGCAGCCTCACCCGCCGGCTGACGAAGGCTGCTCTTAGGGCTCGCCTTCAGCGGGTGGGTCGGGCGGGTTTGCCGGCTCGGGAGGCAAAGCGCTGGAGCGGTAGATGGCCTGCCGCTCCATGAGCGCGGCCGCTTCCTGCCTCTCCTTCCGCCCGGGTGTCCGCAGGAACGCGAGCGATGGGGCCGGGATCCGGCCCATCAGCTCGCTGCGCCGGAAGGCCACGACGCCCACCGCCAGCAGAACGAGCAGCAGAAACCCCCCGGCGAACCAGGGCCAGCCTGGAAACCCGCCGCTCGGGCCGGCCGATTGTGAGATCAGAGGTGCTCTGCCGCCGCCGGGAGCCGCCGGGTTTCCGGAGTCCGGAGACGGCGACCCGGAGCTGGCCTGAAGTGGGACCGACGAGGGGGTTGAGGAGGGGGACGGGGACGGAGACGGACTCGCGCTCGGGCTCGGTGTCGGTGTTGACGCGGGGCTCGGTCTGGGGCTCGCTTTCGGGCTGGGCGAGGGCGTCGGTGGCGGGGCCGTGATCGTGTACGAGGCGCAGGCCCTACCGACGGGGCCGGTGCCGCAGACTTCGTAGCTTCCCGGCGCCAGCCCGGCGGGTGGCGGCGTCGCGCCCGTCGAGCTGCTGCAGCTCTTGGTCGCTCCGGTCACGGGGCTCATAGCCCAGCCCAGGACCGGCCCGAAGGCCCAGCTGACGGTGCCTTTGCAGGTGCCGGTACCGGTGTAGCTGTACCGGGCCACCAGAGGCTGGCCCTCTCGACCCGAGCTCGGCTGCAGGGTCACGGTGGCGGCCGCTATGGCGGGGGCCACCGACAGCAGGGCCGCGGCCGATCCCAGGGCTACGGCGAGGGCAAGGCGGCGCCGTGGGCTTGGCACGCGCGGGATTTTGCCACAGCCGCGGAATCAGAGCTGGCGGCGATGCCCGAAGCGGAAGCCCTGCTCCTGAAAGACGGTCAGGCAAGCCCGCACCACGTCGCTGTCGTAGGACCGCCCGGACTCGGCCTCCACCTGGGCCAGGGCGACCTGCAGCCCCTTGGCACGGCGGTAGGGGCGCGGCGACGCCATCGCCTCGACGGAGTCGGCGACACCGATGATCCGGGCGCCGAGTGTGATCGCCGCGCCCGCCAGGCCACGTGGGTAGCCGCTGCCGTCGATCCTCTCGTGGTGCTGCCGGATGTACTCGCCGACCGGCCAGGGAAAGGGGACCCGGTCGACGATCGCGGCGCCCGCCTCGGCGTGCTGCTTGACCGTCCCGAACTCCGGCTGGGTGAGCGGGCCCGGCTTGACCAGCAGCTCGTTGGGCACGGCGATCTTCCCGATGTCGTGGATGGAGGCCGCGATGGCGATGCCCTCGACATCGGCCGGGGGCAGGTGCAGCTCGACTCCGATGGCCCGGGTGAGCTCCGCCACGCGTCGCTGGTGCCCCGCCGTGTAGGGATCGCGCAGCTCGACCGTGGCCGCCAGGGCCTCGATCGTGGCTTCGAGCGTCGCCTGCAGCTGGTCTCTGCTCTGCTG
>Ga0070714_100000985_pt1 | contig 20358 bp, 14 predicted proteins | sample LARL83metaG_FD_65450 | JGI IMG/M metagenome (GOLD analysis project Ga0070714, IMG submission 65450) | Corn, switchgrass and miscanthus rhizosphere microbial communities from Kellogg Biological Station, Michigan, USA - LAR L8-3 metaG | ecosystem: Host-associated > Plants > Roots > Rhizosphere ... | reverse complement strand
GCCAAACCGCCTGATGCATCGGCCTAGTAAGTATTGCGCAGGAACCCGAAAGAGCCGCTCCAGGAGTTGCTCTGGCCGGCTGCCAAACCGCATAACAGCGTCAGCGTCAGAACCAGCACCGACGCCAACCCTGGGACCAATCGCGTTTGATTCTTCATAAATCCTCCTCGCCTAGTTGCTGTAGGGTACCGATCTACTGCTGCACGACAAAGATCTCCGCGTTGCTCGTGTTATCCGGCGTACTTGTGGCCATGAACACCATCTTCGTTGGAGAGATGATATAGCCAATCAGATTGCCCAGGCAGGCTGCCCCGGCAGTCACATCGCCCAGACAACCTTGTCCTGGGGCTGTGGCTCCGGCCGAGAACGAGTACGGGAATCCCTGGAAAGTATTGTTAGGTTGCAGCCCGCCGCCGCATTGATCGCAGAACAGGTTGCGATCTGGTCTGGAGCTGTCAACTGCAACCGCGATCGTGCCCGAGGGTTCACCGGCGGCAAAATTCAATGTCCCGCTATCGAACGAACCTTCGGTAGTGGGGGCTCCGCCTCCAAAGAAGAACTGACCGCTAATCGTGGATGTACTGAACGAACTCAACATCTGTTGCTGGACGTAACCAAAAGCAACCGTGCTGCCCCCTCCGACAGCAAAGGCTTGGGTGGAATCGACCATATAAATAATGGGCGCGTTCGGCCCGAGCCCCGTAATGGTCGTCCGACCGCTCGAATCTACCGTGAAGGTCGCCTGTTGGGAACCTTCCGGGCCTTCGACGCGATAGTCGTTGCTATCCGCTGTCAGCGTCGCGACCCCGGCATTATTGGTGAATTGAGCCTGCCCTATCGTGCTGATGCTTGCGCCGTTGGAGCTGTCGATTCCCGATGTCCAGAAGACATAGCCGCTGCCACTGGCCAGCATGTCGGTTGAGAACGGGCCCGTTTGCAGTTTAGCCTCTCCGATCAGGATCGGGTGACTCGCATCGTTGGGGTCTACTGACATGAAAAACGCGTCGGAGGGCGAAACCACATAGAGAACATCATTCGCCGTCACACTGCCGCCCCCTCCAATCGGAATTATGATTTGAAGAGTGGCCCGGCCGCCGGGTGCACCCGATGCCATATTGTACGAACCAGAACCGCCCGTGAACGTCGCCGTATTTCCGTTATCATTGAGATCGAAACTGGTATTGGTAAGGTTACCGGCGCCATCCGAGGCAATAAGGCCTGCCGCTGCCACCCGGTATCCACCGCTGTCCATGCCTTCCCATCCAAACGCATAAGTTCCGTTGAACGCCGGGGAGGTCAGATCCTGTTGCTTGAGGATGCCTGTCAGCCGAAGGCCTTGCCCGTTATTGTCAACGAAAGCCGTCATAGCTCCCTGCGCTGCAATGCCGCCTGAGAGAGTCCCCAGAGCAATGCGGAATACCAAAGTCCCGCCGTTGGAGTTCGTCAACCTCAAGCACCCCCGGTTGTCCGGACCCACCGAATAGGAACCCTTGAGCGTCAAGCCGGTCACGACGGCGATGGAGCGATTGACATCCTGTAAACCGCCAGTGATGTTTCCGTTTCCATCGGCTGTGAAACTGCCGATGATGGCGTTGTACCCGGCTGTCGCGCCGGCGCCTTTCAGCAGGAATGCATATTGTCCATTCAGCACTGATTCGTTACCGGTGCCACACGATCCGTCGACGATGTGAAATGAGAAGCTGTCCTTAATGTTCGGATTCGCGGCGGAGACCACCGTGATAGTGGCTAAATTCTGGCCGTCTCCCGCAGGGACCGAGGTCGGAGGCGTGTAAATGATGCCGGAGGTCACTACGTCCCCATTTGTGCTCACTGCGGGATTTGCCAGCGTGCCGCAGGTCGGCGCCGGGCACGGGGCACCATTCGCCATGAGCGTCCAATTGGCGCTCTTGGTTGCCGTGGTGTCGGCGAAATTAGCCAGCAGCGTTCCCGGCCCTCCACCCGTCAAGACAGAATCGAACTTTTGACCATAACCAATGGGGCTTGGTCCCGGACCGGGGCTGAGCAAGAAATTCAGACTATTGAAATTCGTGGGGTCGGCCACCGACGTCGCTTGAATCCGGACGCGATCATACGGCTGGTCTGGAAGCGATGTGGGCGGCGTGTACGTTATTACGGTCGTGGTAGTCGTTCCGTTTGTGGACACTTGTGGCGTGCCGAGCGCACCGCAGGAATTCTGGGAGAGATTCTGGCAGGCATATCCGCTCCCGGTCATCGTGAAAGTGAGCCCCGCGTTTCCGGCGTCGTTGTAGGTCGTATAAGTAATCGTTCTCACAGCGGACCCAACTGGAACAATATTGAGACCACCGGCAATACTGGTTACTTGCACCAGCAGACCCGCCGGATTGACGACGAACGAAAGGGCACCCGGGAACGACTGGCCGGACACGCTCGGTGTTACGACGATCCCGAGTGAGGCTGCTGGAGCAATGCTCGGCGGCGTGTAAGTCATACGGTAGCTCCCTGAGCCGGGCGTGCCCGTGACGGCGCCGAACGAACCGCACACCGCAGGCGTGCAGAGGATGCCATTCAGGACAAAGGTGGTCAACGTCGGCATGTCGCCCGCCACGTCGTTCGCCACATTAATCTGGAACGATACTGGACCTCCGCCCGCCTGAATCGGCGGCACAGCAGGCACCACAATCTGCACCGTCGGAGGACCCGCTGCGAAGCTGGTAGCCCCTCCCGCCAGAATGGCCATCCAAGCTGCAACCGTGAAAATGCGCGGCTGGATACTCATCAGAAGCCTCCCTTTGAACCAGAAAATCTCTCTACGGAACGGTCACGATGTCTTGTGCGCCTGGGCAGCAGAGTGACGCCGCAGCAACGCGACAGCTATCAGTCCCCCTAGAACAAGCCACTGAATCCTCGGCTCAGGGACTGCCGTCTCGGCCGGTAGGACCGCTAAATGATCGAACATCAGCACATCGCTGGCCGAGATGTTTTCTATTTCTACTGAAGTAATAGAATCGCCCCCGGTGGCGTCAACCCGTAGATACGCGTTCCGTTCCAGGCCGGCAGTCCAGTTTGCTCCAGCCAGAGTTTCGATTACGCCTTTATCCGTGCCATTCACGAATAGTTCATGATTTGTAATCGGAATCGGCCCATTACCGAGGGACTGAAAGTTGCCCATTCCGATGCCCAAGGAAGTCGTACCCGGGGCGTAGTTAAACGTGATGAATTTGGCGATGTTGGCCGGTGTATTGCAGTTGCTCAGGCTGTTCGTAGGGATATTGACAACCGTGTCAGTCCCATCCCAGGCCGCATTCTGTGTGAGGCCGACGCACGAATTCTCGTTGAACAGAGTGGCCAGACTCGTCAAAGTAGTACTGGGCACTCCACCGCTCAGGTCAATCGTAAGACCCGGTATCAGCGCCGTAGATTCAAAATTATCAATCGTGTACCCAATGATCCCCAACGTCGAATCCATGACCGCGGAGTTCGCATTGAAGTCCGAAGCCGGGAAAAAAGTGAGTATGATGCTGGCGCGGGCGTTGCCCTGCATCGCCGTCAAACCCAACACTACCAGACCCAAGTTCGCAAGTGAGTGCCTGAATTTCATAAGCGAAGGTCCTCCTAATGAGGAACTGCGATATTGCCAGCCAAAAGGGGTCACGACCACTTACGCGTTGTCGCGGCTAGGTTATAGGAGTAATGGGCCCATATTGCAGGGTGGGCGGATCCGAACGACACCCCGTGATCGATCAACAAAAAAGGGGTCATGACCCACAATGAGGCGGTTTGTCGCTGTTAAGCATGGAAGGAATGGGCTTACTAATCGGAATCCGCCGACGGCGCGCCCGTCAATTCCCGCCGAAGCCAGGCCCGGGCCACGCTCCAGTCGCGCTTCACGGTTTTGGGCGATATCCCCATCACCTGCGCCGTCTCTTCCACTGTCAAACCTCCGAAGTAGCGAAGCTCGACCACTTGCGATTGGCGAGGGTCCAGTTGCGCCAGACGTTCCAAGGCTTGATCCAACTCCTGCCAGCGGTGGCTTTCGGAAGCGTCGATAGCCACCACGTCTTCATCCAGCGGTACACGCGACTGATCTTTGCCACCACGCTTGTCGCGCTGTTTCCCTCGTGCGTAGTCCACCAGAATCTGCCGCATGAGGTGAGCCGCGATTCCGATGAATCGGCCACGATCTTCCCAATTGGCCTGTTGCTGGGGAATCAGGCGCAGATAGACTTCGTGAACCAGCGCGGTGGCCTGCAAGGTGTGGCCGCTGCGCTCTTCACGCAGGTAGTGGTGCGCCAGTTGCCGCAATTCGTTGTATACGGCCGCCGTAAGCGTGTTGGTTCCGTGGCCAGACTGGCGCAACTCCGCCAGCAGACCTTGAGCTTCAGACTCGGGCATGTAAGGATTAACCAGATTTTAGCGCAATACGATAGAATGCTTTCCTGATCGATCACATGACTCGGGAGAATTGGGCGAAAATCACCAGCCTCTTCGGCGAAGCACTGGATCTGACGCCAGACCAGCGCCCTGCTTTCCTCGAGCGCTTGGAAGCCCAGGATGCTGTCACCGCTCGCGAGCTAGCCTCGTTGCTGGAGCAGCACGACCTGCCAGGCGAGTTCCTCCCGCCGCTACCATTACCGGCGGCGCCTATCCACGATCTTTCCGGTCGGACTGTGGGTGCCTATTGTTTGATTCGGCTGCTGGGCCGCGGAGGCATGGGAGCGGTTTATCTGGCTGAGCGCGCCGACGGGGCTTTTTCCAAGCAAGTGGCCGTTAAGTTTCTTTCCGCGCCGTTTCTCGATGCCTTCGATCGCCTGCATCATGAACGTGATGTTCTTGCCAGGCTCGATCACCCCAATATCGCCCGCTTGCTGGATGGTGGCTCGACACTCGACGGTTTGTCGTACTTAGTAATGGAGTACGTCGACGGCACGCCCATCGACCGCTATTGCCGGGAACGAGGTCTGTCAACCGATGATCGTATCGATCTGCTGCTTCAGGTATGCAGCGGCATTGCGAGTGCGCATCGGAACCTGATCATCCATCGCGATATAAAACCCGAAAATATCCTGGTTACTTCCGATGGCGTCGTGAAGTTGGTCGATTTCGGAATTGCGAAGCTGCTGAATGACGCCCGGAACGTCACATTGCAGCGTCCTGCCACACCAGCCTATTGCAGTCCGGAGCAGTTGCGTGGCGAGCCCGTAACCACAGCGTCCGACGTTTATTCTCTCGGTGTGCTGGCTTATCGGCTGCTGACGGAAAGCTCTCCCTACCCGCTGCGCTCCGGACGTCTGGACGAGGTGCTGCAGGCCGTGTTGAACGCCCAGCCAGTGCGTCCCAGTCTGATTCCCGGCCTCTCCCCGCCAACGGCGCGCAAGTTGCGCGGTGAGCTCGACAACATTCTTATGATGGCCATCGCGCGGGATGCCCAGCGGCGCTATCCATCCGTCGAGCACTTCGCCGAAGACTTGGAGCATTATCGCCAGGGCTTTCCCGTTCGAGCCCGCCCGGATACCCTCGGCTACCGGATGTTGAAATTGGTCGGGCGTTACAGGATTGCATCAGCCTTCGCCGCTCTGGCCGTGCTCTTCCTGATCGGTGGAACCGCTGTCACAGCCTGGCAGGCGCGCGTGGCCCAGCGGCGCTTTCAGGACCTTCGCCAGTTCGCTCATGCTGTAGTGTTCGACGTAAACGACTCCCTGTCCTCGATTCCCGGCACGATCGCGGTTCAAAAGCAGGTTGTCGAAACGGCGCTGCGTTACCTGGACCGCTTAAGCGAAGAGAACGTGCAAGACAACTCCCTTCGTGAAGAGCTCGCAGCAGCATACATCCGTATCGGAAGGGTACAAGGGGGCGCCTTTCTGCCGAATCTGGGCGACTCGCGCGGGGCTATCGCAAGTTTCGGGAAAGCCATCGCGGCCATCGGACCGTCGCCGGCGACCCAGGGCTTGCAGCGGGTGCTAATCGAAGCGCACATGAATATCGCCGACCTCGCTGTCGATCCGATCCAGGCGGTGCCGGAATTCAAGGCTGTGCTTGACAACGGCGAGAGGCAATTGGCCGCGCACGCCGATGACGTCCAGATGCTCCGGCTGGTGGCCGATGCCTGCCACGCGTTGGGCTCCATCGGCCACTTAACGGATCAAATAGCCGACGAGGAGCAAATTAGCTTGCGCGAGCGCGCTTACCGCAGGCGCATTCTTGCGCTAGCTCCAGACAGTTGGCGCGACGAGTTGAATCTCACCAAGGCCATGGAGCAGTATGCTCTCGCTAGACAGCAAAAGGCGGAATACTCCGATTCGCTCTCAGAACTACGCCACGCCATCTCAATCTTGCAGGCGGCTCTCCAGCGCAATCCGGGTAATGAATTGCTCACTCGCGAGCTGGCTGACGAACATTCCCGGAGCGGCGCAGTCTTACGGCGCATGGGCCGGCTTACCGAATCGGAAGCAGAACTGAACGAAGCCATAGGCCTGTTGGAGCCGATCGTGCTCGCTGATCTGCGCAACAGCCAATATCGCGGCGATCTGGCCTATGCCTGGTTTCGATTAGCGGAGACATTGCGGATGAAAGGTGAGTTGGCGCGCGCGTTGGAGCTGCACCAGAAAGCCCTCGGAGTGCGCCGGGAACGAGCGGCCCTCGATACGGGGATGCCGTTTATTCGTTGGGACTTGACCCAGAGTCTGAACGCGGTTGCCGATTCGTTCCTGACGATCTCACCGCGGCGCGCCAGCGAGGCCGCAGCCCTATTTGAAGAAGCCCACAGGGTTGCCGAGGACACGCTCCGGGTAGCGCCCAGCTTCAATGAGCTGCGCAAACAGGTGGCAATCTCCGATGAAGGATTGGCGCGTGTTGCCCTGCTCGATGCAGGTCCAAAAGCAAACGCTCGACGTCTTCTGGAGCAGAGCTTGCACACTTGGCAGGACGTTCAGTCCCGCGCTTTCCTAGATCGCCAGGACGCCGATCAGCCGCTCCAAGTGCAAGCCTTGCTGTCATCGCTTCCACCCACTCAATAATTTCACTGCCGGAACCAGGGTGCGAAGTCCGCTTTGATGAATTGCTTCACTCCCTCGCGCCCGGTCAAACGCAGCCGGAACTCCCCGCCTTCCCGTTCCACCCGCAGGTCGATATCGAAAAATGGACAGCACAAACGTTCTCCACCCACCCATTCGGCCAGCAGTTGATAGGTGGCCGCATCGGCCGGAAACTCGAACTCAAAACCGTCGGCCAGTTCGTGCGTCGACTTTCTCAACGACCGTAATGCCGGGCTCAGCTCATCGAAGTGGCGCTTTCTTTTTTCGGGTGTGAGCGCGGCGCGGTCACAGGCGAACGGGCTTTCATGTTTGGCCGCGTCCAGTAGGGCCGGCATACCGAGCGAAGCAATCATCGCCATTATAAGAAGTATTTTCATGTGATCCACTTTAAGACTTAAAGTCAACTTTAAGTCAAGAGATAGTTTGTAAAAGATTTGTGACCTGCCTAGACGTGATCCAATAATCCTGTGGAACGCCGATACCGGTTAGCGTTCTTGTTCTCGATTCTCTCTCAAGCCGCCCACTCTATCGAGGAGTACGCCACCCATCTGTACCGAGTCTTCGCTCCAGCCCGCTTCGTCAGCAGCCTCGTCAGCGACGATCTCGCATTCGGGTTCCTGGTGGCTAACATGGCTCTCGTCACGTTCGGTTTTTGGTGCTGGGCCGTTCCCGTGCATTCCGGCTGGCAATCTGCTCGCTGGTTCGTCTTGTTCTGGACCCTCCTCGAACTCGGCAACGGCATCAGTCACCTGACCCTCGCCTTGTCGCGCGGAGCCTACTTCCCTGGCCTCGCGACCGCTCCGCTGCTCCTGTTTGGCGCCGGGTGGCTGGCGACTCTTCAGGTTCGCGACGCTCGCCGGCCCTCGGCCTAATTGCGTCCAGGGCGTATAATGGCCCGTGTTGGAGCGCCCATGTCTTATAACCCAATAGATCGCCGCGCTTTCTTGCAAGGAGCCGCCGCTGCGGCGTTGACGTCCGCGCGACCCGTTCATGCTGCCGACGCCCCCGAGCTCAAGCCCATCCAGGCCGAGATCGAGAAGCGTCACGACGAAGCCGTCCACCGGCTGCAGGAGTGGATCCATCAGCCTTCCATCGCTGCCGAGAATCGCGGCATGACGGAAGGCTGCGATCTGCAGATGCGTCTTCTCCGTGATGCGGGATTCAATCAGGTGACGAAGGTGTCGACCGCGGGCCATCCCGGAGTTTTCGCCACGCTCGACGCCGGAGCACCGCGAACTTACGGCATCTACTTCATGTACGACGTCAAGCAGGTGGATCCATCCGAGTGGTCGTCACCTCCGTGGGACGCCGCGCTAGTCGACAAGCCGGGACTGGGGAAAGTGCTGATCGGCCGTGGCGCCGTGAATACCAAAGGTCCGCAATCGGCTTTCATCAGTGCGCTGCATGCCTTCAAAGCGGTCGGACGCAAGCTGCCGGTGAACCTGGTCTTTGTCGCCGAGGGTGAAGAAGAGATCGGATCGCCCCACTTCCCGCAGATCGTTCAGCGTCCGGAGGTGCTGGCTGCGTTGCGCAAATGCAACGGCGTGTTCATGCCTATGGCCGTGCAAGCGTTGGACGGCACTGTGTCCATCAATCTGGGCGCTAAGGGCGTAGTAGAGCTGGAACTGATTTCGAGCGGAGAGAAATGGGGCCGCGGGCCGAAGCGGGATGTGCATTCGAGCAACGAGGCGCGCATCGACAGCCCGGCCTGGCATTTGATCCAGGCGCTGGCGACTTTGGTCGGACCAGACGGCCATACTCCGGCCATCGAACATTTTGCGGATAAGGCCCGGCCTCTCACTCCTGCTGAAAAAGCGATGATCCGGGAAGCTGCGAAACGCATGGATGAGAAGGTGGCCAAACAGGAACTCGGCATCTCGCACTGGGTGCATGATGTGGATTTCCTCGAAGCGCTGGAGCTTTTGGTTTCACGCCCGACCGTGAACATCGAAGGACTGGTGGGAGGCTATACGGGACCCGGTGGCAAGACCATCCTGCCGCACCGTGCCGTCGCGAAAATTGACATGCGCCTGGTGCCCGACATGACCGCGCAGGGCACGCTCGCCTTGTTGAAAACGCATTTGGCAAAGCATGGATTCGGCGACATCGAAGTGAACATGAGCGGCGGCTATGACCCCACTAGCACGCCCGCCGATGCGGCTATCATCCGCGCGGCCGAGAACGTCTACAAGCGCAATGGTATCGACCCGATGCTGTGGCCTCGGCTGGCCGGTTCCTGGCCTGGCTATGTCTTCACGGGCGATCCACTGAAGCTTCCGGCAGGCCACTTCGGGCTGGGCCACGGAAACGGAGCGCACGCTCCCGACGAGTATTACGTGATCGAGTCCAAGAACCCGAAGATCCAGGGATTGGACGGCGCGATACGGTCGCAGGTGGAGTACTTGTACGAACTCGCGACAGTGAGTTAGTAAGTGTGATAGAATTGCTCGGAAGATGTCACATATTGCGCGCATTTGCCTGCTAATTCCGATTGTTTTTCCTGTTCTCTCAAACGCCGCCAGTTACACGTTCGTAACATTCGACTATCCGGGCGCGACTGCCACTGTCCTCAGTGGGATTAACAATGCCGGTCAAATCGTCGGAAGTTTCTTCACCGCGACGACTTACCTGCAAGGATTCATTCGGAATGCCGACGGATCTCTCGTCCCGATCGCCCTTCCGTTCCCATTCACGGACAGCCCCGCGAGCGGCATCAATTCGTCCGGCCAGGTTGTAGGGGCATCCTTCTACTCGGGCACGTTTGCAGTGCAAGGGTATTTGCGAAGTACAGTTGGTACTTACTCGACCATTGATGACCCAGTAAACCCGAATAATAACGGAGCTTTCGGAATCAACGACGGCGGCATGATCGTCGGCAGTTATGCCGATACCTCCAACCCTGCGTTCGGGCATGGATTCTTGCGCGACACGGGCGGTAATTTTACGACCATCGACGACCCGAACATGGCCACAAACTCAAACGGTAACCGGTACACCAATTTGTCCGGCCTTAACACCCTTGGCCAGATCGTCGGGACCTATAGCGACGCCGCGGGATCGCATGGCTTTTTGCGCAGTCCTGCCGGCGTTTTCACCACCATTGACGATCCAAACGCGACGCCAGGAACGACGTCAGTCCGCGGCGTTAATAATTTAGGAGTAATCGTGGGAACATTTATGGACAGTTCTGGTTACCATAGCTTCCTCCGCAGCGCGGACGGATCGAGTTACACGACCATCGATTATCCGAAAGGAACTCTAACTGGCAACCTTGGTATCAATGACAGTGGCGACATCGTGGGCTCCTACTTTTCTTCGTTAACGGGCGGACAGCAGCATGGCTTCATCGCAACCCCCACGAATTCGACCGTTCCGGAGCCAGCGTCATTCTTGCTCTGCCTGGCTGGAATCGCCGGGATCGCCTGCTTCCGCCGCCGACAACGCACTTAAGTCCGCGCATAATTGCCACAACTGGCCCCGCGATGTGATAAACTTCCAGCCCAATGACGTACAGCCCCGTTGCTGCCTAAACACAACGTCATCCAGGAGGCCCTGTGCAACGCCTATCCGCATCGAATTTCCTTCGTTCCCTCTGCGCTCTGCTGGTGATTCTGTTCGCAGTAACAATTCCAAGCCTGCAAGCCCAGAACAATCAATTCGGCGCCATCAAAGGTACCGTCATCGATCCCTCGGGTGCGCCCATTTCCGGCGCCACTGTCACGCTGGCCAGCCCGGCCCTCGTGGTCCCGCAAACGATGGTTTCGGATTCGAGCGGCAATTATCACTTCGAGCAATTGCCGACTGGCATATATAAAGTCACCACTTCGGCTACCGGATTCCAGCAGTACGCCCGCGAAAATATTCAGATCACCGCCGGATTTTCCGCGGATGTAAACATGCCAATGACGGTCGGATCACAAACCGAAGTCGTCACCGTATCAGCCGAAAGCCCCGTTGTGGACACCACTTCCACCACCATCTCCACCAGCGTCGGCGCCCGAACCGTGGCCGATGAAATCCCCGCCACGCGCACCATGCAAGAGATGGTCTCCATCGCTCCAGGAGTCATGCCCACCGCTGCACCCGACCTCGGCGGCGGAAACATCGCCAGCTTCGTCCTTTCCGCTTACGGCATCACCGGTCAGTCCACCGCTTTGATTGACGGCATCAACACTCGCAAAAGCAACAACAACTCGGAAGGCGATTATGACTTCACCGGTCTCGAAGAAATGCAGATCGTTCCCATCGGCGGCGATGCACAGACGTCGCTGCCCGGCGTATTTCTAAACGCTATCGTGAAATCGGGCGGAAATGCTTACCACGGCCGCGCCGAGGCCAACTACGAGAATCAGAATCTCGAAGGCAATAACCTGACCCCTCTCCTTCGATCGCAGGGCAACACCGCGCCCAACCTCATTCTCGATGCCGTGGATGCCAGCGCCAACGTCGGTGGGCCGATCATCAAGAACCGCTGGTGGTTCTTCGGCGGCGGCCACGTGAACGACAGCCATCGCACGGCGCTCGGATATGTTGTCGATGGAAAGCCCGGCGAAGCCTACGGGCGCCTGACCAATGGCACCATCAAGAGCACCTATCAGCTTTCGCCCAAATACCGGTTCATCGGGTTCTTCACACAGGAAGGCGAATATTTCCCCGTTCATTTTGGAAGTTCTACGGTTCCTCAACTCAGCACCAGAGACTTCACCGAGCCGGTGCAAGAATATAAGGGCGAATTTCAAGCCACGCCGAATCCGCATCTCGTGCTGGACCTTTTCGCCGGCCATCATTTGTATCAAGCGGACTACGTCGGGCAAGCCGATCCGCTTGGAATACCAAGCATGACCGACCTCACCACGGGACTCACCAACGGACCGAATCTCGGCCAGGATCACCGCGCTCGTCGATCCACTCAGATCACCGGATCGGGCTCCTACATTCCTTCCGGTTCTTTCCTCGGCTATCACCAGTTGAAGTTCGGATCCACTTGGATGTTCATGTGGACCGGTACGAATGAGCCCGTCGGTATTCACGGCAACTACCAGCTTCTGTTCCAGACCGTGGGCGGCGTTCCCGGTACGCCCGTGCAGATCCGCTTCTTCAACTACCCGATCGTGTCCAACCGGGAGAACCTCAACGAGGGTGGCTTCTTCCTGCAGGATACCTGGAAGATCGCCAAGCGCCTCACCATCAATATCGGGTTGCGCTTCGATGACTTCGCGACGTCCATTCCAGCTCAGGACAAGCCCGCGGGCGCGTTTGGTCCTCCTTGGGTAGCGCCATCTAGCGGCAATCCGAATGTCTTCACCGGCGGCGCACAAAACTTTTCGCGCATCGATACCGGGACGTGGAGGAACGTTGCTCCCCGGGCCGGGTTCGTGTGGGATATGTTCGGCAACGGGAAGACCGTTCTGAAGTTCGGCTTTGGCCGATACAATTGGACCCCCGGAGATGACTTCGGTGCTCCGCTCAATCTCAATACCACGGCAGTCTCCACGTATAAATGGCCTGCCACTGTCGCGGGCGGCTGCACCGAGGCGATCGCCCTCACCGGAAAATGCGATTACGTCCCTGGCTCGGTGAACTTGGATCCGAACGGTAAGGATTTCCAGTCGGTTCTCGGCGGGAGCAACGGCGCAGTCGTAAAGCTTTCCAACACCGTCATCAATCCGAATCTGAAAGAGCAGTATTCCAACATTTATCAGTTCTTCCTGGAGCGTGAACTTGCACCGGGACTTTCGGCACGCGTCGGTTACACCTATGTCAACAACCGCAACAACTGGATCCAGATTCAGAACCTGATTCCATCCAGCGCCTGGAACATACCGTATGCCGTCAACGATGCCGGCCCCACTGCGCCATCCTGCCTGCCGACTGCGACAACCAAGTGCAGCACCACAGGCCCTGCCTTCACCATCTACGACGTGGCTGCCGCCTATACGGGAGCGAAGTATTCTCAGACACAATACGTCAATAGGATTGGAAATGCCGATCATTACGGCACCATCGAAGCTACTGTCACCAAGCGGCCCGGCTCCGGCCGATGGACACTGGTCGCGAGTTATACGGCTACCAAAGACCACCAGTGGCTGAGCGGCGCCAACAATCTTGGATTGAATGGCAACAATAATTTGTCGCCCGTATTTACGACTCCGAACCAGTTGCTCTTTCCGCTCGACACTACTTGGGCCTGGCAAGGCCGGCTGACCGGGAACTACAAACTGCCTTGGAGCTTCGACGTCTCGGCCACCTACAACCTCTATAACGGGATCTACGGACAGCGCACCGAGACTTACGTGCTGCCGAACGCGGGAGCCGTTACCGTTCCGGTGGAACCGTACGGCACTGAAACTGGCCCGATCCGCGCGCTATTGAACCTGCGTATCGCGCGAAATTTCAAGAGCGAAAGATTTGGAATGTTCCGGCCGAACGTGGAACTTCTCAATGCGCTGAACTCGGCGGCTCCGTGGAATATCACTTACACTGCCGGGCCGCGCTTCGGCTACTACAACTCCACCGATACGCCACGCATCGCCCGCATCGGTCTGATCTATGAATTCTAAATTCGCTTTACTAACGATCCTTGTCGCCGCGCCTTTACTCTCACAAACCCGGACCACATCCGGTGACTTCGTGGTCGAACCGCCCACGCTCATCTCCCTCGGCTTCGAGTGGAAAATCTCGGGCGACGACAATCGCAATGCCCACGTCGACGTCGCGTATCGGAAGAAGGGCCAGCAGCAGTGGCGCCAGGCTCTTCCGCTCATGCGCCTGCAGCGGGAAGAGATCGGTGTTGCGCCCGGCCCTGGCGCTGAGGGAGCCTCCGCCCGTTTCCCACTGTTCAAATACACGGCGGCGAATATGTTCGTCGGCAGCATCTTGAACCTCGATCCCAACACAGAATACGAATGCCGTTTCACGCTCGCCGATCCCGACGGCGTCACCGGAGTTGCCGAGAAAACCGCGACCGTGCGGACCCGCAAAGAGCCCCAGCCGGCCGAGGGCGGTCACGTCTATCACGTCTACCCGGTCGGATGGGAAGGCCCGAAGCAGGAGCCCGCCTTCACCGGCTTGATGGCCGCTTACTACATGGGCGCCGCGCACTATGACTACGAGAACGCGTTTCCGCCGCGCGTCCAGCCGGGCGACGTGATCCTGGTGCACAAAGGCCTGTACGTCGGTGATCGCTTTCATTACATGAACGGTCCGCCGCGGCCGGGGTATCTTGCTTTGGCAAATTTATTCGACGGCACCTACTATCTCACGCAGAGCGGTACACCTGACAAGCCCATCGTGATTAAAGGCGCGGACGACGGTGAGGCGATCTTCGATGGCGACGGCGCGCAGACCCTCTTCAATCTTATGGGCGGCAATTACAACTACTTCGAAGGCATCACCATTCGCAATACCAACGTGGCCTTTCTTCTCGGCATCAAGAACATTGCCGGCTCGAGCGGCTTCACTCTGAAGCATTGCCGACTCTATGACGTCGGGCGCGCCGTGCAGGCTGATTGGTCCGGTTCGAAGAATTTCTATATCGCCGACAATGTCCTGATCGGCCGCCACGATCCCGACAAAATGATGGGCTGGATCGGCCCGCTTTGGGCGAAGTTTCCCGGCTTCCCGGAGCTGCTCAAGTCCGAATACGCGATCAAGGTCTACGGCCAGGGCCACGTAGTCGCTTATAACTATGTCGCCAATTGGCACGATGGCATCGATATCGCGACCTATGGAACACCGGACGGCGCCCCCAACGACATACCCGACCGCGTACCGCTGGCCATCGATTTCTACAACAACGACATTCACAACATGGGCGACAACTGTTTCGAAACCGACGGCGGGGCGAGAAACATCCGCGTCTTTAAGAATCGCTGCTTTAACTCCGCAGCCGGGGCCTTGAGCGTGCAGCCCATGTTTGGCGGGCCGGTTTACTTCTACCAGAATCTGGTCTACAACGCGCCCACCGGATCGTTGAAATATATCGAGGGCTCAGCGGGCATTCTCACCTACAACAACACCATCATCGGCGAGGGCCGCGCCGGTCCGGCGTCGAACGAATACTTCCGTAATAATCTGATCCTGGCGCAAGGCGCGTTCGACCCGGTGTTTGCCATCACCACTTACACCAACTACACCAATTCCGACTACAACGGCTTCCGCCCCAACCCCAACGCCGCACACTCGTTTGAATGGAACTCGCCGCCGCTCGAAATCCCCGCCGACTTCAAGGACAAAGTGGTCAGTCGAAATTTCAAGACGCTGAAGGAATTTCGCGAAGCCACCGGGCAGGAACAACACAGCGTTGTGCTCGATTACGATACTTTCGTGCACGTGACCATGCCCGACATGTCCGACCCGCAGCGCGTCTACAGCGCCGAACATTTCGACTTCCGGCTCAAGCCGGGCTCAGCCGCTGTCGATGCCGGCACAGTGCTTCCGAACATCACCGACGATTTCAGCGGCCGGGCGCCCGACCTCGGCGCTCTTGAACTGGATCGGCCCGTTCCCCACTACGGCCCCCGCTGATAGGTGGTGGGGCGGACGATCATCATGCGGCCGACCCCGGTCCGGTTACTAACTCTACGCCGGCTTCCCCGCCGCCTGCGTATTCATCTGCGCCATCCGCGCCTGCATCTCGCGCGTCAAATGCGGCACCACGCCCACCATCCGCTCGATCAGCATCAACTGGCCACGATGATGCATCTCATGCTCCTTCACGCCCATAATCATCTCGAAGCGGGTCTTCGTCGCCGGCTGCATCCCCGGCGGCATCGCGATCCTTTCGCCCAGAAAGTCATCGGATAATCCATCGATCCAGCTAGCGAGCTTCTCGCCTTCTTCGCGCAGAAAAGCAACGATCTGCGCTTTGTTCCGCTGGACCTTTTCCTCGGCGATGATCTTCTGCATGAGCCCCGGAAAATCGAAACCCGCCAGTGTCGTGAGACGCTTTCCGTGAATCTCCTGCGCCATCCTCGGACTCAGGCCGATGTGTACCAGTGTCTGCGCTACGGTACGAACCTCCGGAGCGGGGCTGAAACCGTAGTGCTGCTCGCCGATCTCTTCGGCGATCGTCATCGTGTTCTTCCGCACCGTGCGGAAGCTGCTTGCCAAATCTTTAGCACCGTAATAATTCATAGCCTCTATTTTACCGCTCAAAAGATCGGACGTAGCATCTTTCTTCTAACAGAGGGATAATTCCCGCTATGAAGATATTGCGCAGGTACATCGCGCTTTTACTCTTATCACTTCTGGCCGGTGCTGCCACACTGCTGGCCCAAGCCGGTTTTGCAGACGACCGGGTGATGCTGCAAGGGTTCTACTGGGAATCGTACCGGCACGGCTATCCTGCCAAGTTTCCCAGTTACGGTGACAAGCATTGGTACGCCATTGTCCAAACCGTGGCGGCGCAAATCCGGGATGGCCGCTTCACACTGATCTGGATGCCGCCACCCTCCTACGCTGGCGATTTCAGCGCCGGCTATAATCCCAAAGAGTATTTCCGGCTCGACAACAGTTATGGGACTTTCGATGAACACCGGGCGGCGCTCCAGGCATTGCTGCAGAACGGGGTGGAGCCGGTGGCCGACATTGTGATCAATCATCGGGATGGCAGCAGCGGCTGGGCCGACTTCAAGAATCCCGATTGGGGCGTGTGGGCCATTTGCAAGACCGACGAGGCCTTTTCCAACACGGCCTCCGGCATCACGAACACGCCGGATAATCAAAAAGGGAATTGCGAGGAACAAGCCGATTATCGACCGGAGGGGACCTATCAATATCCGGACTTCCGCGATATCGCGCATCCCGATTCGCGCGTCCGCCAGGATATCGAACGTTATTTGTTGCAATTGAAGTCGTTGGGCTATCGCGGATGGCGCTACGACATGGTGCACGGCTACCACGCGCGCTGGATCGCTCTTTACAATCGCCTTTCGCAACCGACCTTCTCGGTGGGCGAGTACGATTGGGACAAGCATTCGCAACAACGCGGTTGGATTTGGGGGACGGCGACTAACTCGACTCCTACCGGACCCGACCATCTCAGAACTTCGAGCAGCGTCTTCGATTTCACTAGCCAGTTCAGTCTGAAATCGATCAATAGCGGAAATTACACGGCGTTGTATGGCTTCGGCAACGGGATCGGCATGGTGGGCGACACCACTGACGGAATGCCGTGGAAAGACCGGGCCGTCACGTTCCTGGAGAACCACGACACCGGCTACCGCACCAATGAGGATGGAACGCCGCAGCAGGGCCACCAATTCGATTCGTTCGCCAACAATTGGCAGGTGGAGCAGGCCTACGCTCAGATCCTGACGCATCCCGGAGTGCCGTGCGTCTACTGGAAGCACTATTTCGATTGGGGTTCTGACCTGCAGAACAAGATTAAAGCCCTCATCAATGCCCGGAGAGTAGCGGGCATTAATGCTGATAGCAAGGTCGATCCGCAGGAGAATGCGAAATACTCCGGCGTCTACGCCGCCAGAGTTACTGGGCGCAACGGTGAGCTATACGTGCGCGTCGGCGGAAGCGATCAGCAGTGGCAGCCCGGAGCGTCCGGCTACACCGATTATCGTGAGTACGCGCAAGGCGCCGGTTGGAAGGTCTGGGTCAAATTGCCCGGGAATCCCGCCGTCCAGCAGGCCCCTCTCGCATCGGCGCTTCCGATTCCGACTTACCGCCCCGCAAGTCAGATCCAGCCGCCACCCGAGTGACATTCTTAGCGGCGGCGGATCTCCATCGCCCTCAATAGCATCCCGGTTCTCGCGCTCGTCTTTACTTGGATTACCTGTTATCTCAGATAGAGGAGGCCTCGGTTGAAGTGGCTTCGTTTTTTCAAACGACCACCCGGCCCCGGTTGGGTTCGCTTTGCAACAATCGATGTCGCGTCTAACCACACTTATGGCACGATCCGTCGCGCTTATCGCTCGCGGCTCCCCAGCCCGCGCTGGGTTCGTTTTTGCGAGTGGCTGCGCTTTGACTTCGACCGCTGGTTTCAGTACCATTGCCCCAAGCGAGGAAAATCCCAAAATGCCACAACTGTTGTCGTCCGCCGCTGAGGAAAGCATCCTGTCCCGCGGTTTTACCCGCAGGCAGCTGGCCCGCATGGCGAGCATCCTGACCGCCGGAGCCGCTCTGCCCTTTTACAACGAATCGGCGCTTGCGCAGCGCGCCACCGGCCGCCGCGAAATTCCGCCCGACGCCGTGCGCATCAACGAAAACGAGAATCCGCTAGGCCCCTGCCAGGAGGCTCTGGAGGCAATCTACAAAGTCGCTAAGCATGGCGGACGATACTCGCCGCACAACGAAGTTGGCGAATTGATCAAGACGACGGCCGAAATGGAAGGCTTGAAGCCGGAGTACATCGCGCCCTACGCCGGATCCGGCGATCCGCTGCATCGCGCGGTCTGCGCCTTTACTTCGCCCACGCGCGGCTTTGTCATGGCCGACCCGGGTTACGAATCGGGCGCCGGAACTGCGCGCTTCATCGGCGCGAAAGTCACCCACGTTCCCCTGCGCAAGGACTACTCGCACGACGTCGTCGCCATGGTGAAGGCCGACCCCACCGCCGGTCTGATCTACCTCGTCAATCCCAACAACCCAACTGGCACGCTTACTTCTCGCGCCGACATTGAATATGTTCTGGCCAACAAGCCCAAGGGCTGCGTCCTGCTACTCGACGAAGCGTACCTCCACTTCAGCGCCAAAGCCCAGCCGTGCCTTGATCTGGCGGCAGCCGACAAAGACGTCGTCGTTCTGCGCACCTTCTCAAAAATCTACGGTATGGCCGGGATTCGCGCCGGCTTCGCCATCGGCCGTCCTGATTTGATCGATAAACTCCGGCCGTTTGGAAACGGATCGCTACCCATCACCGGACTCGCTGCCGCTACCGCCAGCCTGAAGTCGAAGACGGTGGTCGCTGAGCGCCGCAAAATCAATAAGGATATCCGCGACAACGTCTTCGAATTTCTGGAAACCAAGAAGATCGCCTACGTGCCTAGCGAAGCGAACCATTTCATGATGGAAGTCAAGCGGCCCGGCGGTGAAGTGGTCAGTGCGTTGGCCGATCAGAAGGTGATCATCGGACGGCTCTGGCCCGCTTGGCCCACCCACGTTCGCGTTTCCATCGGCACGCAGGACGAGATGGACAAGTTCAAAGCGGCCCTGGCCAAGGTGATGGCGTAAGAATCGCCTCCTCGTCACTCGCCAGTTAGAGAGGATTTGAAAAACGGGTTGTTGAAGCGGAACATTTCGGAGGGGCTGTGAAGAATCCCTTCCGTAATTACAACGGCCGCCTTTTCGCGGGCGATTTCTTCGGTGGCGCCATCGCAGCGCTTATCGCCTTGCCCTATGGTTTGGCGATGGCTTCGCTCATGGGCCTGCCGCCTATTCTGGGACTCTACACGTCGCTCCTGGCTGCCCCTATCTGCGCCCTGCTGGGCAGAAACCCGGTGCTGATCGGCGGAACTTCCAGCGCGACGGTCCCGTTCATCCTGGGCGCCGTGCATGCGGGCGGCATCAGTGGCGCGGCCAAGATCTGTATTTTCGCCGCGGTCTTCCTGCTGATCTTCTGCATCATGCGGCTGGGCCGCTATGTTTCGAAAGTTCCGCATTCTGTACTGGCCGGATTCTCGTGCGGCATCGGCGGGCTGATGGTGATCTCGCAATTGAAGGTGATCTTCGCCCTCAAGGCGCCGCCCGGTGGATGGAGTGAATCCATGTTCGGCCAGTTGATGCAGAGCATGGCGCAGTTTCGAAACTTCCATTGGCTTCCCGCGCTGGTGGCCGGCATTGTCATGTTGATTTCAACCCTGGTGCGGATGCGCTATCCGCGAGCGCCCGGGCCGTTCCTGGGCGTTGGCATCGTGGTTGCGGCTGCGGCGCTCTTCGGCTGGAAGATAAATGAAGTCGGAAACATTCCGCTCAGCATGCCGCCCTTTATCGGATTTACCTGGGCGCCGGAGGATGTGTTCAAAGTACTCCCGTCGGCTTTCGGCCTAGCCTTCGTTGCCTCGGTCGAGTTGCTGATGACCTCGCGCGTGGTGGATCATTTCCGCGGCCGCCACAAGCTGGTCAAGAAAGTCGACGCCGACCTGGAACTGGGCGCTTACGGCATTGCCAATCTGCTTTGCGGATTCATCGCCGCTCCCACCAGCGTCGGCATTCCGGCCCGCAGCGTGGCCAACGTGCAGTGCGGCGCTACTACGAAAATGTCGAACGTCGTGCACGGCGCACTGCTGTGGGGAATGATGACCATCGGCGCGTCATTTATTGCTCACGTGCCGTTGGCCGCGCTAGCCGGCGTCACCGCCTGGATGGGCTTCCGTCTGCTCGACTGGGGCAC
>Ga0070714_100000984_pt1 | contig 20360 bp, 25 predicted proteins | sample LARL83metaG_FD_65450 | JGI IMG/M metagenome (GOLD analysis project Ga0070714, IMG submission 65450) | Corn, switchgrass and miscanthus rhizosphere microbial communities from Kellogg Biological Station, Michigan, USA - LAR L8-3 metaG | ecosystem: Host-associated > Plants > Roots > Rhizosphere ... | reverse complement strand
CCCAGCAGGCGCCGGGCGCGCGCATAGTCGCTGACCACGTCGTGACCCAGCACGCGCGCCGCGCCCCGGTCGGCGCGCGTCAGACCCGCGAGAATCGAAATCAGCGTCGTCTTGCCGGCGCCGTTGGGGCCGAGCAGGCCGAAGAACTCACCCTCTTCGACGGCAAGATCGATTCCGGCGAGCGCCTGCACCGCGCCGAACCGGCGCGCGACGTCGACGATTTCGACTGCGGCGCTCATGGATTCGCGTCCTGGAACGACCCGGCAGCGATCATACGCACGCACCGTGTGGCGCGTACTCGCGAAATAATCCGGACCAAGTTGTTCAGGCGGGGGAAAGCAGCTCGTCGACGCCGTAGAGCTCGGCCAGCGAGACCATCGTCGGCGGTACGTTCTCGAACGCGAGCTGCGTGCGTTCGGCCAGAGCCCGGCGCTTCCACTCCAGCAATATCGCCACACCGGCCGAATCGACCGGATCGACGGCTTTCAGGTCGACTCGACCGGTCGGCGGCAGCGGCATGCCGACGCTTGTCGCGAGCACACCCGCGACGTTGCCGATCGTCAGCGGTCCGGCGAGCACCCAGCGGCCGTCATCGCCGTGCAGCACCTCCGCGACCGGTTCCGCCGGCGCTGCCGGCGGCGCGCTCCTGGTCATTTCGGCGTCGGTCCCTTGTTCTTATCGGTGAGCTTCTTGATCAGGCCGTCGACGCCGGAGCGCTTGATCTCGTCGTTGAACTCGTCGCGATAGTTGGTCACCAGACTCACGCCGGCGACGATGACGTCATACGCCTTCCAGCCGTCGGGCGTCTTCGCCATGCTGTAGTCGATCTGGACCGGCGCCTGCCCGGGCCGGCGCACCGAAGTGCGCACGATCACGTCGGTGTCGCCCGCGTTCATCCGCAGCGGCGCGTAGTCCATCGTGTTGTCGCGATAGTTGGACAGCGCGCCGGAATAGGTGCGCACCAGCAGCGTCCGGAATTCGTCGGTCAGCATTTTCTGCTGCTCGGGCGTCGCGCTGCGCCAGTTCTTCCCCATCGCCAGCGCGGTCATGCGGGTGAAATCGAAATTCGGCGCGAGCTTGCTCTCGATCAGCTGCTTGACCTTCGCCTGGTTTCCGGCCTGCAGATCCTTGTCGCCGCGTATCGTCTGCAGCACGTCTTCAGCGACGCGCTTGACCAGCGCGTCAGGCGCTTCCTGCGCTTGTGCCGTCAGCGCCAGCGAAGCGGCGAACAACAGCGCCATCCATCGGCAAATCATCGTTGACCTCATCGTCTATCGATCCTGTGGAACCGGACCGGCAACGCGCTATCGCGCTGCTGCCGCGCCCGGCCGCTCATTCCTCTTCGTCTTCCGGCGGCGGCTTGCCATCATAGACCTGGTAGCGCCGCGACCTCAGATACGCGTTGCGCAGATAACGGTACTTGTCCAGCGCTGCGGCTTCGAGCACGCCTTCGGCGCTGAGGAGCTGCGCCCTCGTATCCAGATAGTTGAGTCCGTAAAGCGAATTGCGCAAGCGGACGTCGTCGATGTAGCCGATGGGACTGGCGTAGATTCGCACCAGCCACCCGGTCCCGTCCCGCACCGTCGTCGGCCCGAACAGCGGCACGAAGATGTACGGACCCTGGGGCGCCCCCCACTTGCCGAACGTAATGCCGAAGTCGGTCTTGTCCTTGGTAATCCCCATCTCGGACGCGGGGTCGAAGAGGCCGGCGATGCCGAACGTCGAATTGAGCAGCACCCGGCCGAAATCGTCCCCTGCGCGCTCCTTCTTGCCCTGCAGGACATGGTTGATGCCGCTGAACAGGTCGTCGATGTTGCCGAAGAAATTCGAAACGCTGGTTCGCACCGGCTCGGGTGCCGACCTGACATAGCCTTCCGCGATGGGCTTGATCACCGCTCCGTCGACCGCTTCGTGGACCTGGTACATCGCGCGGTTCCACGGCTCGAATGGGTCGACGCGCGATTGCGTCGTCGCACACCCGGCCAGCAGCGCGCAAGCCAGGGCGAGCGTCGAGGCGATGCTGCGGGCGAAAGAATTCATTTGCCGGCGCCTCCTTGTGCCGCCTTGTCGAACAGGAACTGACTGATCAGCTTCTCGATGACCACCGCCGATTGCGTCTTGGCGATGTGATCGCCGTCTTTCAGCATCGCCGTGTCGCCTCCCGCATCGAGGCCGATGTAGACTTCCCCGAGCAACCCTGAGGTGTTGATCGAGGCGATCGTGTCCTTGCTGAACGAATAGTCGCGGTCGATGCGCATCGTGACCACTGCCGCATACGTCTTCGGATCGAGTTTGATCGATTCGACGCGACCGACGACGACGCCGGCAGCCTTCACCGGCGAGCGCAGCTTCAACCCGCCGATATTGTCGAAGTTGGCCTCGACATGATAGCTGGGCGCCTGATCCAGCGTCAGCAAGTTGCCGACTTTGAGCGCGAGAAACAGTATCGCGCCAAGCCCGATCGCGACGAACACGCCGACCCAGAGGTCGATCGCGGCACGGTTCATAAACCGACTCCCCTGAACATGAACGCCGTCAGCACGAAATCGAGCGCCAGTATTGCGAGCGACGAAATGACGACCGTTCTTGTCGTCGCGCTCGACACCCCTTCCGCCGTCGGCTTGGCGTCGTAACCTTCGAGGACCGCGATCAGCGAAACCGCGGCGCCGAACACGATGCTCTTGATGATGCCGTTGGTGATATCCGGCCAAAACTTGACGCCGGCCTGCATCTGCCCCCAGAAAGCGCCGGCGTCGATGCCGATCATGCGAACGCCGATCAGGTAGCCGCCGAAGATACCAAGCGCCGAGAACAGCGCGACGAGCAGCGGCATCGAGATTATCCCGGCCCAGAACCTCGGCGCGATGACGCGCGCGATCGGGTCTACCGCCATCATCTCCATCGCCGACAGCTGTTCGGTCGCCTTCATCAATCCGATCTCGGCGGTGATGGCGGAGCCGGCGCGGCTCGCGAACAACAGACCGCCGATCACAGGGGCGAGTTCCCTCACCAGCGACAGCGCGACGACCAGACCGAGCTGTTCCTGCGCGCCGTAGCGACGCAGCACTTCATAGCCTTGCAGCGCCAGCACCATGCCGACGAAGAGCCCCGACATCAGAATGATGACGAGCGAGAGCACGCCCGAGAAATAGATCTCGCGCACCGTCAGGTGCAGCCGGCGCAGCGCCATCGGCGTCTGCCAAAGGATGGCGCCGAGGAAGCGCGCCATGTATCCGAGCCGCTCGACGCCGCCGGTAACGGTGCCGCCGATGCGGCGCAGCGCCTGCGTCAGATCGCTGACGGTGTTACTGGACATCGGCAAGCAGCGCCTTGTGATAAGGCGGCGCCGGATAGTGGAAACGGACCGGTCCGTCGGGTTGCCCGTCGACGAACTGGCGGACGAAGGGATCGCTCGAGGCCCGTACTTCGTCCGGCGTGCCGCTGGCGACGATCCTGCCGTCGGAGACGAAATAGAGATAGTCGACGATCTTGAGCGATTCGTAGACGTCGTGCGTCACGACGATCGAGGTGATGCCCAGCGCATCGTTGAGCCGCCGGATCAGCTGCCCGACCACCGCGAGCGAAATCGGATCGAGGCCGGCGAACGGTTCGTCATACATCACGAGCATCGGATCGAGCGCGATCGCGCGTGCGAGTGCGACGCGGCGCCCCATGCCGCCCGACAATTCGGCTGGCATCAGCTGCGCAGCGCCGCGCAGGCCCACGGCGTCCAGCTTCATCAGCACCAGGTCGCGGATCATCGATTCGGGCAGGTCGGTATGCTCGCGCATCGGAAACGCGATGTTCTCGAACACGGTCATGTCGGTGAACAGGGCGCCGAACTGGAACAGCATGCCGAACTTGCGGCGCAGCGCGTACAGCGCGTCGGGCTCCAGATCGGGCACCGATTGCCCGCCGACCAGAACCTTGCCCTTTTTCGGTTTGAGCTGACCGCCGATCAGTCGCAGGATCGTCGTCTTGCCGCATCCGCTGCCGCCCATGATCGCAACGATCTTGCCGCGCGGCACCGTCATCGTGATGCCGCGCAGCACCTGCCGGCGGTCATACGCGAACCAGACGTCGTTGAGCTCGATCGCCGCCGCGGCGGGATCGAGCCGTCGCGTCGGGCTCAGCGTGGCATGCTTGTCCGCGGTAGCGGCGACCGGCATCGGAACGTGGCAACTCCAGGGAAGGACGGTGATTGTAGCCCGTTCGCCGCAACGCAACAACGACGCGCGCCGGGGCACACAGCCCGGTAACCGCGTCAGCCGCGAAGCAGTCGCCGCTCGGCAAACGCCAGATCGCCGGGCTTGCCCAACAGCACCAGGACGTCACCCGCCTCGAAGCGGAAGTCGGACGCCGGCGCCGTCGCCCGCTCGCCGCGCCGACGCACGCTGTTGATCTCGACGCGCCCGTTCAGCTCGATCTCGGCAAGCGATTTCCCCACCGCGGTCGAGCGCTCGCTGAGCAGCACCGAATGCAGCCTCGGCTGGAGATTGTCCTCTGCGTCCGCCGCGTCGGTCGCGCCGTGAAAAAAGCCGCGGAAAATGCTGTAGCGCTCCTCGCGCACCGCCTGGATGCGCGCCAGCACGCGATTGAGCGGCACGCCCATCAGCAGCAGCGAATGCGATGCGAGCATCAGGCTGCCCTCGAGCGTTTCGGGCACGACCTCCGCTGCGCCGGCCTTCAGCAGGCGGTCGAGCTCGTTATCGTCGAACGTGCGCACGATGACCGGAACCTCGGGGCGCGTGTGCTGCACATGATGCAGTATCTTGATCGCTACCGGAGTGTCGGCGAACGTGATCGCCACGGCGCGCGCCTTCTGCAAGCCGGCCGCCGTCAACGCTTCGCGCCGTCCGGCGTCGGCATAGACGACATTGCCGCCCCCGGTGGCCGCCTCGGCGACGCGCTGCGGATCCGAATCCAGCGCAAGAAAGGGTATGCCCTCCGCTTCCAGCAGCCGGGCAAGATTCTGGCCGCTGCGGCCGTAACCGCACACGATCACGTGATCCTGCCGGGAGATCGTGCGCGCCGCGATCTGCGTCACCTGCGCGGCGCGGGCGAGCCAGTCGTTGGCCGTCATGCGGCGAACCAGCGGCTCGGCCAGCTGGATCATGAACGGCGCCGCCAGCATCGACAAAACCATCGCCGCGAGCACGAGCTGCGGAAAGGTCGCATCGAGAATGTGCAGATCGGTGCTCAGTGCCAGCAGCACGATCGCGAACTCGCCGGCCTGCGCCAGATAGAAGCCGGTGCGCAACGCCGTGGCCAGCGGCGATTGGAATGCCCTCGCCAGGATGACGATCAGGATGAGCTTGGCCAGCACCGGGCCGATCAGCAGCAGCAGCACCCAGGCGAGGTGATCGGCGACGATCGCCAGATTGAGGTACATGCCGACGCTGACGAAGAACAGGCCGAGCAGGACGTCGCGAAACGGCTTGATGTCCTCTTCGACTTGATAGCGGTACTCGGTTTCCGCGATCAGCATGCCGGCCAGAAACGCGCCCAGCGCGAACGACAAGCCGGCGAGCTCGGTCAGCGCCGCCAGCCCCAGCGTGACCAGCAGCACGTTGAGCATGAACAGCTCCGGCGAACGCAGCCGGGCGACGATGTAGAACCACCCGTGCATCACTTTCTGGCCGAAGAACAGGATCGCGGCGAGCGCGAAGGCGGCTTTGCCCGCGGCGATCGCCAGCGGTTTCCACAAGTCGGCGCCTCCCTCAGCCAGCGTCGGGACCGCTATCAGGAACGCGACCACCGCCAGGTCCTGGAACAGGAGGATCCCCATCACGTCGCGGCCGTGCGGCGAGTTGAGCTCGGAGCGCTCGGCGAGCAGTTTCGACACGATCGCGGTCGAGCTCATCGCCAGCGCGCCGCCGAGCGCGAATCCGGCAAGCCAGCTGAACTCGAGGAAATGCAGACCCACCATCGCCACCAGCGTCGTGATCGCGACCTGTGCCAGCCCCAGCCCGAACACCGCCCGGCGCATCGTCTTGAGCTGGGGCAGGCTGAATTCGAGGCCGATCGAGAACATCAGGAATACGACGCCGAATTCGGCCAGATCGCGCACGTTGGCGTCGTCCGGCACCCATCCCAGCGCATGCGGGCCGACCGCGATGCCGATCGCCAGGTAGCCGAGGATCGGCGGCAGCCGCGCCAGTCGGCACAGGACGACCGCGACGACCGATGCGGCGAGCAACAGCAGTATCAGTTGCAGCGTATGGGTCATCTTTTTGCGTGCGCGCGGCAGCCGCGGGAGACGACAAATGCGCGCTCCGAGTTGGCCTCGCCCGGCGCGCGGGTGCCGTGCGAATGTAGCACAGAGCTTGCGGTTTCTAAGGGACGGTATACTGGCCGGATGCCGACGCTGATCCGCGCCCAGACCCCGGCCGCGCCCGCTGCGGCGCCCGGGGTCGTCGCCGCGCGTGCGCTCGCGCTTGGCCGCAGCGTTCTCGCCACCGAGGCGATGGCGATCGATGTGCTGCAACGTCGTCTCGGTGAGGACTTCGTCGCCGCGGCTGCGGCGATCTACGGGTGTCGCGGCCGCGTCGTTGTCACCGGCATCGGCAAGTCGGGCCACATCGCGCGCAAGCTCGCGGCAACGCTAGCCTCGACCGGATCGCCCGCGTTCTTCGTTCACGCCGCAGAGGCGGGTCACGGCGATCTCGGCATGATCACGCCCGACGACGTGGTGCTGCTGCTATCGAACTCCGGCGAGACCGACGAGCTGCTGGTGCTGATCCCGCACTTGAAGCGTCAGGGCGCCAAGCTGATCGCGCTGACCGGCAACGAGCAATCGTCCCTCGCTCAGGCAGCCGACATTCATCTGGATGCCAGCGTCGACAGCGAAGCCTGTCCGCTCGGGCTCGCGCCGACGGCGAGCACCACCGCCGCGCTGGCGCTGGGCGACGCGCTGGCGCTGACGGTGCTCGACGCGCGCGGGTTTTCGGTCGAGGACTTCGCCCGTGCGCATCCCGGCGGCGCGCTGGGACGACGGCTGCTGACCCGCGTGCGCGACGTCATGCGTACCGGCGTCGCGTTGCCCGTGGTGAGCACCGATGCCTCGTTGGCCGACGCGGTCGTCGAGATGAGCGGCAAGGGGATGGGCATGACCGCCGTCGTCGACGCGGAGCAGCGCGTGGCCGGCATTTTCACCGACGGCGATTTGCGCAGGAGCCTTGATCGCGTGCGCGACTTCGGCGCCGCGCGCGTCGCCGAGCTGATGACCCGAAACCCGCGGGCGATCGGCGCCGACCTGTTGGCGATAGACTGCGTCGAGCTGATGGAAACGCCGCCGAAAGTCAGTCAGCTGCTCGTCGTCGATGCGGCGAACAGGCTGGTCGGCGCGTTGCACATGCACGATCTCTTCCGCGCCAAGGTCGTATGACGCCGTCCGAGCTCGATAGTCGGGCGCGCCGCGTGCGGCTTCTCTCCTGCGATGTCGACGGCGTGCTGACCGACGGCAAGATCTACTACGCGGCCGACGGCAGCCAGCTCAAGGCCTTCTCCACGCTGGACGGCTTCGGCCTGAAAATGCTGCAGGAGGCGGGCGTGACGGTCGCCTGGATTTCCGGCAGCCGCGCGCCGGCGGTGACGCGGCGGGCCGAGGATCTTTCGGTCGCGCACGTGATGCTCGGCGCCGACGACAAGGTCGCGGCCTGGGAACGGTTGCGCAGCCAGCTGGGCATCGAGGCGCAGGACTGCGCGCACATCGGCGACGATATTCCGGATCTGCCGGTGATCCTGCGCTGCGGGCTGGGCGTATCGGTGCCGCACGCTCCCGCCGCGCTGCGCGGCGCCGCGCACTACGTGACTCGCGCCGACGGGGGCGCCGGCGCCGTGCGCGAGCTCTGCGAGCTGATCCTCGCCGCCAAAGGCGAGCTCGAGCCCTTGCTCAGGGCGTTCGCGCAATGAAGGTTCGCCAGCCGCTGCTCGACCGCGTCGTCGCGTGGTCGCCCGCGCTGCTTCTGGCTGCGCTCGTGGCGATGACGTACTGGCTCGATGCGCAGGTGCGCGCACCGGCGCCGAAATTCGACGGGTCCGGAAGGCACGACCCCGACATAACGATTCAGAATTTCAAGGCCGCGAGCCTCGACGACAAAGGCCGCATCCATCAGGCGCTTACCGCCCGCGAGGCGCGGCATTATCCGGACGACGATTCGACCGACCTCGAAGGACCCGAGATCACGTTCAACGATCCGGGCAAGCCGCGCCTGACGGTCACCGCGGACAAGGCCAGCATCAGCGGCGATCGCGACCATGTGGCGTTCACCGGGCACGTCAAAGGGGTGCGCGATGCCTCGTCTGATACCGCGCACGACGGGCCCACGACGATCACCAGCGAGTACCTGCTGGTGATGCCGAAGGAGGACAAGATCGTCACCGACAAGCCGGTGACGATCGCCGACCCTCGTGGGATAATCAACGGGACCGGGATGGAGTACGACAACAAGAGCAAGACGGTCAAGCTTAAGTCCCGTGTCAGCGGACAAATTGAGCCCCAGAAGAAATAGGACGATGATCGATCACGCGATGCGCAGGCTGCTCGCCCGCGGCCTCGCGCGCGCCTGCTGCGCGCTTGTCTGCCTAGGCATCGGCGCCTCGCCGGCGTGGTCGGAAAAGGCCGACCGCGACAAGCCGATCAACTTCCAGGGCGACTCCGGCGGCGGCAACGCCGAGACCAAGAACGGCGAGCTCACCGGCAACGTCGTCGTCACCCAGGGGACGCTGTCGATCCACGCCGATCGCATTACGTTCCACCAGAACCCCGACAACTCGCTGTCGGCGATCGCGTACGGCAATCCGGTGACGTTCCGCGAGAAACGCGACGGCGTCGACGAATATTACGAGGGGTTCGCGCAGCGCATCGTCTACGATGGGCAGAAGCGTTTCGTCGAGCTGTTCGACAATGCGCTGCTGAAAAAAGGCAGCGACCAGATTCGCAGCAATTACATTTCCTACGACGCAGCGACCGAGTCGTTCAAGGCCGAAGGTCGTCCGGACAGCACGACTGCCTCGTCCGGAGAAGTGCCGCTCGGCGCGCGGGTTCGCGGCGTATTCCAGCCGGAATCGAAGGACGCCAAGGACAGCAAGGGCGGCAAGGCCGCCGCGCCCGCCTCGACCCCCAAGCCGAACCCGCCTCTGCCTCTCAAGCCCGACGAGAAGATCGGACCGTCCGTCGGCAAATGAGCCGCCGGCGAATGCCGCAAATGCAATGAGCACGTTATCGGTCGCGGCGCTGAACAAGCGCTACAAATCGCGCATTGTCGTGCACGATGTTTCGCTCGCGGTGGGGAGCGGCGAAGTCGTCGGGCTGCTCGGACCGAACGGCGCCGGCAAGACCACCTGCTTCTACATGATCGTCGGCCTGGTCGCCGCGGACGGGGGCGCCATCGAGCTCGACGGCGACGACCTAACGCGAATGCCGATTCACGCGCGCGCCCGGCTGGGCCTGTCCTATCTGCCGCAGGAAGCGTCGATTTTCCGCAAGCTCTCGGTGGCCGACAACGTGCAGGCGATCCTCGAGCTGCAAGGCATAGATGCCGATGAAATCGCCAATCGCCTCGACGCGCTGCTCGAGGACCTGTCGATCTCGCATTTGCGCGACGCGTCCGCCGTCAGTCTCTCCGGCGGCGAGCGCAGGCGCGTGGAGATCGCGCGCGCGCTGGCGACCAGACCGCGCTTCATCCTGCTCGATGAGCCGTTCGCCGGCATCGATCCGATCGCGGTGCTCGACATACAGAAGATCATCGGCTTTCTGAAGGAACGCGAAATCGGCGTGATGATCACGGATCACAACGTGCGCGAGACGCTGGGCATCTGCGACCGGGCCTATATCATCAATGAAGGCCGGGTGCTGGCCTCGGGAACGCCCGACGAAATTGTTTATAATGAAAACGTCAGGAAGGTCTATCTGGGAGAGCATTTCCGGCTTTAGCCATGACGACGACAGTCCCGGGCAGGCGCGGGTCCCTGCCGGCCACGCGGCCTTGCCGCAGCGCCGGCGGTCCTGCCGCGCCCGTTTCCGCTCTGCAACATCGGACGTCCGGCCGCCGCGCTTGCGCCGCGACCGGAGCGCCGGAAGCCGGATCGATGCCGCGTAACGCGGGATTTCGATGAAACCGACGCTGCAGCTCAAGCTCAGCCAGCACCTAACGCTGACGCCGCAGCTGCAGCAATCGATCCGCCTGCTGCAATTGTCGACGCTGGAGCTCAATGCCGAAGTCGAGCGGCTGCTGCAGGAAAACCCGCTGCTCGAAAAAGCCGACGACGACGAGCATGTGCCTCCGCCGCCGGAATTCGCGCAGTCGGCGGCAACGTCGGCGACCGTCGACGAGCCGCTGGAGCGATCCGACGGCACGCTGCAGTCCGATTTCGATTCGATGACCAGCGCCGCCGGCGACGGCGACTGGGGCAGCTCGACCGGCGGGACAGACGACGACGACGAGAATTTCTCGCCGCAGCAGGTGGCGACCAGCTCGCTGCGCGACCATCTCAATTCGCAGCTCGCCGAGCTCAATCTTCCGTTGCGCGATCGCCAGATCGTCTCGGCGCTTATCGACGCGCTCAACGACGACGGCTACCTGACGACGTCGCTGGAGGAGCTTCTCGAGTTCTTCCCCGAAGAGCTGGGCATCGAGGCCGACGAGTTGCAGATCGCGCTGCGACACCTGCAGAACTTCGAGCCCGCCGGCGTCGGCGCCCGCGACGCTTCCGAGTGCCTGGCGCTGCAGCTCAAGGTGATGCCGGACAAGACGCCGTACCTGTGCGAGGCGCTGAAGCTGGTCGAGCACCACCTGCCGCTGCTGGCCGCGCGCGACTTCGGCAAGCTCAAGCGGCTGCTGCACATCGACGACGCAGGCCTGCGCGGCGTGCGCACGCTGATCACCAGTCTGCACCCGCGTCCGGGCGGGGAATTTTCCAAGACCGAAGCGAACTATGTGATTCCGGACGTGGTCGTACGAAAGGTAAGAGGCCGGTGGGTCGCGGCGCTCAACGAGGCCGCGATGCCCAAGCTCCGGCTGAACCGCATCTATGCCGATATCCTCACGCGCAACCGGGGATCGTCGAACCAGCAGCTCGCGGCGCAGCTGCAGGAAGCGAAATGGCTGATCCGCAACGTGCAGCAGCGATTCGAGACGATCCTGCGCGTGTCGCAAGCCATCGTCGACCGGCAGCGGCATTTCTTCGATCACGGCGAAGTCGCGATGCGCCCGATGGTCTTGCGCGAGATCGCCGAGATCCTGAACCTGCACGAGTCGACGATCTCGCGGGTCACCGCGCAGAAGTACATGCTGACGATGCGCGGCACCTACGAGCTCAAATACTTTTTCGGCAGCCACGTCGCAACCGACACGGGCGGGGCCGCGTCCGCCACCGCCATCCGCGCGCTGATCAAGCAGCTGATCGGCGCCGAGGACCAGAATTCGCCGCTGACCGACAGTCGCATCGCCGACCTGCTGGGCGACCAGGGCATCGTCGTCGCCCGGCGCACCGTCGCCAAATACCGGGAAGCACTGCAGATACCGCCGGTGAATCTGCGCAAGGCCATCTAGGCCGCGCGCCAACGCGAAGGAGAGCTGGATGAACCTGAGCCTGAGCGGACATCATCTTCTGATCACTCCCGCGATCCGCGATTACGTGACGGCGAAGCTCGACCGGGTGACCCGCCATTTCGATCACGTGATCGACGTCAACGTGGTGTTGTCAGTCGACAAGCTCAGGCAGCAGGTGACCGCCAATCTGCACATCCGCGGCAAGGACATCCACGCCGAATGCGTCGATCCGGACATGTACGCGGCGATCGACGCGCTGGCGGACAAGCTCGACCGCCAGGTGCTGCGGCACAAGGAAAAGAAGAACGGAAATCGCCACGAATCCGGCGCGGTCAAGCGCACCGCCAGCGTTCCGCGCCCCGGCAAGGCGCGCGCTCAATAGGCTGTTGCGCGGCGTATAATCGCGTCCGGCCAGGCGGCGCTTTTTGAGCGGCCGCTCCGGATTCCGTCGACCACCGATCCCCAGACGATGAACCAGATCGCGCAGCTTCTGCCGGAAGCGAACATCGCCCTCAACCTCGAGGCAACCAGCAAGAAGCGCCTGTTCGAGCAGATCGGGGCGCTGTTCGAATCGCATTCGCAGATCGCGCGCTCGGTCGTGTTCGACAGCCTTTTCGCGCGCGAGCGGCTGGGGTCGACCGGACTCGGACAAGGCATCGCCATTCCGCACGGCCGCATCAAGGGACTCAAGCAGGCGATGGGTGCGTTCGTCCGCCCGCAACAACCGATTCCGTTCGACTCGCCCGACGGCAAGCCGGTCGAGCAGGTGTTCGTGCTGCTCGTGCCGGAGCATGCCACCGAGGAACATCTCGAGCTTTTGTCCGAGCTCGCGCAGATGTTCGGCGAAAGGTCGTTCCGCGAGCAGGTCGCGATGGCAGCCGACGCCGCCGAAGTGCACCAGGTGTTTGCCGCCTGGCAGCCCGAGCCGCTATGAACCGCAGCGGCGCCGTGCGGCAGGTCAGCATCGAGCGCCTGATCGCCGACAATCAGGAGCGGCTGGGCATGGTATGGCTGGCGGGGCGCCAGGGTGGAAATCGCGTGCTGACCGGTGAAGCGGCGCTGAAGCCGACGATCGGGCAGGTCGGCCACATGAACTTCATCCATCCGTTCCGCGTGCAGATGATCGGCGCTGCCGAGGCGAACTATCTGCGCAACCTGCCCGAAGACGCGCTGCAGCAGGCGATCTCGCGTCTGTTCACCACCGATCTGGCGGCGATCATCGTCGCCAATGGCGAAGAGATTCCCAAGTACCTGCTCGACGCCTGCAACCGGCACCACATGGCGCTTTTGACCTCGCCGCAGCCGTCGCCGCACGTCGTGGACGTGATCCGCCTTTACCTGTCGCGCATGCTGGCGGAATCGACGTCGCTGCACGGCGTGTTTCTCGACGTGCTCGAAATGGGCGTCCTGATCACCGGGGCATCCGCGATCGGCAAGAGCGAGCTCGCGCTCGAGCTCATTTCGCGCGGCAACGGGCTGGTCGCGGACGACATCGTCGAGCTGTATCGCATTTCGCCGGACACGCTCGAGGGACGCTGCCCGGCGGTGCTCAAGGATTTCCTCGAAGTGCGCGGCATCGGCGTGCTCAACATCCGAACGATCTTCGGCGAGACGGCGGTGCGCCCGCGCAAGCTCCTCAAGCTGATGGTCCACCTGGAGGATCACAGCAACGAGCAATTTTCCGAGCTCGACCGGCTGCAGGTCAGCGCGACTTACCAGGAGATCCTGGGCGTGCCTATCCGCAAGGTGACGATCCCGGTGGCCGCCGGTCGCAATCTCGCGGTGCTGGTCGAGGCGGCGGTGCGCAATTTCGTTCTCAACCAGCGCGGCATCGACAGCACCAAGGAGTTCATCGAGCGGCAGCAGAAGCTGATGGAAGACGGCGGCTGAAACGCGGGCGATGGATCTGGTCCTGATCGGCGGCGTCTCGGGCTCGGGCAAGAGCGTCGCGCTTGCCGCGCTCGAAGACAGCGGCTACTACGCGGTGTCAAACCTGCCGTCGACGCAGCTCGGCGGTCTGCTCGAGCATTTGAAGCGGGCGCGACAGGAGCGCGTGGCGATCGCACTCGACGTCAAGACCGATCCCGCCCTGGACGGCCTGAAGGCGGCGATCGATGCCGCGCGCGCCGACGGCTGGACCGTGCGTTTCGTCTATCTGGATGCCAAGACCGAAACGCTGGTCAAGCGTTTTTCCGAGACTCGCCGCCGGCATCCGTTTTCCAGCGACGACCGTACACTGCGCGAGGCGATCGAGTTCGAGCGTGCGCGGCTCGCCGACATCCGCTCGCTGGGCTACAGCTTCGACACCAGCGATCTGCCGGCGGCGGCGCTGCGCCGCTGGATCAAGGATTTCATCAGTGTCGATCCGTCGCGGATGACGCTTCTGTTCCAGTCGTTCGGCTACAAGCACGGCGTGCCGCTCGACGCCGACCTGGTCTTCGACGTGCGCTGCCTGCCGAACCCACACTACGAGCCGCAACTTGCGCCTCTCACCGGCAAGGACGCCGCCGTCATCGCCTACCTCGAAAGCCATCCCGAGGTCGAGCGCATGTATACCGACATCTATCATTTTGTCGCGAGCTGGCTCCCCGATTACGCGCGCGACAATCGAAACTATCTGACGGTGGGCATCGGCTGCACCGGCGGCCGGCATCGATCGGTCTATCTGGCCGAGCGCCTGGCGCAGGCGTTCGGCGGGCGCTATCAGGTGCACACGCGGCATCGCGAAATCGGCTGAATCCGCCGGCGTCTAACGTTGCTGTGCTGCCGGCCGACTCGGGCGGCGATCCGCCCGATAGGCTAGAATCATTCGATGAGCTTGCAAAAAACGGTCGCGGTCGCCTTCACCGGCGCGTCGGGGTTGCCGTACGGCTTGCGCCTGCTCGAATGCCTGATCGCGGCGCGCGCACGCGTCTTCCTGCTGTATTCGCCGGCGGCGCAGGTCGTCGCCAGGCAGGAGCTCGAGCTCACACTCCCCACGCAGCCCGCCGCAGCGGCCGCCTACTTCGCCGAGCGCTACCGCGCGGAGCCGGGCCAGCTGACGGTGTTCGGCCGCGAGGACTGGATGAGCCCGGTCGCGTCCGGATCGAACCCGGCCGACGCGATGGCCGTATGCCCGTGCAGCATGGGGACGCTGGGCGCGCTCGCGGCGGGGCTGGCCGACAATTTGATCGAACGCGCCGCCGACGTGATGCTCAAGGAGCGGCGGACGCTGGTGCTGGTACCGCGCGAGACGCCGCTTTCGGCGATACATCTGGAGAACATGCTCAAGCTCTCTCGAGCCGGCGCGGTGATCCTGCCTCCGTCGCCCGGCTTCTACGGCCATCCGCGCACGATCGAGGATCTGGTCGACTTCGTCGTCGCACGCGTGCTCGACCAGCTCGGCGTCGAGCATGCGCTCGGACCCCGCTGGGGCGCGGGGCGCGGCGCAACGCCACGCTTCGAGCGCGCTTAGGCTTCGATGCTTCCCTTCCGGCGCGGCGCGCCGTCGCGCGAGCCGCTGACGCTGCCGCTGTTTCCGCTGAAGACCGTGCTGTTTCCCGGCGGCCTGCTGCCGCTGAAGGTCTTCGAGCAGCGCTACATCGACATGACCAAGCGCTGCATCCAGGACGAGACGCCTTTCGGCGTGTGTCTGTTGACGCGAGGCGAGGAAGTCGCGCGGCGCGGCGGCTCGGATCCACCCGAGTTCGCGCTGGTCGGCACGCTGGCGACGATCACCTCGTGGGACATGCCTCAGCTCGGCATCCTGCAGCTCAAGACCCAGGGCGGCGGCCGGTTCCAGGTGCAATCACACCGCATCGCCGACGACGGCCTCGTGCTTGCGCAGGCGACCGCGATCATGCCCGAACCGAAAATCGCGCTGCCCGAGGTGCATCAACCGCTCGCGGCATTGCTCGAGCTCATGATCCATCGCGTCGGGCGCGAGCATTTCGTCGGCGAGGCGCTGGACGACGCTTCGTGGGTCGGCTACCGGCTCGCCGAGCTCTTGCCGCTGCCGGCGAACATCAAGCAGAGCATGCTCGAGATCAACGACAGCGAAGTGCGTCTTACGGCAATCGCGCAATTTCTCAAGCAGCAGGACCTGCTGTAAGGGCCGCCGCGGTTCGCGCGGCGGTCGTTCGCTGTGCGCCCGCGCTATAATTTAAGCTTGAGCGAGCGTCGCGGGAACGCATCATGGCGGGCCACAGCAAGTGGGCGAACATCAAGCACAAGAAGGCTGCCACCGACGCCAAGCGCGGCAAGATCTTCACGCGGCTGATCCGCGAAATCACTGTCTCGTCCAAGCTCGGCGGTGTCGACGCCTCGACCAATCCGCGGCTGCGGCTCGCGGTCGACAAGGCGATGGACAACAACATGCCGAAGGACACGATCGAGCGCGCGATCAAGCGCGGATCGGGCGGCGCCGACGACGCGAGCTACGAGGAGATCCGCTACGAGGGCTACGGGATCAACGGCGCCGCGGTGATCGTCGACTGCCTGACCGACAACCGGACGCGCACCGTCGCCGACGTGCGCCACGCCTTTTCCAAGAATGGCGGCAATCTGGGCACCGACGGCTCGGTGGCGTTCCTGTTCAGGCATTGCGGCCAGATCGTGTTCGCGCCGGGCACCGACGAAAACAGGCTGATCGAGCTCGCGCTCGACGCCGGCGCCGAGGACATCGTCAGCCACGATGACGGCTCGTCGGAAGTCATCACCGCACCGCATGACCTGGTTAGAGTGAGGCAGGCGCTCGCCGATGCGGGCCTCAAGTCCGATTTCGCCGAGGTGACTATGAAGCCCACGGTGGAAGTCGAATGCAAAGGCGAGGACGGCCTGCGGATGCAGAAGCTGCTCGATGCGCTCGAATCGCTCGACGACGTGCAGGACGTCTATACGACGGCAGTCATCGTCGAATGAACCGGACCCAACTGACGCGACGGATACTGGGCATCGATCCCGGTCTTCGGGTAAGGGGCTTTAGCTCCGGCGTAACATGTGCCTGCGGCACATGTTAGCCTCCACAGAAGCCGGTCACCCGCGACGGATACTGGGCATTGATCCCGGTCTCCGGGTGACAGGCTTTGGCGTGATCATTTGCACTGGCAACCGCCTTCAGTACGTGGCCAGCGGCTGCATACGCAACACGTCGGGCGAGTTGCCGGATCGGCTCAAGCTGATCGTGCGCGATCTCGCCACCGTCATCGGCGCGCACCTTCCGACCGAGGTCGCGGTCGAAAAAGTCTTTGTCAACGTCAATCCGCAATCGACGCTGCTGCTGGGCCAGGCGCGCGGCGCGGCGATCTCCGCCGCGGTGCTCGCCGAGCTCCCGGTCAGCGAGTACACGGCGCTGCAGATCAAGCAGGCGGTTGTCGGGCATGGCAAGGCCGCGAAGGAGCAGGTGCAGGAGATGGTCAGGCGCCTGCTCGCGCTGCCGGTGGTCCCTTCCGCCGATGCGGCCGACGCGCTCGCCTGCGCTATCTGTCACGCGCACGGCGGCGCCGGCATCGGCGGATTGCGCCGCGGCGGCTATCGCGTGCGCAGGGGCCGCATCCTTTGATCGAGCGCTGGCCGGAAGCCGTCATCTTCGACATGGACGGCCTGATGCTCGACACCGAGGGCCCGGCGCTTCGCGCCTGGGAGAGCGCCGCGCGCGGCCTGGGCCGCGAGTTCGACCTCGAGCTATGCCGGCAGATGATCGGACGCAACTTCGGCGATTGCGTCGCGCTGATCCGCGCCCGGCACGGGTCCGACTATCCGGTCGACGCATTGACCAGCGCCTGGGCCGCCGATTACGACGCGATCGTCGCCAGCGAAGGGATCTCGCTCAAACCCGGGCTCGATGACATCCTGGATCTGCTCGACGAGCGCGGGATCGCCACCGCGGTCGCGACCTCGACGCGGCGCGAACGCGCGCGCGCCAAGCTCGACCGCGTCGGACTGCTGCATCGCTTCGCGGCGCTGGTCGGCGGCGACGAGGTGGCGCGAGGAAAGCCGGCCCCCGACATTTTCCTTGCCGCCGCCGAGCGGCTCGGCGTTGCGGCGCGGGACTGCATCGTGCTCGAAGATTCGGAGCCCGGCATCATCGCCGCCGCGGCCGCCGGCATGACGCCGGTCATGGTGCCCGACCTGCATCCGCCCAGCGCCGCGCTGCTTGCGCACAAGCCACTGGTGCTGGCATCGCTTTCCGCGGTCGCTGCGCATCTTCGCGCCATCGGACGATGAGCCGCGGCCCCGGCCGCCTGCGCCGACCCCGGTGCGTGCGATAATTCGCGCCATGCGCGGCATTCGACGGCCCGGCTTTTCCGGCACTGCGATCCGGTCGCGCCCGGGCGCGCACGTCGCGGCGGCGGCAAGGCGATGATAGGCCGCCTCGCCGGAACGCTGCTGGAGAAGAATCCGCCGCAGATCCTGCTCGACGTCCAGGGCGTCGCCTACGAGATCGACGTTCCGATGAGCACGTTCTACAACCTGCCCGGCATCGGCGACAGGCTTGTGCTGTTCACCCACCTCGTCGTGCGCGAGGACGCGCACCTGTTATTCGGGTTCGCCTCGGAAAACGAGCGCCGCGCCTTCCGTCAGCTGATCCGGATCACCGGCGTCGGCGCGCGCATCGCGCTTGCGGTGCTGTCGGGCCTTTCGGTCGCCGAGCTGGCGCAGGCCGTCAGCATGCAGGACAGCGGCAGGCTTACCAAGATTCCCGGCATAGGCAAGAAGACCGCCGAGCGCCTGCTGCTGGAGCTGAAGGACAAGCTCGGCGCCGATCTGACGACGGCGGTCGGTGTCTACCGGCCGGCCCCCGTCGCCGCCGACGTGCTGAACGCGCTCTTGTCGCTGGGCTACTCCGACAAGGAAGCCGCGCGCGCGGTCAGGGAGCTGCCGGAAGGCATTGCGGTCGGCGACGGCATCAGGCAAGCCCTGAAGCTGCTGGCCAAGGCCTGACGATGCGCCCACGACGCGCCCGAACACGCACGACAGCGCAGGCATAATAGACGCATGATCGAGACCGATCGCCTGATCGCCGCCGCGCCGGTGAGCCCGCAGGAAGAAGTGCTCGAGCGCACGCTGCGCCCGCGCGCGCTCGAAGAGTACATCGGCCAGGAAAAGATCCGCGGCCAGCTTTCGATCTTCATCGAGGCGGCGAAAAAGCGGAAGGAGGCTCTCGATCACGTGCTGCTGTTCGGTCCGCCGGGCCTGGGCAAGACGACGCTGTCGCACATCATCGCGCACGAGCTCGGCGTCAACCTGAGGCAGACTTCGGGGCCGGTGCTCGAGCGCGCCGGCGATCTGGCGGCGCTCCTGACCAACCTCGAGCCGCACGACGTGCTGTTCATCGACGAGATCCACCGCTTGTCGCCGGTCGTCGAGGAAATCCTGTATCCGGCGCTCGAGGATTTCAAGATCGACATCATGATCGGCGAAGGTCCGGCGGCGCGCTCGGTGAAGCTCGACCTGCAGCCGTTCACGCTGGTCGGCGCGACGACCCGCGCGGGCATGCTGACCAACCCCTTGCGCGATCGCTTCGGCATCGTCGCGCGACTCGAGTTCTACACGCCGGAAGAGCTGACCCGCATCGTCACCCGGTCGGCGCGGCTGCTCGCGATCCCGATCGAGGCCGACGGCGCGCTCGAGATCGCGCGGCGATCGCGCGGCACGCCGCGCATCGCCAATCGCTTGCTGCGCCGCGTGCGCGATTTCGCCGAGGTCCGCGCCGCGGGCAACATCACCTCGGAAGTGGCCGATCTCGCGCTGCAGATGCTCGATGTCGACGCGCTGGGGCTCGATGTGATGGACCGGAAGCTGTTGCGCTGCGTGCTCGACAAGTTCGGCGGCGGCCCGGTCGGCGTCGACAATCTCGCGGCGGCCATCGGCGAGGAGCGCGACACGATCGAGGACGTGCTCGAGCCGTTCCTGATCCAGCAGGGTTTCATGCAGCGGACCAACCGCGGCCGGATCGCCACCGCGCTGTCGTACCGGCATTTCGGTCTGGCCCCGCCCGCGGCGGCCGGCGAGCTCTTCAGCGAATGAGCCGGATTCGCTCGACCCCGCCGACGCCCGGTCGGCGTTTAACGTAAGGATACCCGACGCTTGAACGTTCATCCTGATCTCTCGTTCGTCGCGATGGTCGCGCACGCCAGCATCGTCGTGCAGGCGGTGATGGTGCTGCTGCTGGTGCTTTCGCTCTGGTCGTGGTGGCAAATCTTCCTGAAGATGTTCGCGCTGCGGCGCGCCGAGTCGAGCACCGACGCGTTCGAAGACGAGTTCTGGAAAGGCGGCGATCTGAACGCGCTGTATCAGCGCGCGAGCCAGGCGCGCGACGGCGGCGCGCTGGAACGGGTTTTTTCCGCCGGTTTCCGGGAATTCTCCAAGCACCGCAAGCAGGGCTCGTCGTCGGCGGCGACGATGGACAGCGCACGCCGCGCGATGCGCGCGTCGTACCAGCGCGAAATCGATGCCCTCGAAGCGAACCTCGCGGGCCTCGCGACTGTCGGCTCTGTCAGTCCCTATATCGGCCTGTTCGGCACCGTGTGGGGAATCATGAACGCCTTTCGCGGCTTGCAGAGCGTGAGCCAAGCGACGCTGGCGCAGGTCGCGCCGGGCATCGCCGAAGCGCTGATCGCGACCGCGCTGGGGCTTTTTGCCGCGATTCCGGCGGTCGTCGCGTACAACCGGTATACGCACGACGTCGACCGGCTGGCGACGCGCTTCGAGACCTTCATCGAGGAATTCTCCAACATCCTGCAGCGCCAGGGGTGATGCGATGCGGCGCCCACGCAAATCGATCAACCAGATCAACGTCGTTCCGTACATCGACGTGATGCTGGT
>Ga0070714_100000983_pt1 | contig 20365 bp, 16 predicted proteins | sample LARL83metaG_FD_65450 | JGI IMG/M metagenome (GOLD analysis project Ga0070714, IMG submission 65450) | Corn, switchgrass and miscanthus rhizosphere microbial communities from Kellogg Biological Station, Michigan, USA - LAR L8-3 metaG | ecosystem: Host-associated > Plants > Roots > Rhizosphere ... | reverse complement strand
ATGCCAGCGCACGGCGATGTCGAGCGCGGGTTCGCGAGCCTTAAGATCGCTCAGTGCTGCCTCCAGCTTGCGCTTGCCGATGTAGCACCACGGGCAGACGACGTCCGAGATGACGTCGACGGCGAGCGTGTCCGACGGTCGGTCGGCGGGTGAACTGCTGATCAAGATTCGACCGGGAGGAGGTGGACGCGAGCATTGTAGTACCCCGCCGCGATCCGTGCGTAGCGCCCTCGACACGACGATGACAATAGGTTCAACTGTCGTCCCGGCCCAATGAGCTTTTCCTCCCGATCGTGACCTCGCCGCAGCGCTGGGACATCTTCTGCTCGGTCGTCGACAACTACGGCGACGCGGGAGTCGCGTGGCGCCTCGCGCGACAGCTGGTCGCGGAGTATCGACACGACGTGCGTCTGTTCGTCGATGCAGTGCCGGTGCTGGCGCGCATCGCGCCGCACGTCGATCCGTCGCGCGAACGACAATCCGCGGCAGGCGTCGACATCCTGCGCTGGCATGGTCCCGATGTTCCGATGCAGCAAGCTGCGCCCGGGGACGTGGTGATCGAAGCGTTCGGCTGCGGCCTTCCGTCGTCGTATCTCGATGCGATGATCGCGCTCGCCGCGCCGCCGGTCTGGATCAATCTGGAGTACTTGTCGGCCGAAAGCTGGATCGAAAGCAGCCACGGCCTGGTATCACGCCATCCGCGCCTGCCCTTGCAGAGGCATTTCTACTTCCCCGGCTTCACGCCGCAAAGCGGAGGCCTCTTGCGCGAGGCGGGTCTCCTTGCGCGCCGCGACGCTTTCCAGAAAGATCCCGCCGCGCGCGCCGCGTTCTGGCGCGCACTGGGCATCGCGCCGGCGGACGACGCGCTCGCGATCTCGCTGTTCTGCTATCCGAACCGGCATCTGCCGGCGCTGCTCGACGCGTGGGCCGACGGCGACCAGCCGGTGTGCTGCATCGTGCCCGAAGGTGTCGCCGCCGGCGAGATCGATCGCTGGACTGGCGGCGCGGTGCCGCATCCAGGGCAGGTTCTCGCGCGCGGGCGCCTGTCGCTGGCCGGCATTCCTTTTGTTGCGCAAGATGACTATGACCAGCTGCTATGGGCGTGCAACGCGAATTTCGTACGCGGTGAGGACTCGCTGATCCGCGCGATCTGGGCGGCGCGCCCGCTGATCTGGCAACCGTATCCGCAGCACGAGAATGCGCAGCTGGCGAAGCTGGACGCATTTCTCGTGCGCTACACCTCGGGGATGACGCCGGCGGGGGCGGCAGCGTTGCGCGCGTTTCACCGGGACTGGAACGATCCCATCGACGACCAAGCCTCGGTCGCCGGGACATGGGCGGCGCTCGCGGGCGATTGGAGCGCACAAGCCGGCCATGCGCACCGATGGGCTGCCGGGCTCGCGGCGCAGTCGGACCTCGTCACCCGGCTGGTCAAGATGGTCGAAAGGCTGGTATAATTTTGGGTTTCGCGAGCTTAACGTTTCGGCTCGCTTTATCAGACATCAACCGTGCAGGTACAGCCATGAAAACCGCGCAGGAAGTCCGCGCCGGCAACGTCATCATGATCGGCAAGGATCCGATGGTCGTGCAGAAGGCCGAATTCAACAAATCCGGCCGCAATGCGTCCGTCGTCAAGATGAAGCTCAAGAACTTGCTGAGCGGCTCCGGAACCGAAACCGTTTACCGGGCCGACGAGAAATTCGACCTCGTGCAACTCGAGCGCAAAGAGGTCACCTATTCGTATTTTCAGGACCCGGCGTACGTTTTCATGGACGCCGAATACAATCAGATCGAGGTCGACCGCGAGAACATCGGCGAAGCCGTGCATTACCTGGAGGAGGGCCTGCCGTGCGAGCTCACGCTCTATGAAGGCAAGCCGATCTCGGTCGAGCTCCCGAACAGCGTCGTGCGCGAAATCACCTACACCGAGCCGGCGGTCCGCGGCGATACATCGGGCAAGGTGTTGAAACCGGCCAAGCTTGCCAGCGGGATGGAGGTCCAGGTGCCGCTGTTCGTCGCGACCGGCGACCGCATCGAAATCGATACGCGCAACGGCGAATATCGCCGCCGCGTCTAGCCGTCGCATCGCAAGACAAAAGGCGCCCAGCGGCGCCTTTTTTTTGCGCCCACCACGGGCTTTGTCCGATCGTTATGATGACATTGTCATGGCGACTGAAGGGCATGGTTCTTGCTGCCTTCAACGCACACCGCGCGCACGCGGCGCGATGCGAGGGAGGAACCGGATCGGTCTCGCGCTCAACGCCATAAACCGGCGCCGCGCGTCACTTCGTTGACTTGAGGCTCGGGCTTTGGGTCCCGGCCATTGAGACAACGCACGACATGGTTGTAACCAACAAGGATCACCGCATGGGCAATGCATCGGGCAACAAGAACGAGCATCGATCCCTCGACGGCGTCAGCCGGATGGTGGACAGCGTGCTGCACGGCAAGAAGCTGCGTCCGGAAGAGCGGCAGGCAGTGGAGCGAATTTGCGCGCAATGGGCAAGCCTCGACGATATACTGGATGCCGCCGCCGGCCCCAGGGAACCGATCGGCGAACTGTTGCTCGAAGCGGGCCGGCTGACGCGAGCGCAACTTGCTCGCGCTCTCGCCGAACAGCAGTCTTCGAAAGAAAGACTGGGACAGGTGCTCGTGCGCAAGGGCTGGCTCAGTGAAGCCGAGCTCGCCGCATTGCTTGCCTTTCAGGAGCGTCTCGACGCCGCGCGCGCCAGACGCGCGGGACCGTTGCAACTCGGCAATCTGCTGGTCAGCACCGGAAGGATCACCTCGGAACAGCTGCAGGATGGCATAGAGCGCCAGGCGCAGTCGCACCAGCGTCTGGGCGAGGCATTGGTCGCGACCGGCGCCGTCAGCGCGCGCGACATTGCGCGCGGCCTGAAGCTGCAGCGCGTTCTGGTCGGTGTTGCCTTGGCGGCGGCGTTCGCGCTGTCCGCCAGCCCCAAGACCGCACGCGCCGCTTCCGTGGGATCATCGACGATGAAGGTGACGGCGAATGTGCTCCCGTATCTCAGGCTTCAGGTGCTGAAGCAGGCTTCAACGCTGGATGTCACGCCGGAGGACATCGCACGCGGCTACATCGACGTACCCGCGGCGACCGACCTGATGGCCAAAACCAACGACCGCAACGGCTTTTCCTTGAGCTTCGACGCGCGCTCGAACGTGTTTCGCAAGGCACAGGTGACCGGTCTGGTCAACGGCCTCGAGCTCGGCCCCGAGGGCGGAATGACGCATCAGCCGTTTACCGGCAACCAGATGCTGATGCGGCTGAGCTACCGCTTCTTCCTCGCTCCCGAAGTCGCGCCGGGCAGCTATCCCTGGCCGCTGCAGATCTCCTCGACGGTGATGTACTAGCCGTTGTCCGGCAATTGTTGTGACGTACTAGCAAGGCAACCCTCGATGGCGCGGCATGCGTCCGCCGTTGCGCGCATCTACGGGTTTACCGACATGATCACCGTGTCTTTGTAGTTGCCGACCGGCGCATCCTGGCCCGGATCGATCTTGCCGTAAACCGGCACCTGGGTGTTCGGCCCCGCCGTGGTGACGACCAGCGGCGTCGTCCCCGCGGTGCCGTCTCCCCACAGGCTCGAATACCCGCCATCCTTGTAGATGTTGTAGTTGAGCCGGCCGGTGCTGCCGACGCCCTGTTGGGCCATCTGCCGTCCTGAGATCGAGCTCGACGTCGCCGATTGTCCGATACCCACGGTGAACGACGGCAGGCTGCCGCTACCCGTGCAGTGGATCGTCGCGATTCCCGAAGTGACCGTCGGCGCTCCGACGAACACGTCGTAGCTGGGGAAGCCCAGCGTCGGCAGCGCCTGGATCGTGCAGACGGAGGCGCCTAGTGCAGGGACGGCCACGGCAAGCAACACCACAGCCACGCATGGTTTAAGGTTGCATTTCACAATAGACCTTTCCGACGTTGAGCGGCATGCGCGCGTTCGCCGCCACGTCCATCCCAAGATGACACACACCGCCCTCGGTGCGAATGTCGGCGTTGTAGCGGCCCGGCGCAGCGTCCTCGATATAGAACGCGCCGTCGGCCGCGGTGAAAATTTGCAGCTGCGAGTTTGCCGACGCCAGCACCGCGTCGATGCCGCCGAGCGGCCGTTCATCGCGCCCGCGGCGGAGCAAAAGCACACCGCTCACCGCGCGTTGCGGCCGCAGCGCAAAATCGACCAGCACACCGCCGCGCAGCGGAGGCACGACGATAACGCTGTTCTGGCCGATGATGGTATCGATCGGAACGGTGTTGGCATCCAATGTAAAACGGCTCTCCACGTACGAGCCGACGGTCGAGGCTAACAAGGTGCCGTCGCGTCCACTGCGCCCTGCGTCCTGGCTGTTCTGCCGGACGCTCACTCCAGCCAGGTCTCCCGTCTTGATGATCGCGAAGCTGTCGTATATCGGCCGGGTGAACTTGCCGACTCCGCCCACGTAGGCGAAGGCGCCGGCGACCGAGGCTTCGGCGGTCGTGGCGTTGGCATCGTTGCCGAACAGCCGCGACATGCCGAGCGTGTATTCCAGCTTGTCGGTGTTGAGCTGGACCAGAGGGCGCACCTGGTAGACGCCGGCGCTGCGCTGCATGTCGACGCGATAGCCGAATCCCGGTCCGATCGGTGCCGGACGCGCGACCTCGACATCGTATTCGGTCCCGTTGCCGGGTGTGCGCTGGATCCGTGCCGTAGCTGTCGTCCGGTCGCCGAAGAAATAGTTGACGCTGAGCGCCGCGGACACGCCTGACTGCGCCCCGCCCTGCCCGCTGACGTGGCCGAACGTCGCATCGATATTCCAGTGGACGGACGCAGAGATGTTGTAGCGCAGCGTATAGCTGTTTTGCCGGCTGCCGTCTTCGAATTCGCTGCGCGTCGCCGTCGCCGTGAAAGTCCCGAAGCGGGGCGAGCCGTAGCTGACCTGGACGCCGGCGTCCTTCAGCGGCACGAATTGCGGGAACAGGGTCGTCGTCGGCAGGAATCCGCGTTGCAGTCGCCGGTAGTTGAGATCGACGCCGAAGCCGTCCGCCGTATACGAATAGAGCACGCTCGCGCCGCCGGCGACACGCCCGGTATCCTGCGGACGGCCGGCCGCGGCTTCGATGCCGAGCACGCCCAGATCGCCCAGACGCATCGTCGCGTCGGCCCCGGCGGTCGCATAGTCCGGCGTCCGATCGGCGTGTGCGCCGAGCGTGAACGCATCGGTCAGGCCGACGCGGTGCGCGGCGGCGAAACCCAGGCCGTGGTAACGATCGCTGCCGATGCCGATCTCGGGCCGCACCAAGCCGACGGCATAAGTGAACTCATCCAGGCCGCCGCGCAAGAGCCGGTCCGACAGGTAGGTCGTGCTGCTCGAACGCTGGACAACCTGACCCTGCGCATCGCGGACCAGCACTTCGACATGGCGCAGACCGGCGTAACGAGTGATGTTGTCGAGCTCGAAGCTCCCCGGCTTGACCGGCGCGGTATAGACGCGAATGCCGTCGACGTAGACCTCGACTTCGCCCGCCACCGGTGTCGCACCGACGAAGCGCGCCGTCGGCGATGTGATGAGGCTCGGATCCATCGAATAAGCGCGGTAGATGCCGATGCCGCCGAGCTGCATCGACTGACCGAGCGCGCCGGTCGATGCGCCCTGATCGCCGGCGACAAAGCGGGCGAGCTTTTCGTACCAATCGTAGGTCGCGTTGGTGCCGAGCCGGGTGAAGGTGCTTCCGCTCGCGTCGTTCAAATAGTTGCTCTGGTTGTCGAACAGCCAGCGACCGTAGCGCACCGCGAGCTCCGTGTTGACGCCGTAACTGCTGCGCTGATGGTCCGCATCGGCCCAGTTGAGCTGGTAGTTGAAAAAAGCGCTGGTGTCGTAGGTGGGCATCAGCCGCGGCGCCGGCGTGAGATCGAGCCGCTGCTGCCCGAATACCGCCGGGTCCGCAACGAGGTCGACCCGGCCCGCCGCTTCGTCGATGACGACGGTCACCCGCTTGAGCGAGCCCAGCACGCGGTAGCCCCTGCCCTCGATCGTGACGGCGTCGCCCCCGGCTTCCTGCAATCCGAGTTGACGCAGCTCGACATCGGCGATCAGCCAGCGATCGCCGTCTTTCATGACGAAGTGATCGCCGCGCCCCTGCCCGTTGACGGTGAAGGTCATGATCGTCGGCACCGGATCGGCGCTCGCCGTGACCGCAATCGCGACCAGGGCGGCGGCCAGAATGCCGCGCCAGCAATGTCGGATGGGATGCGCCACGGCATCAGTGCTGGCACACATCGCCTGCCGCGGCGCTCGCCGACAGGACAGTGCGCGTGGCTTGAATGCGAAGATCGACTGAGGGGCCGGTGCAGGCCTCCGGCGGGATCGTCAGATCGTAGCGCCGCGTCGTTCCCGGCAGCAGGTACCAGGAGGACACGTCCTTCAGCGCGACGCCGTTGGCGGTGATCGTCTCGACGTTGAAATGCACGTTGCCGGTGTTCTTGACTTGCACGCTGATCCTGGCCGGCTTGCGCTCGACGATTTCGGCGCTGCCGGCGACGCGCTCCGACCGGGGCGCCACGAAGACCGGCACGCCGAACTTGATGACCACGGCGATCGTGGCGCCCCCTCCTTCGGGGTTGGCCGGCGCCTGCTCTTCCAGGAAAACGCGATAGCTCCGCTCGACATCGCCGGGATCGCGCAAGGTACCGATGCGCACGATCCGCGGCTCGCCCGTCTCGACCCGCAGCAGCGGCGGCGTCACCACCAGGTCGGTCGTCGGCGTGTAGACGTCGCCGCCTTCGGCATTCTGCGTCCACAGCGATGGGCTGTTCTTGAACACCAGCGGATGGTCGTCCTCGCTGGTCACGGTGACCGCGCCAATGCGCAGGCCCGCGCCAAAATCGATGCGGATCGGCGCCACGCTGAACCGGCCAGCCAGGGCGGGTGCCGCGGCGGCGAGCAACAGGCAGGCGAGGACCACGCGCATCATGGGATGCAGTCTACGCAGGGCGCGCGAGCGGGGCCACAAAAAACGAACCGCCGGATCGCTCCGGCGGCTTCGCTGTTGCAGGCACTTCGCCTGGTCACGGATTGACGGCCATTTGCACCGTGTCGGAGTAGCTACCCACCGTGGCGTTGATGTAGTTCGCGTTCAGCACGGTACCGGTGACGGCAAAAGTGATCGCCGTCGACTTGCCGGAGCCGGTGCCGGTCGCAGCCGCAGGCAGCGCCAGCGAGTACGGAATCAGGTCGGTTGCACCGGGACCCTTCATCTGGCGAGTCGTGTTGCCGGCATCGTAGTTGTTGCCGTTGCCCGCGGTTACCGTGTAGCTCGAGCCCTTCGTGCACCAGAAGCTGATCGTCGAGCTACCCGAACCGTTGGTCGCATTCGCCGGATCGAGGTTGCCGAAGTCCAGCGTCGGCGTGCTGTTGAACTTGCAGCTGCCGACAACCGTGGCTTGCACCGTCATGTTCGACGTATCGGCGGCGTAGGCTGCTCCGGCGGCGATCAGACCGACGCTCATTCCGAGGGCGGCGGCGATTTTGCTTGCTTTCATTGTTGCTCTCCCGTTAGAAATTTGATTGAGGCTTGGTGCCGCCTCGGACGTGTGATCTAAGCTTTGGCAGTCACCCTAAAGCAACGGCCGTGCCACGTCCGGAAGAATCGGGAGTACAACAACTCATCTACCTGATTTAGCAGTAATTTATTGTTTTGTTCGGGGGCAAAATCGACCTTTTCGTAGCCCACAAGCAAAGCCCGGAAAGCGTCCGGCGAGCGCCACGCCGATCGAATGTGACGAATATGACAGCCACCGGGTGCCGCGGCGGCGTCTTTTGGTATCCCGGGTTGATCGCCATCCCCCACGTGCCAATGCACCCGACCCGCGCCCATGCTGCCGGACGGCGGCAGATTTAGTCGGGCAACGCGAATCCGCGCTCGGTGAACAGCCGCGCACAGGCGTCGACGACCGCCGGGTCGTAAGCGGTGCCCCGATATTCGAGCAACTCGCCCACCGCGGCCTCGACGCCCAGGCTGGGCCGGTACGGCCGGTCGGAAAGCATGGCTTCCATGGCATCTGCTACGGCGATGATCTTGGCCTCGATGAGCATTGCCGGGCCCGTTAGGCCCCGTGGGTAACCCGTGCCGTCGAGCCGCTCGTGATGCTGGAGGATGATTTCGGCGATCGGCCAGGGAAATTCGATGCTTTGCAGTATGCGGTGCGCCACTTCCGGATGCGACTGCACCAGCAAACGCTCGACCGCGGTCAGCTTGCCCGGCTTGACCAGGACCTCGACCGGAATCTTGAAGCTGCCCAGGTCATGGATCAGGGCAGCCAGGCGCGTGCCTTCGCGTTCATCGGCCGACAGCGGCAGCTCCTGGCCGATCGCCTGCGCCAGCGCGGCAACGCGGCGGCCATGGCTCCCGTTGGCGGGATCGTTGAGCTCCATCGTCGCGGCAAACGCGTGGACGGTCGCTTCGAAATTGCGGTGGATCTGCGCGGCGTCGCCCTCCCCGCCGGTGCCGTCGGCCGGCTTGTCGATGAGGTTCGTCGCGGCGCGCTCGCGCAGAATATGTATGCAACAAACGGTGGCGCCGGAATCGTCCTGCAGCGGCTGCCTGCGGCAGCTGAACGATTCACCGCTCGCCAGCAGCAGCTCGGCTTCGCCGTCGGTGCATTGCGCCGCTACGCCCTCGTAACCCGGCGGCTCCCCCGCTTCCGGCATGACCGTCCGGAAAGGCCTGCCCAACAATTCGCCCGGCCTGACACCGGCGCGCTCGGCGTACCCGCGGTTCACCCGCATCAGACAGCCGCCCTCGTCGTGCATGAATACGAGGTCGGATACCGCATCGATCGCGGATGCCCAGGCGCGCAACGCGGTGTTCAGCGTGTGCGGATCGGTCGCGGGACGCAGCGCAGCGCGCCCGGCGCGCTCCGGCTCGGGTCGACGACTCATGCCGGGTTCGATTCCATCGGCGTTGGTGCGGAAGTGGCGGGACAAGGCGCCATCATAGACGCGACCGCGCCCGGCGTGCACTTGCGACGGCAAAAGCCCTCTCCGGCGTCACGCCGTCGGTCGCAGTCACGCCTTGGGCGCGGAGGGCAGCGGTCGACTGGACTTGCGGCGGGTACGGACACGCGTCCCCGCCATGGTCGAATCGGAGGCCGAGACGACCCTCGGCTGCGACCCGCCGGGCGGAGCACCGCGCATGCCGTGACTGTGGTGCTCGGACGGTCCGCCGCGGCGCGACAGGTTGCGCGCTGTGACCACCAGCGCGACGTGGGTGAGGGCCTGCGGAAAGTTGCCGAGTTGCCGCCGCGCTGAGGGATCGTACTCTTCGGCCAGCAGACCGACATCGTTGCACAGCCCGAGCAGGCGCTTGAACAGGCGCTGTGCTTCGGCGTGCCGTCCGGCCAGACTCAAGTGATCGGCGAGCCAGAAAGAGCACGGCAGGAAAAGCCCTTCGCCCGGCGGCAGCGCATCGACGTCGGACAGGCTGCGGTAGCGCGCAACCAGACCGTCGACCAGGAGGTCGCGGCGGATTGCCGCCAGCGTGCCGCGGACCCGGGGGTCATCGACCGGCAGAAAACCGACGATCGGCAGCAACAGCAGGCTCGCATCGACCTCGGACGAGCCATAGTATTGGACGAAGGTCTTGCGTGTGGCGTCAAAGCCCTTCCGGCAGACCTGCGCATGGATCCTGGCGCGAAGGGCTCGCCAGCGCTGGACCGGTCCGGGGAGGCCATATTGCTCGACCGCCTTGATCGCCCGATCGACGGCGACCCAGGCCATGACCTTGGAGTGCGTGTAATGCCGTCGCGGCCCGCGCATTTCCCAGATGCCGTTGTCGGGCCGCGCCCAGTTGGTTCCCAGGTAGTGGAGCAGCGCGCGCTCGAAATTCCAGGCGTCGGCGTCCGGGTCGAGTCCTGCGCTTCGCGCGAGCTGCAGCGCCGCGATGACTTCGCCGTAGGTGTCGAGCTGCGACTGCGTCGCGGCGGCGTTGCCGATGCGAACCGGTGCCGAGTTCTCGTATCCGGGCAACCATGGCAGCGTGTATTCGGTCAGCTGGCGCTCGCCCGACAAGCCGTACACCGTCTGCATGTCCTCCGGCCTGCCGGCGGCGGCGCGCAAGAGCCAGCGTCTCCAGGCCTGCGCCTCGTCGCGGTAGCCGGCGAGCAGGAACGCGTACAGCGTAGAGGTCGCGTCCCGCGGCCAGCAATAACGGTAGTCCCAGTTGCGCACACCCCCGATCGCTTCCGGCAGCGAAGTCGTCACCGCGGCGGCGATGCCGCCGGTCGGCGCATAGGTCAGCGCTTTCAATGTGATCAGCGAGCGCATGACGGGCTCGCGCCAGCGCCCGTCGTAAGTGCAGCGGTCGCTCCAGGCGCGCCAGCTGCGCACACTCGCGTCGACCGCCGCATCGGGGTCGATCGGCATCGGGCGCGGCAGGTGGGAAGGAAAATGGGTCAGGACGAAGGCAACCCGTTCGCCCCGAGCGACGTCGAACGATGCGACCGTCGTGAATCCCTTGCCGTGGACCGGCACGTCGGAGCGCAATTCCAGTGATTCGGGGCCGGCGGTCGCGAGCAAAGCGCCGTCGACGCGCCGAACCCAGGGCACGATGACGCCGTAGCCGCCGCGGATGATAAGCTCCATGTGCATGCGAACGCGTCCGCGCAGGCCTTCGACGATGCGGACGACGTCGGTGCGCTCCTCCCAGCCGGGCATGCAGTCGACAATGCGCACGGCGCCTCGGGCGGCGTGGAAGTCGGTCTCGAGTACCAGCGTCCGGTCGCGGTACCGGCGCTCGATCCGGCGCACGGCGCCACGCGGCGCGAGCAGCCAACGGCCATGGTCGGGGGTGCCGAGCAGCGCTGCAAAGCAGGCGGGCGCATCGAAGCGCGGAGCGCACAGCCAGTCGATCGAGCCATCGCGCCCGACCAGGGCAGCCGTGCGGTTGTTGCCGATCATCGCGTAGTCTTCGATCCGCATCGCTTTTTCTCGTAGCCGATCCGCGTCTTCCTAGGATGCGCGTCGCTGCGCTATCGTTCCGGCGGCGGACGCAGGGGAGCATGCCGCCGGGACCGGACGGAAAAGCTGGCTGTTCATCTCATTCCTACGGGGCGCTACGCAATCACCTACATCAGAATAGGAGATCAGCTGATGGCGGCCGGAAGGCGGCCGAGCATAATGGGCTCAGGCAGGGCAGATCCAATCCTACCGGTCGATTGCCTCAGGTTGACCGGACGATCTGATCCCTGCCCTTTCCATTTCTGCCTCACCGTCTGCCTCACCGCGGCCGCGCCGAACGCGCCTGTTTCAGCGCGCGCGCCGGTCCCTCATGCGTCACCAGCATTTCGGCAGACAATGGGTATTCTCCTCAACCCGCCGTGATGTTCCGAATCCGACGCCGATACATACCACTCGGATCACACAGTTCCAAATCGACGCTGGAGCAACTTCCGCAGAATTGCGCTAAGATTGCTCCGCTTGATTGCGACACCGTTTTCCCGCGGCACAGGCCCGTCGCGCGCCAACGCCTCCGTCGTCGTTCTCTTGTCCGACGGCGCCCAGGCGGGGCGTCCCGCACGCAAAGATCTCACCGCTATGGATGCTCGCTCGACTTTTACCCCTTTGACGATTCGCGCTCGGCCAGGACGGCTGCTGGCGCTGGAATTCGGATAAGAAGGCGCTGCACACGTTCGTGAGACGCTACTTTGAATCAAGAAACGAAGACGGCGCGGCGGAGTAACCGCCAGCATCGAATTCGACCCGAGCGCAATCTCATGTCAAGCGAAGCAAAGCCCGATGCGACATCCGTGAGTGCAACCGATACCTGCTATGCGGAAGTCATGTCGTTCGGACAACAGCGCTTGTGGGTCCTGGACCAGCTGCTGCCCGACCGGTCGGTATACAACACGCCCCGCATCGAGCGACTGAGCGGTCCGCTCGACGTCGCGGCGCTCGAAAGAAGCATTGGCGAAATACGCTCGCGCCACGATGTTCTGCGCACACGCTTTGCCGTCGTCGACGGCGAGCCGCGGCAGCTGATCGCGCCGGCTTCGCCGCTGCGTCTAGAGGTGGACGATCTTGCCGCGCTCAACGGCGGCGCGCGCGAAGACGACGCCCGCCGCCTGGCCGACGCATTCTGCCGCAAGCCATTCGATCTGGAGCGCGGACCACTGTTCGCTGCCCGGCTGCTGCGCCTAGGGCCCGAGGAGCACTGGCTGCTGCTGAATATGCACCACATCGTCACCGACCATTGGTCGAGCTCGATCTTTTCCCGCGAGCTCACGGCACTGTACGAAGCGTTCCGTCGCGGGCTAGCGTCACCGCTACCGGCGCTGCCGCTGCAGTACGCCGACTTCGCCGTGTGGCAGCGCGAATCGCTGCAGGGTCCGGCGCGCGAACGCCAGCTCGAATACTGGCGCCGCGCGCTCGCCGATCTGCCCGCCGTTGAGTTGCCGTTCGATCGGCCGCGGCCCGCCGTGGCGAGCGCGGCCGGCGGTCGCGTTGCCTTGACCATCGACGCGGCGTTGACGTCGGCGCTGAAGTCGCTGGGTCTGCGCCAAGGCGCGACGCTGTTCATGACCTTGCTGGCCGCCTTCCAGGTGCTGTTGCACCGTTACAGCGAAAAGGACGATATCGGAGTCGGGATACCGATCGCCGGGCGCAATCGATCCGAGCTCGAGGGGCTCATCGGCTTCTTTATCAACACGCTCGTGGTGCGCGGCGATCTGCGCGGCGATCCGACGTTCGTCGATTACTTGGCTCGGATCCGAGCCCGCTCGCTCGACGCTTACGCACATCAGGATCTGCCGTTCGAACGCCTTGTCCAGGAAATCGCACCCAGCCGCGACTTGTCCCGCAATCCGCTGTTCCAGATCTCATTCTCGTTGCAAAACGCGCCGCCGCCTCGCTGGCGTCTGGCCGGTGTCGACGTACAGCCGGTCGAGGGCATCGTCGATAGCAGCGCGAAGTTCGACCTCTACCTCTCGGTCACCGAAAGCGCGGGCCAGCTGCAGGCCCGCTTCCAGTATGCGGCGGCGCTGTTCGATCGGGCGACCATCCAGAACATGGCGGCGCAATGGCGTACGCTTCTTGCCGCGATAGTCGCCAATCCGGCAGAACGCGTCTCGCGTCTTGCGCTGCATGATCCGTCGGAACGCTCGCGATTGTTGGCGCAGTCGAATCGTGTCGTGCGTGATCGCCGCGAGGCCTCGGTCCACGAGCTGTTCGCGGCGCAGGCTGCGCGCGCGCCGGACGCGATTGCCGTGCGCGAGGGTACCGTCGCGTTAAGCTACGGCGAGCTCGATGCGCGCGCCAATCAGCTGGCGAGCTTTCTGCGCGCACAAGGCGTGCTGCGCGGCTCGCTGGTTGCGGTCGCGATGGAGCGCGGGGTCGAGATGACGGTCGCGCTGGTAGGCATACTGAAGGCGGGCGCTGCTTACCTGCCGCTCGACCCGGCGCTGCCGTGCCAATGGCTGGCCTCGATGCTCGAAGACACCGGAAATCCATTGGTGTTGACGCAACAGCGATTGCTCGAGCGCTTGCCGGCCGGCGCAGGCTGTGTGCGCTGTATCGACCGCGACTGGGCCGAAATCGCCCGCAGCGACCGCGCGGAGCCGGGCGACGGCGTCACCGGAGGCGATACTGCCTACATCATGTACACGTCGGGCTCGACCGGGCGCCCGAAGGGCGTTGTCATCCCCCATCGCGCAATCGTCAGACTGGTCGTCGCCACCGATTATCTGCAACTCGGTCCCGACGACGTGGTGGCGCACATCGCCAACCCCGCCTTTGACGCGTCGACGTTCGAAGTCTGGGGCGCCCTGCTCAACGGCGCTCAGCTCGCCTCGATTCCCTATCAGACGATGCTGTCCCCGGCGGCGTTCGGCGGCGCGCTGGACGAACTCGCGGTGACGGCGATGTTCGTCACGACCGCGCTGTTCAATCACCTCGCCCGCGCCGCACCCGGCGTCTTCCGCGGCCGCGACGTGTTGTTCGGCGGGGAAGCGGCGGACCCGGGCAGCGTGCAGGCGGCGCTTCGCGAGGGCCGGCCGCGTCGCCTGGTGCACGTCTACGGTCCGACCGAGACGACGACGTTCGCGACCTGGCACGAGGTGCGGGCGGTTGTCGCCGACGCCGCGACGATACCCATCGGCCGCCCGACCGCCAACACCGAAGTGTATGTTCTCGACAGCAGCCGCGAACCCGTGCCGGTCGGCGTTCCCGGCGAGATCTACATTGGCGGGCCCGGCCTGGCGCTGGGTTATTTCGGTCGACCCGATCTCACCGCCGAGCATTTTGTTCCGCATCCGTTCGATTCCGCTCCCGGAGCGCTGCTGTACCGGACCGGCGATCGCGCGCGCATCCGCGCCGACGGAGCGCTCGAATTCCTCGGCCGCCGCGACCGCCAGGTCAAAATCCGCGGCCATCGCATCGAGCTCGCCGAAGTCGAAGCGGCGCTGCAACGGCTCTCGCAGGTAGCCGAGGCTGTCGTTCTCGTGCACGGCGACAACGCCGACACGCGACAGCTGACGGCGTACGTCGTCGTTGCCGCGGGGATGCAGGCAACGCCTGCCGAACTTTGGGCGGAGCTGCGCCAGACCCTGCCCGACTACATGGCGCCGGCTGCGATGGTCATGCTGCTCGCCATGCCGTTGACCCCCAACGGCAAGATCGACCGCAGCGCGCTCCCGGCGCCGGGCGACCTGGCGCAGCAGCGTACCGGCTGGCACGTGCCGCCGCAGGATCCGCTGGACCATATGGTGGCGGCGATCTGGGAAGAGCTGCTCGGCGTGCGCGACATCGGCATCAGCGACAACTTTTTCGACTTGGGCGGGCACTCGCTTCTGGCGGCGCAAATGATCGATGCGATCGAGCGCACGTCGGGCTGCCGGCTGCCGCTGACCGCGCTATTCGCGGAGCCGACGATCGAGCATCTGACGCGCACGATACGAAGCAGCGCGCGCGAAGATCGCGCGCCGCTGGTCGCGCTCAATGAGACGGGCACCCGGCCACCGTTCTTTTTCCTGCACGGCGATTTCACCGGCGGCGGTTTTTTCAGCCACAAGCTCGCACGCGCTCTGGGCGACGATCAGCCGTTCTATGCGGTGCATCCGCACGGCTTGATCGATCCCGTGATCCCCGGCTCGATCGAGGCGATGGCCGCCGAGCGCCTGCCCGCGGTGCGGGCGGCGCGCCCGCGCGGTCCCTATGTCCTCGGCGGCCATTGTGCGGGCGGTATGGTCGCGCTCGAGATCGCACGACAGCTCCAGAGCGAGGGAGAGGAGGTTTCCTGCGTGCTGATGATCGATACCGTCGCCCCGCGAGCGCCGAAGGTCGTCTTCCCGGGCGTCAGCATCGGCAACGATATTCCTCGCTCCCGCCGGCGATCGCTCGCCGCTCGCCCGGCCGATGATTCACCCGGCAGCGCGTTCGCCGGCTATCGCGATGCGATCAGGCGATATGTCCCGGCACCCTATAAAGGCCGCGTCGTCGTGTTGCGTCCCGAGAATCACCGCGATGACCGCCCGGCGATGGGCTGGACCGCGTTCGCTCCCGGCGCGCAGACGGTGGTGGTATCGGGCGATCATCTCACGGTGATCACCCGGCATCTCGATGCCACTGCCGCGAAGGTGCGCAGCTGCCTGCAGATTCCAGCGTAGCGGCGCCTGGAGGTCCGCACCGCGTACGCGGCGCCCTCTTACTGATTGCCGTTGACGACGAGGTTGTCCGCGATGAAGCGCGCATCGTCACCGCGATAAATGACGCAATCGTTGGCACCCGGGGCGCGGGTCAGCGTGCGCATCGGAAGACCCGGAAAGCGCTGGCTCACCCAGGTGAGTTCCGGTCCACACACGGCAGCGGTGAACCATTGAACGTTCTCGTCGATCGAGGGGTCAGGATCGCCGACGTGCCAGACGACCTGCGTCTGCCCATTGGACAGGACGATCATCGCCTGGCTTTGCGCCGCGTACAAGCAACTTGACGAGAGGGCGAGGGCCAGCAGCATTCGCATCGCGTTCATCTTGTTTCCTTCGCAACAGTTGGGCGCATCCGGCGCCGTATCCCCGATCGAACGAGGCTCCCGATTGCGTCGCCACTATTGCGTGCGCGCGCCGGCACATCAATCGGTCGACGGATGATTGCTTTGTAAGACAAGCGCGCGAACGCGCCGACGAGGACGAGGGAGCGTGTCGGAGAACCTAGGGCGGCGCGTAGGAGAAAGCCGCAGCGGCCGGCGGCTTTGCCTGGTAGGCGAGCGGCTTAGCGAACCAAGTCGCCGCCAGAGGACCCGATTTGTTGCCGATCCGGTGTGGCGCCGGCGAAGGCGCCGGCAATGCGGCGGGAAAGGCGCTAACGCCGGACTAGAAGCGACTGCGCGAGTCGCTGAATGGACCCAGCGGGTATTGCGGACGGTCTATCGAGGGATGCCAGGAAACCGGCGTACCCAGCACGGCGAGGTCGCCGGCGGCATACGCGTCGAGCAACTTTTTCGCCCGCATTTCCGCATAGCGCCGCGCGTCGGCCGGCCAGTCGAAAATCCGATCCGAAAAGCTCGCTGCGTAGCCAAGCCCATCCTGCACGAACGTCACCCCGCACCGCCAGCGAATGCGTCCGTCACGCCGGCTCTCCCAGACTTCGAGGTGCACGTCGAAACCGCGATATCGGAAGCCTTCATCCATGGGTGGCAAGCTAAGCCTGACGAGTCATTCTGCATGCAGAATGTTAAACCTTCAAGTCACGCCGACCGACCGTGGCAGTGCGCCGTCATCGGCACGACGAGCGCTGCGAAACGGCTCCAATATCTGATCCATGACCCACGCAGTGCGCGCCGCGCTGGTTCCGGTGCTCGGACAATGTCCTGATCCGTTCAGCTCGGCGACGATCGTCTCGATCAGAGGTTGGTGCACGTGCGGCGGATCGCCGAGCGGAAAATCCTCCACCTTGTCGCCGCGGATCAGGCGGATCGGCACCGGCTGCGACGTCGAAAACAGCAGCCGGCCGCGCTCGCCGATAATCTCGTTCATCTCGTAATCTTCGCCGGCGGCGTAGCACCACGTTCCGCAACCTTCTGCACCGGACCGGAACCGGTATGCGGCCGCGACGGTGTCCTCGGCGCGATAGGCACCCGACTGATTGGACGCAAAGCCGCGGGCCTCCTCGATCGGACCAAACACGAAATCCAGAAAGTCGAACGTATGGCAAACCGCTTCGAAAAAGAAGCCTCCGCCGCTCTTGGCCGGATCGATGCGCCACGGAAGCGGTTCGCCGTTGCCAAGCTTGGGCGCTCGCGAGAGCTGACGAGACACGACGATGCGCACCGGCCCCACCGCTCCGTCTTCCACCAGATCCCGGACCTTCAGGAAGCGTGGCAGGGCACGGCGATAGTAGCCGACCCATAGCGGCACGCCGGCGTTGCGGCAGGCCTCGATCATTTCCATGCACTCGGCATGTCGCATCGCCATCGGCTTTTCTACATAGACCGGCTTGCCCGCGCGAGCGCAGCGCAACGTATATTCGCGGTGACTGTCGGTCAGGGTCGCGATATACACGGCGTCGACGTCGGCGGCCTCGATGATCGCGTCGGCATCCTCGGTCCAGCGCACGACGCCGTGGCGGCGCGCGTAGTCGGCGGCAAGCGCACCGTTGCGGCGCATGACCGCAACCAGCGACGAATGATCGGCCTTGTAGAACCCGGGCCCGCTCTTGACTTCGGCGACATCGCCGCAGCCGATCATCCCCCACCGTATCGTCTTCATCGGGCTCCTCGCGGGTACTGGACTATCCTGGCAGAGGCGCGCTCGAACGCGTCGCGGCGCGATAGCAACTTTCGCTGCCCGGCGGAAAGCAGCGGATAGTGGCGCCTGCGCTCGAGCCGTTCGTGCAATTCCCAGCATCCGTCGGCGGTGACCCACAGACCGGGATCGATGCGCCGCAGGTCCAGCGGGGGCGCGTAACTGCGCAGCGTCTTGCGTCCGCCCGGCGTCGAGTATTCGTGAAAATAGGAGATCGCGAGCTCCCGAAGACTGCGGTAAATGGGATCGCGATACCGAAGCGCCACGCCATTCGACTTGGATATCGCCCCCCAGCACCTGCCCCTGCGAAATACCGCGACGACGTGCGGATAATCACTCGCGTCGCAGTCCAGCCGCATGATCCGTGGCGGTTCGCCCTGGATCCACAGCGCGCAGGCGGCGAGCAATGCCGCTTCGATGCAATGCGCACGTCGATGGACAAGGACCTGCCGCACCGAGAAGACCGTCTCGCCGCCGATCTCGTGGTTGATCGGGATCGCGTTGACGAACGCCTGGATCTGCTGCGGTGTGCGCAGGCGGGCCAGGGTCGCGTATTCGCGCTGGCTCAGCCCGAGATCGTCGCGTCGGGCGAAACGCCTGGCGATTCGAGAGCTCATCGCCGCGCGACCGCGCCGGACCGAACGCCTGGCGATTGGATCGTTCAGTGCCGGGGTTCTCCGCCCAGCATGCTCGCGAGCTTCTTGATCGAGGTCATTGCGCTCGCCAATGCGGCGCAGGCGTCGCGTGATTTGGCGGCCGACAGCACCAACACGTCGCCGGGTATGGACGGTTCGCATTCGAGGTCGAGCTTGAGTGCCGCCAAGGCATCCATCACGTTGTAGAGCTCCTTGCTCACCGCCAGCTCCATGTTCGCGCCCCTCCCGGAGATCGCGTCAACCCTGGCCGCTGGGTCTGCCCGGCTCGGCGCGCGTCGACGTTCGGCCTCGTTGCTCGGCCGCCATCTTGTTGATCAGCTCCAGAGCTTGCCGGCCTTGGGTCGACTTGTCAAAAAAGTACGACGCGCCCAGCAGAAAGCTGCGCTCCCGATCCTCGGTACTGACGTGGTTGGTAAACACCACTCCGATGGCGCCACGACCGGCGCCGCCGGCTTGGATCGCGTTAAGCACTTCGAATCCCGAGCCTCCGGCAAGCACGAGGTCGATCATGACCAGGTTGGGCCTGAGGTTCTGCAGTTCGAGGATTGCTTGCTCCGCGTTGTCGGCGGCCCCCATCAGCTCGCCGCCAGCGGACTCGATCGCCGAGGTCAGGAGCCGCAGGACGATGTCCGAGTCCTCGACAACGTAAACCTGCAGCGGTTTGACAGGATTGATCATGCCGGCCCCGGGATGGCATCAGCGATCGCAGCCACTGCCACCCTCAGCGCTCGCAGCCGATACCATACGACCAGCGATAATGCCTGAGTATCGGCCTGCGTCCGACAACCGTGTAGGGTTTTCGCCTACACACGCCTCTGAAACCGGTCAATGTGCGAATCAGCACTTCATCGGTGCGGTGGCATACGCAATTTGACATCTTTTTTGTTCGGTCCATACGCTATTGCCACGCTCGTGAGCGATGAATGAACGAGTACCGCAACATCTATCGATCGCCATCAGCTGCCACCGCGGCGCCGCGCGTGCGAAAACAACCGGGCCTCTCGCATGTGGCCGCGTGAACGCAGGCAGTTTCGACTCGGCAGCGCGAAGCACCTCGACTGCGTTGTGCGCGAAGTGCGATGCAAGTCCGCTGACTCCACATTCGGCGAAACGCTGGAATTGACGCTGCAACTGGAAATTGCGCGCATGCGCGCGCTGGGAGCGAGCCCCGATGCCATCGCGGCATTTCAAGCCGCTGCAGAGGTTCACTTCGCATTGTGCGGGACGGCCGGGGTTCGCAAGGACCCAGACTGCGTCGGGCCGTCGTCCGGTGATAGCGGCGGAAAGAACCGCTGAGCAACCGCAGTAATCGACGACCTCGAAAAAACGGCTCCGCGAAGGAGCCGTGATTCTCTAGTTGGTGGAGGCGGCGGGAATCGAACCCGCGTCCGAAAACGCTACACAGTCGGGACTACATGCTTAGCCACGTCATTGTGCTCTCGCTCCGGCGCCACTGACGGGCAGGCGACGCCGGAACCAGTCACCTTGTTTTAGCGCGTCGTCCAAGTGACCCGGACGCGCGCGATCGCTCGAAATGTCCTCGCTGTGACAGTTACATCACCCGGGCTGAGCGCCGCCCGGTGCGAGGTCCGGCGGGATTAAGCCGCCAGAGCGTAGTTTTCGTCGTTCGCAGTTAAGTTTGCGATTGCAGAGGATTCACAAGGTTCTGCACCTTGGCATGCCCCGCGCTGCTTCACAGTCCCCGTCGAAACCAGGTCGCCCCCGGGTGAACAGTGGGGCCAAGCTCGGGCCCCGCGCGATTGAGACAATATTGTATCAGTTCCGCCGGTGCCGCTCTCGCGGAACCGCCGGTTTTTCAGCACGTTGCTGCTAAAATGGGGCCGATCCGGCAAAGCACAAGACAGTCATGAGCCTGGTACCGATCATTCTCTCCGGCGGCGCCGGGACGCGCCTGTGGCCGCTGTC
>Ga0070714_100000982_pt1 | contig 20377 bp, 21 predicted proteins | sample LARL83metaG_FD_65450 | JGI IMG/M metagenome (GOLD analysis project Ga0070714, IMG submission 65450) | Corn, switchgrass and miscanthus rhizosphere microbial communities from Kellogg Biological Station, Michigan, USA - LAR L8-3 metaG | ecosystem: Host-associated > Plants > Roots > Rhizosphere ... | reverse complement strand
AATTGGGCTTGGAAGGGCGGCGTTATAGTAGGTGGCGAGGCGCTCGATTGAGCGCCTGAGACTGTCGTTGTCAAGGAGGTGCCCGCCCCACCGCCCAAAGGCCCGGAGAAGGCCCGGACAAGGAGTAGACGTTGTACCCGTTTGAGCGGTTCACCGAGCGAGCCAAGAAGGTCCTGACGCTCGCGCAGGAAGAAGCGGAAAGGTCGCACCACAGCTACATCGGCACGGAGCACCTTCTTCTCGGGCTCCTCCGGGAGGGCGAAGGTCTCGCCGCCAAGGTCCTCAACAACCTGGGCGTGGAGATCACCAAGGTCCGCCAGACGATCGAGTCGGTCCTCGGTCGCAACGAGCGGATCATCATCCAGCAGATCATCCCGACCTCGCGCGTCAAGAAGGTGATCGAGATCTCCTTCGAAGAGGCGCGGCGGATGGGCCACAACTACGTCGGCACCGAGCACCTGCTGCTCGGCCTGCTCATCGAGGGCGAGGGCATCGCCGCGCACGTCCTCGAGGACCTCGGCGCGAGCCTCGACAAGGTGCGCGCGGAGATCGAACGGCTGCTCAACGACTCCACCGTCGAAGAGGCGGAGCCGGCGCCCAAGAAGCCGTCCAAGACGCCGCTGCTCGACCAGTTCGGCCGCGACCTGACAGAGCTCGCGCGGAAGAACTCTCTCGACCCCGTCATCGGCCGCGAGATGGAGATCGAGCGCGTCATCCAGATCCTCAGCCGCCGCACCAAGAACAACCCGGCGCTCATCGGCGAGCCCGGTGTCGGCAAGACGGCGATCGCCGAGGGCCTGGCGCAGCAGATCACGTTGGGCAACGTCCCCGAATCGCTGATGAACAAGCGCGTGCTCACGCTCGACATGGGTGCGCTGGTCGCCGGGACCAAGTACCGCGGTGAGTTCGAGGAGCGCCTGAAGAAGATCCTCGACGAGATCCGCTCGAGCCGCGAGGTCGTGCTCTTCATCGACGAGCTGCACACGCTGGTCGGGGCCGGCGCGGCGGAGGGCGCGATCGACGCCGCCAACATCCTCAAGCCCGCCCTCGCCCGCGGCGAGATCCAGTGCATCGGCGCGACGACGCTCAACGAGTACCGCAAGTACATCGAGAAGGACGCCGCGCTTGAGCGGCGGTTCCAGCCGGTCTTCGTGGACCAGCCGAGCCTGGAGGAGACGATCGACATCCTGCAGGGCGTCAAGCCGCTGTACGAGAAGCACCACCGCGTGACGATCAGCGACACCGCGGTCAAGTCCGCGGCCGTGCTGAGCGACCGCTACGTCTCCGACCGCGCGCTGCCGGACAAGGCGATCGACCTCATCGACGAGGCGTCGGCCCGCGTCCGCATGAAGCTGACGACGACGCCGGAGGACCTCAAGGAGCTGCAGAAGGAGATCAAGAAGCTCCAGGGCGAGAAAGAGGAGTCGATCGCCAAGCAGGACTACGAGGCCGCCACGGCCATCCGCGACAAGGAGAAGAAGCTCAAGGAGAAGTACGCCGCCAAGGAGTCGCAGTGGCGCGACAAGCTGGGCGAGTCCGTGCCCGAGGTGGGTGAGGAGGACATCGCGCAGATCGTGGCGGCGTGGACCGGCGTGCCCGTCTCACGGCTCGTCGAAGAGGAGACCGCGCGCCTGCTTCGGATGGAGGAGGACCTCCACAAGCGGCTCATCGGCCAGGAGGAGGCGATCACCACCGTCTCGCAGGCGGTGCGCCGCGCCCGCGCCGGTCTCAAGGACCCGCGCCGGCCGATCGGGTCGTTCATCTTCCTCGGCCCGACCGGAGTGGGGAAGACCGAGCTGGCCCGGGCGCTGGCCGAGTTCCTCTTCGACTCCGAGGACGCCCTGATCCGGCTGGACATGTCGGAGTTCATGGAGCGGCACACGACCGCGCGGCTGGTGGGCTCACCGCCCGGCTACGTCGGCTACGACGAGGGCGGCCAGCTGACGGAGGCGGTGCGGCGGCGCCCCTACTCCGTGATCCTGCTCGACGAGATCGAGAAGGCGCACCCCGAGGTCTTCAACATGCTGCTGCAGATCCTCGAGGACGGGCGGCTCAGCGACGCCAAGGGCAAGGTCGTCAACTTCGCCAATTGCATCATCATCATGACCTCGAACCTGGGTGTTCGAGACGTGACGCAGGCCCAGTCCTCGCTCGGATTCCAGCCCGCGCTGGCGACGGAGGAGGAGGACGCGGACCGCCGCCACAAGGTGATGAAGTCGAAGATCGACGACGAGCTCAAGCGGATGTTCCGCCCCGAGTTCCTGAACCGGCTCGACGCGGTCGTGGTCTTCAAGCCGCTGACGCCCGAGCAGGTTCGCAAGATCGTGGAGCTGCTGCTGGCCCGGGTGCAGAAGCACCTGACCGAGCAGGAGATCACGCTCGAGGTCTCCAAGGAGGCGAAGGACCTGCTGGCCACCGAGGGCTTCGACAAGGTCTTCGGCGCCCGGCCCCTGCGCCGCGTGATCACGCAGCGCATCGAGGACCAGCTGTCCGAGGAGCTGCTGCGCGGCCATATCTCGCGCGGCGACACGGTCCTGGTCGAGGCCGACCAGGAGGGCGGGATCAGCTTCCGCCGCGTGGAGCCCCCCAAGGAGCCCGCGGGCACCGCGGCGGGCCCGGAGGCGGGGCCGGAGGAGACGCCGGGCTAGAAGACTCCTCCCCGCTTGGCGGGGAGGTGGCGTCGCGAAGCGACGACGGAGGGGCTTCGCCCACAACGGCAGCACATCTCTCCCCCGCTTGACGGGGGAGTCCGGCGCCGGCAGCGCCGGGAGGGGGGCGTGGGCCCAACGAGGAACTGCCCAGAGCAGGCCTGTTCGCTGAGGCCCCTCCGCCCGGCTCCGCCGGGCACCTCCCACCGAGTGGGGAGGAGTCTTTAGGTCTCTGCTCTACGCCTTAAGCCAGGATTCGACGCCGCCTGCCAGTTTGGCGGGCGTGGTCTGACTCTTGATCAGGTACTCGAGGGCGCCCAACTTCAGGCCGCGCTCGACCAGCTCGCGCTCGCTGTAGTTGGACAGGATCACCACCGGCACCTGCTTCGTGTTCTCGGTCTCGCGCAGCTTCTCGAGGACGGCAAGCCCGTCCATCTTGGGCAGGCGGATGTCCAGGAACACGATGTCCGGCGGGTTCGAGGTCGCCGACTCCAGGGCCTGCTCGCCGTCGGAGGCGACGGTCACCTGGTACCCGTCCAGCTCCAGCTTGAGCTTGTACATCTGAGCGACGGATGGGTCGTCCTCGACGAACAAAACACGGACGTCTTCGTCGGTTTCGGCCACGGCTACGAGTCCCTCCTCAGATGTGATGCGCAGGGATTGCTTCTCCCCGCGCGGGACATTGTTACCGATCGGCGCGGTGGCCGTCACGCTCGGCGCTCTGGCGGCGTGAAACAGAGGCGCCGCCCTGGGGGTAGTCAGGGCGGCGCTGCTCCACTGTTAAGAACGTCGCGGCGGGCAAAAAGATTCGCAGGGGGGAGAATTGCTGGCCGATGCCCAAGCAGGCCCGTGCCGTGACCACCTTCGTCTGCAGCGAATGCGGCGGCGAGTCCCTGCGCTGGGCAGGTCAATGCCCTCACTGCCGCGCCTGGAACACACTCCAAGAGTTCTCAGTCCGGGCCGAGAAACGTTCGCGCGGACTCGCCGCGACCGCCACCTCCCACGCGGCCCCACCTGTGCCCGTCCCGCTGCCGGAGGTGGACACCGGCGAGTGGCGGCGCCTGCCGCTCCAGTGGGATGAGCTCAACCGAGTGCTGGGCGGAGGCGTCGTGCCGGGCAGCCTGGTGCTCGTGGGTGGCGAGCCCGGGGTGGGGAAGTCGACACTCCTGGTCCAGGTCGCCGGGCAGGCGGCCGCCGGCGCCCGGCGGGTGCTCTACGTCAGCGGCGAGGAGTCGGCCCAGCAGGTGCGGCTGCGGGCCGAGCGCGTCGGAGTGGGTGGCGAAGGAGTGCTGCTGCTGGCCGAGAACGACCTCGACCGCATCCTCGACGCCCTGAGCGCCGCGCCGCCGGCGCTGGCCATCGTGGACTCGATCCAGACCGTGTACGACAGCGCGCTGGAGTCGGCGGCCGGCAGCGTCAGCCAGGTCCGCGAGTCCGCCGCGCGGCTGATGCGCTTCGCCAAGGAGTCGGGCGTGCCCGTCTTCCTGGTCGGGCACGTGACGAAGGAGGGCGCCATCGCCGGCCCTCGCGTGCTCGAGCACATCGTGGACACGGTCCTCTACCTGGAGGGCGACCGGCAGCACGAGTTCCGCATCCTGCGGGCCACCAAGAACCGCTTCGGATCGACCGACGAGATCGGCATCTTCACGATGGGCGGCGAAGGGCTGGCGGAGGTCGCCGACCCTGGCGGCGCCCTGCTCTCGACGGAGAGCCTGGCGCGGGCGGGCACCGCCGTGGTGCCGGCCCTGGAGGGCACGCGGCCCTTCCTGGTCGAGGTCCAGACGCTCGTCGGCGACGAGCGGCAGAACGTGCCCGGCCGGCGTTCGGTCAACGGCTTCGACCTCAACCGCCTGCACATGCTGCTCGCCGTCTGCGAACGGGCCGGGGTCCGGCTCGCCTTCCGCGACGTCTACGTGAACCTGGCCGGCGGATTCAGGCTGCAGGAACCGGCGGGCGACCTGGCCGTCACCCTGGCTCTGGCGGGCAGCCTGCACAACCGGCCGTTGGGTGCGGGAACGGTCGCGCTCGGCGAGGTGGGGCTCACCGGCGAGATCCGCCGGGTGCCGCAGCTCGACCGCCGGCTGCAGGAGGTCGCGCGGCGAGGCTTCAAGCGCGCCATCGTCCCGGCGGGCGGTGAATCGCCGCCACCGGCCGGCCTCGAGATCATCCCAGTGCGCGATCTGCGCCAAGCGTTCGAAGTCAGCTTTGATTCCGCGGTGCTAAATTGACGCACCCCGCGCTGGACATGAGCACCAATACCATCGAGCCACGTCGGAATTTCGCCAGGCGGCATGGGCCGCTGCACTGGGTTGTCGTCGTGCTCGGCGTCGCCGGCGGCACGACCCTTGGCATCGCGCTCCTCAAGCTGTCCGGAGTCCACCACGCCGGGTACCAGGAGTACGTCCTGCTCGGGCTCACGGCTGCGGAAGGCGGTCTCTTCGCCTACCTGGCGATGCCCTACGTGGCGCGCTGGTGGCGCGACCTCGACCGGCTCCTCAAAACGACTCCGCTCGAATACCTCCTGACCGGCGTGGTGGGCACCGTGGTCGGCTTGATCGTCGCGGTGCTCATCGGCAACTTCGTGCGCGACTTCCCGTTCGGGGTGCCGCTGAGCGCCATCCTGGCGGCCCTGCTCGCGTTCCTCGGCGCGAGTGTCGGCATGCACCGGCGCGGTGAGCTGATGCGCCTGGCCGGCGTCTCGGGCAGCGACGGGGCCGAGCGGAGGCTGCAGAAGGTGCTGATCGACACCTCGGTGGTCATCGACGGCCGGGTGCTCGACGTCGTGCGCACGGGCTTCCTGGATGCCCCGATCGTGATCACGCGGTCCGTCCTGAAAGAGCTCCAGATGGTGGCCGATTCCAGCGACCCTATGCGCCGCGGCCGCGGACGCCGCGGTCTCGAGGTGCTGACCCAGGTGCAGGCGCTCCCAGACGTGACGCTGGAGTTTCTCGAGGACGAGCTGACGCCCGACCTCGATATCGACATGCGCCTCGTGGAGCTGGGCCGGCGCCACGGCTGGGCCGTCATGACCAACGACTACAACCTCAACCGCGTGGCGCAGCTGGAGGGCGTGAAGGTGCTGAACCTCAACGAGCTCGCGGCGGCGATGCGACCGGTGGCCGTCCCCGGGGAGGAGCTGACCGTCACCCTGGTTCGCGAGGGCAAGGAGGCCGGTCAGGGGGTGGGCTACCTGGACGACGGTACGATGGTCGTGGTGGAGAACGGGCGCCGGCTCGTGAACCAGACCGTCAACGCCACCGTGGTCTCCGTGCTCCAGACCGCCGCCGGACGCATGCTGTTCGCGCAGCTCGGCGGTGCCAGCGAGGAGAGGAAAGGCCGGCAGGCCCTTCCATGACCCTGGTCCAGGCGCCATGACCGCACGGTCACGCTGCCGACGCCGCACCAGCGCTGCGGCGTCCACGCGGGCCGTCCGCGGCGTTGCCTCCTGCGCGCGCTCGGTCGCGCATCTCGATGCGCTCCGTCGCGTGCTCGTCGGCGCCTTGCGGCCGGCGCACGTGGAGGGCCGCATCGCGCGGCGCGGGTCGGCAGCATGACCGTTGCGGCGATCGTCGCGGCCGCCGGCTCGGGCACTCGGCTCGGCCGCGGCAGCAAGGCCCTGGTGCTGCTCAATGGACGCCCGGCGCTGGCCCGCGTGCTCGAGCTGTTCCTGGCGGTGGACGAGGTCGATCGGATCGTCGTCGCCGCACCCGAGGCCCGTCTCGAAGCTGCCCGAGCGGTGGTCGAGGAGCTCGCCCCGGGCAAGCCGGTGACGCTGTGCCCGGGCGGCGAGACCCGCCAGCTGTCGGTTCGCGCGGGCCTGGCGTCGCTCGACGCTGCCTGCGAGTGGGTGCTGGTGCACGACGCGGCGCGGCCGCTCGCCTCGCCCGCCCTGGTGCGGCGAGTGCTGGCCGCGGCCAAAGAGTCGGGCGCCGCCTTCCCGGGCCTGCCGCCGCGCGACGCGGTCAAGCGGGTGGAGGGGGGGAGGCTGGTCGAGAGCCTCGACCGCTCGCGCATCGTTCTGGCGCAGACGCCACAGGCGTTCTCGTTTCCGCTCCTGCTCCGCGCTCACTTCGAGGCGGCGGACGCCGGGCTCGTCGGCGACGACGACGCGCAGCTGGTCGCAGCCAGCGGCCACCCCGTGACGGTCGTCGAGGGGGAGCAGACCAACATCAAGCTCACGACGCCGGAGGATCTGGAGGTGCTCGAGGCATTGATCCGCGAGCAGGAGGAGGCCTGGGTCAAATGAGAGTGGGGATGGGCTACGACCTCCACCCGCTGGTCGCCGAGCGGCCGCTGATCATCGGCGGCATCGACGTCGAATACAACCGCGGCCTCGACGGTCACTCCGACGCCGACGTGCTGACGCACGCGGTGATCGACGCCCTGCTGGGTGCCGCGGCGCTCGGCACGATCGGCGAGCACTTTCCAAGCAACGACCCGCAGTACGACGGCATCTCCTCGCTGGAGCTGCTCGCGATGGCCGCGACGATGGTCGAAGAGGCCGGCTACGCCGTCGTCAACGTCGACTCGGTGATCATCGCCGAGGAGCCCCGGCTGCAGCCGTACCTGTCCCGAATGGCGCTCCAGCTCGCGGACCGTCTCGGCATCGACCGGGACTGCGTCGGCGTCAAGGCGACCTCGCCGGAAGGGCTGGGCGCGCTGGGCGCGCGCGAGGGGATCGCGGCCCAGGCCGTGGTCCTGATCGAGCCTATTCGTTAGTCTCGGTCTCCGAATGAACGACGAAGAGTTCCTCGAAGAGGTGCGCCGCCGCGCCCACCTGGAATCCAGGCGCGACGCCGAGGCCGCGACCCTGGCAGTGCTGAGGCGCGTCGTCGGCCGGCTCAGCTGGCGCGAGCAGCGCGACCTGGCCGCGGTGCTGCCGAAGGGTCTGCGGCGACCCGTGCTCGCGGCGGCGAACACCGACCTGGGCTATGCGCCCGCAGACGCCTTCCTGCGCGACCTGTCAGAGGAGCTGCGAGTCCGCCGAGCGCGCGCCGCCGAGATCGCGGCGGCGGTCGGCGAGGTCCTCGCCGGCCTTCTCTCGGAAGACGAGCTCCACGATCTCAAGGCGGAACTTCACGGCACGTTCGACATCGTCTTCAAACCCGCCGCGGCCTGAGCTGGCCTACGGCCGCAACGCCGTGCTGGCGGCGGCGCGCGCCGGCCGCGTCCTGCGCGCGTTCATCGCGGCCGGGGTGGAGGCGGACCCCCGCCTCGACGAGCTGAGAACGCTGACGCAGGTCTCGACCGTGGACCGCGCCCGCCTCGACCGGCTGGCGGGCGGCGGGGTGCACCAGGGCGTGGTCGCCGAGCTGGCGCCGCGGCGGTTCCTCTCGCTGCGCGACCTGCTGGCGGAGGCGCCGACTCTGCTCGTCGCGCTCGACGGCGTGCAGGACCCGCAGAACCTCGGCGCGATCCTGCGCAGCGCGGAGGCGTGCGGAGCCGACGCGGCGATCCTCCCCGAGCGGCGTGGGGCTCCGCTCGGGCCGGTGGCGGTGAAGGCCTCGTCCGGCGCGAGCGAACTGCTGCCGCTCTGCCGGGTCAGCGGCCTGGCGGGAGCGCTGCCCGAGGTGCGCCGCGCCGGGCTCTGGTGCGTGGCGCTCGACCCGCACGGCGAGCTCGACGCCTGGGACTTCGACTTCCGCCAGCCCGTATGCGTGGTGGTCGGCGGCGAAGGGCCGGGGCTGCACCGGCTGGTGCGCGAGCGCTGCGACGCCCGCGTGCGGCTGCCCCTGCGCGGACGGGTCGAGAGCCTGAACGCGTCCGCCGCCGCCGCGGCTCTGCTCTACGAGGTGGTGAGGCAGCGCTCCGCCGGCTGAGGCGCCGGGCGCTCCAGCCGAAGGGACCGCCTAGACTCTCCCCTCGTGTCCACGGGGGAGCGGCCGGACAACCGCATCAGCCCTGAGATGGCGCTCGTCAACACGCTTGGCCACGACCTGCGCTCGCCGCTGACCGCCGTCCGCGGCGCGGCCACGCTTCTCCTCCAGGCGCTCGACGAGATACCGCCGGAGAAGGTTCGCGACCTGCTCGGGATGATCGATCGCCGCGTGATCGAGATGTCCGATCGGATCGAGGACATCATCGCGGTCTGCCACCTGGACGCCGGCGACCTGAGCGTTTACATGGAGCCCGTCGAGGTGGGCGTGATCGTGCGCCGAGCCTCGGATCCCGACCGCGCCTGGACCCGGCCGGTCGAGGCCGGCGCGGTGCCCGCGGGATTGGTGGTCGAGGCCGACCTGGAGAGATCCGTGCAGGTGCTGAGGGCGTTGATCTCGAACGCCATCCGGTATTCGCCGGCAGGCCCACCGGTGCGTCTCGACGTCCAGGCCGCCGACGGTGCCGTCGACTTCCAGGTCTCCGACGGCGGTCCCGGGATCGAGCCCGAATTACGCGACCACATCTTCGAGCGCTTGACCCACGGCGAGGACGGCGGGCCCGGTCTCGGGCTCTACCTCGCGCGCGGTCTCGCTCACGCCATGGGCGGCGAGGTGGCCGTCGATGGAAGCTCGGCCGGCGGCTCGAGGTTCTCCTTTAGGCTCAGACAAAGTGGCTAAGAAGAAGAAGAAGGAAGCGACCAAAGAGGCTCCCGCGCCCCCGCAGCAGCCGGAGCCGGCGAAGCTCGAGCGCGTGCTCGTGATCTCAGCCCACCCGGACGACCCCGAGTTCGGCTTCGGCGGCACCGTGGCCAAGCTCGCCAGCGAAGGGGTCGAGGTGACCTACGTCATCTGCACCGACGGTTCGCAGGGCGGCGAGGACCCGACGGTCTCGGACGCGGAGCTGACGGAGACGCGCTACCGGGAGCAGCGAGCCGCGGCCGCCGTCCTCGGCGTCAAGGACGTGGTCTTCCTGGGCTTCAAGGACGGTCACCTGGAGCCAAACCTGGAGCTTCGGATGGCGCTCAGCCGCGAGATCCGGCGCCTCAAGCCCGACGCGGTCTTCACCCACAACCCGCTCCGCGTCCTCGGCATCGGCATCGGGGCGTCGCATCCCGACCACCTCGCGGTGGGCCAGGCTGCCTTTGCCGCGGTCTACCCGGACGCGCGCAATCCGCGAGCGTTCCGCGAGCTCCTCAGCGAGGGTTTGGAGGCCCACAAGGTGAAGGAGATCTGGATCGGGGGCTGGCTGGACGGCGACCACTTCATCGACGTGACCCCGTTTGTGGAGAACAAGATCGAGGCGCTGAAGAAGCACCTGAGCCAGTTCACCAAGCCGGGTCAGGAGACCTTCGGCTTCGAGAAGTTCATCCGCGAGCGCATGCAGGAGACGGGCAAGAAGATCGGCGTGGAGTACGCCGAGGGCTTCAAGAGAATCCCAACGGCCTAGTCAGGGCGAGACTCAGGACTCCGAGACTCCTCCCCGCTTGGCGGGGAGGTGGCCGGCGAATGCCGGCCGGAGGGGCCTCTCCCAGACCCAACCACCCGCACCGCATCCAACCCCGGTAGACGGCTGACCTCGAACCCCGCCCGCTCGGCGAGTCGCCCGAAAACGATCGCGTCCCGCACCGCGCATCCGTGGTGGTCGTTGTTGAAGTACGCATAGACGTCCTCGCCGGCTGAGAAGGAGCCCTGGAGTTGAACCTAGATTCGATCCAGGCTCGGGGTGGTACTATCTCGGGCGAACCCCACCAGAAGGATTAAACGTGCAGACGATCATCACCCTCCAGTGCCCTGACTGCAGGCGCCGGAACTACACGACGGTCAAGAACAAGAAGAACGACCCTGACCGCTTGGAGCTCCGGAAGTACTGCCGCTGGTGCCGCAAGCACACCGCCCACCGGGAGACCAAGTGAGTGTCGGTGGCGACTCCGCCGCGCGAACAGACCAGCTCGGGTGGCCCTCGGCGACCGGGAGAGCGCAGGCCGTTCAACTTTCTGCGCGGAGTCTTCGACGAGCTGCGCAAGGTGGTCTGGCCGACGCCGCCGGAGCTCTACCGGTACACGGTCGTGGTGGTCGTGACGGTGGTGATCATCGCCCTCTTCATCGGTGGGACCGACCTGCTGGTGAGCGCGGCGGCCAAGAAGTGGATTTACATAGCGCCGACCCCGTAGGGGCCGCTGAGGGTAACTAAGGAAAAGATGGCAACCGAACGAGTTGAGCAGCAGGTGACGGACGAGCCTCTCTGGTACGTCGTGCACGCCTACTCAGGTCACGAAGAGAAGGTCAAGAAGAACCTGGAGAAGCGCATCGAGTCCATGGACATGCAGGACAAGATCCTCCAGGTGCTCGTCCCCATGGAGGACGAGATCGAGATCAAGGACGGCAAGCGCCGCCACGTCCAGAAGCGGATCTTTCCGGGCTACATCCTGGTCAAGATGCGACTCGACGACGAGTCCTGGTACGTCGTCCGCAACACCCCCGGCGTGACCAGCTTCGTCGGCTCCGGCACCAAGCCGGTGCCGCTCACCGAGCGCGACGTCTCCAAGATCCAGCGCCAGATGAAGCAGGAAGCGCCGAAGATCCGGGTCGAATTCGAGGTCGGCGAGGCCGTGCGGGTGGTGGACGGACCGTTCACCGACTTCCACGGCAAGGTCGACGAGATCAACCCCGAGAAGGGCAAGCTCAAGGTGCTGGTCAACATGTTCGGCCGCGAGACGCCGGTCGAGCTCGACCTGCTCCAGGTCGAGAAGGTGCACTAAGCATGGGCAAGAAGAAGATTCGCGCCGTCCTGAAGGTGGAGCTCCCGGCCGGCAAGGCCACGCCGGCGCCGCCTGTCGGCACTGTGCTCGGCCCGCACGGCGTGAACATCATGGAGTTCACCAAGGCCTACAACGAGCGCACCGCGCAGCAGGCGGGCGACATCATCCCGGCCGAGATCACGATCTACGAGGACCGCTCCTTCACCTTCGTGTTGAAGACCCCGCCGGCGGTGAACCTGCTCAAGAAGGCCGCCGGCATCGAGACCGGCTCGGCCCGGCCGAACCGCGACAAGGTCGGGCGCGTGACCCGCGACCAGCTCCGCGTGATCGCCGAGACGAAGGCGAAAGATCTCAACGCCTACGACATGGACCAGGCCATGAAGATGATCGAGGGCACCGCGCGCTCGATGGGATTAGAAGTAGTTGGCTAAGCGGCACGGCAAGAAGTACACCGAGGCCCTGCAGAAGGTCGAGGCCGCGCTCGAGGAGCACGGCAACGGCGGGCTGACCCCGGAGAAGGCGTGCGCCGTCATCAAGGACATCAGCAGCGCCAAGTTCGACGCCACCGTCGAGGCGCACATCCGCCTGGGCGTCGACCCGAGGCACGCGGACCAGATGGTGCGCGGCTCGGTCGTCCTGCCCCGCGGCACCGGCAAGGACGTTCGCATCCTGGTCTTCGCCGGCGGCGAGAAGCTGCCGGAGGCGCGCGAGGCAGGGGCTGAGTGGGTCGGCGGCGACGACCTCGTCAAGAAGATCCAGGAGGGCTGGACCGAGTTCGACGTCGCGATCGCGACGCCGGACATGATGTCCAAGGTCGCGCCCCTCGGCCGGGTGCTCGGCCCGCGCGGCCTGATGCCCAACCCGAAGTCGGGCACGGTGACGTTCGACATCGGGCGGGCGGTCAAGGAGGCGAAGGCCGGCCGGGTCGAGTACCGGACGGATCGCTACGGCATCGTCCACACGATGATCGGCAAGGTCTCATTCGAGCCGGACGCGCTGCACGAGAACCTGTCGGCGCTGGTGGACGCGCTCCTGCGCAACAAGCCGTCGACGGCGAAGGGGCAGTACCTGCGCTCGATCTTCCTGACCTCGACGATGGCGCCCTCGGTGCCCGTCGACGTGCGCGAGGCGGCGAAGCTCACCACCGCGTAAGACGACGCTCCTCCCACCTTGTGGGGAGGTGTCGCCCGCAGGGCGACGGAGGGGGCCCGCCAAGACTCCTCCCCAAATCCCCCGAGTGATTACTCAACGATGGCTGTTCCGATTGGGTTTCGCCATCTAGAATCGCGCCAAACAGAAGGAGGGAGCCTACATGTTTGGAACCGTCGCCCGGATTCGGATGAAGCCCGGCAAGACCGAGGAGATGAAGGCGATCGCGGCTGAGATCACCGAGATCGACCCGCCCGGTTTCGTCACCAACTATGTCCTGCGCAGCAAGGATGACGAGAACGAGATCTGGCTGGTCGCCATCTTCGAGAGCGAGAAGGCCTACTACGACAACGCCGAGCGTCCGCAGACCAACGAGCAGTACCAGAAGTGGATGGACCTCACCGAGGGTCAGCCGGAGTGGCACGACGTCCACGTCGAGCAAGTGCAGCACGCCAAGGCGAACGCTTAGGAGCGCGGACCTTTCTGAAATAGCTATCGCTGCATGTAGGCCCGGCTTTGCCGGGCCGAATGAGTCCGTCTTCCCAATGCGCACATACGGTGCGTGTTCCCGGGAGGGTGGGTCCGTGGGGGGAACCTGGGTTCCCCCCGCGCTTTCTAGAAATAGCTAATCGCTGCATGTAGGCCCGGCTTTGCCGGGCCGAATGAGTCCGTCTTCCCAATGCGCACAAACCGTGCGGTTCACCCCGCGCGATTTGGCGCGGGGACCCCGATGGAACGGGTCCGTGGGGGCCCGGAGCGCCAGCCGGCGGCTATGAACCATGGCTGCGGGGGGCGCCCTGGGTTCCCCCCACGCTCTATACTTTCCGCTTGCCGAAGACCGTAGGCGCCGCTGCTTCAGCGGCTTAATCACCTACCGAGGCAAGCGGATCTTTCCTTGGCGGTTCTCGCCATGTCTTCCGCGGGTCTCGGTTGCGAACCGGAGGATGGATGGCAAGACCGCACAAGGTTGAGCAGGTCGAGGAGATCGCCGACCGGCTGAAGCGCGCCCACGTGGCGGTCCTCACCGACTACCGCGGGCTGACCGTGACGCAGCTGCAGGATCTCAGGACCCGGCTTCGTGGCGGAGACGTCGAGTACCGCGTGGTCAAGAACACGCTGGCCCGGCGGGCCGCGGTCGAGGCGGGGCACCCGGAGTTCCAGGAGGTCCTGACCGGCCCCGTGGCGATCGCCTTCGGCTACGACGACCTGAGCACGCCGGCAAAGCTGCTCGGGGAGTTCGCCCGGCAGACGCGGCTGCGCCTGGACATCACCGGCGCGCTCGTCGAAGGCCGTGTGATGACGGGCGACCAGGTCAGGCAGCTCGCCGAGCTGCCGCCGCGCGAGACCCTGATCGCGCAGCTCGCTGGAACGATTCAAGCGCCGATCGCGCAGCTGGCGGGGGCGTTGCAGACGCCGCTGTCGATGCTGGCCGGCGCGCTCGAGTCATATCAAAAGCAACTGGAGGCCGCATAGATGGCAGCTACCAAGGTTTCCCCGAAGGACTTCGTCGAGGCTTTGAAGGCGTGGAGCGTGCTCGACGTCAAAGAGGCGCTCGACCTGCTCGAGAACGAGCTCGGCATCAAGGCCGCAGCGCCGGCCGCAGCGGCGGCAGCGCCGGCCGCGGCTGCTGCCGCCCCCGCCGAGGCGGAGGAGGAGCAGACCGAGTTCACCGTTCACCTGACGGCGGTCGGCGACAGCAAGATCAACGTGATCAAGGCCGTCCGCGAGCTCACCCAGCTCGGCCTCAAGGAGGCCAAGGACCTGGTCGACGCCGCGCCGAAGCCGGTGCTGGAGAACGTCGCCAAGGCTGACGCGGACAACGCGGCGGCGAAGCTCAAGGAAGCCGGCGCCACCGTCGAGATCAAGTAGTCCGACTCACTCGGGAGCGCGCCCGGCAGCTGGCCATCACGGCCCAGCTGCTGGGCGCGCAGCGTCCCGCCGGCATCGTCGATGCCGTCACCCGGCTGGGCTTCCTGCAGTTGGACCCGACCGCTGCGGTGGCCCGGACAGAGCATCTCGTGCTCTGGAGCCGCCTCGGCAACACCTTCCAACCTGAGCAGCTGAGCCGGCTGCTCTACGAAGAGCACGAGCTCTTCGAGTACCGCGCGTTCGTCTACCCGCGCGCCGACTTCCAGCTCCTGCGACCGCTGATGGGTCACCTCCACCCCCAGGTCGAGGACTGGCTGCAGGCAAATCGTGCCTTCGCCGAGTACGTCCTGGGCGAGATCCGGACGCGGGGACCGCTCCGCTCCCGCGATCTCGAGGACCGCGCCCGGGTGGGCTGGAAGTCGACCGGCTGGACCCACAACCGGAACGTCGGGCAGATGCTCGAGTTTCTCGGAGCCGGCGGGCAGATCGCCATCGCCGGCCGAACGGGCAGCGAGCGGCTCTGGGATCTGGCTGAGCGGGTCTACCCGGTGGACGCTCCCCGGCTGAGCGCGGAGGAGGCCGCTCGCCTGCGCGCTGAGCGCGAGCTGGCCTCGCTGGGTCTGGTCCGCGTTCGCCCGGCGACGTCGAACCTCGGCATCTCCGCCGAGATAGAGGGCGTGCCGGGGCGCTGGATCGTGGAACCGTCTCTCCTCGAGCAGCCCTTCGCCGGCCGCACCGCCATCCTGTCGCCGTTCGACCGCCTGGTCTACGACCGCAAGCGCCTGCTGGACCTCTTCGACTTCGAGTACACGCTGGAGATGTATGTGCCCCCCTCAAGGCGGCGCTGGGGCTACTACGTGCTGCCCGTTTTGAACGGCGACCGGCTGGTCGCCCGCATCGATGCCAAGGCCGACCGGCGTGCCGGCCGGCTGAACCTTGTCAGTCTGCAGCTGGAGCCGCACGCGACAGCTGCCGACCGTGACGCGACGCGATCGGAGCTCGCGTCGCTGGCGGCCTGGCTGGACCTCGAGCTCGCCTAACCGCGGCGGGGAACGCTCTCGAGCCAGGAGTCGAGCGCACCCCGGCTGTCGGGATAGAGATAGAAGAGGAGCCGTTCGAAGCCCATCTGCTCGCAGCGTCGGGCGAGCTCGGCGTCGAGCCCCCAGGTGAAGCCGGTGGTCTTGATCGGGAGCGGCTGGGGCATCGCGTCGAGACTCTCGAGCGAAACCATCGGGAACCACTCGTCGCCGTACTCCAGCGCGCGAGCGAGTCCATGCGGTCCGTTGCTGCCGACGAGGATCGGCGGGTGCGGCTTCTGCAGTGGTCGCAGCCCGACCTTCACCGGGGGCAGGTGGACGAATTCGCCGTCGAAAGACGCGACGTCGGCGGTCCAGAGCTCCTTCATGGCGAGCACCTTCTCGCGCATCACCTTCCAGCGTGTCGGCGGGTCGACGCCGTGGGCTGCGATCTCCTCTTCCAGCCAGCCAGGAGTGATGCCGAACAGGAACCGCCCGCCGGAGACGACGTCGAGCGACGCCACCTGCTTCGCCAGGACGATCGGGTCGAGGAGGGCGGGGTAGACGGCCGCCGTCCCGATCTTGATCCGCGAAGTCGCCGCCGCGGCGGTGGTCAGCGAGACGAACGGGTCCAGGCCGTTGGCATCCATCTCGTGGCCTGGCTCTGCGAGCAGGTCGGCGCGCGACGCGGGCACGTGGATGCGCTGCGTCACGGTGAACGACTCGAGCCCGGCATCCTCGAGTGCGCGCGCCACCTCCGCCACCGGCACCGTGGTGTCGGTCAGGTCGCAGCAGGCACCGATCTTCATGCCCGGCGGAGCTCCTCCAGCACCAGCGCCATGCCCCGGTCGACCTCTTCCTCGCCCATTGACCAGTGCGGCGAGACGCGCACCCGGCCCGGCCGCGAGTCGATGACCACGCCGCGCTCCAGCAGCCGCGCCTCGACCTCCTCGCCGCGCGGGCAGGCGATCGCGACCATCCCCGAGCGCGTGTGGGCAGTCGTCAGCACTTCGAAGCCGGCCTCGCGAGCCTGTTCGATCATCCGCCCGGTCAGGTCGCGCAGCCGCGCGGCGATCGCCGGCACGCCGACCGACAGCACGAGTTCCAGCCCCGCCAGCGCCGCGTAGTGCGCCGGGATCGGCCAGGTGCCGCCCTCGAAGCGGCGCGCGTCGTCCGCGAAGTCCAGGCGCTCGGTCGAGAAGGAGAACGGCTCCCGCGTGGCGAACCAACCCGTGCCGACGGGCCGCAGCGACGGGATCAGGTCTGGCCGCACATAGAGGAAGGCGGTGCCGGGGCCTCCTGACAGCCACTTCAAGCAGCCGCCGACGTAGGCGTCGCATCCCATCGCCACCACGTCGATCGGCACCGAGCCGCAGGCGTGGTAGCCGTCGATCAGCGAGGTGGCGCCGGCGCCGCGAGCCGCGGCGCAGATGGCCGCCGCGTCGCGGACCTCGCCGGTGCCGAACACCACGTGCGTCGTGCAGACGAGGCCGACGCCGTCGAGCGGGTCGTAGTCGCGGAACTCGACGGCGACTTCGGGCCGGGACAGCCATTGGTGGCCGTCGGTCGGGAAGTCGTCGGGGCGGATCACGATCCGGTCGGACTGCCGTGGCAGGCAGGAGGCCAGGGTCGAAAGCGCCGTCGAGGCGTTGGGCACCACCGCCACCGAACCGGCCGGCGCTCCCAACAGCTCCTCGATCCGCGATCGCAGGCGCGCCAGCAGCGGCAGCCAGTCCGAATACCACGCCGGCGTTCCGATCTCGTCCCAGGTGCGCGCGTACTGCTGGAGGGCGGCCATCCCCGACCGCGGCAGCGGGCCCAGGGAGCAGGCGTTCAGGTAGACGCAGCGGTCCAGGAGGGGGAACTCGTCCCGCAACGCGCTCCAGTCGTGGCCCCTCCGCCCGGCTTCGCCGGGCACCTCCCCACCGAGTGGGGAGGAGTCTGCTACTCCCGCGCTTGACGCGGAGGTTTCATCCGGAGCCATCCCGGGCATTATCCAGTCCTGCGCAGGGGGAGAGGCGAAACCGGGGTCGGACATTCTGACACATCAGCACGCCTGTGTGCTAAGCTGGCCGTTCGTGCACGCAGGGCCGCTCGCCTCACCCCTAGCTTGAGCGCGCCCTTTTTCCAGCTAAGGAGTTGGCCCCTGTGATGATCTCAGAGATGAAGGCTTCGCCGCGCCAGAACTACGGTCGCATCCCCAATTTGGTGGAACTGCAGGACCTGATCGCGACGCAGGTGGAGTCCTTCGCTTGGTTCCGGACGGAGGGCCTCCGTGAGCTCTTCGACGAGATCAACCCGATCACCGACTACACCGGCAAGAACTTCGAGCTCAAGTTCCTCGACTACGACTTCGGCGAGCCCAAGTTCTCGGTCGACGAGTGCCGCAACCGGGACATGACCTACGCCGTCCCGCTGCGGGTCCGCACCCGGCTGACGATCCGCGAGACCGGCGAGATCAAGGAGTCCGAGGTCTACATGGGCGACTTCGCCATGATGACCGACCAGGGCACCTTCATCGTCAACGGCACCGAGCGGGTGGTCGTGAGCCAGCTCGTCCGCAGCCCGGGCGTCTACTTCACCGCCGCCGACGACCCCGTCTCCGGCCGCCGGCTCTTCGGGGCCAAGCTGATCCCGAACCGCGGCGCCTGGCTCGAGATCGAGACCTCGGCCAAAGACATCCTGACGGTGAAGATCGACCGCAAGCGCAAGCTGCCGGTCACCGTCCTGCTGAAGGCTCTCGAGCTCGACCAGCTGAAGGGCAAGGACCACGACCGCGAGGCGCAGCGCCGCGCCCTCAACGAGCTCTTCCAGGACGTCGACTCCGACGAGGAGCACCGCTACATCGACGCCACCTACGAGAAGGACGTCACGCTCCGCACCGAGGAGGCGCTGATCGAGCTCTACAAGCGCATCCGCCCGGGCGACCCCGCCACGGTCGACAACGCCCGCAACCTGCTGCAGAGCCTCTTCTTCAACGCCCGCCGGTTCGACCTCGGCCGCGTCGGCCGCTACAAGGTGGACAAGCGCCTGGGCCGGCCCGAGGACGAGATTCGCGAGCGCGTGCGCGACCGTTCTCTGCGGATCCTGGAGAAGGGCGACTTCATCGCCATCATCCGCAAGCTGATCGAGCTCAACAACAGCGCGAACGCCATCGCGGACGACATCGACCACCTCGGCAACCGGCGCGTGCGCGCGGTGGGCGAGCTGCTGCAGAACCAGTTCCGGATGGGCCTGCTCCGGATGGAGCGGATCATCAAGGAGCGGATGACCATCTCCGACCCGGCGACGGTCACCGCGGCCTCGCTGATCAACGCCCGCCCAGTCGTGGCCGCGATCAAGGAGTTCTTCGGCTCCAGCCAGCTGAGCCAGTTCATGGACCAGACCAACCCGCTCAGCGAGCTGACGCACAAGCGGCGCCTGAGCGCTCTCGGGCCGGGTGGTCTGAGCAGGGAGCGCGCGGGCTTCGACGTCCGCGACGTCCACCACAGCCACTACGGCCGCATCTGCCCGATCGAGACCCCGGAGGGCCCGAACATCGGCCTCATCGGCTCGCTCGCGAGCTACGCGAAGGTCAACGAGTTCGGGTTCGTCGAGACGCCCTTCCGGCGTGTCTACAACCGGCTCTCCCTCAGCGAGGACAACGGCCAGCGCCTGCTCGGCCGCAAGCTCCGCCGCCCGGCGCTGAACGAGGCGGGCAAGGAGGTCCTTGCCTCGGGCTCGGAGCTGGACAAGAAGGCCGTCGAGACCCTCAAGAAGGCGAAGGTCCAGTCGGTGGACGTAGTGCCCTGGGTCTCGGACGAGATCGAGTACCTCTCGGCCGACGAGGAGGACATGTTCGGTATCGCGCAGGCCAACGCCGCGCTGACCCCGGACGGCAGCTTCGCGGAGGGCCGCGTGCCCGCCCGCTTCCGCGGCCACTTCGCGGTGCAGGAGGTCAACAACATCCAGTTCATGGACGTCTCGCCGAAGCAGATCGTCTCGATCGCGACGGCCATGATCCCGTTCCTTGAACACGACGACGCCAACCGCGCCCTGATGGGCGCCAACATGCAGAAGCAGGCCGTGCCGCTGCTCGTCACCGAGTCGCCGCTGGTCGGCACCGGGGTCGAGTACTTCGCCGCCCGCGACTCGGGCGAGATGATCGTGGCCGAGGTCGCCGGGACGGTGATGGACGTGGCCGCGCCCAAAGACCTGAACCTGCTCCACGCCAACCCGATCTTCGAGATCGTGGTGAAGCCGGACGACGGCTCCGCCGAGCGGCGCTACCCGCTGCAGAAGTTCTACCGGTCGAACCAGGGCACGTGCCTCAACCACCGCGTCATCTGCCAGCCGGGGCAGCACGTCGAGCCGGGCGACATCCTGGCCGACGGGCCGGCGATCGAGAACGGCGAGATGGCATTGGGCCGCAACGTGCTCGTCGCCTTCATGCCCTGGGAGGGCTACAACTTCGAGGACGCGATCCTGCTCTCGGAGTCGGTGGTCCGCGACGACAAGTACACCTCGATCCACATCGAGGAGTTCGAGATCGAGGCCCGCGAGACCAAGCTCGGTCCCGAGGAGATCACGCGCGACATTCCCAACGTGGCGGATGACGCGCTCCGGAACCTCGACGACCGCGGCATCGTCTACATCGGGGCGGAGGTCCACCCCGGCGACATCCTCGTCGGGATGATCACGCCCAAGGGCGAGACCGAGCTCTCGGCGGAGGAGCGCCTCCTGCGCGCGATCTTCGGTGAGAAAGCGCGCGAGGTGCGCGACTCCTCGCTGCGGGTGCCGCACGGCGAGCGCGGCATCGTCGTCGACGTCAAGGTCTTCAGCCGCGAGAACAAGGACGAGCTCTCACCCGGCGTGAACGAGCTGGTGCGGGTCTACGTCGCCCAGAAGCGAAAGATCTCGGCCGGCGACAAGATGGCCGGCCGCCACGGCAACAAGGGCGTCGTCGCCCGCGTGCTGCCGATCGAGGACATGCCGTTCCTGCCGGACGGCACCCCCGTCGAGATCGTGCTCAACCCGCTCGGCGTGCCGAGCCGCATGAACCTCGGCCAGGTGCTGGAGAC
>Ga0070714_100000980_pt1 | contig 20406 bp, 22 predicted proteins | sample LARL83metaG_FD_65450 | JGI IMG/M metagenome (GOLD analysis project Ga0070714, IMG submission 65450) | Corn, switchgrass and miscanthus rhizosphere microbial communities from Kellogg Biological Station, Michigan, USA - LAR L8-3 metaG | ecosystem: Host-associated > Plants > Roots > Rhizosphere ... | reverse complement strand
TTTGCGGAAGCGTCTAAACCTTTGGTTTTTCGCATGTTATACTTCGTGAAATCAGCCTGCCTGGGCACTCCATCCGCCCGGCCGAAGGAACATCAAAGATGGCCCGCAGTTCTCAACGCAGTTCGATTCTGATCATCGCATTCCTGGCTCTCTGCGGAGTCCTGGGGATGCTCTTTGCCCAGAAGACCACCGTCGTACCGCACGACAGCGACTCCGATGTCAGCGACAGCCTGAAGCAGTTCACCGAGGTTTACGACCTCGTCGAGCAGAATTACGCCGAACCGGTGAGTCCTGACAAGGCCATCTACAACGGCGCGATCCCGGGCATGCTGCATGTGCTGGATCCGCACTCGAACTTTTTTGATCCGAAGTCGTATTCGCTTCTTCGCGAAGACCAGCGCGGCAAGTACTACGGCGTTGGCATGACAGTGGGCCCGCGCAACAACAAAGTTATCGTGATTGCGCCATTTGTTGGTACGCCCGCGTATCGGGCCGGTATTCACCCGGGTGACATCATCGCTGCCGTCGATGGCAAGCCCACTGATAATATGACCACCGGCGACGTAGCCGATCTGCTGAAAGGCCCCAAGGGCACCACAGTTCACATCACGATTCTTCGTGAAGGCGCCGACAAGCCCCTCGAGTTCACGGTGGTTCGCGACGAGATTCCGCGCTACAGCGTCGATCTTCACTTCCTGATTCGGCCGGGAATCGGCTACATGCACGTGTCCGGTTTCAACGAGACCACAGAAAAAGAAGTTCAGGATGCGCTCGATAGCTTTAATCAGCAAGGCGAGCTGAAGGGCCTGGTTCTTGATCTGCGTCAGAACCCCGGTGGACTGCTTAACGAAGGCGTTGGGGTTGCGGACAAGTTCCTGCACAAGGGACAACTGATCGTTTCGCATCACGGCCGCTCGTCACCCGAGCGTCGCTACACAGCTGCGCACGGTAACGGTGGACGCGACTATCCGCTGGTTGTGCTGGTCAATCGCGGAACGGCTTCAGCAGCCGAGATTGTTGCCGGCGCCATTCAGGACCATGATCGCGGGCTGATCCTTGGCGAAGTGACATTCGGCAAAGGCCTGGTGCAGACGGTCTATCCGCTCTCGAACGACACGGGCCTGGCGCTCACGACGGCGAAATATTACACCCCAAGTGGACGCTTGATTCAGCGCGATTACAGCAACGTTTCACTGTACGACTACTATTTCGATCGCGAGGACATCAACAACAACTCGAACAAAGAAGTGAAGCTCACCGACAGCGGTCGCACGGTGTACGGTGGCGGCGGAATTACGCCCGACGTGAAGTTCGACGCGCCCAAGGGCAACCGATTTCAAGACACGCTTCTGCAGCATTACGCATTCTTCAATTTCGCCAAACACTATGTAACCACCCACAAGGTGGCGAAGAACTTCGAAGTGGACGACAACGTGCTGCAGGATTTCCGCAAATCGATGGAAGCCGACAATGTTCCCTACACCGAAGCTGACCTGGTGCAGAACAATGACTGGGTTCGCTCCAATATCAAGAGCGAAATCTTCATTGACGCATTTGGCCAGGAAGAAGGGTTGAAGGTGAAGGCGGAGAGCGATCCTGAGGTTGTTAAGGGGCTCGACCTTCTGCCGCAGGCGCGAGCATTAGCTGAGAATGCGCGCAAGATTGTTGCAGAACGAAACAGCGCGAATATCAACCGATAGGCTATTGTGCAACCCACATTTTGACCGGGAGAGCTGGTACTCTCCCGGTTTTGTTTTGCGGTACTCCCAGTTCACCTTGGTCTCTCCCCTACTTTCTTTGTAATCAGGCGGGAATAAATGGGATGTTAAAGCTGGCCTTCTATACACCTAATCCAGCCTCCCGCCATCCCAAGGACGGCGAGGCTATCCGTGGCGAGCGTTGGAAATTCAGTCAGCAGAACCACTTCCCCGCAGGTTCGTCTACGGATTCGACCGCAGGCGACTGCTCTGACCCAGAGTTGGATCAAACGGTGCGTCGTGAACTGCGCGCGCAAGCTGCATGATCTGCCGTATACCTTTCCTTTGCTAACGAAGGCGTTCCGCATGCTCCAAGGCGCCGGCGTGAACGTCACTCCAAATCACTTTTATTGGCCGGTACCGGACCTCGCACAACTGGAAAAACGCGACTGGCAGATCTACTCGCCTCCCCCGGCCTGCAAGTTTGAGCTGAGGAAGCAAATGGAACTGGCTCAGGAACTGGCCGCGGACTATGGCGAAGAGTGGCATTTCTCCGACGAAGAGAAGGCTGGGGAGTACCACTACCACAACGGATATTTCGAGGCGGTCGATGCCGAAGTCGCCCACGGAATGGTGCGGTACTTCAAGCCCAAGCGCATTGTCGAGATTGGAACGGGCTTCAGTACGCGCGTACTTGCGGCGGCCGTGCAACAGAATTATGAGCGCGACGACATCGACGGCCAATTGATTTCGGTCGATCCCTATCCTGAACGGTTCCCTGCCAATGGCTGGAGCCACCGCGTGGCTCAGATTCCCGCAGCGGTGCAAGATGTCGAGCTAGACCTGTTCGACACGCTGCAGACGAATGACATCCTCTTTATCGATTCAAGCCACGTCGTCGCCACCGGCAGTGACGTGCTGCGTGAATACCTTGAAATCCTGCCCCGACTCAAGCCGGGCGTCGTGATCCACGTGCACGATATCTTTTTACCCTCGGATTATCCGCGTCATGCCGTGCTGAATAACCTGTGGTTCTGGTCGGAACAGTATCTGCTGCAGGCGTTCTTGAGCTTCAATCCAAAATTCGAAGTGTTGTGGGGATCCAGCGCCATGCAATCGCACTGCTCGTGGATCCTCGATGAATGCTTTCCGAATTGGCGGCACAGTTACCGCCGAATGCCGCACTCCAAGCGGCGTTTCATCCCTACTGCCGACGGCGATCGTGTATGGCCTTCTAGTTTCTGGATGCGGCGAGTGTAAAAGCTTTCACCACAGAGGCACAGAGAAGATTTTGTTCCGTGGGTTCTGTCTCCGTGTGGTGAAATCCATAGCGAAAGCATTTTGCAGGCCATCTTTCCGTTAACGCACTGCGAACTTTTCAACACTCGTGTGCATAATTCTGTGGAAAAGGGGGGAACTACAGATGTAACTTTCCTTTTAGCAATCGCTTGTACAAGTTGCACATGCAGGGGTGCTATATCGTTCGTGTGAAAGAGAATTTTGAAAAGGTTCGGCTCGATAAATTGCTTTTTGATCGCGGACTCGTACCATCGCGGGAGCGAGCGCAAGCGCTGATCCTCGCGGGAAATGTTCTGGTCGATGATCAGAAGGTCACGAAGGCGGGCACATTAGTTTCTTTCTCGGCACTATTGCGTCTGCTCGGCGAAGATCTGAAATATGTCAGCCGCGGTGGGGTCAAACTGGAGCGCGCACTTGAGCACTGGCAAATCTACGTGAGCGGCCGCATGTGCCTGGATATCGGCACTTCCACCGGCGGGTTTGCCGACTGCCTGCTGCAACGCGGCGCGGCACGTGTGATTTGCGTTGACACCGGCCACGGGCAGATTGCGTTCAAGTTGCGGCAGGACGCGCGAATACGACTGCTGGAGAAAACCAATGCGCGCTATCTTACGCGCGAGCGAGTTGGAGAAGAGGTTGACCTGGTTGTCATGGATGTTTCGTTCATCTCCGCCACACTGGTGCTTCCAGCGGTCGTGAGCGCGGCGTTTGCGGACAACGTTCGCGATCGCGAAGGGCGAAGGATCATCGTCCTGGTAAAACCGCAATTCGAAGCGGGAAAAGAAAATGTCGGCAAGGGTGGGATCGTTCGCGACGAGGCCATCCAGTTGCAGGCAATCGAGAAGGTGCGCGCTTGCGTAATGTCGCTGGGCGCGAAGTCCACAGACGTAATCGACTCTCCGATTCTCGGCAGCGAAGGCAACCGCGAATTCCTGTTGCTGGCGCAGTTCTGAGTTTCGCGTGCCATCCTCCGCTTATCTTGCTTCCACGGAAACGAAGAACAAGAGAAGGAGTGTAAGCAGCGCGGCCGCAATCATCACGAATGCGGTTCCGGAGGGAAGCACGTGTAATTTGGTGCCGTGCCGGCCGGGATGTGTGAGAAGTTTCATCGAAACCTCAGATCCTTGGGGCTCCTCACTGCAGTGCGTGCCCGCTGAGGAGCTTTCCATTCAGTTCACCAATCGTAAGACCAATTACAAGCGCGGCAATGAATGTGTAGCCGAGTTCCAGTCGCACCAACTGTGGCGAGAGGCCCGCCAGATCGGTGAAGATGAACATCTCAACTACAAACACCGCCCACATCAGAATAGACACCGATGCTCCAGCAATTGGCCCGTGCCTTCCTATCCAAGTAAGGACCATCGCCACGCCGTAGGCAAAAAGCAACGGGGCGGCGAAAGTGAGCAGATGGGGAGTCAGTTGCCAACCCAGTTCATGCAATTCCCAACGGCTGAAACCGACTGCCGCCCGCCACTCCGTTCGGAAGAGATACTGGGAGTGCCAGAAGGCCCCAATCACCCACGCGACAATTGCCGCGAGTAGGACAGGAAGATGGAAAATTGGCCCCACGCTGGGTGTAACTTCTCTTTCGGTGTGGGCATTGACAGCGAGCGCCTGCGGCATGCATTCCTGACCACAGTGGGCACGCTCCGGCCAGCGAGTGCAATCGGCAATGCGCAACGATGGCTTCCCGGCAAGGCTAGTTCTCGCAGCAAGCAAGGCGTCGAGGCTCACTATGACCTGATGGTGATTCTCCGGACAAGTGACCTCACGGCTGCCGCCGTAGCGCTTGTAGATTTCCGTTCCCATAAGAAAGGGCAGAAGGAAGAGCAGGCAGATGGCAAGACCAAACAGTGCTAGCGAAAGGAAGATCAGCATAAGGCACCTCAATGGCGGCAGTTCGAATCTCTGCCGAGTGAAACGGGCCGTACGCTCGACGAACTCACTCTAGTCCTTAACTATGAACGAGGCTGTGCTTGGAATCACATCCGAAGTGGGTTCAATTGGGGGGAGCGGGTGCTACGATTTGTTCGACGCCCGTGAAAGTCGACCCTACAAAGATTCGAGAATTCAAGACGGCGGACGATTTCTACCGCTGGCTGAGCAAGCATCATGACAAAGAACGCGAGCTCTGGATCAAGATTCACAAGCTCGGGTCTGGGCTGCAGTCAATCACTGCCAAAGAAGCGATCGACGTAGTTCTCTGCTGGGGCTGGATTGATGGGCTGCGCAAGGGCTTCGACGACAAGAGCTTTCTCCAGCGATACACGCCGCGTGGGGCGAAGAGTGTGTGGAGTCAGATCAACGTAGATAATGTCGCCCGTCTCACCAAGCAAGGCAAGATGACCGAGCACGGACTGCGGCACGTGGCTGCCGCCAAAGCAGACGGTCGCTGGGATCGCGCCTACAAGGGCGGGAAAGACATGCCGCTGCCGCGCGATTTGCTGGCCGCGATCAATGCCGAACCCAAGGCCAAGAAGATGTTGCAGCATTTGAGCGCGCAAAACCGGTTCGCCCTGGCATTCCGGGTCCACAACATGAAAACCGAGGCCGGGCGAAAGAAAAAGATCGAGACATTTGTCGCCATGTTGAAACGGGGAGAGGCGATCTACCCGCAATCCAAAGAGTGAACCTCCGCTTTCACGCTCTCTGCTGTGTCTCCCATCACTGACAAGCGCATTCCGCTGAGACATCATCGAGTTCGGCGAATCTGCTGAAACCTCTGCTGTGGTCGCGCACGGGAGGTCCCTCCCACAGTCCGGCGCCACCCAACCTGCGGCTGGATTTCAGCTACTCCTCGCCCCCGAGGTACAAAACATGGTTGCCGCGTCCGAACTACATGAAGGTATGGTCGTCCGCATCGACGGCCAGCTGTACAAGGTGCTGGAGCTGGAATCGAAAGCCGGTGCTGCGAAGATGGGCGGGGTAGTGAAGACCAAGATGGTGAACGTGAGAAGTGGCCATGGTTGGGCGCCGCACTTCCGTCCGCTGGAAAAGGTCGAGGATTTGCCGATTGAGCGGCGGCAAATGGAGTTTCTGTATGCGGACGGAGACGGCTGCACCTTCATGCGTCCTGACACTTTCGAGCAAGTGACCGTGCCGACCTCGGTCATTGGTCCTGCGGCAAAGTTCCTGCAGTCTGGCGAGCAGGTCCCGGTAGAATTCTTCGGCGATGAGGCGATCTCAGTTGTTCTTCCTCCTATCATGGAGGCGCGCATCGCTAACACGGCTACACCGAGCCACTCCCAGCAAGACAGCGCCTGGAAGGCGGCAACCCTGGAAAACGGCGTTGCTACTCGCGTGCCGCTTTTTATTGACGAAGGAGAAGTAGTCCGCATCGAAGTAAGCACCGGCCAATATGTTGAGCGTGCGCATGCCGACCGCAAGCGCACCGCGTAAGAAGGAGGTTGTTATGTCACTCTCAAGCTTACGAGAATACCTGGACAAGAACTCCATTCAGTACAGCGTGATTTCTCATTCCCCGGCATTCACGGCCCAAGGCATTGCCGCGCTGGTGCATGTTCCCGGGCAGGAACTCGCCAAGTCGGTTGTCGTCAAGCTGGATGGTGAGCTGGCGATGGCGGTACTTCCTGCATCGTTTCGCGTCGATTTGACATCGCTGGAAGAGGAGACCAATACAAAACGAGCTGAGTTGGCCTCGGAAGAGGAATTCCGCGATGCATTTCCGGAGTGCGAACTGGGAGCCATGCCGCCGTTCGGAAATCTGTATGGCTTCCAGGTCTTCGCCGATGAAGCTCTGACCCGCGACCGGGAAATCGTGTTCAACGCGTGCTCGCACCGCGAGTTGATCCGCATGTCGTGGGTTGACTATCGACGCTTGGCACGACCGAAGATCATCCAGTTCGCCGCGCGACACAGCGCCGAAGCCGCCTGACCCCGAAACCGAATTGGCGCGGAGTTCCAGAGAGGTGAACTATGGAACTAACACTGTCTGCACAGGAGCAGCAAGTACTGGAAGCCATTCTCGAAGCGCGCTACCGCGTTTTGCAGAAGGAGATCGCGCACACCGATCACCGCGAATTCAAGCAGACCTTGCGCGATAACGAGAAGGTGATCGAGTCGGTGCTCGCCAAACTTCGTGTGGACGCGGCGGCGAAAGCTTCGTAAGCGACGTCGCGGGAAACGGCGTGGCTGACAAGGTGGGAGTAGTCTGCATCGCGAATGAGCTTGGGATTGGCGCGGCCTGATGTTCGCGTATCGACCGCGATTCCCTGCTCCTTGTACAATTCCCTTTCGCCATGGCCAAGCCTGCTCCGAAGAAAGCCGTAGGGATCGTTTCCAAGCCGAACAAGCCTGAAGTAGCGCAGATCCTGCCGGGGATCATCGAGTGGCTCCATGGACGTGGACACGAGTTGCTGGTCGATCCCGAGACTGCGCCGCATGCCGGCGGGCTTCGCATGGTCTCGCGCCAGGAGATGGGTGAACTCGACCTTGACTATGTGATCGTGCTCGGGGGAGACGGGACGTTTTTATCCGCGGCACGGGCAGTGGCCAAGGCTGGAATTCCGCTGGTCGGAGTGAACCTTGGTGCACTGGGGTTCCTGACTGAGGTCACGATCGAGGAACTTTATTCCACGCTCGAGAGCATCGAGAAAGGCGCATGTGCGATCGACATGCGCTCCATGGTGCACTGCGAGGTGATCCGCGAAGGCGCCAACATTGCCATCTTCGACGCGCTGAACGACATCGTGGTCGGCAAGTCTTCTATCGCGCGGCTGAACCACTGCGACGTGTACATCGACAAGACGTTTGTGTCGCGCTACCAGGCCGACAGCTTGATTGTTTCCACTCCGACGGGATCGACGGCCTATTCCCTGGCGTCCGGCGGACCCATCCTGATGCCGAATGTTGACGCATTTGTGATCACTCCGGTATCGGCGCATTCCCTGACGCACCGCCCGCTGGTGGTGCGCGATAGCTCCGAGATTGAGATCATCGTCGTGACCGACAAAGAGGAGGCCTACCTCAGCGTCGACGGGCAGTCAGGGATGCCGCTCAACGACGGCGACCGAATCATCTGCCGCAAGTCGCAGTACAAAGTAAAGCTCCTGCACACCAAGGGGACTTTCTTCGAGGTGCTGCACACCAAGCTGAAGTGGGGACAGCGCTAGTGGCTGGTGGGCCTGCGGCATTCGGACTTGAAAGCAGAACATATTCAGGCAAGAACATTCTTCTTCATTATGCCGAGGGGCCGCCGAACGGGCCGCCGCTCGTGCTTCTGCACGGCCTAACGCGAGACTGTCGATCCTTTTCTGTTCTCCTCCCAGAATTGGTGCCTCGTTTTCACATTTTCTCCGTCGATCTGCGGGGACATGGCGAATCAGGTCGCGTGAAGGATGGGTATCGCATCTCCGCGATGGGGGAGGATGTAAAGGAATTTCTGCAGTCGGTGATTGGCTCGCCCGTGGCGTTATTCGGCCATTCATTGGGGGCGATGGTTGGGATGTTTGCAGCAGCGGACAATTCCCGCGTTTCTGCCTTGGTTGTCGGCGACTCGCTGATCACACCGTCCAACTTGGCGGCCATGTATGACCCGATCTTTTCGCAGTTGCACCGCCTCCTGCTGCGTGGGGGATCGGAACAGGAGTTGGCGCGCGGCATCGGCAAAATCGAGATTCATTTCCCCGGCATTCACGAAGGGATTCGTCTGGAAGAATTGCCGGGAAATAGCGACCCAGTTCTGCTGGAGTGGGCGCGCACCGCGATCCGGACCGATCCGGAGTGCCTGCGCATGACGCTCGACCGCAGCTCACATGAGGGATGGAATCCGGAACGCATTCTGCCGCGAATTGCCTGTCCAGTGCTGCTGCTGCAAGGCAATCCTGAACTCGATGCTCTGCTCAGCGATTCTGATCTCGCGTTGGCCAAGCGGCTCTTGCCTCGCGCCCAGCACGTGAAGTTCCCTCTCCTCGGGCATGCCTTGTTCATGCAGCAGCCAAAGCCGGTGCTGGATGAAGTGCTGCGATTCCTCGCGGCTGTGAAGTAATTAACGGCAGCCGTTCAACCATTCGACGCCATTTATCGCCTTTCAACAAATGCCATTGGACGTATGGAGCCGAGCAAGTGAAAATCGCAGGATGAGTTCGCCTCAAACGAATTACTGGACTTCTCCTGAGAAAGCTCTGGAATATGTGCAGAAGGCTGCAGCCATCCCGCACCGGGTGGAAGGCGAAGCCGTGTTGCTGGAGTTCATACCGCAATCGGCGCAGCGGGTGCTGGATCTGGGCAGCGGCGCAGGGCGATTGTTGGGGCTTGTCAGGTCGGTGTTACCTCACGCGGAATTTGTTGCGCTCGAGTTCTCTGCCGCAATGATCGAGCATTTTCATGGAGCATTTCCCAACCAGGAACGAATTCAACTCGTCACGCACGACATGCAGAACCCTCTGCCGGCGCTCCGCAGTTTCGACGTCGTGGTGTCAAGCTTCGCCATTCACCATCTCACGCACGATCGGAAGCGGGGTGTGTACGCGGAGGTGTTCGATCTTTTAACGCCGGGTGGAGTGTTCTGCAATCTTGAACACGTCGCCTCCTCTTCCGAGCACCTGCACCTGCAATTCCTCGAGAAGATCGGCATGCGGCCTGATCAGGAAGACACGGAGAACAAATTGCTGGACCTGCAGACACAGCTACAATGGCTGCGCGACATCGGGTTCACCGACGTGGATTGCCACTGGAAGTGGCGAGAATTGGCGCTGCTGGTAGGGATGAAGCCAAAGAGTCCTGCCTAGGCTGTGGGAAAGTTCGCTCAGAATCTGGCAGAGCCTATGCAGGAACTGAAGGGCGCATCTTTCTGGCGCGGGAGTATTCTATTGGCTCGCTATCGGGAGATTTCCATGAAGATTGTGCCGGTGATCAAATCCAGCGATCTGCAACGATCATTAAACTTCTACACCGAAGTTCTCGATTTCCAGCTGCAGTGGCCCGGACATAAAGAACACCACATGACCAACGGGGTCATCGATCTGGTGCGGGACGGTGCTGAATTGCAGCTTTCGCGCCATGCCGGAGACGGTGTCTTTGGTTCGGTCAATCGCGTATTTGTGGACGATGTCGACGAGCGCTACGCTACGTTTCGTAAGCGGGGCTTGAATACGGCACTGCGTCCTGAGTCTCCGATTCACACCGCTCCGGTTGATCAAACCTGGGGGCTGCGCGAGTTTGCGGTGACTGATCCCGACGGCAACGGTCTCTGCTTTTGCATGCCCAAAAGATAAGTGTGGAAATCAGCTGGATCGTCCGCCTCGATCAGGTTCATGGCTACGCCATCTGGGGAATACTCTCGACGTAGGTGAAGAACTGCTCCACGCGAGTTCCTTTCAAGATGTTTCGAACCCGCTCGTTCACGCCAGCCAAGGTCAACGTGTTGCCATCCTTGTTATGCCGGACGTAAGCTCCGACCAAGGCTCCGACCCCGGCGGAATCGATGTAAGGAACTTGAGTGAAATCGAGCACCATGCTTCCGGCACTGGTCCGCACAATGCTTTGGAACTCGTACAAGGTGGAAATCGTCAGCGGCCCAAGCAGCCGCAACGTATAGGTGCCGTTGTGAATCCCGAGATCCTCGATCCGTAACGCCTCATCGCGCATAAGAGGTGCATTTTAGCGGCGGACTGCGACTTGTCAATGGCAACGCACGAGTTTTAACAATGGCCTCCGCAGCCCTTGTTTTTGTGCATGTTAGACTGAAAAGCACAAGCTTGCCGCAGAGGACATTCATGAAATTTGGCGTCATCATCTTCCCCGGTTCGAACTGCGATCACGACGCGTACTGGACCGCCGAGCAGGTCCTGAAGCAGGAAGCCACGTTCCTCTGGCATGAGTCGCATGACCTGCAGAACTGCGACGTCATCATTGTTCCTGGCGGGTTCGCGTATGGCGACTACCTGCGCACTGGCGCCATCGCCAAGTTCTCCCCGGTGATGGAGTCGGTGAAAAAGTTCGCGGATGGCGGAGGCCTGGTGATTGGCATCTGCAACGGGTTTCAGATCCTCTGCGAATCTGGTCTGCTACCCGGCGCGCTTATGCGCAATGCGGGGCTGAAGTACATCTGCAAGCCGGTTCACGTTCGCGTTGAGAACCCGGACACGCCGTTCACCAATGCTTGCCGGGAAGGCGAAGTGCTGTGCATTCCGATCGGCCACATGGACGGCAACTACTTCTGCGATGACGCAACGCTGGTGGAACTGCAGCGCGACAAGCGCATTGTTTTCCGGTACTCCACACCGGAGGGTGAAGTCACCCGCGAAGCAAGCCCCAATGGATCGCTAGACAATATCGCCGGAATCTGTAGTCCGGGCCGGAATGTGCTTGGAATGATGCCCCACCCGGAGCGCGCGAGCGAACCGGCGCTCGGCTGTGTCGATGGCTTCAAGATCTTCGAATCTCTGGCTGGAGTGCTAGCCGCGAAATGACGGGCAGCATCTCTGGAGTTGGACGCATCTACCCAGTTAAGCAACTTGAATCATCGGATCATTGAATCATTGAAAACCCGGAGTGCAGGCACTTGTGGTCTTTAGCTTGGCTCTGGTTTTCAGGCGTGGAGTAGCTCGTTCTGACGGTTGTTGGTTGAGGGCCAGTCACTCTTTCGCTCTGCTATAGTACTTAATTCACTTTCCTTTACAGGAGCCATTCCCAAGCTGATGCGAAACCTGCGCCTGTCTGCTCTGCTCGTCAAGGCTGCCGTATTGGTTGTCGCACTATCGGCCTCCTCGATTTTGGCGTCGGGCCAGGGATTCTTAGGTCTGAAATCGCCCGAGGTCAACATTTTTGCGGGGTATTCCCTGCTTCGATACGACAGTGTCCCGCTCGGATTCTCCAATAAATTGAACATGAATGGCGTAAATCTGGAATTGTCTCTGCCCAACCTGTATCAAGGCTGGGGGATCGTAGGCGATTTCAGTGGTCACAAGAACAGTGAATTGGAAATGTTCAACTACACCGTCGGGCCGCAATATCGGTTCGAGTTGAAAGGCGTCGATCTGTTCGGGCATTTTCTGATCGGCAAGTCACGCTCTCGCCTGCTGAAAACGGGCACGTCGATTATCGAGCCGTCGAGCTTGGGTCTTACCGTTGCATTCGGAGGCGGCGTAGATATTCCGATCGGCAATCGCTTCGCTTTTCGCGCGATCCAGTACGATTACATGATCAATTCTGCCTTCGCGGACCATTTGCATGACATGCGCTTTTCAAGTGGATTGGTCATCAATTTTGGAAAGAAATCGAGCCCGCCATCGTTCTAGAGTGGGCTCACTATTCAACATGAACGTGCGACGAACAATTCAGGCCCTCGTTCTGGTCGGTGCCGTCGGCTTACTGAGTAGCTGTAGTGTGTTTTCGAACAGCACCACGACTCATCTCTTATATGTAAGCACGGGCCAGGGAATTTACGCGTATCGCCTCGACAACAAGACTGGATTTGCCAGCCAGATTCCCTCCGCGCCCTTTTATGCGGGAAACACACCTGCAGGCATGGTCATCGATGCATCCGGGAACCGCGCATATCTCGCCAATCAGGCAGATAACACCATTTCGCTGCTTGATATCGATCATTCGTCCGGGGTCTTGACCGAGGTAATGCCGCGCACCGCGACGGGCGGATTTTCGCCCAACCAGATCCTGTTGGATTCGAGCGGGACTACCCTGTTCGTTGCGAACCAGCTTTCGAATACGGTGACTGCATTGTCGGTCGGAGCAAACGGAGTGCTGACCGCGCCAACGGCTTCGCAGATTGTGCAACTCAGCTCTCCTCCCGCCAACCTGGCTTTTGCAGGTGGGCTGCTTTTCGTGGCCGCACCGAGTTTCTCGCAAGTTTTCGTGTACAGCGTGAGTTCCGGGAACCTGAGTTCGGTGGTGGGATCGCCTTTCACTTTGACCGACGGCGTAGGGTCCGTAACCGTGGACGCTTCCGCCAAATATCTCTACGTTACCAATCCATCCATCGACACGATTTCGGGCTTCACGATTCTGTACTCCAGTTCAACCAATACCGTGAGCCTGCAGCCCATTCCGGGTTCGCCCTTTGCCCCCAACATTGGCACGGGCACGACGCCATCGCAACCCATGGCCGCTATTTTGGATTCCACTGCTGCCCATTTGTATGTTGCCAACAACGGGTCGTCGAATGTGTCTCTCTTTTCCGTGGGATCGAATGGCGCCCTGACTTCTATGACGACACCAACCGCGCCTGCTGGTAGCAATCCCCTGCAGATGCTCATCGATCCCAACGGCAATTTTCTCCTGGTAGGGAATGTGGGTGGGAAGTCGGTCTCGGTACTCGCCATGAAATCAGACGGGACTTTGGGGGCGGCGCAGACCGTTTCCGTGCCGAGCGTCCCACAAGCGATGGCAGTGACGAAGTAAAGGGATTCCTAACAAAAATGGACAGCCCTGAGGCTGTCCATTTTTTGTTTGACAGTCCTATTGCTCGGTCTTGTCCGCTGCCAGCGTGACCTTCGCCTTCAGTTCGATCTGCGCGGACGAACTGCCGAGTTCAACCGTGTAGCTTCCCTTCTCAGCGAGCCAGCGCTTGCCTTGCTCCTCATAGTACGCAAACGACCTCGTGTTCAAAGGAATTTTCACGGTCGTGGTCTGCCCAGGCTGCAACGCGACTCGCGAGAAACCCTTGAGCTCATGCGGCGGTCGAGGGACATTGGAGTGGTCCGGAGCGATGTAGATTTGCGGTACTGACGCGCCGGCGCGCGCTCCCGTGTTAGTCACGTCAAAGCTGACACCATGCTCGTCGGCCTTGAAATTCGCGTATTTGAACGTTGTGTACGACAACCCATAGCCGAACGGGAATTGCGGTGTCACGTGATTGTGTTCATATCCACGATAACCGACGAAGATGCCTTCCTTGTAGACGACGCGCGTCTTGCTTCCCTGCTCCGGATAGTAGCTGTTGAATGCCGGGTTGTCTTCCCAGCGCTTTTCGAAGGTCGCAGCCAGATGTCCTGACGGATTTACGTCTCCGGAAATAATTTCCGCTACCGCGGTGCCGCCCTCCTGGCCCGGATACCAGGCTTCAAGCACGGCCTGAACCTGATCGAGCCAAGGCTGCATGTCCACACCACCGCCGGAAATCACGACGACGATAGTGTTCTTGTTCTTCGCGGCGATGCGCGTGATGAGTTCGTTCTGTCCTGGAGGCAATTGGAAGGTGCGGTCCCAGCCTTCGGTTTCGCTCTCCGGACGATAGCCGACTACGACAACAGCGGCGTCGGCGTTCGCAGCCACTTGTTCGGCATTGCTGTCGACCCAGTCATGCTCGGGAACGATGGCCATGCGGAGGAACGCTTCGCCGAAACCAGGTCCCACGCGGTGTTCGAGCACGACCTTATGCGGCTTAGGATCGAGATTGAGCGTTCTCTGCGCGATGATCGCCTTCTGGTTATCCCAGTTGTCGAAGATGAGCTCGTCATCCACGAACATGCGGAAGCCTTCCTCCGCGAAACCGCCCTGCTGCACGAAGATGTCGAAAGCGCCGCTGGTTTTCGGGACGTAGTATCCCGTCCAGCGTTCAGAGCCGGTGTGCGGCTGAGGAATGGCCGAAAAGTCGATGTCTTCCAGGCTGAAGTTGGCAAGATCCAGAGGCGCACCGGAAATTATGTGCTGGCGCACGCCAGTGCTATCGGGGCTGCCAGAGAGATCCTGGCTCTTGAAATGTTCGTATTTGAGCCCAGCCTGGCCGCTCCCCTCTTCAGTCTGGAAGTTGGTCGTGACCGCGGCCCGTCCATAGCTCATCACACCGTTTGTCGAGATCACTTGCGCTTTCCCGTGGAAGTGATCGCCAAAGCCTTCGAGCATGCTGACCGCGTGAAATGGTGTGACCTGCGCGCTGCCGCCGCCGACCGGATCGGCAGGATAGATATTTGGTCCGATCAGGGCGATGGTCTTTGTCTTCTCTTTGCTCAGAGGCAGGACATTGCCCTGGTTCTTGAGGAGCACGATTCCTTCGCGCGCCGCCTGCAATGCGACTTGACGGCCTTCCTCGTTGTAGCGGGGCACTGAAAGCAAGTGCTGTTCACGATCGGTCCAGCCAAACTCGATTTCGGTACGGAGAATTCGGCGCACCTTGTCGTTGATGGTTGCTTCGCTGACCTGGCCAGATTGGATCGCCGGCATCAGCTTGTCGCGGTTCATGAACTTACCGGACGGCATCTCCAGGTCGAGCCCGCCATTGGCAGCGCCGACCGCGTCGTAGGTGGCGTCCCAGTCAGACATCACAATTCCGTTGAAGCCCCATTCCTTCTTCAGAATATCCACATTCATATGGGGGTTCTGGGTCATGTGCTGGCCGTTGACCAGGTTGTAGGAATCCATGACCGAGCCGACGTGCGCCTCTCTTACCGCGGCTTCGAAGATGGGCAGGTAGATCTCGCGCATGGTGCGGTCGTCGATGATGGAGTCGGTGTTGTGACGATCGTACTCAGAGTTGTTGCCCATGTAGTGCTTGATGGTCGCGCTCACGCCCTGGCTCTGCACTCCGTCGACGTAGCCCACAGCGATTCGCGATCCCAGGAATGGATCTTCGCCGAAGTATTCGAAGTTTCGGCCGTTGAGAGGTGAGCGATAAATGTTCACACCCGGGCCGAGCAGGAAGTGCTTGCCTTTCGCCCGCGCATCACGACCAATCTGCTGGCCGACCTTTTCGGCAAGGGCAGTGTCCCACGTGGACGCGAGAGAAATTCCGCCGGCCATGGTGGTGGCCGGGCCGTCATTGCGTACACCGATTGGACCATCGGCCGTGTGCAACATCGGCAACCCGAGTTCTGGATAACCGCGCACGTCGAAGAAGTTCAACCCGCCAAGCAGGTCGATTTTCTGCTCAAGCGTCATCTTGCTGAGGATTGCATCGACTTTCTTCTCGATCTCGGGAGAGTTGGGCTTGGGAGCTTGGCCGAACGTGATGGAACAAAGGGAAAGAAGAAGAGCACAGCTGACGAAAAATCTGCGCATTAGGCCTCCTGGATAGAAAACCCAACATTCTAGTCCAGCCGGCAAGACCTGCATAGTTCAGCATACTGAATGGGGATCTTCATTCCACGCTGCGAAAGGCATTGAAAAATGGCGGATGGAGGCAGACTACTCACTGGGATAGAGCGCATACTTCGGCCGTTCTACCCGTCGGGTCCGGCTCAGCGCCCGTCAACCGAGAACGCCAGTAGAACATTTCCCGGCATTCCGCCGTACTGGCCATACCCTGAGCTCACATAGAGCATACCGTCGGCGACCACTGGCCCAGGACCGTCCAACGATCCGCCGTGCGCCGGCTGGCCGTTCACGGTTGTGTATTCGAGGGCAGTGTCGACGTCCCAGAGAATTTTTCCATCTGAAGTTGAATAGGCGCGGATGTGGCCATCCAGCGATCCGGAGAAAACCACGCCTGGAATTCCGGTGACCGCCTGGGACTGTCCGGGGCTGCAATTATCGCGCTCTCCACATTCATGCGGCGGAGGTGCGCTCCAGACCTTTTCGCCGGTTTTGAGATCCAGCGCGAAAATGCCACCGCCCTGGTTGGGGTTCAGCAAGAGTCGATATCCTTGTGCGGAGGTCTTATCAGGGGCGATGCCCTTGAACCCAAGGCCGGATTCGGCAACATACATGTTCTGGCCGTCCGTCGAGGATCCCCACATGATTCCGCCCAGCGGGCCACCGGTTCCGACGCGGGTCTGCCAGAGGATCGCTCCTTGGTTATCGGGATCGAGCGCATAGGCGATTCCGGATTTCTGGCCAAGCACGAGTTCTCGATGCCCATTTGCGAGTACCACAAGCATCGGAGGCTGGCCGAAGTCGAAGTCCCCTCCCGAAGGTGGAGGGCAGTTCGGACTTCCTGGAATCGAGCAGGCATTGTTGTAGACGTCATCCGCCGTTACCTGGCGCGACCAAAGAAGCTTTCCGGTCTTGGCGTCGAGAGCGAGCACGGCGTCGCTGGTTTGAGCGGCGGGGTGCGAATAATCATCGCCGGTGGCCACGTAAACAATCCTGCGTTTCTCGTCGACAGTCGGGGTCGACCAAACCGCCGCGCCGGACGGCCCATACATCTGCATACCCGCTTTGTTTTTCTCAGTGGGCTGAGGAGCATTCGGGATGGTGTAGGTTTGCCATAAAAGTTTACCGGTGTCAGCTTTCAGCGCAACAACGCTACCTCGGAAAGTGCAGCATTCATAAGTCGGAATCGGAGGCAATGTCTCTTCGAACGAAGAAACGCCAAAATAGAGCACGCCGCGATAGAGCAAGGGCGCGGCGGTGATAATCGCGGCGAAGTGATCGGCGATGCGTACTTTCCAAAGCTGTGCGCCGGTTTCGGCATCCAAGGCATATGCATTGTGCCCGGCCCCGAAATAAACCGCCGCATGCTTCTTGTCTTTCGTCGGCCCGAGGACAAGAGCCGAGCGGATGCCTCCCTCAACTGTCCCATTCCAATAAATGCATCCAGTATGTGAATCGAGGGAATAAACCGAACCAGTCGCAGTTCCGAGGAAGATACGACCCCCAGAGACCGCCGGTTGCGAACGGGCGCTGATCTCGTCGCCCAAACTGAACGCCCATTTGAGTTTTAGCTTCGGCACATCGGCTGCGGTGAGTCCGGCTCCGGCCGCGCTCTGAAAACGCCAATTGTCGGCACTCGTGCTCCAACCAGTCCAGGCAGCGCCTGAGGACGAAAGCTGGAAAGGCTCAGCCGTCTTGCCGCAGAACGCGGATGCAGGCAGAGGCGCAGGCTTCGGAGCAGTACCCGCGCCCAAGTACAGCGCGACGGCGTAGCGCTCCTGGGGAGTCAACGTATCGCCAACAGTTTTCATAACGCCGGTTTGCAGGGCACCGAGCACCCGCATCAGGTTCATGGAACGCAACGCGCTTTCGGGAGGCACACGCGGCGCTGCAGAGTTATGGCAACTGGCGCAGTGCTCCTTGTAGACCGCCTCGCCGTTTTGCGCATTCGCAGCGACCGCTAGCAGCACGAAAGTGAAAGCACACGCGTATCGCATCGGACTCCTTTGCGAGTTCATTTGCTCAAACCTCTATGTTGGTAAGCCTGAAATCAGAGAAAATTTTTCTTGCGCGATTGCAGAAACATCGTCAATCCCAAGATGAACAAGATGATGGCGAACTCTACGCTAAGAATCTTGAATACCGCCGGAGTCCAAACCGCGACGGGGCCGCCCCACGTTTTCGTCAGTGAAGGTACGTGTCTGACGATCAGATACCATACGAGCCAATAGGAAGAGTTGGTGATGGCCAGCGCAGCCGTGGCCCATCCCTCGGAGTCGCCCACAAGCGCGGTTCCTGTAACCAGGCAAAATCCGATCAAAGGAAAGCCCATGAGGATCATCCCCATTGGAATCGCACCATGTGGAAGAGCGTGCCGGGCGAGAATCATGTAAAGTGCCGCGCCGAGTAGCGCCACCCAAGAAAATAGGAACATACCGGCGGTCGAAACCAGTTTTGCTGCCCCATATTGTGCCGCTGAGACAGGCAGACTCATCATGAATGCGAGCGTTTGTTTTTTCCTTTCGTTCACGATGTTTTGCATGGGAACAAGGCATGCGCAAAAAATCATCGCAACAAAGAAGAAGACGGTGCCGATTATGATCGCTTGCCCACCAATGAGGAGCATCGCCAGCGCCGCCGCCCCGGCCAATGTCAAAAGGGTGATCATTCGTCGCTGGAGCCGCCAATCCTTCCAAACTAATTCCAGCATCACATTCGTCTTCATGCGTTCACCTCCTCACGGCTTCGTTCCACGTTGGCAATAAAAATCTCTTCCAGGGTCATATTTTCCACGGCCCTCACTCGGGCACCTGTACTCTCATATGCGTTGGGCAGGTGGGGCTCAAATGCATTCGCAATGGCCACGGCCAAGCGGCCGGTTTGCTGGATTCCGATCACGCCCGGCAGCGCACGCAGCGCAACTCCATCGGGCGCTTCCAGCCGCAACCGTCGCCATCGGTCCAGATAGGCTTCCTTGTCCATCGAATCGAGAATACGGCCGCGATCTATAAATGTGATCTTGTCTGAAATTTGCTCAACGTCCTGTGTGTTGTGCGAAGAAAACAGGATGCTGCGTCCATCCTCGACCATGACCGCCGTCAGCTCACGCAGAATTTCGTGACGAGCCACCGGGTCCAGGCCGGTCGTTGGTTCGTCAAGCACGAGGAGCTTCGGGCGCCGTGCTAACACCAGCAGTAGCGTGGCTTTCACTCGCTGGCCGTGCGACAGTCCCTTGATGGTTTGTTCCGCGCGCAGACCGAACCGCTTTAATAACACCTGCGCGTAGCGGTCATCCCACGATTCATAGATTGATTTCATGAATTGAATGTGCCAGCCGAGAGTCATCGAATCGTAGAGGCGCATATCGTCGGACGCGAAGCCGACGTCCCACTTCGCCTGGATCTGCTCTTCCGGCATGCGGTGACCGAGTACGTTTACTTCGCCACGGTCCTGGTGCACGAGTCCCATGAGAATGCGGATGGTTGTGGACTTCCCCGCGCCATTGGGACCAATCAATCCCATGATGGTTCCGCGCTCCAGCCGCAGCGCAATGTTCTGCAGTTCGAAAAAGCGATACGACTTACACACTCCTTCGAGTTCAACGGCGTAGTCGGTCATACTCGTTCCTTCTCCTTGTCGGTGACGCGGTCGTACATTGCTCGGACGCGATTTTCGAGATTCTTTGGTGAAAGCCCCATCATGGCCGCGCTGCGCACAGCCTGCTCCAGATGCTGTGCCAACTCTTGCTCGCGGATACGTGCGCCAACATGGGAATCGGAAGCGACGAAACATCCCTTGCCTTGCCGGGTGACAATCACGCCTTCGCGTTCCAGTTCGAGATATGCGCGCTTCACCGTAATTACGCTTACACCGATGTCGGCAGCCATCTGCCGAATCGACGGAATCGCCTGCCCGGCGGTCCAGTCCCCAACCGCGATCCGCTGCTTCATGTGCTCCATGATTTGCAGATACATGGGCCGCTTATCGGTTTGCGAGATGACGAACATCTATATACACGGTATACACAGTAAGATCAGTTGTCAAGCTAGTTTATTGAGAATGACGGAAAACGAGCTGGCATGGAGGTGTGGTGCTCTCTTCCCTGGCAGCTCCGCTCATTGAGCAATTCGAGAATGGCTTTCTAGATGTTTTCGGAACGGAACGTCAGTGAAGGACCCGATCGGGGTCGCCGCGCACAGAGACATCAAAAGAGCATGGTTGGCGAAGAGTTTTTCGATTTTATGGCGATCATGAGCGTGCTTTGCATCCTCATGATGATCCTTCGTTAGCGTCAAGATGCCAGTTGTGCTTCACTGGCTCAGCGCTGCGGTTGCGATGTCGCGCTTGGGACGTCCGTGTTGGGCAGAGGAGCGTCTGTATGGCCTGCGGCGGCAATGGGCTG
>Ga0070714_100000978_pt1 | contig 20426 bp, 20 predicted proteins | sample LARL83metaG_FD_65450 | JGI IMG/M metagenome (GOLD analysis project Ga0070714, IMG submission 65450) | Corn, switchgrass and miscanthus rhizosphere microbial communities from Kellogg Biological Station, Michigan, USA - LAR L8-3 metaG | ecosystem: Host-associated > Plants > Roots > Rhizosphere ... | reverse complement strand
TTTGGCGCGAACGACGCGCTTGCTCTTCGTGGTTTCCATGGGCGGTTCCAGGATACCACACTACCGCGCCCGGCGCTGCCGTCGCAGTCGCATCGCCAGCAGCACGAGCAGAGCAAGCACGGCAGCGGCCGCCACGCCGGCGGCGATAGGCAACACTTTGGTTCGCCGCTCCAGATGGGCGCAAGCGGTGTACGTCGAGGCAAGATCCGTCTGCGCGCACCAGTAAGTGCGCCAGGTATTCGCATCGATGTCCAGATAGCGCGAATCGGAGACGAACATGTCGCTCCACCGATGACGCAGATCTTCGTCATCCTCCAATCGCTCGTGCGCCGACTCCAGCGCTTTTGCGGTGAACGCGCGCACGCCGAACGTTGCATCGAAGCTCGCTGCGCTTTGCCACGTCTCCGACCATCCGTCGTAAAAAAACGGCGTGTAATCTCGCAGCGTGCCGTCCGCATCGACGTCGAGCCGCAAAAACGCCGGATTATTCTTGTAAATCGGCGAGACCGACGGCGCGAGCAGCACCGGCACGTTTCCAAAGATCCGGAAATCGTCGCGATGCGAGTGCCCCGCCTCGGCAAAGGCTATACGGCTGGTGTTTGCCGCGAGAATACGAACGAACGCCGCGGCCTTTCCGTCTTGCCAGAACGGCACGACGAGTAGCCGGTGAGTCATCATCGTGCTCATCGGATCGATTCCCGGCGGGATGTGCATGATGACGATCGCGCGCTCTTTGGGCGGCAGGCTTTGCAGCGATCGACTCAGCCAGCGAAGCTCTCGCTGCGGCGCATCCGGATGAGCGTTTCCACAGCGCCGGTACACGATCGACCAATAAACGCTGTCAATCGCAAGCGCACGGGCATTGCCGGGCAATCTGGCGCTGTACCATCCGTATTGCGCGAAGTCTCGCTCGAATTGCGGGGCGGCGCCGTCGCGGTTCACCATGGGCGCCCAAAGACGCGCCAGGTACGCGAAATACGGGCCGCCGGGCGTCGTGCGGTAGTCGCCGCATGGGTCGTCGTTGTTGCCCGGCACGACGATGAACTGCGCGCGCGGAAACGCGGCATTGAACGTGCGAGCAATGCGCGCCATGGTGGCCTCGGCCAGTTTGACGTCGCTCGGAAAGTGGTGCGCTAGAAAATCGCCGGAGAGAATCACGACCTGCGGGTTGGGATCCGCCTTTCGCATCGCCGCCACTGTCTGGTCCAGGAGCGCCCAATTCGTGTCCTTGCCGTAGTGCGAGGGCACCGGTGTCCCGGGCGACGGCTGGACGTGGAGGTCGCTAGCAAGCAGCCAGTGTCCGAGGAGGAGCACGGCGAAGAGCAGATGCATGCGCTACTGGTTGTTCAAAAGCGAGCCGCACGCCTACAGTTTCGAGCAACTGCAGAAAGACCGCACCACGCCCTGGAGCGGCGTGCGCAACTATCAGGCCCGCAACAACATGATGGAGATGCGCGTGGGCGACCTCGGGTTTTTCTACCACTCGAGCATCGCCGAACCGGCCGCCGTGGGGATCGTCCGCGTGTCGAAAGAGGCCTATCCCGACTTCACCGCGTGGGAAAAAGGCGGCGAGTATTACGATCCCCGCAGTAAACCGGACAAACCGATGTGGCAGATGGTCGACGTCGAGTACGTCGAGCCGCTCGAGCATCCCGTGACGCTCGCGATGATGCGCGCCGAATCGCGTTTGGTGGGCATGGAGTTGCTCAAGAAAGGGCAGCGCTTATCGGTGCAGCCGGTCATGCCGCACGAATGGAAGATCGTCATGGAGCTGAGCGGCAAGAAAGCGACCGCGTAACGCTCGTCCGCGGATCGCTGAACTTGAGCGTTACGCTGGTTTCTCCAGCTGGGCAGCCCGGATCATTCGCAATGACGCTGCCGGGATCGACGGCCCCGTGAGATGCGCTCGCATGACCGGCGCCGTTCAAAAACACGGTGAAGGGCGGAGCGCCGAGTTGTGCTTCGCTCACGCTGCTCGTCCCGCGAACCGGCACGATACTCGACTCGCTGAGCGCGTTTGCAGAGGTTGGCCGTCCGGAATACACCGTCAGCACGAAGCCGGCGCCGGATGGCGCGAACACCAGCGTCGCGCCGTTGCCGCTGTTTGCCGCGACCGATTGCGCGTACGCTAGCGCAGCATCGAACTGCTGCACGCCCGATTGCCCTGCATACGAACGCGCGCCCTGCGCGAACGAAACGAACGCGACCGTGACGAGCACCATAATCGCAACCGCGACCACAAGCTCGACGATCGTCATTCCGCGCTGCACATGCAAGCTAGTGCCCACGAGAGAAGAAAAAAGGCCCGCGATCGCTCGCGAGCCTTTTTGTCGTTTCGCTGCCGCGAACTACGGAGTCGGGTTGACCCCAGCGCCGAAGTTCTTGGTCAGCAGCACGCGAACCGTGCTCGGGCCGAGGACGTTTTGCGTCGTCGCACCCAGACCGCCGTCCGCAAGCGGAATCGCCAGGCCGGCGCCTTGGATCGGGAAGAGCCCGCTCCATGCGTTGGTCAGGTTGCTTCCGCTGACTTGCAGCGCGAGGCCCTCATTAATCGGCACGCGGACCGACGCATTGAGAATCCCGAACGGCGGGACGTTCAACGAGTTGTTCTTACCGAGATACGTCTCGCCGACTTGCGCGTACAGGCCGCTCTCAAAGCGATACGAGAGCTGCGCGTAGCCTTGCGCGTACGGGACGTTCTGGTTCGAGAAGCCGTTGAACGAGAGTCCGGGGAACGCAGACGAAAACGGGCTGAGTGCGCCGCCGGTGAAGTTCTGCCCCGCGATGATGCCAAGGTTCGTATTAAAGGCGGTGCAATCGCCGTTGCTGCTGTAGAAGCAGGGCGGCAGATTATAGGCGTAACCCTTCTGCAGCGCGCCTTGCAACACGTAGCCGAAGCCTACCGGCGGAGTCCGGCGCAGCGAGAGCTCGACGCCCTCGAAACGCGCATTGTTCAGGTTGGTATTCGACGTGTAGTACAAGGGAACGCCGGCCGCCGGACACGGTGCCGCCGTACACGTGAGCCCGCTGTCATACGTCTGCGTGATGAAGTGATTGTACAGATCCGTCAGGTAGACGTCGCCCGAGAGCGTGGTTACGCCGTCGCGGAAGCGATAATCGCCGCCAAGATCGTAGCCGAAGCCCGTTTCCGGCGCGAGTGCTCCGGAATTGACGGTTTGGAACGCAAACGGATTGCCGTTTCTGTAGCTCACCGTGCCGTTGACGCGGCTAAGTAAGAACAGATACGGCGGAGCGATCGACGAGCCGGCCGAAAAGCGCAGCGCGAGATCGCGGTTTGGCCGGAAATCGATGCCGATGCGCGGATCGTAGTGCGAACGCGACGTCGTGGCGAACGTGAATCCGGTTCCATCCGGCAAGCACTGCTTCGGATTCGGTGCAGTGGCCGCCGGCGCGTTACAGTCCGTCGGATACGTAGAGCGATAGGTATTGAAGTAGTTCGACCACGTGACGTTCCACTTCGGGTTCAGCCGGAACGAGCCGCGCAGCATGTACGTCATGAAGTCTTGCTTGCTTCCGGTCGGCACGCTCACGCTGTACGAGGTGCCGATGGTGTTCTGGTTCAGCGCTCCGGATCTCGGCATGGCGGGAGACGCGCTGAAACTCGTCGTCGTCGAGTCATTGCCGTCCACGGAGAACGTCAGCAGATTGTCCTCGCCGAACGGATGGTTATACTCGAACGAAAGACCGCCGAGTTTGTCGATTTCCGTCTGACGGAAGTAATCGAAAAACGTCACGGGGACCGAGCCGGTCACATTCGCGCCCGTGGACTTCGAGCCGTTGGTACCGTAGAGGTTCAGAAGAAACGTCTGCGGATCCCACGGATTGTTCGCGCCCTGATTGATGAGGCGGTAGATCGAAGCGTGATAGTAACGCGCGAGCAGCGTGTCGTTGCCGATCGTCGTGCGCAGATCGCCTTCGAGGATCGGCTCGTTGTTCGTCTCGGTCTCTTGCCCCGGGAAGAGGTTAGTGATGGTTATCGGTCCCGGAGCCAGGTTGCCTTTGTACTTCGTTCCCGGATCGAACGTGCCGAACAGCTGCGACGACGTGTTCGCGTTTTGGTCGGCCGTCGTTTGGCCTCCCAAGTACGCGAATGTTGCCGACGTATTGTTCGAAAGTCTGTAGCGAAGCTTCACGAGTTCCGCTTTACTCTCGTACGTCGAGTTCATGGTCTGACAGCAGCCCACCAATTGGAAGTCGCTGAACAAGCCGCTTTGCGTGCCGGAAATTTGCGCCTGCGCGTCGTTGAAGCCGACGAAGGTGCCGTTGCCCGTGGCGGGATTGAAGTTCAGGTACGTGTTGTGGCCGCCCGGTGCGAACCACGCCTGATAGTTGTTGAGCGGACCCGGGTTGTAGTTGTCCGCGTAATCGACGACGTAGCCGAGGCGGCCGACCGTATCGGAGACCGAGAAGTTCAGGAGCGCGCTGCCCCAGCTTCCGTAGCCGAGCGTGTAGTTGCCGGTCGATTTGGTCGTCGGGTCTTTCGTGCGGAAGTTCACCGTGCCGCCGATGGCATAGTTGACCTCCGGTGCGTCGGCACCGGGGCCCTTGACCACCTCGACGCCGCCCAGCGCGAAGCTGTTCAAGAACGTCGTCACGTAGTCGCCGAAGGTTCCGACGGAGACGGGATGGCCGTCGATGAGCGAGGCCGTTTCAAACGAGAGCGCGCCGCGGATATTCGGGAACGTAATCGCGCCCGGTACCGCGCCGTTCGCGCTCGTCTGCGGATAGCTCGCAACGATGCCCGGCGTCTGGTTCAGAACCTGCATCACCTGCGGCTGCGCCTGGTCGACGAACGTCTGCGAAGACACGACGCTGACCGAAGCCGGAGTCGTGTTGAACGTTCCACGTCCGGCAGCACGAACGGTAGCGATCGTGCGCAGCGACTGGAACGTGTAGCTGGGCATCACGACCGCCAGGGTCTGCGTTTGCCCGGCAAGCACGGCGAGGTCCGTTTCGGTCGCGGTTTGATAGCCGGCCTTCGTCGCCGTTAGGGTGTAAAAGCCGGCGGTAAGGTTTGTGAACGAAAATGCGCCGTTTGCATCGCTCGCGGTCATTTTTGTTTCGATGCCGGTAACTGTCACCTTGACATCGGCAAGCGGTGCACCGTTGTTGTCGTGGATAGTGCCCTGAATGTTGCCGGTGGTTTGATTGGCACCCGGAGCGGGCGTTGCTTGGGCAAAGACCGTCCCCATACTCAAAGGTCCGACGAGTCCCAGCACCAACGCGACTACCGTCAGGATGCGTAGAGATTTGATCACGCGTCCTCCTAATAAGGTAGTGGCCGCAGCGTAAAGCCGCAGCACGTGAGTCAACCTAGCACGTAGAGATTAAGATTGGATTAGAGGTTGACGCCCGTTCTTTTCTACTGGGGCGCTTAGAGAGCCTGGGCCTGCGTCAGGAAGACCTGCTGGGCGTTGACCGGCATCTCACCGGCCGGACGCAGCCGGCGGTACGTACCGTCACTCTGGAGTTCGCGCGCCTTGACGTTGTCCGCAAAGAGCACCGCCAGGATCTGGCCGTAGATCGTCTCGGCAAGCAGCGGGTCGAGCACAGGCACCACGATCTCCACGCGGCGGTCGAGATTGCGGCCCATCCAGTCGGCCGAGCCGATGAAGACCTCGCGGTCGCCGCCGTTCTCGAATACGTAGATGCGCGAGTGCTCCAGGAAGCGTCCGACGATGCTGCGCACGCGAATGCGCTCGCTCACGCCCGGCACGCCCGGGCGAACCACACACATACCCCGGACCTGCAGATCGACGGGGACGCCGGCCTGCGAGGCGCGGTAGAGCAGCCGCGAGATCTCGCCGTCGGTGATCGCGTTCAGTTTCGCGCGAATGCCGCTAGGGCGTCCCGCGCGCGCATGCTCGGTTTCGCGATCGATCAGCGCGCTGATCTCGCGCCGCAGGTTGACCGGCGCAACGAGCAAGTCTTCGTAGTCGGTAATCTTCGAGAAGCCGGTCAGCGCGTTGAAGAGCTGCGAGACGTCGGCGCCGAGCTCGGGGCGGCACGTGAACAAACTCAAATCCGTGTACAGGCGCGCGGACTTCTCGCTGTAGTTGCCGGTGCCGAAGTGCATGTAGCGGCGAATGCCGTCTTCCTCTCGGCGCACGACCAGAATCGACTTGCCGTGCGTTTTCAAACCGGCAAAGCCGTACACGACGTGCACGCCGGCGCGCTCAAGACGCCGCGCCCATTCGATGTTGTTCTCTTCATCGAAGCGCGCTTTGAGTTCGATCATCACCGCGACTTGCTTCTCGTTCTCCGCTGCCTCGAGCAGCGCGCGAACGATCGGCGAGTTCTTGCCGGAGGTGCGATAGAGGGTCGCTTTAATCGCCAGCACGTCTTCGTCTTCCGCCGCTTGGCGTAAGAACTGCAGCACCGGATCGAAAGATTCGTACGGGTGGTGCAGCAGCACGTCGCCCTCGCGAATCGCAGCAAACATGTCCGTCACGCCGATCAGGCGCTTGGGGATCGCCGGTGTGAACGGCGGATCGTGGAGCTGCGGATAATCGAGATTCACGATTGTCCAAAGATCGCCAAGACCCATCATGCCGTCGATCTCGTAGCAATCGACGCTGGTCAGGTCCAGCGCTTTGAGCAGAAATTCGCGCAAGTATTCGGGCATGCCGCGCTCGATCTCCAGGCGAACGGGTTCGCCGAAACGGCGGCGCTGCAGCTCCGATTCGATGGCTCGCAGCAAATCGTCGGCTTCGTCTTCCTGCAGGTCGAGGTCGGCGTCACGCGTCACGCGGAATAAATACGAGTCGCGCACGTCCATGCCGGGGAAGAGCGCGCTCAGATGCTGAGCGATGAGATCCTCGAGCAGCACGTACCAGCGCTGGCCTTCGGGTGCCGGCTCGACCGGCACGAAGCGCGGCAACGTCTGCGGAATCTTCACGCGGGCGAAGTGCAGCTCGACGCCTTCGGACGTTACCTCTTCCAGCTCGACCGCAAGCGAGAGCGAGAGGTTCGAAATGTACGGGAACGGGTGGCCGGAATCCACGGCCAGCGGCGTGAGCACGGGGAAGACGCGATCGTCGAAGGCCCGCTCCAGATGCGCGCGCTGTTCGTCGCCCAAATCCGCGACGCGCCAGAGTTTGATGCCGTGCGCCTCGAGCGCTGGAAAAAGCCCCTCGCCCAGCAAATGCATCTGCCGCGAGAGCGAGACGCGCAGCCGCTCGGAGATAGCGAGCAAGTGCTCGGACGGCGTGCGGCCGTCTTCGGAGCGGCGGAAGATCTGCGCCTCGATCTGCTGCTTCATCGCCGCCACGCGGATCATGAAGTACTCGTCGAGATTCGTGCCGTAGATCGAGACGAATTTGAAGCGTTCGAGCAGGGGCGTGCGGTCGTCCAGCGCCTCTTCGAGGACGCGATCGTTGAACTCGAGCCACGAGAGCTCGCGGCTGATGTACAGCGAGGGGTCGTCCAGATTCCGAGGGAGCGCTTCGGCCGAGAGAGACGCCTGCGAACGTAACACCATGGGCACCCGGGATTCGACGCCCGGCGGGGAAACACCAGGTCGTGAACTGGGCGGACCTGGGGTCGCACGTCGTCACCTACCTGGCACTTGCCTTTGAAGCGCTGGCGATTGGTGCGGCGGCCGGCGTTGCGTTCGGCGTGCTGGCATCGCACGTCCGCGGCGCGCGGACGCCGGTACTCGCGCTTGCCAACGTCGGCCGGGCAATCCCCAGCCTAGCGCTGCTCACGTTCATGGTGCCGGTGCTCGGTTTGGGCTGGCGTCCGGCGCTCGCCGCACTGACCGTCCTGGCGGCAGTGCCTGTGGCCATCACGACCGACATTGCGTTTCGCAGCGTCGCGCCCGCCGCCATGGACGCCGCGCGGGGCTTGGGCATGACCGGCGCGCAGATCGCGCTGCGCGTGGAATGGCCGCTCGCCTTTCCCGTGATCTTCGCGGGCGTGCGTACCGCGGCGACGGAAGTGATCGCCAGCGCGGTGCTGGCCGCATTCATCGGGGCGGGTGGTTTGGGCGAACTCATCACGACGGGCCTGCAAGCCAATCAGCCGGACCGGCTGTGGACGGGCGTCATTGCAATTGCCCTCATCGCACTTGCCGCCGAATATCTGCTCGCATTCGCACAACGACGCATAGGAGTTGAGGTTTGAAGATCACGCGTTCACGCTGCATCGCGCTCATCGGCGCGGCGCTCGCGCTTCCAAACTGCGGCGGCAAAGGCGGCGCCGCCGGCGGGGCGGTTCGCGTCGGCTCGAAGAACTTCGGCGAGGACATCACGATCGCCGAGATCTACGCCGCCGCGCTCGAGCGCTCGAACATTCCCGTCGAGCGGCACATGAACTTGGGAAGCACCCAGATCGCCATGGCGGCTCTGCAGCGCGGCGACATCGATCTCTATCCCGAATACACCGGAACGGGGCTCATCGACGTGCTGCATTTGGCGCCGCTGCACGACGCCAAGCAGATCTACCAGCGCGTTCGCATGCAGTATCAGGAGCGCTACGGCATGACGTGGCTGCAGCCCTCACCCATGAACGATTCGCAAGGGTTGTGCACGACGCAAGCCGTCGCGCAAAAGTACAACCTCCGCACGCTTTCGGATTGCGCTAAGGCGGCCCCGCAGTTGCGCCTGGCCGCGATTCCGGAGTTCGTTGCCCGCGCCGATGCGCTCCCGGGCCTGCAGAAGTTCTACGGCGGTTTTAAATTCCAAGACGTCAAGACGTATGAAATCGGCCTGCAGTACACCGCGCTGCAGAATGGCTCCGCGGACGTGGCGACGGCCTTCACGACCGACGCGCAGATCGCGGTGAACGATCTGGTCGTGCTGCGCGACGACAAGCATTTCTGGCCGGCGTACAACGTAGCGCCGGTCGTGCGCAACGCCGTACTGCGCGCTCGTCCGGAGATCGCAAGCGTGCTGAACAAAGTCGCGCCGCTGCTGACCGACAGCGTGGTTCGGCACCTGAATCTGCAAGTCAACGTGCAGCATCAGGATCCGGTGGACGCGGCGCAGGCCTTTTTGAAGGAGCACTACAGCTGAGCGCCAGCGCAGTCCGTTTCGAGTCGGTTGTCGTCCGTTATCCCGGCGCCGACCGCAACGCTGTCGACGGCGTAAGCGCCGAGATTCCCGCATCGAGCTTCACCGTGCTGCTCGGCCCATCCGGTTGCGGCAAGAGCACGCTGCTGCGCACGGTGAATCGCCTCGTCATTCCGGAGACGGGCTCGGTGTACGTCGGCGATCGCGACGTCGCATCGCAAGACGCGGTGCAGCTGCGTCGCAGCATCGGCTACGTCATTCAAGCCGTCGGTCTCTTCGCGCATATGACGATCGCGCAAAACATCGCCGTCGTTCCCTCGCTGCTCGGGTGGCCGCGCGAGCGCATCGCCGCACGCGTCGACCAGCTGCTCGATCTCGTCGGCTTGGATCCGCAACGCTATCGCGATCGCTACCCGCGCCAGCTCTCCGGCGGCGAACAGCAGCGCGTCGGTGTGGCGCGCGCCATCGCGGCCGAACCGCCGGTTCTGCTGATGGACGAGCCGTTCGGAGCCGTGGATGCGATCGTACGCCGCTCGCTGCAAGACGAGATCCGGCGAATTGCGAGCGCGCTGCATACCACAATTCTCTTCGTCACGCACGACGTCGATGAGGCGCTGCGCCTGGCCGATCGCATCGTGATCATGCGGGAAGGGCGCATCGAGCAGCACGGAGCGCCGGAAGATATTCTCCGCGCTCCCAAAACGGCGTACGTCTCGCAGCTGTTTGCCGTCGATCCGGAACTGCGCCGGTACGACGCGCTGCGCGGCGCCCTATGAGCTACATCGAGCGCCATCTGGGCGAGATCGGTACGCTCACGCTCCAGCATCTGGCGCTCGTCGGCGCGGGGCTGGTGCTCGCGCTCATTGTGGCCTCGCTGTTGGCGTTCGCCGTGCTTCGGCTGCCGCGCATCGATACCGCGATCTTCGCCGGAGCGGGAATCATCTACACGATACCGTCGCTCGCGCTGCTCGCAATCGCGGTGAAGTATCTGGGCCTCGGTTTTTGGCCGGTCGTGCTCATTCTGGCCGCGTACGCGCAATTTATTCTCGTGCGCAGCATCGTCATCGCATTGCGCGGCGTTCCTGAAGCACAACTGGACGCGGCGCGCGGCCTAGGCATGTCGCGCTCGCAAGAATTCTGGCGCGTGCAATTGCCGCTCGCGACACCCGTCCTGATCGGCGGCGTGCGCCTGGCAACGGTGGCGCTCATCGCCATCGCCACGCTCGGCGGCTACGTCGGAGCGGGTGGTTTAGGAAACTACATCTTCTTCGGCTTGCAGCGGCAATTCATGGCACAGACACTCGCCGGCAGCATTCCCGCGGCTGCGCTCGCCATTATCTGCGATGCCGCGCTACGATTCGTCGAACGCTCCGCACGGCGGCGCGTGATGGGAGACTGAAGCTAGCCTTCCTCACGGAAACCGGCCCAATCGGTCGGCCGATGCATGTCGCAAGGCGACCATTTCAGCGTTTCCGGCTCGACTCGTACGGCAAGGCAAGAGCACTTCCAGCGCCAGATCTCCTCGGAGTCGACGTTAACGTCGTACCGGTTGCACGGTTCGCCCAGTTGCTGCCTGAGTTGCGTTTCGCTTCGAAGCATCGCCCTGCACTACCACTTGCAACGCATTATTCCCCGTGTGCAATTCGCATATAGCTATAATAACGACATGTGCCGCAAATCTTGCCGCGGAGCATCAGGCGAGCCTACGGGCGTAGGTACTGCTTTAGCCAGCCGTCTAGGATGTGCAGGCGCTCGACACGGTGCAGCGGCGAACCGGTGCGGGAGAGGTCGTGGTTCTCGCCGGGGACGTCGACGTATTCCACCGTGCGGCCCAGGATCTTCAGCGCAGTGAACTCCTGGATCGTTTGGCCGATCGGCGTGCGGGTGTCTTCTTCCGAATGCAGGATGAGCAGCGGCGTGTGGACGTTCTGCACGAACGTGATCGGCGACTCCGCGTAGTTGAGGCTGTCGGGATTCCAGTACGGGCCGAAGCCGTACTTGGTGTTGTACATACCAAAACCATTTGCGGCTGCGAAGTCCGCATCGAGCTGCTCGGTGCTCAAGTTGCTCACCGCGCGTTCGGCGATTGCGGCTTTGTACCGGTTCGTGTGCGAAATCACCCACAGCGTCGCATAGCCGCCGTAGCTGCCGCCGCTCACCGCCAGACGATTCGGATCGACGGTCGGAAAGGTCATCGCTTCGTCCATCGCCCGCTGCACGTCGTCGAACATGGCCTCGCCCCAGTGCGCGCTCAGCGCGGATTCAAATGCGTAGCCGTGCCCGGTGCTGCCGCGCGGATCCGAGAATACGACGTTGTAGCCTTGCCCCGCCAAGTATTGGAACTCGTGGAAAAACGTCTCGCCGAACTGCGTTTGCGGACCGCCGTGAATGTCGAGAATGGTCGGGCGTTTTCCGCTCGCTTTCGGCCCGACCGCGGGCATGAACCATGCCTGCACGTCGAACCCGGCGTCGTCCTTCACCGTGAACTCGCGCGGCTGCGAGAGCTGCACGCTCGCCAGATACGCGTCGTTCATGCCGGTCAGGCGTTTGCTTTTGCCGGTTGCGATATCGAGCAGATAGACTTCGCGCGGATGGGTGAAGTCGGAAAGCGTGTAGGCTGCATAGCGGCCGTGCGCGTCCATCGTGCACTCCGCCGCTTCGCCCTTTGCGGTGAGTTTGGCAACCGTGCCGCTCTTGGGATCGAGCTTGACGAGTGCGCTGTAACCGGGCTGCTCGATGTTCGCGAGCGCAAAGGTATCGCCCGGTGCGAAATGCGGACCGCAGAGTCCGCCCGGCTCGCCCATGTCGGCCAGCACGCTGTCGCCGAACTGGATCGTGTTTTTCGCAACGACCTCGTGCGAGGCGGTGCCGTTCGTGCGCATCAGCGCGGAAAACTCCGCCGGGTCCTTCACGCCGCCGCTAAAGTACCAGATGTCTCCGGCCCGGTCGTAGCCGAGCAGATAGTTCGCCGGATTGCTCGATGCGATCTCGTGCATCGCGCCGCCGGTCGACGGGATGGTGTAGACGTCGTTGTTGCCGGCCGTCGTCGCATCGTAGCGCAGCGAGTCAAAGGCGATCGTCTTATCGTCCGGCGACCACTGCGGATCGCCCTCGCTCCAGCGCGTTCCGCTCGTAAGCGCGCGAGCACCGCTTCCGTCGGCGTTCATCACCCAGATGTGAGCGAAGTCACTGTACGTGTAGCCTTCGCCGTTCGTTTCGAAGAAGAGATTGTGGATGATGCGGATATCGCTCTTCTTCTGATCTTTCGCGGGCTTGAATCCGGCGGCTTTGAAATTCGCGTACGCGTCATGCGGCGGAACGACCGTCATCACCGTGAACGCGACCCGTTTGCCGTCGTGCGAGAAGACCGGCGAGGACGCGCCCGCTTTGAGATGGGTGAGCTGCTTCACTGCGCCGCTGGAGACGCCGTACGTGTAGATCTGCGGGTGCTCGCCCTTCTTCTGCGGCCCTCGCACGAAGGCAATCGTGCGGCTATCGGGCGACCACGCGGGGCTTGAATCGTGCCCGGTATGTGCGATGCGCTGCAGGCCGCCGCCGTTCGTCCGCACTAGGTACAGATCGGTGTCGTAGCGGTCCTTCGGGCCGTTCATTCGCCGCGCTTCGAAAACGACGCGCGTTCCGTCGGGCGAGATCTGCGGATTGCCGACGAAAACCAGTTTGTAGAGATCTTCGGCGGCGACGGGGCGTTGCGCGGCTTGTGCGGTTAGCGGTAACGCTGCGAGGGCGGCCGCCAGGAGTAGTCGCATGACACGATCGTTCATGCCAACGTATAGAGGTTAACGCTGAAGCGCTCCTGCGGGTCGGTCCAGGTACGCGTCAAACGCAGGCCGGCGGCCTCGCCCAGTGCCCGCAAATCGTCACACGAGTATTTGTACGAGGATTCCGTGTGGATGCTCTCCCCCTCTGCGAACGCAACGGTCAAATCGAGCGCCTCGATGCGTACCTCGTGCGCGCGGCGGGCGCGCAAATATGAGGCCACGCAGCCGTTCTCTTCCTCGTAGCGCGCGATGTGCTCGAAGTCGTGCAGATCGAAGGTGCCGCCGAGTTCGCGGTTTATGCGTGCGAGCACATTTTTGTTGAACGCTGCCGTGACGCCCGTTGGATCGTCGTACGCAAGCCGCAGTACGCGGGGATCTTTTTTCAGATCCGCACCGAGCAGCAGCCCGTCGCCGCGCTTGAGCGATTTTGCGATAGCGGAGATCAGTTCGCGCGCGACGGCCGGCTCGTAGTTGCCGATATTCGATCCCATGAACATCGCCAGCACCTTGCCGCTGCGCTGCAGCGCGCGCGTACCGAGTATCGAGAAATAGTCGCCTTCGTACGCGCACACCGTAAGCGCGGGATACGAGTGCACCAGGGATTCTGCCGATGCGCGTAAGGCTTCGCGGGAGATGTCGATCGGGCAGTAGCGCAGGGTGTTCTGCACGCGCAGGGCTTCTTCGATAAGAATGCGCGTTTTGACGGCGCTGCCGCTTCCAAGTTCCAAGAACTCGACGGGGCTTCCGAGCGCGCGAACGATTTCCCAACCGCACTCGCGCAGAATCTCGGTTTCCGCGCGCGTCAGGTAGTATTCCGGCAGAACCGTAATCGCGTCGAACAGCGCCGAGCCGACTTCGTCGTAGAAGTATTTGGACTGCAGGCGCTTGGGCGTCGCACACAGCCCCGACATGACGTCGTCCGCGAATGAAGCGGCCCGCTGCGGTGTCGGCGCCGAGCGCAGCTCGAGGCGGCCGGAGGTACCGGTTATCAGGTGCATGTGCTGGGAATGATACCACGCGGAGGGTAAAGATCTAGCCATGATCAGCCAAGACGTCATCATTCCCGTCGATGGTTCCAGCATGCCGGCATATCTTGCGCGGCCCCAAGAAGGCTCAGGCTCCCATCCGGCCGTCATCGTGCTTCAGGAAGTCTTCGGATTCACGCCCGAAACCAAGCGCGTCACCGACCTGCTGGCCAGCATCGGGTACGTCGGACTGGCGATCAACTACTATCACCGCACGATCCCGCAGATGGCGGAGCCCTACACCGAAGAAGGGCTCAAGAACGCCGAGCGCAGCTGCAGCTCGGTGACTGCGCAGAATTTCATCAGCGACGTGCGTGGTGCGATCGAGTGGCTCAACGGACAGCCGTTCGTGAAGGCCGGCAAGATCGCGACGTGGGGATTCGATTTCGGCGCGAACGCGGCATTCGTCACGTCGGGCTTGCGCGAGCTGAGCGGCGCGATTCTGTTCTATCCGACGCATTTGGCCGATTCCATGCCCAGCGGCGGCGATCCGCCGCTCGATCATGCCGCGGACGTGAATATTCCGCTGCTGATCGTCTTCGGCCAACAGGATTACTACGTGCCGCGCGCCGACATGGATCTCATCACGCAGTCGCTCAAGAACGCGAAGAAAGACGCGCGCGTGCAAGTGTACCCGAACGTGGGGCATGCATTCTTCCGCCACGGGCGGCCGCAAGCCATCATGGAACTGCAGCGCTATTCGGATGAAGCGGTCGCGCAGGCGGTCGCGGATTCGTGGGACTTGGTGAAATCGTTCCTAATGGATATCTTCAATCGGCCGGCACGGCACGGAGCCGAGACCGGTGATATCCGTACAGAGCGTACACAGTCAATCCAAGCAGGAACCACACGATAAACCGGATCCACGTCGGCAATCCGAGACCGTAGCCCATCAAATAGAAGCAGCCGCCCGCGCCGAGCACCGTAAAGACCGGCGCGAGCGGAACGCTGAATCCGCGCTTGGCGTCCGGGTGAATCACGCGCAGCACGAGCACGCCCAAGCAGACGATGCCGAACGCCGAGAACGTGCCGATGTTCACGAAGTTCAGCAAATCGGCCAGCGGCAGCGTTGCCGCCAAAACCGCGACTACGGCGCCGGTGATAATCGTCATGCGAGCGGGCGTGCGAAAGCGCGGATGCACGCGCGCGACGCCCGGCGGCAGCATGCGGTCGCGCGCCATCACGTAGAAAATGCGGATCTGCCCGAGCAGCGAGGTGAGCATCACCGTCGTGTTGCCGGCGATGCCGCCGAGCGCGACGATCCAATACACCGCTCGAGAAGCGTGCGCGGCGCCGACCGCATCGAGCATTGCGGCACCGTCGCTCAGTTTGTCGAACGGCATCGCGCCTACCGTAACATATGCGAGCGCCATGTAGAGCAGTGCGCCGATGACGAGCGAGAGCATGATGCCGATGGGCACGTCGCGTTTGGGATTGGTGGCTTCTTCCGAGGCAACCGTCACCGTGTCGAAGCCGATGTACGCGTAAAAGACGAGTGCGGAGCCCGCGACGATGCCGTGCCACCCGTGCGGCGCGAGCGGGACGTAGTTGCCGGGATGCACCGCACCGGCGAGCGCGGCGAGAAACACCAGCATCGTGACGATTTGAAAGACGACGAGCGCGCCGTTCACGTTGGCCGACTCGCGAATGCCGATCGCGATGAGCCCGGTGATGAGCAGCGTAATTAGCGCGGCGATGATGTCGATCTGCGGGCTCGCACCGTAGAGGTGCGCGGTTTGCAGCCACTGCGGCAGCGCAAAGCCGAAATTGCCGATCAGATGCTGGAAATAGTCGGACCACGACGAGGCGGTCGGCGCTACGGACAGGCCGTATTCGAGGATGAGGTCCCAGCCGATAACCCAGGCGACGAACTCGCCGAGCGTCGCGTACGCGTACGTGTACGCGCTGCCCGCTACCGGCACCATGGATGCGAATTCGGCGTAGCAGAGCGCGGCGCAAAAACACACGAGGCCGGAGATGCCGTACGCGAGGACGACGCCGGGGCCGGCCGCGTGCGCTCCGGCGCCGATCGTCGGAAAAATGCCGCCGAGCATCGTGCCCAAACCAATCGCGGTCAGGGCGGGCCAGCCCAGCGCGCGGCGCAGCGTCGGGCCTTCTTCGGCTTCGGGTAACGTCCACGCGAGCGGCTGCCGCGCGAGCAGCCGCCGCATGAAGTGGTTCACCGCGTTATTGTTTTTCCGGACAGAGCGAGTGGATTGCGCTCTCCGCCATTGGGTCGGCGGACATCACCGCGGGACGCATGTACATCGCGACGTAGCGATCGCTGCCGACCACCGTCGAGACCATCTCGATGCGCGACTTCTTGCCGTCCTTGTCGGTGCCTTCGCCGACGAATTGCTCCGCCGGCTGCGTGCCGCACAGCTTGGTGTTGCCGTGCGAGAGCATTTTCATGTCTTTGCCGTTTCCGTATTGCGAAGGGATGAGCGTGAAATCGCTCTTGGTGTTCTTCGCATCGGCTTTGACGAGCATCACAATCTGCGTGCTGCCCTTGTCCTTGCCGCTTTTCACCCACATCTGCAGGCGGCCGAACATCGCCGGCGTGCCCGTCCACCCCGTGGGCGCTTGGAATGCCAGACCGTTCGTAACGCTTCCACACCCTGCGAGCACGCCCGCAATGCAAAGCGCCACGATTGAAAGACGAAATCGTGTTTTCATGAGCGGCTGCTTCTCCGTTCGTAGCCTGCAATCTTCGCCCAGCGGTCGACGATGTCGTTGATGTACTCGCGCGTCTCCGGATAGGGTGGGACGCCGTGGTACGCGTCCACCGCACCGGGGCCGGCGTTGTATGCGGCCAGCGCGATCGCGTACGGGTTGGGATAGCGCTCGTCGTACGCATGTACGTATCCGGAGAGCATCTGCGCCGCGCCATCGATGGCGTCGAACGGATCGAATGGGTCGACTCCGGCGTCATCGGCGGTCGAGGGCATGAACTGCGCGATGCCGACTGCGCCCGCGACGGAGACGGCTTGCGGATCGAACGCGGATTCTTGCAGCAGCGTCGCAGCCAAAAACTCGGGCGGCAAACCATTTCGCTGCGCGGCGCGCACCGTTGCATCGGCCAGCATGAGCGCGTCGACCGGAGAGAGACGCGGATTGGTGTGCAGCACGGCGCGCGTGACGGCGATCGTCGTGCTCTTCGACGGCGGCCCGTCGTACAACAGGCGCGCTCCGAAAAGCGTATCGGCGTACGCGGGCGCATGCCAGCTTAAGGCGCCGTTGACGACGACGGGTATGTATACCTTCGTATTCGCGCGGTAAGGTGCAGGCGTGGAACAAGCAGCAACACCAATGCAAAAGGCCAGATAGATACATGCTCGTGATATTCGCAGCGCTCGTGGTCCTCGTCGTCGGAGATTTCGGCTCAACGTTCTTCTATCACGTGCCGCAGCACCTATGGTTCACGCTGCATCTGCGCACGCATCACGACCGCCGCCGGTCCTACGCCGATCATGCGATCATCTCGATGGAACCGCTGGTGCTGCTCGACGGCTTGCTCGGAGCGGTGCCCTACCTCGCCGTGGCCTTGCTGATGTGGAATCTGGTCTCGCCGGAGGGCGCATTGCTCGGGCTTGCGCTCGGGCAACTGCACGTTTGGTGGCGGCATACGGCAGAGCTCGGCTGGCGGACTCCGCAGCCGCTCCAGGCCATCGCAAAGGCACTATGGGTCGTGCTGCCCGAGGACCACGACCGTCATCACCGAAACCCCTGGGTCGAGTTCGGCGATATCTTTCGCTTCTATGACGCCCCGGCGCGGGCGCTCGTCGCCGCTCTTGCCCCGACCAGCCGGGCAGCACGGAAGGCTACAAAGAGGATACATAGCAGTTGACCAAACGGGCGCTCTTTTTGATCTCCGATACCGGAGGCGGGCATCGCAGCGCGGCAAACGCCATTACGGCGGCCCTGGACGAGATCAAGGACCCCTACCGCTTCGAGCATCGCGTCGACGACGTCGCGGCTCACTGCTCGTTCCCGCTCACGCAGCTGGGCTGGGGATACTCCACGGCCCTGCGCTATGCGCCGCCCGTATACGGCGCCCTGTACTATGCGACCAACGGACGCCGCCGCTATAAGGCGCTGGTGCGCTTCTGCGAGCCGCTCTACCGGGAGCGCCTGCGCGACCTGTTCATCAACTATCAGCCCGACGTGATCGTCTCGGTGCATCCCCTGCTCAACCACGCAGCGCTGCGAGCGCGCGCCGACGCGCACATGCAGCACATTCCCATCGTGACGGTGATCACCGACCTGGGCAAAGTGCACGAGTCGTGGCTCATGCCCGAAGCCGACGCGGTGGTCGTGCCGGCGCGCGAAGTCTACGAGCGCGCGTTGACGCGCGGCGTAAAGAGCTCGCGCCTGCGCATGCTGGGCCAGCCGATCAGCCCGAAATTCGACGACGTGGTCGGCACCAAGGAAGAATTGCGCGATCAGCTCGGCCTGCCGAAAGACAAATTCGTCACGCTGCTCATGGCGGGCGGCGAAGGCGGCGGCAAACTGATGCCGACGACGATGGCGCTGACGAAAGCGCGCCTTCCGATGCATCTGGTCGTCGTATGCGGACGCAACGAAACGCTGCGCGCGAAACTGGAAGATCTCGCGCCGTCGTTACCGACGCCGATGACGATCATGGGCTTCACCAACAAAGTGCCCGAGTTAATGAAAACTGCCGACCTGCTCGTCACCAAAGCCGGGCCCGGAACGCTCGCGGAAGCAAATGCGGCGCAGCTCCCCGTGGTGGTCTACGACTACGTGCCGGGACAAGAGCGCGGCAACGTGGAGTTCGTGCGGCACAACGGTATCGGCGAGGTCGCAATTCACAGCACCGCCGAAGTCGTGCGCGCCGTTGACCGCCTCGTGCACAATCCGCAGCGCATGGCGGCGATGCGTCACAATCAGGAATTGGTCGCGCCCAAGCGCAGCTCGCGCCGCATCGCGGCGCTCATCACCTCCATGGCGAACACGGGCACGATACCGGAAGACGACGAGTACGTGCCGATGCGGGAAGCGATCTCCGTCTAAGCGTGCTATAGTGGGCGCATGGGTGTAGACAACATGCGCAATCTCGAACGGATTTGGTTCTTCATTCTGGGCTTTGTCATAGGTATCTTCACGAGCCATCTGCTGTTCTAGGCCCCTGCATCCGCTTGGGGCCGCCGAGAACGCGCATGTACTCGTCTGCGACAATGCCGTAGCACTCGCAAGAGGCTTCTTCAAGACCGGCGCGATCCGTAATCGTAATCCTTCCGCGAGCGTACCGAATCAGCCCGGCCTTCTGCAGCGTACCAGCCGCAATGCTGACCGCCGGGCGATGCACGCCGAGCATCGTCGCGAGAATTTCGTGCGTGAGTTCAAACGTGTCTTTGCCGACGCGATCGTGGCTGATCAGCAGCCAGCGCGCGCACCGCTCGACGAGTTGATGGATCAGATTGCACGCACCCGATCGACCGGCAAGCGCCATCACACAATGTGCATACTGGCCGACCACGCGCCGGATCTCCGGATTACGCTGCGCGAGTTCGCGGAAATCGTTTGCGTCCATCGAGCAACTCTCGCCGGGAATCTGACACATCGATCGAAAGATCTGCCGCTCGTCGCCCTGGACGATCTCCCATCCCTCCATGCCGTCGCGCCCCGCAGTATAGGACTCGGCTATGCTGCCGTCTTCCATCAAACTGACGATCGAGATCACCGCATCGATTGGAAAGTGGATGCGGCGAATCGGTTCGTTCTCGTCGCGCAGCAATTGCCATGGAGCCAGCGCTTCGCGCCGCAAACGCTGCGCAATGGCGTCGCGCGCATCCTGCGGCAGCCGGGCGAGCACCTGGTTCGTCGTCAGCTCGGACACGGCGCAGTTATTTCCGCACTACGCAGTTCCAGCCGTAATCACGCGTTCGAGCAGATTGCCGGCGGGTACCGCGCCTTCTATGGCGTCGGTTTCATTGATCACCGTACGCGGTACGCCGTACACGTTGTAGCGCTGCGCGAGATCGGGATATTCGTTCGCTTCAACGATAGAGGCAGTAATGTTCGGATTCGCAACTGCGAAGGAGACGGCCAGACTGGCCATCTGCGGGCAATAGGGTCAAGTCGGCGTGACGAAGACTTTTAGTTCCACCGGCTTTGCGATCGCGGCGAGCTGATCGTGGACTTCTTGCGGAAGCTCCTCCGTTGCACCGCCGGCCTCGAACACGGACTGCACGAAGGACGCCGCTTCGTAGCCGCCAGGAAAGCCGAGGAAACGTACGCGCCCGCCCGCGGCACCGCCCATGACGAACGTCGGCACGCGATCGACGCCGGCTTTTGCGGCCTGCTCGCCGCTTTCGACGAGATCCAGCACGTTCGGCTTGACCTTCGGAATGAGTTCGCCCAGTTCGTTGACGAGTTGTTCGGCGGCCTCGCACGTCTCGCACGGGATGACGCCCGGCACCGCGAGCGGACTGGTGCGCTGCGTATACAGCGTAACGTCGACGTCTTGCGTGAGGCTCTTGCCCATCTCGGTAAGGGCGTCGCGATCTTTTTGATTCAATAGCGCCATGGCGACCTCCAATGAGGGCGTTATACCCTCAGCAGGCGCG
>Ga0070714_100000977_pt1 | contig 20432 bp, 20 predicted proteins | sample LARL83metaG_FD_65450 | JGI IMG/M metagenome (GOLD analysis project Ga0070714, IMG submission 65450) | Corn, switchgrass and miscanthus rhizosphere microbial communities from Kellogg Biological Station, Michigan, USA - LAR L8-3 metaG | ecosystem: Host-associated > Plants > Roots > Rhizosphere ... | reverse complement strand
GTTTTGGTCTTGCCGCTGCCGGCACCGGCCAAAATTAGCAAAGGACCGTCGGTGACGGTTACAGCCCTCTTTTGCTCCTCGTTAAGACCTTTTAATAAATCCTGCACTAAGTAATTTTAACAGACTAAGTGGCTGGTTCAGGCTGAGCGACTAAAGATATGAACAGGCAGGTGCACGCCGCTACCGACCAGGCCGGCATCTATTGCCAGATATGTCCCAAAGCCAACTAAGACAAGTACCACGACCGACCAGACTAAAATGCTTTTCAGATTTCCGCTACCGCTAGGATGACTATGTGATATCGGTATATGCGGGATATGGGTGAGGTCAGGCGTAGGCACCAGCGTTTCGGCGGCTGGTTGGGGCGGATGCTGCGGATCATCGGCGGCTGGTTTAGCTGGCTCTGCCTCCGGGCCGGATTGTTCAGCTGGCACTTCGGCTACTGGAAGGGGTAGATGTTCGGCCGGAACTTCGCCTATTCCAGAGGGTGGAGTGGTTGGGCTCGGTTGCTCAATCGGCGGAACCGGTTGCTCGGGCGCAGGCACTTCGACCGGTTGAGGTGGCTCGGATGAAGTCTGAGCGATTTCGTCCTTGATATCATCGCTGATTTCAATAATTTTGGCTTTATGAGTCTTTATCTGAGGCGTAGCTTGGTTATCCTGTTTCGACGGTTCGGGCCGCATCATCGGGTCCGGCATCATCGGTCGATGCCCGACGATTATCGGTCGGCTCGTAGCATTAGCCCCGACCTGGCTGGGTCGGGCCACATCAAAAAATTTCGTACCGCGCGGATCCATTAGTCTTCCGCCTCTCGCTGCCAGCGATGGGCCGAGTTTACTATTGAAGAAAAACTATGATAATTCAGGCTGGCTCCGCCGACCAGGAAACCATCCACGCCTTCAACATTCAGGAATCCGTGTACTACATCGGGTACTACGCTGCCACCGTATAGGATCCGTAGGCCTTTGGCGGCCGGTTTGCCGAACACATCAGCCACGTATGAGCGTATGTAATCCACGGCCATTTTCGCTTGGTCGGGCGTGGCAACGTCGCCGGTGCCTATAGCCCAGACCGGCTCATAGGCTATGACCATATTCTCTACCTCTTCAGCTGTCAGGTTTGATAAGGCGGTCATCAGCTGGTCGTGCATCACCTGCTTGGTCTCGCCATCGTCTTTTTCCTGCTTGGTCTCGCCAACACACAGTATCGGCGTGATGTCGTTTCGGATACAGGCCGCAACTTTGTCGCGGATCATCGGCAGATCTTCATTGAAGATATGGCGGCGCTCGGAGTGGCCGATTATCACATAGTGGACCAGATCGCGCAGCATAGTGAAACTGACTTCCCCCGTAAAAGCGCCCTCATCTTTAAAATAGGCATTCTGAGCAGCCAATCTGAACTTCCGCCTATCCAGATGGACACTAAGCGGCTGGAGTGTCAGCATCGGCGGCGCCAAAACAACTTCTATGTCGCGCTGAATCTTGATTGTTTCTTCCAGGCGGTGCAATAGCAGGGCGGCTTGGCTGGCATTCAAATGCATTTTCCAGTTGCCGACGATTAATAATCTACGCATAATTTTTATGTTTATCGCTTTTAATCATTGTATCACTTATCCCACAACACCTCTACACCAGGTAGCTTATGCCCGCTCATCAACTCCAGGCTGGCTCCGCCGCCGGTCGACACATGACTAAAATCCGCTACCAGGCCTTCGCTCTCAACATAGCCCACAGTGTCACCGCCGCCCACCAAGGTAAAGGCTTTGTTCTTATGCCGGTTACTGGCACCTATCATAGCTTCCACGGCGATTTTGGTGCTGTGCGTAAAAGGCGCCGCCGCCCCGGCTATACCTTTGGTTTCGGTCACGCCTAATGTGCCGTTCCAGACTACTGTTTCCGCCAAGCGGACAGCCCCGGCGATCTGATAAGCGCTCATCGGCCCGATGTCTAAAATCATTTCCTCAGCCATTACCGAATAAGCCTTGTGAACCGGTTTCTTGGGGTAATATTCGATGTCTGCCAGCGAATTACTGGCAAAATCTATCAGCCGGGTTGGCTTAGTACCGTCGATAGCCGTTGAAACTACCGCGTCCACCGGCACTAAGAAGTTGAAGTTACGTTCTTTCTCCGCTGCCCGGGCCTTCACGAGGATGCGCTTGGCAAGAGCTATGGATTCCTTATCAATCAGACTTTTGCCAGGCTTGTAGCCTTCGGCTACCAGGAAGTCATTGGCCATCGCCCCGCCAACAGCTACCAGATCGGCCATAGATATCAGACGCTCCAAGATTTCTATCTTATCGCTTATCTTGGCGCCGCCGATTACGGCTACAAAGGGACGTTCTGGTGATTCCATTACCCTGGTGATGGTGTCTACTTCTTTTTCCAGCAACAGTCCGGCTATCGCCGGAATAATCCTGGCAACGGCATCGGTACTGGCATGCGCCCGGTGCACTACGCCAAAACCGTCCTGTACGAATAATTCAGCACCGGCGGCTTCCACTATGGCTTTGGCAAAATCCTCATCATCCTTCTCTTCTTCGGGATGAAAACGGACGTTCTCGAATAAGGCTATTTGGCCGCCCTCAAGGGCGTCGGCTACCTGCTTGGCTTCCTCGCCAATGCAGTCTTTGGCGAAAGCCACTTTCCTGTCCAGCAATTGGCTGAGACGCTGAGCTACAGGCACCAGGCTGGCGGATTCATCCCCCGGACCCTTAGGGCGGCCAAGGTGTGAAATGATTACCAGCTTTACGTCTTGTTCTAGCAGGTATTTTATCGTTGGTAACGATTGTTTTATCCGGTAATCGTCAGTTATTTTTCCGTTTTTAACAGGCACATTATAATCGGCGCGCATCAGGACACGTTTGCCGCGCAAATCCCAGTCCCGAATTGTTTTTTTATTAAAACTCATCCCACCACTAATTACTTATGCCTAAGTATGACAAAGCATAACGGTAATTGCCAGTGATAATCGATGGTTCAAGGTATTAAAAAACCGCCTATCATTCAGGCGGAGTTGTTGCCCGGGAGCGCAAAAAGAGTCTTACCTCTTCGCGCTCCCGGGTTATGAATGGCCTTCTCTAGCGGTGACAGATCTTGTCACCCTTGTGCAGCTTGTCGGCGAAGAACACCACCTTTCCTGCCGCGTTGCGGCCGGAGTTGTAGAACGTCGTGGAGTGCTTCACCGTGAAGCACGTCTCGCCGTTGCGCACGTGCACCTGGTTGTGATTCACTCGGTTCAGCACGCTGATTCCGAGAGCAGCCGATGCTACGACGCACGCCAGGAGGGTAAGGATCAGATAACGGTTCATCAGGCGTCCTTTGGCTCGGGGAGTGAAGGCTCGTGCCAAACGAAGCAGGCACTGTACCATATTATAGCATAAGCGTGATAATAGTCAATGTTAAACAGTTTAGACGGTGATCTGTGCTTACAAAGAATCCCACAAAAAAAGCCCATCCTAAGATGAGCTGTTTTCGTGGTGATCCCAAGGGGAATCGAACCCCTGTTGCCGGGATGAAAACCCGGTGTCCTAACCGCTAGACGATGGGACCTCGTCAAAGTTTTTCTAGACCAAATACAGAGGTGATTTTAGCATAGTACACCTCTGGCCACAAATGCCATCAACCATACTTGGCGTATGGCTGGATTTATTCTGATTTTTGTTTTTGGAGCGGTCAGTCACGATGCTCTTGAACTTCTTAAACCGTAGCATATTGTTGTTAAAACCGCAAATGCTTATCCACAGCTTTAGCGGCGCTTACGATGGGCCGTAACTGCCATATGAGCAGCCGTACCGACAGCGCTGGCAGCCGCGAACAATCCGGCAACTTCACCAGGACCGGTATTGGGCACTTTGCCTCCGCTGTTTGTGGTTCCTGGTTTAGCGGTTGAGCTGGAAGAGCCAGCAGCAGATGCCTGTTTGAAATGGACCTTGAACTTCAATGTTACGTAGCCGCTGTATTTGGAGCCACCGGCCACTTTGCCGTCCAGCTTGTCATAGCCGATAAGTGCCCCGCCCTGCTGAGTGGTTACATCATCGGAAAGCGTGTTACCTCGCAGGACGTTATTCCATATCCGGGCCGAACCCTTCTGATACTCGATATGGAAGTCCTGGTCGGCTTGCAAAACCGTAGTGTCTGTAACCGTACCCGGCTTGGCGTTATCGGCCAATATGTAAGAGTTGATTTCTAAGTTCTTAGCGTCATAAACCGGATAATTGACCTGAACCTTTGCCCGTTTGGCTACTTTGTTAGCTCCGGCATCATTGTGATAATAAATCCTAAGTACAACATCCTCATTATCGGTGACTTTGAGGTTGTCTGAATAATTGTTGTCCTTCAGGTTACGGGCAACTAAGAAGCTTCGCTCGTCACCGACGGCAGGGTTGTTGGTTACTGAGTTGAAGGTAACGTCTTTGGCTGTTTGATCCCACTTATAAGTCTGGCGATCCGGGCCGAAAGTCGCAGCAGCGCTGGCAGCCGGAGCTACCACGAGAAGCATAGTTACAGTAATGGCTTTGATGCTGTTGATAAGATTCATTGCTTATCCTTGATTTAGATTATTGGAGGTTTAGTTCTTGATCTCCGGTGAAACATATGTCGGTTGCCACACAATCCCTTGCCCGGTGAGGGGCAAGGGATGGATGGCTTTTTAAGCGGTCAGTCTTTTCTTAGCGTCGGTTGCGACGGCTTACTACCATATGGGCAGCTGTACCGAAGGCGCTGGCGCCTGTGAACAGAGCGGCAACTTCACCAGGACCAGTGTTAGGTAAAGCGGCAGGCTTTACAGGAGCTGGAGCTGCAGGAGGGGTAACGGGAGGTGAAGGCGGAGGCGTGACAGGGGGAGTTACTGGAGGAGTCACTTTTACGTGAGCTCGGATAGTAACGTAACCGCTGAACTGGGCGCAACCATTGACCTTACCGTCAGTACCACTGGTACCGATCAAGGCACCGGAACTGACTACGCTGTCGCTTACAGCCACACCACTAACGTAGTTGGTGTAAAGCTTGGCGCTACCTGGCTCGTAAGTCAGGCTGAAAGGCTGAGAACTGGTTAGATCTGAGGTAGCCCAAACCTGGTTAGGGTTGGCATTGTCAGACATAATGTAAGCCTTTGGAGTCAGAGTAGTAGCGGTAGTTGTAGGCAACTCAAACTTAACGCGGGTATTAGTAGCAGTTAAGTTAAGACCGGAGTCGGCGTTGTTGTGGAAGTAAACAGTCAAAAGGACTGTTTCGTTATCGCTAACAGTGGTCTGAGTTGAGTTAGAACTAGAACTGGCACTTGCGTCACGGGTCTTTAACAACTGTCGCTCGTCGCCCCAAGTAGGGTTGTCGGTGATGGAGTTAAAGGTGATGTAAGTAGCTGGGTTTGCCCAAGTAAATGTTGGGCGGCTAGGACCGAATGTGACGGCAGCGTAAGCTGCGCCGGCGATACCTAAGGTAGCCAGAGGTACGGCCACGAACAGAGCTAGTCGTTTGCGAACGTTGAATTTACGCATACTTATAGTCTCCTCTCTTATTTATTCAATAAGTTTTAAATTAATATAGGATATTTTTGACTGACCAGACTTAAATTTTTAATGTTCACCTTCGAGGTGTACTTGTCTTAATAACCGGATCATGAGAAGCCAATGTTTGAGAAAGAGGGAGAGTAAACGTGCTAATAAAAGCACCGAGTACTCTCCTCTTTGAATCTGGGAGCAAATCGCTGTTCCCTTCACATACTTATCGTAAACGGCCAGAGGCCGGGAGGGCGCCGCAGCCCCTCCCGGCACTTTGACCGTGTGGTGCTGCCGCAGAGACCTACGGAGCCGGCGGCGGGCCGGGGTTGCCGTTCGGCGGCGGAGCCGGAACAAAGACCTGCTGCGAACCGCAGGACTTGCTCTGGCCGTCGGCGAACTTCGCCGACACCGAGATCGTGTAGTAGATACCCGTCCCTGCCGGCCCGGGGGCCTGCGTGGGATAGGTATGGATACCCGAGTACACCCCTCCTGCCGACGTACCGTCACCCCACACGAACGTGGACGCCGGAGTCGAGTCTGCCGAGACGGTCACGTAGACCGTGTTCGGGTCGCTCTTCTCGAAGTGCCACACGAACGAGCACGAATGCTGCGTCGGAGGCGGAGTCGTCGTGGTCGTCGGGGTGGTGGTCGTGGTCGGAGTCGTCGTGGTCGTCGTGATCACCGTGGTAGTCCCCGGTGTCGACGTGCAACTGACGACCGCCGACGCATTCAGCTGGAGCTTCACCTGCGCATCACCGCGAGCCTGCTCCTTGATGGAGTCGGACTGATTCACGGTGATGTTCTGCTGCGCCGAGACCGAAGCCCTGGCAATAGCAGAAGCCGACGTCGTAGCGGTAGCGGTGGCCGTCGCGTGCGCGTAGCCGTATCCGCTTCCCTGTGCCGTGGCCGCCGCGTTGGAGTTGCTCGTGGAGCAGCTCGCCGACGCACTGACGCTTGCGCGCTGCTGCGCCGTCACCGTGACGGTTGCCCGGTACGTGAAGTGCGCCACCATCTGGACCCGCCCGTAGGGCAGCGGATGCAGACGAGGCACGATCTTCAGCCAGACGTAGTTGCCGCACTTCACCTTCTGCCAGCCCGAGGGGCCGACGCCGGTGTGGCAGAACTTGTCGCCCTTCTTCACCTTGTCGATGAAGGTCCCCCAGCGTCCGCCGAGGGAGATCAGGTGACCGGAGTTCGTGTAGCGGGTGCCGATCTTGATGTGACCGGGCTTGTTGTCGTACGCCGCGGTCAGGCACCCACCAGTCTGCTGGGACTTCTTCAGGCCGCCCGGCACGATTGCCGTGGCCTGGATCTTGCCCTTCACTCCGCCATTGCTGACGGCCTTGTCCGTCACGCTGAAGCTGACATTGCTGTAGCTCCAGTCGTAGTTGGTCAGGGTGATGCCGTTGTCGGCGTGCGCAGGAACTGCGAACGCCACGAGCGCGGCCAGAAGACCGACGACTCCCAGGAGGGAAATCGTGGCGATCTGCTTTCGACTGGAAACCACCGAGGTGGTCACCAGGCGCACGTGCTTCTTGAAGGGGCCCATTCGATCACCTCCAGGTGATTTGATTTACCTGCGGTGACCGGGCCCGGCCACCGCAGAGGTTGCAAGCTCAGGAGAGCCGGCGACCGAAACGACATTTATTAATATCGGCTCAGTCGCCAGCTCAACTTTCTATTGCGCCGCTGGATGGCTTATATGTATGCGAAGAGATCATTAAATAGATTGCTCTACCAGAATCTGCCCGCATCGCTTTGTCTTAATGAAAAAACAAAACGGAAGAGCAGATAACCGGGTGCTAAAAATAAACACCCAAGTATCCGCTCTTCCTAGTAACGACACGAATCAGATCAATGAACTCTCATGATCCGATTTGTTAAGATTACACCTCACCCGCCAAGGTCTTACACAGAAACTTTCGTTAGAAGGTTACTGCCGAGATTTCCACCTCATCGCCTTTTATGCGAGGATGTTGCTACTTTAACACAACGGCCTCAATATGTCAATACATTTCACCACTTTTATGCACAGTTCACAAGTGTAAATTTTATTCTGTAAGAAATCTTATAAAAAAGGAGAAAGCCCCGAAAATTTCGGGGCTTTTTGTAGTGGAAGGATGTAAAGAAGAAGGGGTGCCGTACGGCTGCGCCAAGGACGAATCCTGACGGACACTGAGAGTCGTCGGCTACCGGGCCGGGTCAGCGTCACTTTTCAGCAACCGTACGGCAGGGCGTCCGCCGAGGGGAGACAAGGCGGACAGTTGGATGGGAAGACGAGGGGTGTCTCTCCCACCAACCTGGTGCAAGCGGTAGCCAAAAGCCACCACTTTAAAACCCTGCCGGCCATCTCCCGCCGCGAGAGATGTGGGAAGCCCTTGCCGGCAGAGGAAGCGCCGAGTGCACTGACGGTTGAACTTCGAGGTGTCCGACCGGTGCGACTTCGTCGCTATCCCTTTAAACTTTGGGACTCCACCATACCAGGCATGCTGGCGCGTGCAGATGGTAGTCCCGCAGATGCGAGGTCTGTTGACGGTGAGAAGCTGGTTGGTTCACAGCAACCCGGCAACAGCACTGGCCAAGCGCCCTAATGATGGCTACGCCTGTCCTCCTCGGATCTTGTAGTATCTTTACATCTTTTCAATTTGCTGGTTAAAGAAGGGGCGGTCAAAGGATTTCTCCCGAGCTCACTTCTACCAGGAAATGAGTATACCAACATTTATCCACAAATCAATAGCGCTCTTAAGGCTGTTTAACCTCGGTCTTACTCCGGGGAAAACTGAAACCGAAGGTACTGCCCTGCCCTTCGACACTTTTGAAGATAATAGCCCCGCCTTGGGCGACAACCACCTTCTTGGCCATATAGAGACCCAGCCCCGTACCATCCGGCCTCATCTTGCGGGCATTATCGGCACGGTAGAATTTACTGAAAAGATGGTGTTGGACGTCTTTTGGCACCCCTACGCCGGTATCTGTAACCGTATAGGTAACGCTATCTGTAGTGGCTTTCAAATCAACGCTGACACTTCCCCCTGTTGGAGTGTAATAAAGGGCGTTATCTAGGAAGTTCATTATCACCTGACGAATCTTAGTTTCGTCGAGGTTAAGAGTGGGTATATCAGATGGTTTTTTATAGGCTAGCATTATATTCCTAGTAGTCGCCTGCTCGTGCAGTTGTTTCACTTCCCCTTCTACGACTTCGGCCAAATCCGTGGGGTGGTTCTCTATGACGAATTTGCCGGTTTGGAGACGTGAGACATTGAGCAGATCGGCTATCAGATAGACCATTCTCTGGGCACTGTCGAAAGCTTGCTGGATCATCTCCTCCTGGTCTTTTTTAACTTTGCCCATATCGCCGTCCAGAATCATACTTAAATAACCTTTGATGGTTGTCAGCGGCGTACGTAACTGGTGGCTGGCCATACTGATAAATTCGTCTTTAGTGGCGTCCAGTTCCTTCAGCCTGGCATTGGCGCGGCGCAGTTCGCGGGTAGCTTCGTCGACCTTTTGGCGCAGCGTGATGTTAAACTGCTGGATCTCTTCAAAGGCCCGGGCATTCTGGACGGCGATAGCCAGTTCATTGGCTATGATGTTAAGCAACCTCATATCCTGATCGACGTACATGTTGCCGCTTTGTTTCTGGCTGAGCAGGATATACCCGACCACACCGTCCTGGGTAACCAGCCTGAGACCGACACTGAAATCATAACGGTCTAACATTTCTTTGCTATGGCCGCGTACCAGCTCGTCGGCGAGCGTGATGTTCTTAGTCAGACTCTTCAAGTCGGCATGCGGTATCTGGATAGCCTCATTGATGCCGTGGACAGCCGTACCATAAACCTTGTTATCATCCATCACCGCAAAGTAGCCGCGGCTGATTTTCAGATTCTCGCAGATGATTTTCAGACTGGTGGTGGTTATCTTTTTGAGCAGTATCTCTTGGGTCAGCAATGTATTTATCTCATTTAATACGGCTTGGCTGTCGTAGGCATCGCGGTAAAAGACGTTGTTGGTTATCTTATCGAAGAAGTTCTTGATCGGCTGGAAGACGAAAGCCAAGATGACCACGAACAGCACCGTAATGGTCTCACCCAAGAAAGAATGCTGCTGGGAATTGCCAAAGAACAGTTGGCTGAGCGTGAAGACTACGGCGCCGTACAGAGCCGCCAGGGTAGCCAACGACAACAAGTATGCCACGGAGGTGGCTACGACCAGCCGGATATCGAACAGTTTCTGCTTGACGATAGTATAGGCGATAATCAGGGTGAATGTCAGCGTATAGATAGGACTGCCGCCGATAAAAGCATTGTTTTTGAAAACCAACGGCAATATGAAGTTAGTGACCGGGACCAGCACGAACAGCAACAAGCTGGCCACCAGCAGATAAAGCAGCTGGTTGCGAACAACGCCCTTCGCCCGACGGTAACGGCTTATCAGGTGAGCCATACCGAAGGCAATGGAGAAGATAGTATAGAGAAGAAATGTAGCTATCAATGGGCTAGGAATCGGTGTGAACTGGTGGTTGGTATAGGTATAACCTTTGAAGAAAAGACCTTTTATGGCGATCAGAAGTAGCAGGATACTGACTAATACGTATATTTTATTGCGCCTGGTCTTTAGGTTCCCTGATTGGGCCGGAAAAATCTGGCTAAACAGATAGAAGCTCATATTCTGCAATACCACGAATACGAAGACCGTTTTGGCAGCAATGAATATCCGCTCCGGGTTATGGGTCTGGATTGAATAGAAGTTGGCTGTCGTCCAACCGATAAGCGATAAACAAAGCAGCGCAAAGATAATATTGATTGAGCTGCGGGTATTCTTGCTCAGGATAAAAAGGCCAATAGTAAAGATAGCTACATTAGCCAGTGATAGGATTGTGATTTCTATTTTTAGTGCCCCCCTGCTCGCTATTAGCTATTATAGCGCGGTTTTCATCAATTACCGCCGCTCATCATCCGGATCAATTCGGACTTTCTGGCCTTATAAGCCTCGGTGTCTAGCTCAGGATTCAACTGCTGTTCGGGTCCCATCAGAAAACGCCCGGCATTGAGTGGTTGATTCAAGAGGATTTTCTTTGCTGCATAAGCCAGATACAGACCGGATAGTACGGCCGCGCCGCCGAGCTGCGGCCAACTTGGCAGAGTCTTGCCTACCTGCATAAGCGATTCCAACATTCTGACCGGGACGTTTTCGAGATTGACGAAGTACTTGCCGATAATGGCGCCCATTTCCTGACGGCTCATCTGGTTTTTGGCTAAGATAGTGTCGATAACTTCCTGGGGCATAATGCCATGCAGGATCGGTTGGTCTTTGTCCTGATCGAAACGCTCGATATCCAGCAGAATGTCGTCGCCGTCATCGGTCGCCATTATTACCGGAATCCCTATCTCTTTGGCCTTGAGGCGGATTACCAGCTTCAGGTGCAACGAATCCATTTCGTCGATAATAATGTCTGGCTTATGTTCGGAAAGAATTTGCTCGATATTGTCATCATTCAATCCTTCTTTGTAGTGGACCTGGGTAATAAAAGGGTCTAGCTCGCTGATCTTTTTCGCCACCACGTCTACCTTATGGATGCCGACCTGCTCGTAGGCCGCGCGGATGCGGTTGAGATTGGTCGGAGCCAGGCTATCCATATCGACCAGAATATACTTGCTACCGACACCCTGCATCAACAGAGAATCCACGGCGTTGCTGCCGACGCTGAGACCCAGGATTAATATGGTCTTATTGTCGATTAATGCCTGGCGCTCCTCCTCGGTTATAAGGTTCCGGTTGCGTGAACCGCGCAGCCGCCGCAGATCATCGGCGTTTGGGAAATGGACCAGTGTACCGCTCCAGGGGTAAAAGACCCATTGGCCGTACTTACCCATATCACCGTCGCCAAGACTAGCTTTGTAGCGGTCATAGGCCGCCTGGTCCAAGCTATCGATCTGAGCCGGGTTATCTATATGGTAGAGTTCTTCGGCGGCTTCATCGGCTTCGTCAGATATCCGGGTTACGCTGCCTGAACTGATTAATGACTTTAGCCCTTCGGCGTCCTGCGGTGAGTTTAAGTCAAAGACAGTCGGCTGTTCCCAGCCGCCGACATTTTTTAGCGCAGATAGAGATTTACTTAATTCATCACCCATTTTTGTTTGACTCCTGATTTAAAATGCTTCTCATGCTCGTACGGCCACAGCACGATTTCCGGAAAGACTTTATCGCCGTACATCTTATGAGTCTCACGGTATTCGGAACTTTCATTAAGCAAAGAAGAAACGATCAGCGAGCGGATGCGCTCCCGTAGCTGAGGGTTTTCGGTCCGCTTGTCTTTTAGCTCGACATTGATCTCTAGCTTCTGCTGACCTTCATCGTCGTAATAGACGCGCATACTGAATTTGCCGGTGACATGGTTATCGATGGCCGTATCTTGCAGCGGGCGGCGAATCATCTCGGCATATATCTGGAAGGCGAAGAAACTGACCGAGAAGTCATTGCGCTCGTAAACGTATACGAACGGCAGATTCCAAACGGTATCAGAGATGCCTGCCTGGGCGGCATGTTTATCCAGATCATAACTTTCCGTCCGCAGCAGGTTCCTGACTTTATTTAGTCCGATAACGCCGCCGGAATCCTTGAGGTCATAGCGTACCAATGGGATACCGCTGAAAGATGAACAATAAAGATTGCCTTTTTCGGATTCGAAGTAAAACAGGGCCGGATTGTACTGAGCAAAGGTTGGCAATTTGTCCTGCCGGGTGAAAATCTTTTTATAAATATTGGGGTTCTTCAGCGCGTCACGCCGCAGCATTATGCTTAACGGTGTCTCGTGGGCCATCGTGCCTAAATCTACCGTACCGTAGTGGTTAAGCGTACTTTTATAAATATCAGCTAAGCCGGTTTTCCTTACGACGTAATCTCGGAAAACTTCATTGAAGTTCTCAGCCGAGAACACAAAACCCAAATTATACTCGGACCATCTGATGCCTTCAGCTTCACCGTCATCTAAAATGTCCTTTAAGAATGGGGCGTAGCTGCCGATTATCACTTGGTCGAAATGTTTACCCAGCTGCTTAACAGCCTCCAAAATCTCTTTCTTATGAATGCCTGGAGTTATGACGCTGAGGTTATATTTACCACTGTCGGCTACGATCTTCAGGGCTTCATAAGTAAAAAGACCACCTATCCAGGCGCCCATCGGGAAAGCCACTATATAAAGAGTGCTCCTTTTATGTATTTGGAAGTTAGACCGCAGATATAGTTCGGCGGTTATGGCGTACTGCCAATCCTGGGAATTCTCACGCGGGAAATAATAGGGTTTACCTGTGGAGCCGGAAGTCGTGGAAATTGTCCAGCTCTTATTCTTAAATTCACCGTCCCAGACAAGATCTTCACGCTCATAGGCCCGTAAGTAATTGTCTTTATCTATTAAGGGTAGTTTACGGAAATCGTGAATGGTTTGGATTTTCTTCGGGTTGACACCGTTTTTTTTCAGAAAATCCTTATAGGCAGGAACTCTCTCGGCCATCTGATGGAAAAGGTCTAGCGCCCGGCTATTGCCCAATCTTTGCCAGCCTTTTTCAGGCCGGTTCTTTAACTCGGATTCCAGCCATTCAAGGTCTCGAAACCCTCTAGGCAATAAAAGCTTGTTCATATTTTTTAGTTTTTCTATATTTGCTAACTGCTAATATCATAATACAAAGACCAAGAAAATGAGCGATAGAATAGCAGATAGACTGAGCGATTTTGACAGCAGTAAGATAAGACAAGTTTTCGAGCTGGCACGGAATTTGGAAAATACCATCGATCTGAGCATCGGTTTCCCGGAAGAAAACACTCCGTTCTATATCAAAAGGGCTGGTATTAACGCAGTCCTGGGCAATAAGACCAAATACCTGCCGACCAATGGATTGCCTAGCCTGCGCAGCGCCGTCGCCGAGAAATTGCAGGCCGAAAACAACATTAAGGCCAGCGCCGACTCCGTAACCATTACTCCCGGCCTGACTACGGCGATACTCTTAGCCTACTTGGCGATTCTTAATCCGGGCGACGAAGTTCTGCTGCCTTCCCCATTCTTCCCTCCCTACAAAGACCTGGCCGGGATAACCGGCGCCAGGGTTGTGCAAATCGATACAGCTCCCAGCTTCAGCTTGAGCGCCAAAATGATCGAGAAATATATAACACCGCGCAGCAAGCTTTTAGTCATTAACTCACCCAATAATCCGACTGGCACGATCTATGACAAGGCTGAGCTGGAACAAATCGCTACTCTCGCCAAGAAGCATAGGTTGATAGTTATATCGGACGAGATATACGAATACTTTACTTACGATAAGCCGCATTTCAGTATCGGCAGTATTTACCGCGATACCTTGACCTTGAATGGTTTTTCTAAGGCTTACGCTATGACCGGCTGGCGGATTGGCTACATTCACGGGCCCCAGGATATCATCGAAGCAGTTAATGAACTCCAGCAGTATGTCGTCTTTTCCTCCAGTTCTATCGGTCAATACGCCGCCGTCGAGGCGTTAAAGCATCCGCCGAAAGATATCGATTTGAAATATAAGGTAAAAAGAGATTTGGCGCTAAAAGTTTTGAGCGGCATCCCCGAGCGAATTTACGGAGGCGAAGGAGCGTTTTACCTATTCTTGAAGATTCCTCCAGGAACCGACGATATGACCGTCTCGAAGAAGCTGATAAAAAAGGGCGTGTTAGTGCTGCCTGGCAGCGCTTTCAGTCAGCGCCAGGATTATATACGAATCTCTTTCGCCGCCGAGCGGTCCAAGCTGCGGCGAGGGCTTGAAATCGTAGCCGCCGAGCTTGCTAAGCATTAATAACAACCATAACCATCTAGAAAAGACTGGTGTACTAGTGTAGTATTTAGCTGTATGCCGAAAGTAGCAATCGTAGAAGATGATCTGGCTATCGCTCAGATGTACCGCTTAAAGTTCGAAGCGGAAGGTTATAAAGTTCAGATTGCCGAAAATGGCCGCTTAGGTTTAGCGCTCTGCGAAGAGATGGAGCCCGACTGCGTACTCCTGGACCTGATGATGCCGGAGATGAACGGTGATGAGATGTTGGAAAAGATGCGGCGGACCGATTGGGGCAAGAAGCCGCGGGTTATTGTGCTGACCAATGTAGGCGAGCAAGAAGCGCCCGACAAACTGAAAGAGCTAGATATCAGCGCTTTTATCGTTAAGGCGGAGATGACACCCAAACAGGTCGCCGAACTCGTAAAAAAGACTATCGGGGGGTAACCCGAATTATGAAAATCGGCATTATTGGCTGGGGCGTCGAAGGCCAAAGCGCCTACAAATATTTCGGGCCGGAACATAGCTATCTGATTGTGAATGAAGATTTTCAGGATAATTTTCCTGTTGAGACAGACAAAGTAAAAATTCAGTACTTAAAGGGCGATAAGCCTGTGGGAATTACCGGACAAGTCGCCGATCTCAGTTACTTGAACGGCATTGAGGATTGCGACTTAGTTATTTATTCAGTAACGGCCGCCAAGAATCTGGAAGCCGTTTTTCCGCCGGATGATAAGTTCTGGCAAAAGGCTAAGACCGTACAGCATCTGTTCTTTGAAAAAGTGAAGACCGCCAATATTATCGGTGTGACCGGAACCAAGGGCAAAGGCACCACCTCCACCTTGATCGCCAAGATGCTGGAGGCTGCCGGTAAAAAAGTATACCTGGGCGGCAATATCGGTATTTCTGTATTAGATTTTTTAGATAAAGTTCAGGCCAATGACTGGGTGGTGCTGGAACTATCCAATTTCCAACTCTACAAGCTGAATAAGAGTCCGCATATCGCGGTCTGCCTGATGGTAGTAGAAGAACATATGGATTGGCATCCGGATATGGCCGACTATGTGAATGCCAAAGCAAATATATTCAAATATCAGACAAAGGACGACATTGCGATTTATTTTTCCTCCAACCAGGTTTCGGAGAAATTGGCCGGCTATTCCCCGGGCATAAAGATTCCATTCTTCAGCAAGCCTGGTGCCTATGTACGCGAGGACGGAATGATCGTCATCGGCGAAGATGAAACCGGAATTATTAAAAGCCAGGATATCAAATTGCTGGGACAACATAATTTGCAGAACGTCTGCGCCGCGGCTACCGCCGTTTGGCAAGTTGAGCCGAATATAGAAGTGATAAAGACTGTACTGACTAGCTTCAGCGGCCTTGAACATAGGCTAGAGTTTGTCCGCGAACTTGACGGCGTGAAATATTACGATGATTCATTCGGCACCACACCGGCCACGACAGAAGTTGCTTTAAAAACTTTTCCGCAGCCCGTGGTATTGATAGTTGGCGGCCATGATAAAGGTGCGGATTATGAAAAGATGGCCGTAGATATTATCAAAGACAGAGTCAAACATGTGATTGCCATCGGTGAAATCGGTCCTAGAATTGAACAAGCATTGCGCTCGCATAGCTACACGGCTATCACTTCGGAGCTTAGATCAATGCCGGAAATAGTTGCCTGCGCGCGCAAAGTTTCACAGCCGGGAGACGTGGTTTTACTGTCCGCCGGTACATCCAGCTTTGGGATGTTCAAGGATTATAAAGACCGCGGCAACCAATTCAAGACAGCTGTTGCAGAACTGACCTAAGCTGGGTTAGAACCGGAATTTCTGGCTGGAGCACGGCAGCCCGTCCGGCGGAATGCTCCTTTATCTCTTGCTCTATCCAGTGATAATGGGTGCAGCCCAGCACAACGACATCTGCTCCCTCGCCAATCACCTGCTCCACGATATCTGAGATTTTTTGCCTATCAACTTGGTCGGTCTCGACCATGAGAGCCCACTGCGAACAATCGGGCTCTACCACCTTCACATCTTTAGCGTAAGTTTCCTTCAGCCAGGCGTAGCGCTGGCTTTGCAGAGTCCGTGGAGTCGCGCAGACGGCTATTACGCCGGATTTGCTCATCTCGGCGGCCGGCTTAACCATCGGCTCCATTCCAACGAACGGTACATTGAAATCTTGTCTTAACCTGCCGATCAGATTCGTGGTAACCGTATTGCAGGCAATAACTATCACCTGACAGCCCTGATCGATGAGCTCTTTGATTATCGGTTTGGTGAATTGGTATATCTGTTCGATATCACGGTTGCCGTAAGGTACATGTTCGGCGTCATTTTTGAATATCACCTCGACTTCCGGCAGTTCTTTCCGGATAGCTTTAACTACAGAAAGACCGCCGACTCCAGAGTCGAAAACGCCTATTTTAATCCGGCTCATTTGCTGGCAGCCCGGATGACGTTTTCGAATAGTGCGCATACGGTCAAGGGCCCGACTCCGCCTCTGGCCGGTGTTATTACAAGATCTTCCCTCTCGTAAACTTCCGGTTTCAGATTACCGGCAGTTTTGCCGTCCTCGCTGGCCACGCCTGCGTCTACCACTACGGCATTTTCCGAAATCATATCCGAACCGATTATCTCGGCACTATTGGCCGCGCTGATCAGAATTTCGGCTCTTCTAGTAATAACCGACAGCTCCTGCGTCGGGCCTTCAACAACTTCAACGTCAACGCCCGAAGCCCTGAGTATCTTTTCCAGTGGTCCGCCAACTAACTTGCCCCGGCCAACCAATACTACTTTTTTGCCCTTAAGCTCAATGTTATACCCGGCCAATAGCCACAAGATGGCCATCGGCGTTGCCGGCTCGAAATTAGACCTCACGCCCAGTGAGTCTACGTCTTTGGCAGGATTCACCATATTCACGATCTCGTCTGTCTGGCTTGGATCATCAAGCGGCAACTGGACTATTATGCCGTGGACAGTTTCGTCGCGGTTGAGCTTATCCAACAAGCTGGGGATATCCTTTTGAGCTGGGGTATGTACCTCTACGCCGACGCCTATATCAGAACCATATCTTTGCTTCAGCCGGACATAAGTATTTATGACTGGATCATCTTTCACCTGGACTATGGCGAGTTTCGGGTAAATCTTGGACGAGCGCAAAGCCAGCACCTGATGCAAGTGGCGCTCTTTTATAAAACCGGCAAGTTCTTTCCCATTAAGAAGTTTCATACCAATTAATAGTAGCAAAAATAGCTGTATTGAGAGGTATGGATCCTAGCTATTTGACGAACTTTAGTAAGTAAGCATAAGCTATTAATACAAATAACTAAGGAACATCTATCTATGCGAATGGCGACAAAAATCAGCCTGATAGCATCGTCACTTACCCTGGCGGTGATAACAGGCGCTCCGGCGATGGCCCTTGGCCAAGGAGCAACCAACTCTCACACACCCGAAAGGGTCCAAGCCCAGGCAGCCGAGAAAAGAGCTGAGGCTCAGACAAGGTTGGCCAATGTTAAACTAAAGGCCTGCCAGAACAGAGAAAAGGCTATCAACAACATAATGAGCCGTATCGCAACTCGCGGCCAGAAGCAGGTTGACCTGTTCTCTACAATCGCCGACAGGACTGAGGCTTTTTACACTAAGAAGGGGAAAACTTTAAGTAATTACGACGCGTTAGTGGCTGACGTTAATACTAAAAAGGCTGACGCTCAATCCGCCGTTGATACAGTTAAGGCGTCCAGCATCAGCTTCAAATGCGATGGTACCGATCCCAAAGGTGCCGCATCGAGTTTCAAGGATAGTTTAAAGGCTGAGATCAGTGCACTAAAAGCCTATAAGACCAGCATTAAGAATCTGATTGTAGGCGTTAAGTCGGTGCAAGGCACTTCTTCTTCAACTGAGAATCAGACCACAGGAGGGGCACAATAATGAGAACGAAATTGAACCAACGCGGTTTCTCCGTAGTCGAAGCTCTAGTAATCATCGTTATCGTAGCCTTGCTGGCCTTTGCCGGCTACACGGTGAAGAATAAGCAGGCCAAAACCGATAACACTCAATCAACTGTTTCTAGTCAATCGAAGAACAGTAGTGTACCAACCGCTCCAAAGATCAACTCTACCAGCGATTTGGACAAGGCACAGGCAACACTGGATCAGACTAATTTGGATGGCAGCGATTCTAGCGACGCTTCACAGCTGGACTCACAATTTTCCAACTTCTAGACTGGTTAATTGGCTTCAAAAAACGCCCCCTAAACTGGGGCGTTTTTTATTCGTTTGGTACTGTCTATTTCTGGCTGCGCTCGGCCCGGCGGAGTTCACGGCGCAATGAGGCATTACGAACCACAAGGCTAGCAAATGTAGCGAAGACACCGATCCCAATAAGGATATAAAAGATAGTAAATATTTTTGATGCATCCGTTGTTGGTGAAATATCACCATAGCCAACGGTTGCAAGCGTAGTGGTACAGAAATAAAAAGCATCAACCCAGGAAAGACGAAGCAGGTGATGATAAACGGTGGCTCCAATCATAATCAAGCTCAAAGCCGCAACCAAGATTACTAAGTACTGACGATGAATACTTCGGTATTCACGGCGGATTTCGTCGACTTCCGACAGGCGTTTATTGTTGTTGCTCATTACCCTCACTATAACAAAAAGGGCCGTTACGGATGGTATCGCAACTGAAATTAGGTTTGCTAATGAAGTTTCTCGCCTCGGTTTAGCATTTCGATAAATTTCTCTATCCTGGCCATCCTTGTTTCCGGTTTCTTGGCGGTTTGCACTCGCCAGCAGAACGCGTAAACATTCGTTTTATTCAACGTGTCAAAAAACTGCTTGGCCTTAGGGTTTTTGTCTAACGCAGCTTGAAAATCTTCGGGTACCCCACTAGCACTAGGAGAGTCATAGGCGTTGTCCCACCTACCATCTTGCTTCGCTACATTGACTGCTGATAATCCAGATGGTTGCATTTTACCCATTTCAATAAGTGATTCAACTTTGGCGACATTAATTTTTGACCAAATGCTTTTTGGTCCTCTAGGGGTGAACTTTTGCAGGTAATAATCAGTGTTATGCGCTTGCTTTTGGCTATCTATCCAGCCGTAGCACAGCGCTTCTTCAAGGGCTTCTTGATAGCTAACAGATACTTTGTCAGATGACTTCTTAGCATGTTTGAGCCATACGCCTTGTGATTGACTATGGTTATCTTTAAGCCATGCATACCAATCTTCTTGGGTTTTGAAGAGCATAACCTGCAAACCTTTGAATATTTCCATTGTCAAAGAATAGCAATAAAAAACTCCCCCTGGTAGAGGAGTTTAAGTGTTAGCGATATTGGAGGGCCATCTGGGACTCGAACCCAGGACATTCTGCTTAAGAGGCAGACGCTCTAACCAGCTGAGCTAATGGCCCTAGTCGGAAATGGACTTCGGAATATTAGCATGCCACCCCTGTTTTGTAAACCAATGATAAGATGATACTTAATGCAGAACAATAAAGAGATGCTCCGGCTGTGGCTCAAGTCTAAACGGATGGCTATGGAGAATAGTTTCGTCGACGATGCCAGTACGCGGATCAACCAGAATTTGGTGAACCTACTTAATTGGGAATCTTTTAAGCAGGTCCATTGTTACGAGACTATCGAATCATTGAAAGAGCCGAATACTCAGAATTTTATAAAATTTCTTGAGGACAAAGGCATCGCTTGCGATATTCCGGATAAGCTCCAGAAGGTTCCAAAGACCGATGTGAGATACGACCTGATAATAGTTCCGACTTTGGGCTTTGACCTACTCGGCAATCGGATTGGCTGGGGCGGCGGATTTTATGATCGACTACTTGTAACCCAACCCAAAGCCCTGAAGATCGGGCTGTGCTATGAAAGTAATCTTGTTAGGAAGGGCATCCCGGCCGAAGTGCACGACATACCTCTTAATATCGTGGTGACCGAAGAAAAGGTTCGTCGGTTCGACCGATAGAGTAGAGTTGAATATTAAAAACCGCCTGGTAAGGCGGCTCCTAGATTCACCTGGTACACCCGGAGAGACTCGAACTCCCGACCTTCTGGTTCGAAGCCAGACGCTCTATCCAGCTGAGCTACGGGTGCATAAAAACAACAGAGGTACTTTAGCA
>Ga0070714_100000976_pt1 | contig 20436 bp, 15 predicted proteins | sample LARL83metaG_FD_65450 | JGI IMG/M metagenome (GOLD analysis project Ga0070714, IMG submission 65450) | Corn, switchgrass and miscanthus rhizosphere microbial communities from Kellogg Biological Station, Michigan, USA - LAR L8-3 metaG | ecosystem: Host-associated > Plants > Roots > Rhizosphere ... | reverse complement strand
GGCCCGGCAGACCAGCCGGGCCTACAGGACCAGGCCACCGTCGACGCCGAATACCTGACCGGTGATGTAGGACGCCCGGTCCGAGGTCAGGAACTCGATCAGGTCAGCCACTTCGTCCGCGGTCCCCATGCGCCCGAGCGGGATCTTCAGCAAGGCCTGCTCCCGGATGCGCCCGGGCACCTTCTCGGTCATGTCAGTGCTGATCCAGCCGGGCGCGACGGCGTTGATGCGGACCCCGTAGCGGCCGGCCTCCTTGGCCGCGGCCATCGTGAATCCCGCGATCGCGGCCTTCGCGGCCGAGTAGTTGGTCTGGCCGGCGTTGCCGTAGCGGCCCGCGGCGGAGGAGAGGGTGACCACCGCGCCGCGACGGCGTTTCAGCATGCCGAACATCGCCGCCCGGCAGGCGTGGAACGTGCCGTCCACGTTGCTGCGGAGCACCGCGGTCCAGTCGTCGTCCGTCATCATGACCAGCGACTTGTCCCGGGTGGTCCCCGCGGACGTGACCGCCGCCTCGATCGGGCCGAGTTCGTCCTCAACCCGCCTGACGAAAGCGTTCACCGCCGCCGGGTCGGCCACGTCCGCCCGGACGGCGATGACTCCGGCGCCGAATCCGGCCGCGGCCCGCTCGGTCTTCGCGGCGTCCGCCGAACTGTCGCGGTAGCAGAAACCCACGTCGTAGCCCGCCTGCGCGAACCGCAGGACCGTCGCCCGGCCGATACCGCGGGAACCACCGGTGACCAGGGCCACCTGACGCTGTGTCATGTCATCCTCGTCAGTAGATCCTCAGCAGGGCGCAGCCGACCCGACCCTCGCCGTCGGCGGTCGTCACGACGCCGACCCGGCCCGAGCCTGCCCCTTCGGCCAGCAGCTCGACGATCTGGAAGGCCGCCGACCCGGCGCCGGTATCGCCGATGGCATCGGCCGTCTTCGTCAGCACCGGCACGTCACCTATCTCGTCGGCGGCGCCTGCCCGCTCCGCGGATCCGCGCAGGCCGGGCGCCGACAGCGGGGCGACCGCGAGCACCTCATCGCGCCGCACCGCTGCCCGCACCATGGCCCGGCGCAGGCAGCCGGCCAGCGCGCCGCGGATCTGGTCGGTACCGGACCATACGCCGAACTCCACGGCCAGCACTTCCGCGAGCGCCGGCCGGTCACTGGCGGCCGGCTCCAGCAGGAACATCACGCAGCCCTCGCCGGCCGGCCGGCCGGCGCCGCCGTCGAGGCGGGCCGATTCGACGGCGGCCCGGTCGGCAGAGAGTTCCTCCACCGCGCCCCAGATGGCAGCCTTCGCGTGACCGTTGCGCTGCAGCCGCCGCGCGTAGTTCAAGGTCAGCAGCGCGGTGGCGTGGCTGCCGCAGATGGTCGCGTTGGGGCCCCTGATGCCGTACCAGATCGCGCACTGGCCAGCCGCGAAGTTCATCAGCGTCCTCGGCACGTGGGACGGATCGACATCGTAGGGCTTGTCCCTGGTCCAGCTGTCACGGAGGAAATCCATCACGCTCTGGATCGGGTCGCTCGCGCCGAGGACCACGCCGACATCCTCGGGCGCATAGCCGCCGAGCGGGGCATCGGCGGTACCGGCTCGGTCCAGCAGCCGGCGGGTAGTCGCGACGGCCAGGCCGGCGGCGCGGTCCATGGACCGCGTGCCGGAACGGCCGAGGATCGCGCGGACATCGAAGTCAGGTACGGACGTGCGCGGCTGCGCGGAACGGCCGGCCGCGCGCAGGCCCAGGAGGTGCGGCCGCGCGCCATGTCCCAAGGGGGAATAGGTCTCCCACGCGGTGATGACGGGCGCGGCGGACGTCATGCGAGGCCCGCCGCGAACCGGCCCAGGATCAGGACCGCGTTGTTGCCGGCGAATGCCAGCGAGTTGTTCTGGACCACCCGAAGCTCGGCCGGCCGCGCGAGGTTGGGCACGCAGTCGATGCCGATCTCCGGATCAGTCTCGGCGTGGTTGATCGTCGGCGGGATGAACCCGTTTTCCAGCGCGAGCGCGCAGCCGGCCGCGGCGAGCGCGCTCGCCGCCCCCATCGCATGCCCCAGCATCGACTTGAGCGAGCTGACCGGCGGCAGGTTCCCGGCGAAGACCTGGCAGATCGCGGCCGCCTCGGTCACATCGTTGGCCTTGGTGCCGGTGCCGTGCGCCGAGATGTAGTCGATCTGCCAAGGAGCGGTCCCGGCATTGATGTGTGCCTGGTTGATGCACCGGGTGATGCCCTCCTGATCAGGCGCCACCGGGTGGTGCGCATCGCAGGCCAGCCCGTAGCCGAGGACCTCTGCGTAGATGTGCGCACCGCGCCCCACGGCCGCGTCCAGGTCTTCGAGCACGAGCATCGCGCCGCCTTCTCCGGTCAGGATGCCCTTGCGGTCGCGGTCGAACGGCTGGCAGATCACGGGAGCGATGGTGCCCAGCCGGTAGAAGGTCACGAACGTCATCCGCAGCAGCGCGTCGGCTCCCCCGCACAGCGCCACGTCGGCTTCGCCGCCGGCCACCGCGTCGAACCCGTAGCCGATGGCGTAATTGCCGGCCGCGCAAGCTGTCGGGATCGTCACCGCCTCGGCTTGGGTCAGCTCGAGTTCGCGTGCGACGTCGGCCGACAGGCGGCTGGAAGCGGACCTGGCCGCCGTCGGCTTGTCGACCGTCCGGGTGCCGGACGCCACTTGCCTGGCGACGATGCGGTCCAGCTCGCCTGACTCGCCGTACGTCGTGCCAACCGCGACCAGCGCCCGCTGGTCACGGAGCCGGCCGGGTGCCAGCCGAGCGTCCCGCAACGCCAGTACGGTGCTGGCGATAGACAACTGGGTAGCCCGGCCCAGTTCCGCGGGGTCGAGCCGCGAGATCCACCGCTCCGGAACGAAGCCGGGGATGCCGCAGGCGTTGGCGTGGGCGAATCCCGCGGTGTCGAACGCCGTGATCGGCCGCGCCCCGGACCGGCCCTCGCGCAGGCCTTCGGCGAACTCGGCGACACCGGTACCGATGCTGCTGATAACGCCGATCCCCGTGATGACAACGCGCCTGCGGGCCGACGCGGCTGGGGGCGGGTCATGGCCCATGCGAACTGGCGGCCTTCATGATCGCCATGACCACCTCGGATGTGCTCTGCACGTCCTGCATGTCCGCCAGCGCGCTTTGCTCGATGGTGATTCCGAACCTGCGCTCTAGCGCGGAAAGGAGCTCGATCCCCTGCATGGAATCCGCATCGAGCTCGTCCCAGAAATGGGTAGTCCAGCCGATCCGCTCGACATCGACCTCCATGATATCCGCGGCAATCTCCCGGATCTGTTCGCGCAGGTCCGTGTCAGTCTTCTCGGCACTCATCGTCCCAAGCCCTTCCCTTTCGTAGCCGCCAGTTTCAGTTGACCTTGCGCGCCGTGTCTTGCCAGAAGCCATCCCGGAGTTCCCGCCGCAGGATTTTGCCACTGGCGTTACGCGGAAGTTTGTCGATGCAGGCGTAACTGGCCGGGATCTTGAAATCGGCGATGCGGCCACGCAGGAACTGCACAAGGTCCCGCACGCTGGCGGTGGCGCCGGGCGCCAGCACGACGAATGCGTGCAGTGCTTCGCCCCACCGCTGGTCGGGAATGCCGATCACCGCTGCCTCGATGACCGCTTCGTGCTTGGCCAGGACGTTCTCGATCTCGGCCGGGTAGACGTTCTCGCCGGACACGATGACCGCGTCCTTGATCCGGTCGCAGATGAACAGGAATCCGTCCGCATCCAGGTATCCCGCATCGCCGCTGCGCAGCCATCCGCCGACGAGCGTCTGCGCGGTCGCCTCGGCCAGCCCCCAGTACTCCACCATGTGCGCCGGCGTGCGGATCCACACTTCGCCGATCTTCCCGGCGGGCAGGACTTCCCCGTCGTCGTCGCGTATCTGCAGGGCGAATCCGGGATACGGGCGTCCGGCGGCCGCCATCCGCTGGCCGCCCAGGACATGCTCGGCCGGCGGCAGGCAGACCGCGGTATTGCCAGACTCGGTGAGTCCGTAGATCTGGGCGAATTCGCAGCCGATCCGGTCCAGGCACTGTTCGAGCAAGGCCTCTCCGATCGGGGAACCGCCGTACACCACCTTGCGCAGGCTCCCGAAATCCGCTTCGATAGCCGGACGCTCGGCCAGTATCAGCCGTAGCATCGCCGGGACCATGCAGGTGACGGTGACCTGGTGGTCCCGGATGCACTCGATGGCACCGGCCCTGGTGAACATCCGCAGCGCGACGTTGGTGATGCCAGCGTTGAACCCCTGCAGTGCCCACCACAGCCCGCCGATGTGGAATCCCGGGACGCCGATGAGGCTGACATCCCCCTCGCGCCAGTCGATCCAGTCAAGGCCGGCGCCGGCGAGGGCGTCTCGTACCGCGAAGAAGGTCCGGTGCGCCAGCACGACTCCTTTCGGCAGGCCGGTCGTGCCGCTGGTGTACATCTGGACGAGCACGTCTTCCGGTCCGGCGACGCGGCCGAGGTCCGCCTGCGACGCGCCGGCGGCCCATTGCGCGAGTCCGCCACCGCCGTCGGCTTCGGCGGTCACCCAGATCACCGCGGGTGCGGCGGCGAGCCCTTCCATCGCGCGCTCCACCACCGGTGCGTAGCCGGGTTCCGCGAAAACGAACCGGGCGCCGGAGTCACGCAGGACATGCTCCACCTCGGGCACCGCGAGCCGCCAGTTGACCGGGACAAGCACCGCACCTGACTTGGCACACGCGTAGAGCAGGACGTAGAAGTACTCGGACTCCTGACCGAGATAGACGACCCGGGTTCCCGGTGCCGCGCCGGACGCGATCAGCGCTCGGGCCACCGTGTTGCTGCTGCGGTGCAGGCCGGCGTAGCTGAGCCGGCGGTCCTCGCAGCGCAGCGCGTCCTGGTATGGCCGCTGCCCCGCGTGGAACGCGATCGCGGCGTCGATGGTCCTCAGCTGAGGAAAGTGCCTCCCGGTCATGCCGGATTCGTGATGGCGAGCGTCACTTTGCCGGTGGCGAGCCCGCCCGGGTCATCCCAGAACCGGCATGACGTGTACAGCACGATCAGCGGGTTCCGGCAGTCGGATTTCTCAACGCGAACGACATCGGTGACGGACACGCTGCCGGAGAACATCTTGCCGCGCATCTTCCGCTTGAAGCTGCTGCGGAAGTCCACGATCAGTATGTCGGGCAGCTGCAACCGCCAGAAATCCTCCAGCGTCCAGTTCCGCAGCGCCGGGAGCAGGCGCTCCCGCACCGACTTCGCGATCAGGTAGTAAGCGAGCTGGTTGTAGCAGATATTGAACTCCACCGCGTTGAAATGCCCGGTGTCGTTGATGTAGCACGACTCCCCGATCTCGAAGTCGCCAGCTACCGTCGGCTCGTCGTCCCGCGTCACCGCCACGACGGCCGTCTTCAGGTACTTACAGTGCGCCCAGTAGGGACGCAGCACCGCGGACAGCAGTTCGTGGTCGGTCGGGTAGGTCGCGGCGACGACCCCGTCCTGGTCAGCGGTCAACGGAGGCATCGAAGGGGTACTCGTCATACACGGTGACCCGGAAGGACACGGCCGGTTCTGGCGTGGTCGTGTGCTTGGCGCGGTGCACGAGGCTGCGGTTATCCCAGATCAGCAGATCACCGACGTCGAAGCGCTGCAGGTGGATGCCGGGGTGCTGGAACGTGTCGTCGTACTGCCCGGTCGCGCCAAGCAGTTCGCGCAGCAGTCCGTCGTCCAGGTTCTTGCCGTGCTCGTCGGTGAGGCCGACCGTGAATCCCTCACTGATGCAGAGCACGGACTCGCCGGTAACCGGATGCCTGATCACGGCGTTACGGGTGACGGCGGGCGTGTTAGCTTCGATCTCCGCCAGCAGTTCCCCGACCGGACGGTAGACGTCCTCGGGCCTGATCTTGAAGTACCGGCGCGGGGTCTGCACGGCCTTGGCCCGGGCGACCGCGTCCTTCAGATCCTGCGGCAGCGCCGCATGGGCCTTCCCCAGATCGATGAAATAAGTACCCCGGTCTCCCTTGGGAACCGCCTGCGGGAGTATCAGCGTAAGCCCGAACGGCTTTTCCATGAACTGATAGTCCGCATGCCAGAACTTCCCGGTCCGAGGCACTCCGATCTGCCGGCCATCCTTGGGCACGTTGGAGGACACGAAAATAAGCTCGGTATCCGGATGATGATACATGGGCTCGTAGTAGGCGGCCGGCTCCCCCATTCGCCTGCCCAGTGCCACGAAAGCTTCCGGAGTTAGCCGCTGCTCCTTGACGATGGCGATCTTCTCCGAGTAAATGGCACGCTTCAGGTCCGCGATCTCGGCATCCGTCGCGGCGGCGGCGTCAAATCCCTCCACAATGACGCCCATCGTCGCTTCGGGCTGCTTTGTTATCAGCATCTCCCCTGCCCATCTGGATACCGGGCTTGTCGGTACCTTCAGTCTGCGGTGGCCGGCAGCAGGACGCCTGAATGTCCGCTGACCAGCGTCGTTGCCGGCACGGGCCAGCGTTTGTCCTGATCCGGCCGCGAATGAGCGAGCCGGACATGCCACCGGGTACAGGAACCGCCCGCTGGACTACAGGAACGTGCGGGGAAGCCGGCATTTCAGGGCTGGACCTGGGCAAACTGGGCGGTGCGGTGGACTGTGTCCAGCCGCCCGCGAGCCTCGGCCAGACCAGCCTGGGTACCGGCTTCGTGATAGCTGTCGCCGAGCTCGCGGCGCAGTGCGAGGGCAAGGCTGTACTGGGCGGCCGCCTCGGCGTACAGGCCTGCGCGCAGGGCGATGAAACCGAGGCTGTCCAGCGTGCCGGCCTCGCCGATGCGATCGTCGTGCCGCCGGTTCAGCATGAGGGCGGCCTCGCAGCACGTCCGGGCTTGGCCTAGGCGGCCGAGGTGAGCATGGCACCGGCCTTCCGCGGTGAGCATCTGGGCTTCCCCGGCGGGATGGCCGAGCGCCTGGAACAGGGAGCGGGCCAGCGCGGCGTGCTTAAGTGCCTGGTGGTACTCCCCCTGCTGTGCCCAGGCATCGCAGACCCACCGGTGCGCGTCAGCGAGGCTGGTGATGTCGCCCGCGTCCTCGGCCAGGGCAATGGCCCGGTTCAGCTGGGCGAGGGCCTCGGCGGGCCGGCCGGCCCGCGCACAGGCACGGCCGAGCCGGCCGCTGGCCAGGATCCGGCCGGCCGGCTGGCCAGCCTGCTCGGCCGCGATGAACCCGGCTTGCCAGCTGGCGAGCTGATCACCAGCGTGACCCCGGAGCTCGTGGAACGTGTTCAGGGTCCACGCCAGCTGCCAGACGCGGGAATGCCAGCCCTCGGCCACGGCCACGTCGAGGGCGGCGAGCAGGCACGAGTGCTCGGCGTCGAACCATGCGAGGGCCGCGGCCCGGTCGGCAGGCGGGCAGGGGACGCAGCCGCTGGCCGGCTCGCCGAGGTCGATCGGCCGCAGATGGGCGGACAGCTGCCGGTCGCCGGCGAAAGCGGTGTGCAGGTAGAAGTCGGTCACCCGTCGCAGCGCGGCGGTGCGGGCACCCGCGGGCTGGTCGCGGCTGACCTGGTCGGCCGCGTCGAGGCGAAGCAGGTCGTGCATCTTGTAACGCCCCGGCGCGTGCTGCTGCACCAGCGAGGCGGCTTCCAGGTCCCGCAGCACGACCCGTACCCGCGGTTCGGGCAGCGTGGTGAGCGAGGCCGCCGCGCTCAGGCTGATATCGGGTCCCGGTGCGAGCCCCATGAGCCCGAACACGGTCGCGGCCTGCCGATCGAGGGTCCGGTAGGACGAAGACAGCACGGCCCGGACGCTCGCTGTCAGGTCGCCGGTCTCCAGTGCGTCCAGGCGGGTCGCGGCCTCCCGTAGCTCCGCGGCGAGCACGGCGAGCGGGAAACCGGGATGAGCGGCGGCCCGCGCGGCCACGATGCTGAGCGCCAGCGGCAGCCCCGCGCTGCAGGTCAGCAGTTCGGCGACCGCATCCGGCTCGGCGGCCATCCGGTCGGCCCCGAGATAGCGGGCGAGCAGTTCCCTGGCGTCCTCCTCGGGGAGCACGTCCAGGTCGAGCAACCGTGCGCCATGGCTGATGACCAGGCCGGTGAGTTGCCTGCGGCTGGTCACCAGCACCGTGCAACCCGGGCTGGCGGGCAGCAGCGGGATCACCTGGCTGCTGTCGCGGGCGTTGTCCAGCACTACCAGCATCCGCTTCCCGGCCACCAGGCTGCGGTACAGGCCCGCCTGTGCGTCCGGCTCGGCGGGAACGGCGGCCGGGTCGACGCCGAGCGCACCGAGGAACCCGCGTACCGCCAGCTCTGAGGCCATGGGCTCTCCCGACGGGTCGAAGCCGCGCAGGTTCACCCACAGCTGCCCATCGGGAAAGCGATCGAGGTTCTGGTGTGCCCACCGCAGAGCCAGGGAGGTCTTCCCGATGCTTCCGGCACCGCTGATGGCCCAGATCACCACCTGGCCAGCGGACTCCTCGCACTCGTCCAGCACGGCGGTGAGGCGGTTGAGCTCATCGGCGCGGCCGGTGAACAACCGCGAGGGGGCCGCCAGCTGGCGCGGGATCGCGGGCCAGGCCTTGCCGGTCGCCAGGGTGGCCGGCACGTCCTGGCGCAGCACCTGCAGATGCACGCTGGACAGCCGCGGACCGGGGCGCACACCGAGCTGATCATCGAGGCGGACGCGAAGGTCCTCGAACACCGCCAGCGCGTCGGCTTGCTGGCCGGCGCCCGCGAGGGCGGTCATCAGGAGCGCGTGGGCGTTCTCGTTCAGCGGCTCGCGAGCGACCAGATCGCGCAGGTGTCCGAGCACCCGGTCGTACATCCCCCCGGCGCAGGCCGCCTGCGCGTACTCGGCGATGACGTCGGCCCGCCGGCGGCACAGGCCGGTCACCGCCGGATGGTCGCGCAGGACGTCGAGGTCAGCGAGCGGCTCGCCCCGCCACAGGCCGAGCGCTCGTTCATATATCTCACATGCGCGCGGCCGGTCGCCTTCGTAGCACGCGGCGCGGGCGTCGCAGGCGAGTTGCTCGAACGCCAGCACGTCAAGCTGGTCCGCGGTGGCCTGGAGCCGGTAACTGGTATTGACCGACACCAGTAGGGCACCGGGATCTCTCGACGGCCGGGCTGGATCCAGCACGGCGCGGAGCCGGCTCACATACTTCTGCACGAGGTTCACCGCCGTGGCCGGGATGTCCTCCCCCCAGATCGCGTCGATGATCGCCTCCCGCCGTACCAGCACACCAGGCGTCAGCGCGAGCACTCCGAGCACCGCTCGCTGGCTTGGCGGCCCGGGATCTACCTGGATTCCGCGCCACACGGCAAGCGATCCCAGGATGGCTACCCGGACGCCAGTCCCTTCGGCGGCCCTCCCCTGGCCCGTCGCGCCGGCCAGCGCGGTAGCCTGCCCATGATCCAGGCCGAGCGCGCGTACCAGGCTCTCCACCGATCTCGGCTGCAGATGAGCCGTCCTGTGCTGTTCCAGATCGCGGATCACTCCGATGCTGACCTTCGCCAGGTCAGCGAGCTGCCGCTGGCTCAGCCCCGCCGCCCGGCGGTGCTTGCGGATCAGCGCGCCCGCGCGTCCTTCGTCCACGGCGATCAGCGCGGCATCGTGGTCAGGCCGAGAACCGCGCGTGCCTCGTCCACGACCTGACGGGTGAGTTTCGCGGACGCGCCGAGATAGCGGCAAGGGTCGAAGATGTCATCCAGCGTGGCGGCGTCGAGGCTGAGGTCCGCCTCGCCCTGCTCGCGCACGAACTCGAGCACCGAAACCCGTTTCTCCTGCGCCGTCTGAGTCAACCGGTAAACCATCTCGTGGGCGGTCTGCTTGCCGTGCCGCTGGGCGAGCGCGAACATGAGGGATTCCGAGGCGATCCGGTCGGCCACTGCTGAGACGTTCGCCCACAACCGGTCCGGATGCACCTCCAGCCCGCTGATGATCTCGCCGAAGATCTGCGCGGACGCGAGCGTGTAATGCGACACGTCGGCGACGCACGCCCACTCCAGCCGCAGCGACCTCGAGTCGCGCTCGTGATCGCCTGCCAGCGCGGTCATGGCGAGCTGCGCTTGCGCCGCGGCCATTCGCGCGGTCACCACGACCTGCTCGCACCGCTCGGGATTTCGCTTGTGCGGCATGGTGCTGCTGCCGATCTTTCCGTATGCCCAGGCCTCGGAGACTTCGCCGAACTCGGGCCGCGATAGCACGCGGATCTCGTCCGCGGCCCGCCCGGACGCGCCCGCGATCATCGCCAGCAAGGTCACGAATTCCGCGATGCGGTCCCGTGCGACGTGCCAGCCGATGGCCGGCACGCCGAGGCCGAGACGTTCGCCGAAGCGCCGCAGCAGCTCGGGAGCGGCCGGGCCGAAGGCGGCCATCGTGCCCGCCCCGCCGAACAGCTGGACGACCAGCACGCGTTCTCGCATCTGGGCCATGCGCTCAAGGTGGCGGAGGGCCTCGTCCAGCCAGCCCGCGACCTTGAGGCCGAACGTCATGGGCAGCGCCGGCTGTGCGTGGGTGCGCCCCAGCGCCGGCACCTCGGCGTTCTCCTCCGCGATCCGCAGCAGGTACCCGGCGTTCTCGCGCAGCAGGTCCTCGAGCGCGTCCATGACATCGCGCATTTCGAGCACCTGCGCCGTGTCCTGGATGTCCTGCGTGGTGGCTCCGTAGTGGATGTACTGCCCGGCATCGGCTCCGCACGCCGCCTGGAACACGCGCAGCAGGCCGACGAGGGAATGGCCGGACCGGTTCGTCTCCGCCTTGACGGCGTCGAGGTCAAGCTGGCCGGCCTGGGCCGCCTGCGCTATCCGGCGAGCGGCCTCAGGCGGGATGAGGCCAAGGTCGGCCTCGGCCAGAGCGAGCTCGGCCTCCACGGTGAGCCAGCGCCGCGCTCGGCAGGCGTCGCAGAAGGTACGGCGGCTGACCTCCGTGGAATACCTGTCTCCGAAGAACCGCGAATCCACGATGTGACTACGCTCATGCGAACAGGTTGCCTCGGTCATCGCAGTTCCCTTCGTTTCGGAAGATACGGGCAGTGCCCGTAGGGGCGCTCACCCACGGACCAGGGCTGAGCGGCGCGCAGGAATGCGACTTCCCTGATCGAGCGGCCAGCGCGCGACGCGTGGTCGGTAAGGTCGTCGACCAGGGCGCGCATCATGGCGGCCACGAGGTCGAGGACCTCTTTCGCCGATGGCCTGACGGACGGCCCGAAGATCGCCTCCATCGATCCCGACCCGCCGATCCCGCCGATGAAATCGGGAATCGTCAGCACGCCGCGGCGGCTGAGCCGCCTTTCCGCCTCTGCGGACAGCCCGCAATTGGCGCCGACGACGACCACCGGTGCGCGAACCTGGTCGGCTTGCTCGGGGCTGAGCGCGTCCTGGGTCGCCGCGAGGATCAGGACGTCACAGGGCTCACCGGGCAGTGCCGCCGACGGAAGCCGCCGCGCGTCCGCCGCCGCGACCGGCGCGCCGTGCGGTAGCGCGAGCATCGCGGCCACGTCGAGGCCGGCCGGGTCGGCAACGCATCCGTACTCGTCGGCTATGGCCGTGACGCGGATACCCTCTTCCGCCAGCGAGTACGCCGCGGCCCGGCCCAGGTTCCCGAAACCCTGCAGCACACAGGTCAGCTTGCGGCCGGTCTTCGCCTTCCGCGCCGCCGCGATCACCACATGGGCGAGCGCGTGACCGGCTCGGCGCTGCCCGAGGGTGAGCATGCCGACACGCTCGTCCAGGAGCCGGAGGCGCGCGAAGAACTCCGCCTCGCTGATGTCCTGCGCCACCTTTATCGCGTACTTGACCGAGGGAATCCCCTCGGCCCTGGCCATTCGTTCGAGGTCGTCGAAATGGGTGCCCATGTCGCAGCCCATGCTGAACCTGGTCAGGAATTCCTGGCGGAGGAACCGCAAGAACCGCTGCAGCGCGATTTCCGCGCCAGCGGAGCGCGGATCGTAATCTATCCCGCATTTCGCGCCATCCACGCCGAGCCGCAGCACGTGCTGCTTCAGCGTCATCCTGGACGCGAGTTCGGCGAGTTCGGATTCGGTAAGGCCTGGTTGCATGCGACAGCCGCCAGCCGCCAGCAGGCACTCGGTGCCGTCGTAAACGAGCCAGCCGTCGAAGCCCTCCAGCGGGTCTACGTAGTGAATGCGCATATCAGCTCCGATCGGGTCACCATGCCGCAGACGATTCCGCCGTCGAGGATCAGCGCGATATCGCCGCCCCCGATCAGGGCGCGGGCATCGGCAGGCGGCTGACCGATACCGGCGAACGCGGGCGGCGGCTCCATGTGCCCGCGCACCGGGTCATCCACGTCCGCTTCTTCGCTGGCCAGTACCTGCTTCAGGCGCGGCCCGCTGACCCTGCCGAGCACCTCGGCCAGGCGGACCGGCGGCCGTGCCTTCGTCACGGGCGCCGCGGGGAGCCGGTGTTCGCGCAGCACGGCAAGGGCGGTGCGGATCGTGTCGTCGGGCGCCAGCCAGGGCACCTCGCGCGACCAGTGGCGGCCGGGGAACGGATCCTGTGCCGACGGACCCTGTGCCGCGCCGACGGAGAATCCCCGCCGCATCATCCAGTCGTCGTTGAAGATCTTCGATACGTAGCCCCGGCCGGAATCGGGGATCACCACCACGACGACCGCGTCGTCGCCGAGCCTGGCCGCGACGGTCAGCGCCGCCGCCACCGCCATCCCGCCCGATCCGCCGGTCAGAATTGCCTCTTCCCTGGCCAGACGGCGGGTCATGGCCAGTGCGTCCTTGTCGGTGACGGCGATCAGCTCATCGGCCACGCCAGGGTCGTACGCTTTCGGCGGGAACGGCTGGCCGACGCCTTCCAGCAGATACGGCCGGACCGTGTCGCAGGTGTAGGCGGATCCGTCCGGATCGGCCCCGATCACCGCCACGGTGCCGCCGGACACCTGCTTGAGGTAGCGGCCAGCGCCGGAGAGCGTGCCACCCGTCCCGAGGCCGGCGACCAGGTGGGTTATCCCGCCACCGGTCTGTTCCCAGATCTCCGGACCCGTGCTCAGGAAGTGCGCCCGCGGATTGGCTGGGTTGGCGTACTGATCGAGCAGGCACGCGTCCGGCCGCTCAGCGGCGAGGCGGCGCGCCACGTTCCGGTAGAAGTCACGATGATCCGCCGGGACGGTGGCCGGGCAGATGACCACCTCGGCGCCGTAGGCGCGCAGCAGGTTGATCCGCTCCGGCGAGACCTTGTCCGGGCAGGTGAACAGGCACTGATAGCCACGCAGGGCGGCGATCATCGCCAGCGCGACACCGGTGTTGCCCGACGTCGGCTCGATGATCGTCCCGCCGGGACTCAGGTCGCCGGACATCTCGGCGGCGCGGACCATGCCGAGCGCGATCCGGTCCTTGACCGACCCGCCGGGATTGAGGTACTCGAGCTTAGCCAGCACGAGCGGGCGGACCCCGGCACATACCCGTCCCAGCCTGACCAGCGGAGTGCCGCCGACGAGGTCGATGACTGACTCGCGGTAGTTCATGGCCGCCCGCATTCGAGGCTGGTTGGTACGTGGATGACGGCGGGACCGTCGTGGGTGAATGCGCGCCGCAACGCGGATCGCATCTCCGCCTCGGTCCGCACGGCGATCCCGAGTGCCCCGTACGCCTCGGCGAGACGGACGAAGTCCGGATTGATCAGATCGGTGGCGATCGTGCGGCCGGGATAGCTCCGCTGCTGGTGCGCGCGGATCGTCCCGTAGCTGCGGTTGTCGGCCACGATGACCACCAGCGGCAGACCCGCCGTCACCGCGGTGATGAGCTCACTGCCATTCATGAGGAATCCGCCATCCCCGACCACGGTGACCACGGGACGGTTGCGGATTCGCTGCGCCGCGGCCACGCCGCCAGGTACCCCGAAGCCCATCGGGCTGGACGAGAGCCCCAGCATCCGCCCGGTACCGGTGAGGCGCAGGTGCCGGTACACCCAGCTGGTAAACGTGCCGGAGTCCAGGACCACGGTGACGTCCCCGCCGGTGAGTTCGTCGAGCGCGCTGACCACGGCGCCGAAGACGATGCCGTCCGTGCACGGCCGCGGGCACCAGGCCGCCTTGGCCTGCTCCAGGCGGTGCAACTCGCCGGTCCACACCTGCCGTTCCCGCGGGTGGCTGGCCGGCAAGGCGGCGATGGCGTGCAGGAATGCCACCGGATCACAGGGCAGGCCCACGGCCGGCCGGTGCGCGACGCCGATCCTGCCCGCGTCCGGGTACACGTGGATCAACGGCCGGCCGGATCCGGGCGCGTTCAGGAAGGCCAGCCGGCCGGCGGTCGTCTCGTCGAGCCGCGCGCCGACCGCCAGGACCAGGTCGCAGTCGGAGAACGCGGCGATCTGCTCCGCCGGGGTGGAATTGTGCACGTGACCGGCGTAGTTCGGTGCCCGGTTGTCGAGCAGATCTTGCCGCTTGTTGCTGGTGACCACGGGCATGACCTGCGCGTCCGCGGCCGCGGTCAGGGCGCGCCGGCCGGCCGCGGAGGCCAGCCTGCCGCCGGCGATCAGCAGCGGGCGGCGGGAGCGTGACAGCAGGTCCGTCACCGCCGCGACAGCCTGCGCTGGCGGTCCCGGGCTGTACTCCGGCCAGCGGCCGGCCGGTACACCGTGCGGGTCGGGCGAACGCGTCACGTTCTCCGGCACGGCCAGGATGACCGGCCCGGGCGTGCCGCTCTCCGCGGCGCGGAAGGCGCGGGCGGCGAACTCGCCGGTCCGGCCCGGGTCGTGCAGGACAAGGCAGGCCTTGACCAGGTCGCCGAACATGGCGGTGCAGTCGAGTTCCTGGAACACCTCGCGCCCGAAGTCCGCGGTGGCGACGGTTCCCGCGATTACCACCAGCGGAGTGGCGTCCTGACGCGCGGCGTGAATCCCGATGGCCGCGTTCGTGATGCCGGGTCCGCGGCTGACCAGGCACACCCCCGCCCGCCCGGTGAGCTTGGCATCGGCCAGCGCCATGAACGCCGCGGAACCCTCGTGCCGGCACGTCACCACGTCGATTTCGCGCACGTCGAAGAGTTCGTTGAGCACGGCGAGATAGCTCTCGCCCGCCACGCAGAACAACCGGTCGACGCCATGGCCCGCGATGCTCTTCACCAGCGTGCTGGCCGCCGTGGGCGGGCAGGTGGCCTCCGGCACCCTGCCGCGCCCGACCTCGATCGCGGTCACGGCTCAGGTGAGCTCGGCGGGCGAGCGGTACGGCCCGTCGGCGACCGCCTGCGGAAAGACGACCACGGCCTCGTCGAAGTCCTGGCCGGCGCTCTGGTACTGCATGATCTGCAGCGGCGGAGGTGAGTGGTGCCAGTGCCTGGCGCCGCGCACGAACCGTACCGGTCCCCGCCAGGTCGGGAACTCCTCGGTCTCCAGCGCGTCGATGACCGCGTCGCGCTCATCGGTGCCCGCCGCGGCGACGGCCCGCGCGACGAGCGTGACGTCGGTAAACGCGCTGAGGCACGTGTCCGGCGGCATGCTGCCGTACCGGTCGGTGTACCGCTGGGTGAACCAGCGGCCGACGTCGGTCAGGCCAGCCCACGAGGGACGGTAACAGGTGGCGGGCCACAGAATGCCGTTACCGGCCGGGCCGGCTTCGCGCCAGAAGTCCGCCGAGCGCATCGGGAACCCGAACGTCACCATCATCGGTATGCGCGGCCGCAACCCGAGTTCGGCGGCCTGCTTGATGATCAGGTAGTTCGTGCGCACGACGCCGTCGTTGATGATGGCGTCGGGCTCGAATTCCGCGATCTTCCTCAGCTGCGGGATCAAATCGGTGGTGGTCTCTTGCGGGAAATCGAACCGCAGGAACTCCATGCCATGTCTGGCGGTCCCGTACGCCTCGAGCGTGTCGGCGGTCTCGAGCCCGAAGACCGTGTCCGCGGCGAGTATCGCCAGGCGCCGCAGCCCCTGTCCGGCCAGCAGGTCAAGCATGAGCGGAACGCGGTCCTCGATGGAGAAATACGTGCGGAAGATGGTACGGAATCCCGACGCCGTCACCGCGCTGTGCCCGTTCTCGACGAACATGGGAATGCCGATGCGCTCGCACAGCTCCGCCGCGTACGGCGCGGTGCGCAGATGCCATTGACCGAGCACCGCGGTGGCCTTGTCGATCATCGCGAGCTTCGCGAGTTCACCGACCACGGAACGCTGCATACCGTCCGCATACGCACTGGCCTGGTCGTTGCGCATGACAAACGCGATCTGGCGGCCCAGCGCTCCGCCATTCTCCCTGACGTACTCGGCGCCCAGCCGGGCACCGCGAGCAACGAGAAAGCCCGCCACGGGGTCTCCCGGTCCGGTCAGCGGCGTGAGGATGCCGACCTTGATCGGATTGTTGCCCGCATTGCGATTGACCTCTTCGATCTCGTCCCTGGCCACCTGTTCGTAGTTCGTTGCCTCTGCCATGGTGTCTTCTTCCGGGTCTGGGTGGGTTACAAGTCGTACACGGCGTTGTACGCCGCGAAGCGGCCGCGGATTTCCGCGAGGTCGAGACCGTAGTCCGCAAGCGCGTACCGGTGGGCCTGCCGCGCGCCGCGAGCTGCCCTGGCGAGAACGCCGCGCATTCGTCGTTCCGCCACATGGGTGAACGGGACGTCCGCGAACGAGCAGACGCGGGCCGTCACGGCGATCGGGTCGCCGAGAAGGTCCGCGTAGCGTACGTCGAGCACCCTCAGGCCGCGCGGCGGCTCCGCCGACAGCACCCGCGTCGCATACCCGAGCCAGTACCGTCCGATCCCGGCCGGGTCGAGGGCGCGAGCGCGGGCCGACCTGACCGCGGCCGTCAGGCTGCAGACCGACGCGATGCAGGTCGCTGGGTCGCGATGGAGCCGGACTACGCGCGCCCCGGGGTAGGCCGAGGCGAGCGCGTCCAGGTGGCCCAGGTGAAACGGGCACTTGAGCACGACGCACTCGCCGGCGGCGCGGGCCAGCAGACAGCTCAGCAGGACGCGATGGTAGGCATAGGCGTCGCCCATGTCCTGTTCGCGCAGCCACTCGGCGTACCGCGGCACGTTGTAGCGGAGCGCGTAGATATCGGCACGGAAGGTGGTTCCGATCAGCCGATGGCACTCCTCTGGCCGCAGCGCCTCCAGCGGATGGATCGCCCGGAAGGCCGGCGCCGCTCGGTAGTACTCCCCGACATAACGCCGGGCCGCGCCGATCAGCGCCGCCCGCTCGGCCGGCGTCGCCGCGGGGCTGGCCGGCGCGAGCAACTCCCACAGCCGGGGCGCGCGGACGGCGGGATGCTCGGCGAGCAGGTGCTGCAGCAGCGTCGTGCCCGTCCGGTGCAGGCCGGTGATGAATACCGGTGCGGGCATCCGCGCGGGCGAGATACCGGGGCGGGCCGCAAGCAGTTTTGTCGTTCTGATCTGGGTGACGAGCTGGGATATCAGCGAGTCGCGCACCTTCGCCCGGCCCTCGACGGTGAGCGCGGCCTCAGCGTCAATGGCCTCGGTGAGGCGGGCAAGATCTGGCAGAAAACGCAGCGGCACGGCCCGCCCGCCGCTGCGCTCGCGCGCCTGCGCGACGATGTCGGGCGCCCGCAGTGATACCGTCACGCCACGCCCTTAGCCGCCACGGACGTCCAGTCGATGCCGGCGCCCGCCAGCCATAGCTGGCCCGCCGCGCGAGTGATGATCGCGGCGTCGGACGCGGGATCCAGCGGATGCGGCAACGAGGAAACCACGCTCGCCGAAGGCTCGTTCTGCCGCGTGAGCGTGCTCAGTGAGGTACCGGGCCCCACCTCGAGGAATACGGCGTTCTTGTGATCATCGAGCACTGTGCGCAGCCCGTCCGCGAAACGCACCGGCGCCCGGAGGTGACGTTTCCAGTAGAGTGGATCGGCGGCTTCCGCGGCTGTCAGCCAGGTGCCCGACACGTTCGAGATGCGAGGAATGCGTCCCGGCTCCGGGTGGATCCCCGCGGCGAAGCTGGCGAACTCCTCGAGCACGCCATCGGTCATCGCCGAATGTCCCGCGCCGAGGATGCGGAGCCGCTGCACCCGTATTCCGCTGGCGGCGAGGCGCGCCTCCAGTTCTGCCACGGACTGCCGGGGGCCGGAGACGACGCACCGGCGCGGGCCGTTGACGGCGGCGACCGACAGCCCGTCGCCGGTGAACGCCGTGATCTCGTGTTCGCTGGCTTCGACGCTTATCATCGCGCCTGGCGGCAGGCCGGCCAGCAGCGTCGCCCTGGCCGACACCAGCGCGACGGCATCGGGCAGCGCGATGGCCTCCGCGATCGTAGCCGCCACGTACTCGCCGAGGCTGTGCCCGAGCAGCGCGGCCGGCTGGACGCCAAGCGACAGCCAGAAGCGGGCGAGCGCGTACTCGACGGTGAACAGGGACGCGAGCTCAAGGCACAGATCCTCGACGCCGGTGCCCGGCTCGGCGCGTGTCACCGCCAGCGCGTCGAGGCCCAGCCGTTCTTCGAACAATTTCGCGCACAGCTCGGCTTCGCGCCGGAAGGCGCCGGCGTTCGCGTAGAGATCCGCGGCCATGTGCGCATGCTGAGCGCCACCGCCGGGAAACATGAACACCACTGGCCGGCGCGCGTCGTCGTCGGTCCGCGCCGTCATCACCGAGGACCGGCGCGGCCGCTCTATGGCCGAAAGCAGTTCGGCGGCGTTGCGGCCGAGCAGGCAGCGCCGGTATCTGCCGGCCGGCCCGGCGCGCTGGTACTCCGCCGTCACCTCGGCGATGGTCGCCGCTCCCGTGATCAGCCGGGAGCTCAGCTGGCTGGCGGCCGCGTCAAGCTCATCGGCGCTTCCGCCCGCGAGGGGAATCAGGTACCACGGCCGGATCAACTCAGCTCGCCCGCCTCGGGCGCCCACATGTGCAGGTAGCGGCGAAGCAGATCATCGCTCACCCCGTCGGCGGGCACGGTCTCGAACGGCCCGATGCCGGCGTCGTCGACGACGAAGCCGGCCGCGGACTTGCCGAGGACGAAGCCGATGAGCTCGCCCGCCTCCGGGAAGCGCTGGCTGGCATCCTGGAGGAACTGCCCCGGCGGTTTCACGACGAGCGGCGACGTCTCGGCGGCGAATTCGATGACGCGGCGGATTTCGACCTGGTTGCGCGGCTGGAGGACAAACAGCCCGCCGTCGGGATGGGAAAGCGCGGTGTCGATCATCGTCCGCGCCGCGATGTTGACGGGAATCCATTCCTCGGCCGCCGTCACATCCGGCGCCATGCCCATCTGCTGGAACGAGCGCATGAGCCGCACCACGAAGTCGTTGCCGTTGCTCACTCCGGTCCGGCTGTCACCGGACAACCGCGGCATCCGGTAGATCGCGATGGGGACACCGCGGTCGCGGGCTGCCTGCGCGATGAGTTCCGCCCGCCATTTGGTGACGGCGTAGCCGAACGAACCGGGATCGAGTCCCGCCCCCGCCGCGGCGGACACGCTGGAGACGACGTGCACTTCCTTCAGTGCGCAAGCGGTGGCCAATTCGATCACCGACCGGGTGCCGCCGACGTTGGCGGGTTCCAGTCCGGAATAGGGAAGGAGGAGGTCGACGTGCGCGCCGGCGTGCACGATGGTGTCGACCCGGCTTGCCAGCGCGGCATACTCCGCTTCGGCGAGGCCAAGCCGCGCCCGCTTGAGGTCACCGCGGACCACCTTCACCCGCGAGTCCTGGGCGACGTACTCGCGGCCATACCGGCGAAGGTTGTCGCGCAGCCGCCGCTCTCCTTCGTCCTCGGTCGCGGCCCTGACCAGGCAGTGCACGACGCCAGAGGTCCGCGTCAGCAGCTCCTCGAGCAGGAAAGCCCCGAAGAAGCCGGTGGCACCGGTCAGCAGAATCTCCGCGTGCCGGCGACCGGCCCGCGGCGGCAGGTCGCCATCAGGCGGCGCGACCCGGTCCGGCGCCGCGATCCGGTCCGGCGGCGCGATCCGGTCCGGCGGCGGGACGCGGTCCGGCGGCACCTGGCCGCGCGCCCGCGCCAGCCGTCGCTCCAGCTCCGCGATCTCCGCCACCTGATCGCCTTGCGCCGCGGCCGCCGTACGGGCCGCCTCCACCGCCTGCGCGATGTCGGCGACCGCGGGGGCCGCGTAGAAGGTACCCAGGTCTACCTCGACGCCGACGTCGCTGCGGAGCAGGAGGACGGCGCGGGCGGCTTGGATGGAGGTGCCGCCGAGGGCGAAGAAGTTGTCGTCGCGGCTGATGTGGTCGCGGTCGAGGATGGCGGTGAAGATGGCGGCGACCTGGTGTTCGGCGGGGGTGGCGGGGGGCTCGGCACGGGCGGGTTCCAGGTCGGGGGGCGGCAGGGCGGCCCGGTCGGTCTTGCCGACCCTGGTGAGCGGGAGCCGGTCCAGGACGGTGAAGGTGGCCGGGATCATGTAGCGGGGCAGCCGGGCCGCCAGCCACCCGCCCAGTCCCGCCGGATCCAGGACCGGCGCCGCCGTGTCCGGGGCGGGGCCGGCGGGGACGACGTAGCCGGCCAGGCGGCGGGCGGCGGCGTCGCCGTGGACGGTGACGGCGGCGGCGGAGATGGCGGGGTGGTCGGCGAG
>Ga0070714_100000975_pt1 | contig 20443 bp, 17 predicted proteins | sample LARL83metaG_FD_65450 | JGI IMG/M metagenome (GOLD analysis project Ga0070714, IMG submission 65450) | Corn, switchgrass and miscanthus rhizosphere microbial communities from Kellogg Biological Station, Michigan, USA - LAR L8-3 metaG | ecosystem: Host-associated > Plants > Roots > Rhizosphere ... | reverse complement strand
TTCCGCCGCAGCCGATCTCGATGTCATCGGAATGGGCCCCGATGCAGAGGATGGTCAGCGGCATCGGGCCGGCGAGACTCAGACTTCGCATAGGCTCCCGACGGGCACGGATTCCCTCGCATGGCCATCCCCGTTACTTTTCCATACTTCCCAGGGGGCGTTGCCCGCGGACCAGAGATGTTCAAGCTGTTGCTTGTCCTTAAACGTGTCCATGCTGGCCCAGAAGCCGTCGTAGAGATACCCGATCAGCTGTCGATCTCTCACCAGTCGCTCGAAGGGCTCGGCCACGAGTTCCTCGGACTCGTGAATGTAATTGAATATCTCCTTTCGGAAGGCGAAAAACCCGCCGTTAATTCGCAGGGCCCCGCTGTTGATCGCATGTACGCCCGAGACCAGGCTGGCTGAGCCGTTCTCCACGGTGACGAGGTGGTAGCTCAGATTTGGACGCACGCACAGGAAGCTGGCGATTTTGCCGTGCCGATGAAAATGGTCGAGTTGCATGGGCAGGGGAAGATTCGTCAGCCCATCGCTGTAGTTTGCGAGAAACTCCTCCTCTCCCTCCAGATATGGCTGCACGGCCTTCAGCCGCTGGCCGATGTTTGAGTTCATCCCCGTGTCGGCGAACGTGATCCGCCAGTCATGTATATCGCTGTTGAACAACTCCAGCTTCTTACCCCCGGCGGAGAGAACAAAGTCATTGGAGGCGCACTCGCTGTAGTTGAGGAAGTAGTTCTTGACCGCGTCGGCGCGATGACCCAGGCAGAGAATGAAGTCCTTGTGGCCGTAGTGGGCATAGTACTTCATCACGTGCCACAGAATGGGCCTGTAACCGATGGGAACCATCGGCTTTGGAATTGTCTCCGAGTAATCACGGAGACGCATGCCTAAACCGCCGCAGAATAGTACGACCTTCATGGTTTCTCCTTTGCCGCGCCTGTTGGCCGGGGAGCACGCGCGCGCAATTGTCGGAATTCGCGAGTTATTCCGTAATGAGTGGCCAGCTGCGATCCTGCTCTGAAACTGCAGTTGCCGGCAGCGGCCATACGATCCTCAATGCGGGATCGTCGAAACGAACACCCGAAGCTGCCGTGGGGTCATAAAAAGCAGAAGTCATGTAGTGCATCTCTGTATGATCGACCAGCGTTTGATAACCGTGAGCACAACGCTCCGGGAGATAAAACATGCGCCCGTTTTCCGGCGTGAGCTCTGCGCCATACCAGTGCCGCCAGGTGGGCGATTCCGGCCTGAGATCAACGACCACATCGAACATCGCGCCTCGGGTGCACCGGACCAGTTTGGCTTCCGGAGAGGGGTCCCGCTGGAAATGCATGCCACGCACCGTCCCCTTGCGCAGGCTGAATCCCATATTTGCCTGCACGGGTGCGAACGCAATTTGGTGCTGCGCAAATTCCTGGCTGCACCAGGCGCGCATGAAGCGTCCACGATCGTCCGCATGCGGCGCAGGATCGATGACCCAGACACCGCTAATTTCAGTCTGCCTGAAATCCAAGTGAGCTCTCGAAACAGTGGTGAGTCTTAGTCTGTCTCGCCAATCCGGAAAACCGACGCGTAACGAAACTGCCAGTCACGCCGCTGGCGGCCGAAGGGCTCCAGCGCCCAGTAATTCAGGGGCCAGCCTTCACGGAGGGACGAATCGCCGTCGTGGATCTCGCGAATGAGATCGAGTACAGGCTTCCAGCCAAGGGAACGCGCCACTTTTTGTCGTACATCCAAATCAATCCCTGTGACGAGAAGATATCCTCCGGGCTCAACCAGTTTTCCGATATTCCTCAGGCAGCGCTCGGCCTGCGGAGGGGGCATATGGCAGAGAAAGCGATTGGCGACGACGATATCCTGCGGGCCGATGCGCCGCGCCAGTTCAGGGGCGCCGGCATCGCCGCACGACCAGCAGATGTTCTGTCTGAGCCACGGGCGAATGCTGACCTGATCGCCGACCAATTCGAAGATCTCGTCGAACTCGGCCGCAGTGACCCTCTCAAAGATCGAGGTGCCCTGATCGCGTTCCGTGTCGCGCGCGACGGGATCGCCGCTGGACGAAGTTCCGCGTCTTTCACGGCCATCGTTTCTGGACCCCGAGTATGAGTAGATCCCCTGTTCCGCGAACGATACCATCTCGGGCACAATATCGATCGCCTGAATATGCAGATTGATATCCGGGCGGGCACTGCGAATCGCCCACGCGATCGAATAAACTTCGGCGCCCTTGCTGCACGCGAGCACAGTGAGCTTGATGCGAGAGCCCCTTGGCCGCGCCGACAGCAGTCGAATGATCAGCTCCAGTTCAGGCCGGTTGCGAAGAAAATAGGTAGCTACGTACTGCTGGCGCTCGAACACTTCGCGCACCAGGAAGTGAATGAGGTGACCGAGGCTCTCGCCGGCGCGCGTGCAACGCGCCCGCACGGGGAGATGGGCCCACACCCGTACGGCCTGAAGCATGCACAACCGAAGCGTTCGCCTCTGTAAACTTTCCGACGGAGAATGCGCCTGCTTGCCTTCAGTCGCGCTCGCGGCCACACGTGGCGCGGGAAATCCCGAGGTCACCGAGCCGGTTCCGCCTTCGCCCAGTCCAGGCAGCAGGCCCTCCGCCCCATCGGAAAGGTCAGGCGCCATTCTGGGCATAGATCAGCTCTCTCTCGGCCACCAGGGACTGGTCATAAGCTTCTTCCGGCTCATAGACGATCACATCGCTGCCGCGTGTCGAGAACGAAAAAGGCACGCAAAGCAGGTTCTTCAGACGGGCCCGCAGAATCGACCGCTTTTCCGGGGGAACGAAGAAAAGCATGAAGCCGCCGCCACCGGCTCCGAGCAGTTTGCCCCCCAGCGCCCCCGCACTCATCCCCGCCTCGTAAATCTCGTCGATTGCGGAGTTCGAAATCCGGTTAGTGAGGCCCCGCTTTATTTTCCACGCCTCATGCAGCAGGCGGCCAAATTCAGTCAGCGAACACCGTTCATTTCGCAGCAGGCCCTCGGCCTCCTGAACCAGGTCCAGCATCGCGTTCAATTCCCGCTCTTTCTGCGGGGTAACCCTCAGCTGTTCCTGAGCAATTTCCGAGGCGGTACGCGAAAACCCAGTGAAAAAAAGAGCCACATGCTGCTGTAGGTCCGCGAGCCGGGATTCCGATACCACCATCCGCTTCACCTCGATCGAACCGTCCTGATTGAAATTGATCCGGTTGAAGCCCCCGAATGCGGCGCTGACCTGATCCTGGGCGCCAACCGCTTCGCCGAGGAGGTCCTGCTCGATGTGAATGGCTTCAGCGGCCAGTGTGTGCTTGTCGCGCATCTGGTTGCGCAGCGCATACAACGCAAGCAGAAGCCCAACGGTAAACGCGGAACTTGTGCCAAGGCCCGTGCGCGCCGGCAGATCGGCAATATGGTGAACTTCGATGCCTTCCTCCATCCCGAGATACTGCAGGCAACCACGAACTGCGGGATGCTGGATCTCGCCGTTCCTGCTCACATTTTCGACCTTCGAGTAGGAGATACGGCTGTGATAATCAAAGAAGGGCGGTAGCCGCCGGCAGGTTACGTAGCAGCACTTATCGATGGTTGTGGACAGGACGGCCCCGCCGTGCTGCCGGTACCACACCGGATAATCGGTGCCCCCGCCGAAAAAGGAGACGCGAAGTGGAGTCTTGGTTGTAATCATAGAGATACCTTTTCTCGCGACCGCAGAGTCGAAGGTGACAGCCGTGTCAGGCCCGGCGGAGCTCCAGAAGCTCACGGTACACATCAACGGTTTTCTGGCTCACGACAGCCCACGAGTTACGCTGCTCTGCGAATGTACGTATCCACGACCTTCGCCCTTCGAGATTCCGATATAAATCACTGGCGAAGTAGTTGCGAATTGCCTGCGCGAGGCCCGTTGTGTCACAGGGGGAGCATACGTAGCCGGTTTCCCCGGGAATAACGTCATCGCGGAGTGCGCCAACATCGGTTACAACAACGGGCGTACCAAAGCTGTAAGACAAAAACAAAACGCCGCTCTGATATACCTGCGTGTAGGGCAGGACGGCCAAATCTGCGGCCTTGAAATAGATCTCCGCGTCTGCATCGTCGATATACGTTATGTTCAGCATGACTCTTCCGCAGCCCTGATCGCGAGCGAGGGTCTGCTCAATGTCGTGCCAATATTGAACGGCTTCGCGCTTCGGTTCGCCGGCAATGATCAGCTTATATCGCGGATCCTCACACGCCAGGACACGAAAGGCCTCTGCGAGGTATTCCAGGCCTTTGTAGGGACGGATACCGCCAAAAAACAAAAGCACCTTCTCAGCGGCACCAATGCCAAGCTGCTGCTTTGCTGCGGACGAACTGAGTAATGTGTTTGGAACAGAATTGTTAATTCCAAATGGAATAACAGTCACGGCGCGTTCCTCAACGCCATATTCCCGGAGCAGGGCATCTCTCATGGCGTTAGTATGCACAAAGATATGATCTACAAGTTTATATTGAGCTGCGAGTGTGAGCCTGTTTAACGCAGTGTCTTTTCCATCGCGTTTTGCTGTATTTACATTGTGAGCCGTGAGCACAATTCGCTTGCCGAGCATCCGGTAGTACAGCATCAAAAGAGTTCGGTCGAACAGCTGAAAGCGATTGTTCCAGAGAATATGAAAGATGCGAGGCGTCGCCTGTGCTGCATACCGGAGCAACATCGCGTAAGCGATCAGATAGCGAAGAAGTCGCGCGATCCGGGCGACCTTTCTGCGCTGGTCCCCGTACAGGTTATAGAACGTCACTCGCAAGGATGCGCGGTCAACCAGAAGTTCGAGGTCCTCCGCGCCAATAACGTCGAGGTGTACCCCTTTGGCAGCAAGCGCGCTGCTCAGGCCGAAAGCGTAGGGGCGGTCAAGGCCTCCGGTTAACAACGCCACGGATGGGCGTGCTGCTTCAGGGCCTCGTGAATCGAGTATTCTGTCGGCAGCGGCGCCCGCGGTGAACTGCTCGAGTGCCGGCATTAGACCACGCCCTCCCAGTGCTGGATCATGGCGGAAAGAGTATCTTCCAGCGTTGAAAGAGGTCTCCATCCTGTATCCCGCCGAAACTTGGCTGCGTTGCCAAAGATAATGTTTTCGTCTGAAGGACGCATGAGCCGCTCCACCGGCCGGACTTCCGCTTTGACCCCGCCGAGGCGCATCGCAGTACGCAAAATTACATCGATGGTGTAGGTGCGGGTAGCGCACAGGTTATACACTTCTCCGCGACGGCCCTTCAGCGCGGCCAGATAAAATCCGTTCACGGTGTCTTTTACGTCAAGAAAGGCACGACGGGGCTTGAGATTCCCCACCTCGATCAGAGCTTCTTGCTGCCTTTTTCTGATGCGAACGATCTGTCGCACAAAGTCGGAGGGCGCATCGTTGACTTTTCCGGGGCCGGTCGTATTGAAGAGCCGCAGGTTCACGATGGGCACGCCGTAGTCGAGAAAATATTCGCGCGCCAGCAGGTCGAGGCACACTTTGCTGATTCCATACGGATGAAGAGGATGCAGAGGTTGTTCTTCCTTTACGGGAATGGCCGATGCCGGTACGCGGCCATACTCCGCGCTGGAGCAGGCCGATACCACAACCGGCTGGCGCTTTCGGCGCCGGACCGCCTCGAACAGGTGGAGGGATCCCATGATGTTCGACTCAAAGGTGTCAACCGGATCCGCCCACGAAGTGGTTGGCAAGCTCTGAGCGCCCAAATGGAAAACATGTGTTGGCTCATACCTGTTGATGAGCTGCTCAATCCGCTGGCCATTGCGCAAATCGCACTGCTCGAAGCGGAGGCTGGGTGACAACGGATGCAGTGCGAAATTGTGCATGCGGCGGGTGGCGATAACATTCCATCGCTTTTTCAGAAGGAACTGCACCAGATGTGAGCCGATGAATCCTTCTGCACCAGTTATCAGCGCGGTATGTGGCATTCGTTCTCCAGTGGTCGAGGGCCGGTCACCCGGTCCGAGCGACGGAACGGGAACATTTCTCGCGACAGGCTGTCGGTGATTTGTCAGCCGAGGCGGAGCGCTGTTGATGTTCCAACGCCCAGCCGGTGCAGCACCATATCGGAGGAACGCAATGCCGACCACTTCCATTGCGGGAGAAGAATTTGTGCGCGGCGCGCCGCGTGAACTCCGAAGAGTGCAGCGATCCATTCATATTTCCATGGAAACCGGGGGATCTCGAGTGCTCCGTCCAGTTCATGCGCATACACCTGCATTTGCTCCATCAGATCGGCCCTCTCCGGATAAAAGGAAATTAGCCAGTTCTGCATGTACGTCACACAAGCCGCACGAGTGCGAGGGGTGTCTTCGAGGGAGCGCAGATACTGGATATGAAGCTTCATGGAATGCCACTGTGCGTCTCGTTTGCGGTCGGAGGTGCCGATATAACTGAGGCTGCCTGCGCCCGAAGCGCGATAGTAAACCCTGGCATTCCGGACAAAGCGGACTCCCGTGCTGGCGAGGAGAACGCGGCAGAAATATTCCCCATCATCGTCGCCCAGCAGTTGTGTATTCCAGGCACCTGCGGCCTCGGTCAGTTCACGGCTCACCAACCAGGTGGCGGTCTGCATATGGAGATTAAGAGTCAATTTGCGGAGCAGCCATTCCGCCGGCGTCAGGTCTGCCCAGAGTGCAGTGGGAGTAAAACGCGCCCGGGAATGCCGGTAAAAAAAACTGCTCCAGCCTGAGGAAAGGAGAGCCCTGCTGTCGCCGATTGCAGCGGCGGCTTCCATCTGAAGGGTAATTTTGTCGGGTGAGAGGAGGTCATCAGCGTCCAGCCACTGAATGTAGTCGCCCTTCGACAAATGAAATGCAAAGTTGCGCGTCGTCGCCGCGCCCTCGTTCTGCTTACGGATGACGCGAACGCCCAGTGGTTCGAACTCGCGAGCAACGGATGCCGTTGCGTCGCTGGACCCGTCATCGACAACGATGATCTCTTTTTCCGGCCAAGTCTGGGCAACAGCAGACCGCAGCGTCTCGGCAATCCAGTTCCCCGCGTTATAGGCAGGAATCAGAATGGAAACCAGAGGCTTCATGATGACCTCGCGGGGCCCGTTTGCAAGGCCTTTTTAGACCTGCTTTTGCCGAACGCTTGTTCGTACGCAGCTAGCAGATGGGGAATCGAGTATTCCCAAGCGAGTTCCTTCTGCACGCGGCGCTGGCCAAACTCTCCCATTCTCTGGCGTTCTTCCGGATGGTCAAGCAGCCAGAGGATTGCGGCGGAGAAGTTTGATATCGGGTCACGGGCATCGCAATAGAGCGATGCATCCTGCGCGCTGAACCGGCCCTCTTTGAGATCGAACTGCACAATGGGCTTTCCTAAAGCCATGTATTCCATGATTTTGATCATGGTGGAGAGATCGTTCATCTCGCAGGGACGGTCGGGATTGACACAAATGTCGGCACTGGAAAGGACATCCAGCAGATCCGCGTCGGAGATCCGCCCGGTGAAGTTGAACATCTCGCCCAGATTATTGTCAGCAACCATTTTCCGCAGATTCCCGAGCTCCGGGCCACCGCCAACGCACGTGAAGTGAATGTCGTCGCGCCCTAGTCCGCGAATATATTCTGCGACCTCGATGAGAATGTCGAGCCCTTCCTGAACGTTCATGGTGCCGACGTATCCTACCAGGTAACGCTTGCCGTATTTCAGTTCCGGCTTGGGGGTAACGGCGCGGAAGGTGGCCAGATCCGGTCCGTTCCGCACTACAAAAACTCTTTCCGAATCAACATGACCACGCCCGATGGCAATTCCCTTGTATGTCTGGTTTGTCGAAATCACAACATCGCTAAAATAAAACGTCAGCCGTTCCAGCCATACCTGCACATGATAAGCGAGGTCTTTCTTCTCAAATTTCGAGAAATACAGCTCCGGATTGACATCGTGATGATCGAAGATATAGTGGACCCCGAAAAGCTTGAACGGAACAGCCACGAGGAAGATGTTGTCAGGTGGATTGCAGCCCTGAATCACCCCAAAGCCGCGGCGCAGATAGATCCACCAGCTGTACAGAAATTGCCAGAAGAGGGCGCTTACATATTCCCATATGTATCCAACGAACGTACTGCCCTCTTTCGCGAGAGGATGGCGATAGATGTGCACGCCCTCCAGGTTCTCATACCCCCGAGTGTAGCCTTTGTCTTTCGGACAGAGGACGGTGACCTGGTAGCCCGCAGCCCGCAACGCGAGGGCCTCCTTCCACACCCGCGCATCGAAGGGAACGGGAAGGTTCTCTACAATAATTAGCACTTTCCTTGTCACGCGGTCTTCGCTCCTGATGTCATCTGCTGGTACAGACCGGCGAGGGCGCATAGCATGGTAGCCTGTCCCCAGTGCAGCGTTGCTGTTTTGTTGACAAGCCATGAGTTGTAGCGGCGATAGTAGAAATGACCATCTGGGTTTTGCATATTGCGGATTGTCCAAAGCGCAACCTGCACGGCGAGTGGCATGCTCATCGGATCCGTGTCGCGAAAATGGACCAATGTGTCTATCGCCTGCGAAGCGCACTGTATGTCGAGCGGCAGCGCCTTACGGTCGTAGTATTTTGGGGTGCCGTCGGGCAGGAAGAAGGTTTGCGTCCAGTAACTATAGCCGCGAGCGAGATTCACCGCGAAGGAATCGTCTCCAGATGCATCCTGGTATATTTTGAAGCAATCAAGCACGTATGCCGTATGGAAGTTATCGACCCAGTGCATATCGCTGCGCTCTCCATACCACCAGGACCCATTGGGGCGTTGATAATGCGCCGTATAGCGCAAGGCCTCGCGGGCCACATCCAGGTATTCACTGCGGCTACCGTCGCAACAAGCAGTTCTTGCAAGCAGACTGGCGCCAAGAGTGTTGGCATTGTGCACAAGACAGCGCATGCCCGGAATGTAGTTGATGCAGACACCACCGCGATCCGGAACGCGCGTCAGGTCGTGAAGAATGCTTTCGCAGGCGCTGACGGCAACCGCCAGATATTGTTCATTCCGGAAATGGATATAAGCATCCAGAAAGGCGTGCCCGATCAGGGACGTCCAAACCACCGTCGGCGTGTCTTTGGGCAGATAGAATCCGCGGGATTGGTAATCGAAATGGTTGCCCCAGCAGGCGCCGTGATAACCGCGGGACTGGTTGCCGATCAGCCACTGCAGACACTGTTCGGCTTCCTTGGCCCATTGCGGATCGTTCGTGCAGGCGTGGAGGCGGATATAGCCGCGTGCGAAAAATCCCATGGCCTTGCTGCTGTGGCTTTTTCGAACCCCAAGCAGCGGCCGCAGATTCAGAGGGAAGCGGCGCACCCCTTGTTGGAGGACCGTCCGAAGAAGTGTGGTTTCGAAAGTTAGGGGGCGCACATAGCGCGCGTCCAGGCCATCGAAGGTATCGTAGCCCTGGTAATCGTTCCTTCGCAGCCAGAGAACAAGGTGCTCGATGGAATTCCGGACTGTGTTCCGGAGGACCGCATCTTCCTGTAGCGCCGGCTGCTTACCAGCAAATGCCGTCGTAGTCGCCATTGTGGCTCCTGTTGTCACGGATGCGGACGAAATCGACGATCGTCTGTCCATCGCGCAGTTTGCCGGGAACCTTTCGGAAGTCCGGATCGTTGTTGCCGATAACAATTGTCTCCGCGTGATCGAGAATGGCGTCGACGTGGTCAACCATGAGGCGCGAAATATGCGGGATCCGGTTCAGGATAAAATCGCGATTGGCACCTACCAGACTCGCCATCCTGACATTGTTGTCGTAGATTCGCAGGTCATAGCCCTTTCCCAGAAGGCGCTCGATTACCTCGATCACCGGGCTTTCCCGCAGGTCGTCGGTTCCCGCTTTGAAGCTGAAGCCGAGCACGCCCACCCGATTGTGCCCCTTATCCATAATGAGTTGGACACCACGGTTCACTTGCAGATCATTGCTCGGTAGAATCGAGGTGAGGATAGGGAGGTTCAGGTCGCGGGTTTTGGCAGTGTAGGCCAGAGCTCTCAGATCCTTCGGCAGACACGATCCGCCGAAAGCGAATCCGGGGAGCAGGTATGCAGGCGAAATATTCAGCTTCGTATCAAGACAGAAAATGTTCATAACCTCGTGCGCGTCGACGCCGAGACTCTTGCACAAAGACCCAATTTCGTTCGCAAAACCAATCTTGAGTGCGTGCCAGGAGTTGTTGACGTACTTGATCATTTCCGCTGTAGCTACATCGGTGCGTATGAGCGGCGCATCAAGGTGTTCGTAGAGCCGGGCGAGAAGGTCTCCACTAGTCGTATCCAGTTGGCCGATGACTGTGACCGAGGGCGCCCGGAAATCCCGGACCGCCGAGCCCTCCCGCAGAAACTCAGGGTTGTGGCACACGCCGAAGTCAACTGCTGCAGTTTTCCCGGAGAAGGCCTCCAGAACGGGAATGACCGTACCGTGCATCGTGCCTGGAAGGACAGTGCTGCGGATCACGACCAGATGCGGTGCCGTTTTGTGCTTCAGTGCCTCCCCAATCTGTTCGCAGATGCGGCGAATATAACGCAGATCGAGGTTGCCATTTGGCTCGCTAGGCGTTCCGACGCACACAATGGATATGTCGGTATCCCATACCGCCTGACATGGCTCTGTGGTGGCGCGCAAAGAGCCCGAGCGGACTGCGGCCGCGATCAAGTCGCTAACCCGCTCCTCGATGATGGGAGAACACCCGCGGTTGATGAGATCGACCTTTGTCTGGACTGGATCGACGCCGATAATCTCATGTCCGTCTTGTGCGAGACATCCGGCTGACACAGTTCCGACGTAGCCAAGACCGAAAATACTGATCTTCAAACTGAGCTCCTCTCACAGGGAGTGGGCGTAGGCACCATCACCCGAGAACCTGCTAACGTTTGTTTCATGTCTCAATTCTGCGGCCGAGCAAAAGCCCTCGTGCTGCGTCGGTGCCAATGGCTGGTAGTAGTTCGGTCCACACCGCTTCGTTGCGCCAAGCAAGTCAGGAGTAGAGTGGTTTCGGCGGTGGAAAGTCCGGCTTCGGGCCTCGCCCCAAAACCCAGTTCAGTACTCGTGTCGTACTGCGCGCTTTCGCGTCCCACGTGAGGCACTGCCTTGCGTAAGAGATACCGCGTTTTTTCAAAGCGTCCAGCAGCTCGCGGTCTTCCGCCAGCGTCATCAGCACATCCTGTATCCGGGATATGACATCGCGTTCATTGGTCAAAGGTATCTTGTAGCCGATTTCCGGCCGAACAACGTCGCCGGGGCCGCCGAAGTCCACAACCACCGGTACTGTGCCAAGCGCCAGAGCCTCAAAGATCACTCCTCCACCAAAGTCGCGAACTGATGGAAAGACCAGCACATCGGCCAGTCGCAGCTGGCGGAGCACCTCCCCGTGCTTAACCCAGCCTGCAAACGACACCGCCTCCTGGACGCCAAGGGAAGTGACGAGCTGCTCAAGCCGGCTTCGTTCCGGGCCATCTCCAACGATGGTGAAGTGGGCGAGTTGGCTTCGCAGAAGGTGAGCGGCGGCGCGCAATCCGAGGTCACATGCCTTGCATGGAATCAACGACCCCACGAAGATTAGTTGCAGTGTGGACTTCCGCTCTGGAAGAGGAGCCGGATCTGAATCTGAACAAAGACTGGTGCTGACGCCGTTCTCCTGCACGAAAAAGACTTTCTCGCGATAGGTTGCAAATTCGGCACAAGTCTGAGATGAAGCGGCCAGTATGGCCGCCGCGTAACGGTAGGTGGATCGGCCAAACGGCAGAAGACGATACAGGTTTCTGAACTGGGAAACCAGTTGCTTTTGGTCCTGAGCCTGTCTGAAGCCGCGCACAAATGGAAGTCCACCATTGAGGGGGCCGATCACAAATGGAACAGGTCCTTTTCGCAGAAAGAACGCGAACAGGCTCGGGAACACGACGTTCATGGGATAGATGCGAAGAACGACATCGAACTCGCCTGCAGAGATACGCCGTCGCAGAGTGTTCCAGGCGCACCATTCGAAGGCAAGGAAGAACGGATAACCAAAAGCGGTTAGTACCTGGTTGTTATAGTTGAAGCGAAATATACGTCGCAGAGCCCAAGCATAAATTCTCTCAAGCCACGGCTGGCGAATCACTTCGACAGCTCGAAAAGGCGCTCCGGCGCGGCGTACAGCATCCTCAACGGGCGACCGGACAACAAGCGTGACATCATGCAAACGAGCAAGCGCTGCCGCATGACAATAGGTGACCAGCGGCATGCTGACCTGCTCAGGATTGCAGTCAGGGCCTAAAATCAAGATACGGAGTCGGCTCATGAAGAATGTTCAACACCTAGTAGGTCAGTGACAAATGCATTGTCTATAGGCGACCCAATGTCGCCAGGCCCAGGGGAGAGGTGGAAGCCTTTTAACGATGAGCCGGCTGAATCGCCTGCCCTGTATCGCAGAGCGAAGTCTGGAACCGGTCCGTTCTCCGCACATTCCGACCCAGGGCGGAAGCGCCGCGCCCTTCCTGCCTCAGCATGGCTACGGGGACAGCGGCGAGAAGAAAGCTAAACCACATTAGACCACTCCTGAAGTCCGCTTCCGTGCAGTTATGAAAGAGGAAAGCGGTCCAGATAGCCAGGGTAAATGAAACGATGCTGGAGAATGGCCTGAAAAGCCTGCAAATGTCGCCATACGTGGCGGCTACAAGCAAGAGCAGGAGGGCCAGTCCGGTATAGCCTAAATTCAGATAGGCTTCCAGGTAGCCATTGTGCGCCTCATTGAGCTCCCCCATGCCGGATGCCCAAATTCGCTGGAGTCGTGGACCCAGCCAGAAGCTTTCATATCCGGTCCCGACAAGGGCATTCGTGTGTTGGCCGAGTACGATTTGCCAGATATCCGTTCGCCCGGAGAGGGACGTTCGACCAACAATCGCGGCAAACTGTGTGCTCATTCCCATTCCGAAGAATAAGAGAGCATACAGGAGGAAGGCGACAGGAACCGTCACTGTCAGGATGGCGGGGCGCCGTTGGACCGCTTTTGTGTGCGCCGCCAGGATCAGCAGGCACCCGATGATCAGGCAGGTCTGGGATGTTGCGCTGTTGCAGGTGACCAACAGCCACACGACCATTCCGACCATCACGACGTTCACCAGAATAATCCGTCTGTCGCGTCGGCGCTTATGGTTCGGCCATCGGACGACGCTGTCCCAGAAGAAAAAGATTCCGCATATCAGACAGAGCTCACCGAGCATGTTCTTGCTTGTGGTGGCGCCGCAGTAGGTAACAGCGCCCGTAAACGGATCGTATTGCCTGGCAAGGATTGGGAAGTACTTGATAAGCACAATCGAAAGCGGAAGCAGAAGGTAACCGAGTCGCCGGAGGAGAACACCCACAGCGACGATTGGCTGAGACTCTGACAGGCAAACGAAAATCATCACATAAGCGGTGAGATCCCTGGACCACTTTCGGAAGGCCGCAAACGGGAAATCAGACCAGAGGACGCTGATCAGGGCAAAGACTAGGTAGACGGTGAGTACTCGATTACGTGAGAAAAAGTTCCCCCAACGAAATGACCGCGAAAGCAGAATACCGATGCCCAGCAAAAGCAGGAGCAATGAGATGGTTCGGTTGAGCGGATTTCCTTCCTGAAAGGATTCAGCTATTAATGCGCCACCGGCCATCCAATTGTTCCCGTCGAGCCATTGCGACGGCTCCCGCGAAGCCATAAGCCCGATCCATGTCAGCGGCACCCACAATGCCATAGATATCTGCGGCTCCTTCGCTGGGTCAAACCAGAAAAGTGCCACAACCAGAATGAGCCATACAAGCAGCGCTAGATAAGGAGGCATTGCGATAATTGTCGTTCGGGCTGGAAGTCATTTAGATGCGGCGAGAGTTGCGGGCGACGAGAAATCGCTCTGGATCGGCTGGGTACGTGAGACCGATGTTCCGTCAAAGAAGAGTCGATGCAACAATTCCATAGTCAGAAGCTTGTGGATGGCGGTGGTGTGGTTTTGCGCCCCGCTGATATGGCCTTTCACGACGGCCTCTACGCCGCGTTTCTCGAGATAAGGACGAGACAGCGTTCGGGGATCAAGGAGAATCTGCCGCACGTAGTCAGCCAGGGTGTCCCGATACCACATGCGGAAATGAAGCAGCTTGTGCCTGCCGAGGAATACTCTGTCGAAATGAAAACGGCGCAAAACATGATCGACCTTCGCCGCCCACTGGGGCATTCCGTAGTCGCAGGCATATTCGGCCTTGAAGGTAAATTCGCTGAAGTTCCGGGCGAGCTGGCGGACGATCCAGCGGGAATTTCCTCCAATGCCGCGATCAGTGGGAAACGCCGCCAGTTGTGGGTTGCCGTCGCGAATCAGACGAAGTCGGAGGTCATCTCCAGAGTTGCTGGATCCGCGGTATACCGTCTGAACGAAGTCGTTGTCCAGATAGGGTGACCGCACGGTGAGCTGGCTTTGCTCAAGCGCGAGAATTCGAGAGTGATACCAGGGTGACTGACAGAACGCGGCGAAGGTGACGGGGTGCGACTGCCGCAATGTTGAATATGTTGAGCGCGCCTGCTCAAGGGAACTCAGAAAATCCGCCCGGAATACCAGCGCTTCCGGAACCATCGGCTTAAACATTACGGCCTGGCGGACGATTTCGCTGCCATAGGTCCCCACGACTTTCACCGGCGCGATTTTTCGAGCCTGCTCACTGACATAGAGGTCTGAAGCGCGATACACATCGGCGCCACCCTCTGTAAGGTAGACGCTGCGTTCAGCATAATGGGGGAATTGTGAAAGAAAGTCAGTGCCAACCGTCAGGACTTCATGGGATTGCTGACAAATAGCCGCGACGCGACGGCCCAGCCGAACATCCTCGCATTCTCGCAACATTCCGCCAAATGTGTAGCATGGAAGTGACCACGGAGCTGCGCGGCGCCAGGCCATGATCACACGGGTGTCGAGGCCGCCCGTGAGAGTCATCGCTACTGGCTGCTGACCGATAAAATACCGGGGCAGGTTGCGCGAGAAGACCCCGCGTAGGTCTCGGTAGTACGCCTCAGGAGGGAGTGGCTCCTGTTGTTCCCATTCGGACGGAGAGAAGTACGTGGAGCGATCCTCTAGCGAACCGTTTCGGAATGTCCACGTAGAAGCCCCTGGGAGCACGTGAATGTCTTTGAAGATCGTGCGATTCTCAAGGACACAACTGCATGCAATGAACTCGCCTAATCCTCGTGGATCCGCTGCACGGAGTTCCGGGAGGACGGCGAGGATCGCCTTGGCTTCCGCGGCGAAGTAAAACGCGTCTTTGGTCTGATGGTAAAAAATCTTGTGCATTCCGTACCGGTCGTTGAACAGAGTCGCAATGCCGCGCTGGCGGTCTGCCAGCAGGCCATGGAACATTCCGTTCAGGCCAGCCACAAACGCTGGATTCTCCTCGTACAGATGTACGAGACAGGACGCATCCTCGCTATCAAATGAATGTCCGCGACCCCGGAGCTCCTGCGCTATCCCCGGTTCCGGATACTCCTCGCCCGAGAAAATCAGAGATACATCGCCTCCCTCGTTTGTGACAGGCATACCGGAGGAAAATGAGTTCGGGTGGGCAGTCCATCCGATATAGACCCCCAGAGCTTCGTCCTTCCAGACGCCGTACGTATAGAAAGACTCGTGCCGTTGAGCGGCTACCATTTGGAGTACTTGTTCCTCCGCCCACCGCCCCACTCGCTTTGTGATAATTCCGGAAATTCCAGGCATGTGCTAGGACGCGTCTTTCGCGAGATGGAACCTGCGACTGTACCAGGAAGAGCGAGCCTCCCGCACCCAGACGATCAGCGGCTCGGGAACATGGTCCAGCATCCGGCGGTGGAGTTTCAGGCTAAGGCTAATGCTGCCCAGGGGCGTAAGCGGTACATAATAGCGAGGAAGGTCAACGCGGCGAAACCCGTTTACCTCCTTGAAGTGACTAAGGCTGTCTCGCTGCTTTTTTCCATAAGCAAAATTCTCATACACCAGACGCGGGATACCGCGCGCTGCGCATGATTTCACGGCCTGAGCGATAAGCGCGTTGGTGGGTGCCTTGTCCCTGTGGCGAATCATCGACAGGATGTGGACCATGCAGGCCTGAGTACGGTCTTCATCCGCCACCAGCTTGGCGAATCCGATGAGCTGCTCGCCAAGAAACGCTCCAATCCAGATGCTGCGATCGAGGAACGTCCAGGTATAGTCGCGCGCCTGCGCTACGGTCATTCCATAATGAGGAAATCGTCTTCCCTGACGAATCGGGCACTCGTTATATATGTCGCAAATACCCTGAAGAAGAGCGTCGTTCAGCTCCACTTCCCGGAGGACGACGCCTCTCTTTTCCGCCTGGCGGGCGCGATTGCGAGGATAAGAGCGCAGTTGGTGATTCCACCAGTGCTCGAATGTTGATACGGGGAGCACCGCGAGATTTTCCTGTTCGACGACGTACGGATACTGCACAGATGTCTCAGTCAGCGGTCGCAGAAAGGTGAAGAGGTCAATGCGCGAGCCACTCTCGCGCAGCGCATCGACCATGGCTGCCGGTTCATCCGGAAAGACATATTTCTCTCCATCCAGACGCGCCACTCTGAGCAGCCGGCCGCTGATCCTGACGTCTTTTCCACAGATGTTAATGTGCGATGTCATAGTGCAATGTTCAGCATGGAATCGGGAGCATGTTCTTCGATCGGTGAAGTTCCCGGCGAACGCGGCTGAAGCTGAGCAAAGATGCGATCCATGATCCTGGCCGTTCGCAGGATTTCATGGGTGGGAAGAGGATCAGGTGTTCCATCGACGATGGCGCGGTAAAACGCCTCAATGAGGTATTTCATACCCGCTTTCATGTGAAAGTCGCGCGCGGCGAAAAGCCGAAGATTGGTCAGCATACCTTTCAGGTACTGATCCGCCATGATACCCGGTGCCACGAACGTTTCCACGTAGCTTTTAAGTTTTTTCCCTCGCAGCCGCACGAGCGTCTCCTGATCCTGATCGAGGATCAGGCCGTTCTTAGAGCCATAAACTCGGAACTGATGTAGCGATGGCCTCATTTGCGACGAAAAAGTGAAATAGGCCGTCGCGCGTTCCTCCTCGGCGATTATGACGCGCAGCTCATCAATAATCTCCAACTCTCCCAGATTCTTTAATTGTGAGCTCGTAAAGCCATAGGCAATCACATCGGGAGAATCAGTGGTCAGGAACTCGGCAATTCGGGCAATACCATGGCTAATAATGTTGTGCAGCAGCTTTCCAGGAAGCCTACGTACCCAATGTTGCTTGTCTCCCAGCAGCGCCCCGGCATAGCCGGTTCTGGCAATCTCGTAGCCGTAATAGCTTTCCATATGCAGTGGGCCGTCTCCAAGAAATCCACTGTGAATAAGGTCCCTCATTCGCCGAGTGGCGGGACGAAACTGATCATCGTGTCCGGCAGTGATTTTGAGATTCTTTCGCCGGGAGAGATCAATCAGATCTTCGGCCTCGGCCGCGTTCAGTGCAAATGGCTTTTCGACGTAGACGTGGCAGTTTGCCTCGAGACATAGCCTCGCGATTTCGTAGTGACTTGCCGGGGGCGTGGTGATGTGCACCACATCCGGCCGCGCATCGGCAAGAAGTGACTCGAAATCGGGGAAGCAGGCCTTTGTGGGGAAGCGCTCAGACAGCTGCTGAGCCATGAGCGGTTCGCGATCGCAGACTCCGACGATCTCACAGCCTGGGATGCGTGCGATCTGAGCAGCGTGACTGTCCGCGATCTTGCCGCAGCCGATGATGCCAACCTTAAGCATGCGGATCCGCTTGGCGGCACGCATCGAAAAATGCGGCCATCCCGGCTGATGTAGAGACTCGGGGCTTCCATCCCAGACGTGCCTTCAGCTTCTGATTGCTGTAGGGGGTTTTTTCCCAGTTGGCATGCCAGCGGCTTCTGTTGAAGACTGGCGGAAGCTGATCTTCAGACCAGGCCGAGTAACGCTCCCATAGCCAGCACATCAGATAACTTGCTGCGTGCGGAACATAGAGAGACCGGAACCGCCTCACACTCTTCTTGTACATGCGCAGGAAATGACGGCTCGAAGGGAGTTCGTCATCCACAATATTGAAGATCTCTCCATCAACCCGCGGTTTCACCCCTGCGAGTGCGATGGCATCGGCGCAGTTCTCCACATAAGTGAAAGGCACGGTATTCGATCCGCCAAGATGCAGGAACACTCCAAAGGAGTCGATGCCGATACGACCGGAGATGGCACGCTTTCCCGGTCCGTATACATAACCCGGTCGAACGATCACGTACGGAATCCGGAAGCGCTGTGCGTAGTCGATGACCAGCAGATCCTGCTTGATTTTTGCGAAGCTGTAAGCTTCCGCCCTGCGGTGAGCCGGTTCCTCCAGCGGGCAGTCTTCCCCCAGAGCAGCCGAGCGGGGCCGAGCGCTGTAGTCATACACCGAGAACGAACTCACGTTAACAAACCTGCGCAGACAGCCGTGGGCAAGCGTGGCCTCCAGCAGATTTCGCGTCGTGACGACCGAGTTGAGATACGCATCGGGAAATGACTTCTCGCCTCTTCCGGCTGCGAGGTGAATGACGATCGCAGCGCCTTTGGCAGCCGCCATGCAGTCGTTCACCGAAAGAAGATTACCCCGCATCAGCTCGATTCGCGCATCTCTGCCTTCCATTGCGAGAAGCGCCCGGAGATTCTCCAACTCACTCGTTGGCCGCACAAAGCACCGGAGGTTGCGGAATCCGAGATTCAGCAGACTCGTTACAACGTGACGGCCGATGAACCCGTTTGCCCCAGTGATTAAGATCAACTCGTCGGGGTCGACGATGAACGAATTCGATGAGATTCCCGAATGATCGACAGGAATGAGCGCGCTCACTTGGTTCACCTTGAGAGTCGTTTCGAGTAAATCAGGAATTGGCAGCCAGCCTTGCGGGGGTCAACGTGCGACTTCTGCAGGTTCCTGCTGCAGGTCCGCCGGCGCGGACTGGGCTCTGGGCTGAAGCACAAGCACGGTGGGCTGTCCAAGATCCGGATACTGCCCCTTTTCCATCACCACGAACTCAGTTTCCAGGATGTGGACCATTGCAGTGGGCCGGTGCTTACTTTTGCCTGTTTGTCGGTTGGCAGTAAAGAGCCTAACGATAATGACGCCATCGGGTTTAAGGTACCGAGAGTATTTGTCCAGGAGTGCCTTAATCTTTCCGAGAGGCACATGATAAATGGACTCCCGGAGCAGAATCACATCGAACTTTCCGATTGGCTGAAAGCTGAAAAAGTCGGAACACACAAACGTATTCTTGCTCTGTCGGCCTGCCGCCGCGGAACGTGCTCTCGCTTTCTCGAGCGCAGCCTCGGAGATATCCACACCGACATAGCTCTGATACGCCGAGTCAGCCATTTCGGTGGAAGTGTTACCTGAGCCGCTGCCGAGGTCGAGAATGCGGCCACGCCTGGCGTATTTCTCCAGGTGCGGATAGACACAATCGCCACTCGTGTCGTACGCGAAACGCCATTTCTCCTCGCGATACTCCTTGTCCCAGACCCAGCGCCGGAAAAATCGGGGGCCGAAGCTTAGGAGAGCACCCCGCAGGAACTGTGATATTCGACTGATAACAAACATGAGCCTCTCCTATTGCGAAATTGTTCGGTCGGATACTGTTATCGGCTCCGGACCGCCAACGCGGCGATTCACGAAGTTCCGCAGCCGTACCATCTGTTCCCGGCGGATGAATGCGGCCACATCAGGACTGGCAGCGCGTTCTTTTTGCCGCAGTGCTGACCACAAATAGCCAGCAGCCAAGGCCGCACCTCCAATTACGAAGGGCCGCTTTGTCATCTGATAAGAGGCGCGCGCGATCTCCCACAGAGGATGGTTGGCTACGGAGAAATCCTTCTGTCCCATACGAAAGCGCGCGCCCACCGCCGTTCGCCCGGCCGTGCCCATCAGGCGGTGATGGATGCAGACCCGATCCGTGAATGTTCTGGTATGCCAACCCTTCATTCTCGCCGTGACTACCGCCACATGGTCAATGCAGCCGGCCTTCAGCGGTTTGTATCCCCCGATATTCTCAAAGCACCTGCGCCGGAACAGCTGGCAGCCGCCCCATACATTTTCGATATTGCTGAATCGAAAGTCGTACCGGAAATCGCCTTCACAAAACGGTGCTCCTGCAACTCCTAGTTCAGGCTTCTCGGCCATCTTGCCAACCAGGAATTCGAAATGATCCGGCTCGAAGGAGACGTCGCCGTCGAGGTTCCCGACTACGCCGAAGTCCAGTCCCGACAGATGCGCGTATGCGGTTTCAAACGCGTGGACCTTCCCCGCAAAATGGCGCTCACGGCGCTCGGGCATCCGCAGCAATTCGATCCAGGAATGTTTGGCCATGTACTCGCGAACGATCTCGTCTGTCCCATCCGTCGATCCGTCGCTGACGATGACCCAGCGCAGCGGCTTGTGAGTCTGCGCGACCATCGAGCGAAGCGTCAGCCCGATGTATTGCGCTTC
>Ga0070714_100000974_pt1 | contig 20448 bp, 17 predicted proteins | sample LARL83metaG_FD_65450 | JGI IMG/M metagenome (GOLD analysis project Ga0070714, IMG submission 65450) | Corn, switchgrass and miscanthus rhizosphere microbial communities from Kellogg Biological Station, Michigan, USA - LAR L8-3 metaG | ecosystem: Host-associated > Plants > Roots > Rhizosphere ... | reverse complement strand
GTGGGCGGAGATCGGCTGGGACGGGTGCGAGACGCTGGGCGACGCGGCGCACGCCTACATGTACGCGCAGCGCACCGCGGACGGCAGGATCGCGCTCGGCGGGCGCGGTGTACCGTACCGCTTCGCCTCGGCCACCGATCATCTGGGGACAACCGACGAGTCCACGGTGGAGGCGCTCACCCGGGTGCTGCGGCGGATGTTCCCGGCCGCCGCAAGCGCCGGGATCGCGCACGCCTGGTGCGGTGTGCTCGGCGTGCCCCGTGACTGGTGCGCGACGGTCACCTACCATCCCGCGTCCGGTACGGGCTGGGCGGGCGGCTACACCGGGACGGGGGTCGCCGCGGCCAATCTCGCCGGGCGGACCCTGGCCGACCTGGTGACGGGAGAGAAGTCGGAACTGACTACCCTGCCCTGGGTGGGGCACCGCAGCCGGACCTGGGAACCTGAGCCCGCGCGGTGGGCCGGCGTGCACGGGCTGTACGCGCTGTACCGGCTGGCGGACCGGCTCGAGTCGGCACCGGACGGCTCCGGCAGCGCGCAGGTGCGGGCCGGCGAGGCCCTCGGCCGCGTAGGCGACAAGATCTCGGGCATCCCGCACTAGCGCGGACGCCGGCCCGGACGGTGCGGCGGCGCCCGCAGGGCTTCTTGGCTGGTGCGGGTGCGGGCCTTCTGCCTGGTGCGGGGGGCGGGCCGGGCCTGCGGAAGCGCGGGGCCTCTTGCCTGCTGCGGGAGTAGGCCAGATTCGCGAGACGGGGCGGACAGAAGAAGGTTCACTGGTCCTGTGTCCGGCATGAATGACAACGAAGCGGGTCCGGCGTCCCCGGGCGAGCCCGCGGCGCCCGAGGTCACAGCAGGCATCCGGTCGCTGCACGACCGGATCGACGAGCTCCACCGCCTAGTGGCGCAGCGTCTTGAGGCAGAGGGCGTGCACGCGGGCGAGTGGCTGCACGCGGGCGCCGCGGTCGTGCACCAACGCCCCTCGCTGCCCGCGTGGCGCCGCAAGACCCAGGGCGAGCTGCGCTGGCCCGTCGCGGTGACCGTCGCGCTCGGCATCGGGCTCCAGGTGGCGGTGCCCGGACGGCTGGTGCTCGTGCATCCGGCGTGGGTTCTCCCCGCGGTGCAGGGCGGGCTGCTGCTCGTCCTCATCGCCGCCAACCCGCACCGGATCGACCGCCAGTCCACCGTGATGCGGTCGCTGAGCCTGGTGCTCGCCGCGGTCCTCAGCCTGGCGAACGGCTGGTCGGTGGCCCGGCTCGCGGTCGATATCACGACGGGCAACAAGGGGCAGACGCCCGCCCAGCTGCTGATCACCGGCTCCGTCATCTGGCTGACCAACGTGATCGTCTTCGGGCTGTGGTACTGGGAGTTCGACCGCGGCGGCCCCGTATACCGGGCGCTCAACCTCAAGAATAAGTACCCCGACTTCCAGTTCGTGCAGATGGTCAGCCCGCCGGAGATGGTGCCGCCGGACTGGGAGCCGTTTTTTATCGATTACCTGTACCTGGCATTCACCAACGCGGCGGCGTTCAGCCCGACGGACGTGATGCCGCTCTCCCGCTGGGCGAAGGTGGCGATGACCGTGCAGTCGATCATCTCGATCGTGACCGTGGCGCTCGTCGTGTCCCGCGCGATCAACATCCTGCCCTGAGGCGCGCCCGATACGACGGCGGAGCCATCGGGCGCGCCTCAGGGGGGTAGGGGGGTCGCCCCCCCGGGGGATAGCTGACATCCGCCCGCCCCGCGCCTGTGGCGGGGCACGTGTACAGCGAATGATCTTCCGGCGTAACGTGCATCCCATGTTGCTGCCCACATCATTGGTTGGAAGCTATCCGCAGCCTGACTGGCTTATTGACCGGGCCAAGCTGGCCGGCCGCTTCCCGCCCCGGGTCCGCGCTCGCGAGCTGTGGCGCGTTGCCCCCGAGTTCCTCGACCAGGCCCAGGCCGACGCCACGCTGCTCGCCATCCGCGCGCAGGAGGACGCCGGCCTCGACATCATCACCGACGGCGAGATCCGCAGGGAAAGCTACTCCAACCGGTTCGCCACGGCGCTCGAGGGCGTGGACATCGATAACCCGGGAACCGCGCTCGACCGCAGCGGTCACCCCAACTCGGTGCCCCGGGTGACGGGCCCGATCCGCCGCAGGCACCAGGTCGAGGTGCCCGACCTTGAGTTCCTGCGCGCGCACACGTCACGGACGGTCAAGATCACCGTACCCGGGCCGTTCACCATGGCGCAGCAGGCGCAGGACGACCACTACGGATCGCGGGAAGCAATGGCCTTTGGCTACGCCGAGGCGGTGAACGAGGAGATCAGGGACCTGTTCGCGGCCGGGGCCGACATCGTGCAACTCGACGAGCCCTACCTGCAGGCCAGGCCCGCCGAGGCCGCGCAGTACGGAGTAAAGGTGATCAACCGGGCGCTCGACGGGGTGACCGCACTCGGTACCACCGCGCTGCACCTGTGCTTCGGCTACGCCGCGATCATCCACGAGCGGCCCGCCGGGTACTCGTTCCTGCCCGAGCTCGCCGCGTGCGACGTCGAGCAGATCTCTATCGAGACCGCGCAGTCCGGCCTTGACTGCTCGGTGCTGGCCGAGCTCGACGGCAAGACGATCATCCTCGGCGTGATCGACCTGTCCGACCCCGCGGTTGAAACCCCGGTAGTTGTCGCCGAGCGGGTGCGGCGGGCACTGCCGTACGTGCCGGCCTCGCGGCTGGTGCTGGCGCCCGACTGCGGGATGAAGTACATATCGCGGGAGTGCGCGGACGGCAAGATGGCCGCGATGACGGCCGCGGCGGCCCAGTTGCGCGCGGAGCTGAGCTAGGAGCTGCTGGATTTGCCGCGCGGACAGCAGGAGTCTGCCTTAAGCGGTCTAATCCAGCTGACTCCCCCGAAGCCAGCCGGGCGGCTACGGCTCCGCCCGGCTGCGATCCGCCGCCCCGCTACCGGCGGGGCGGCGGAAACGGACGATCTTCGGCCGGCACGTACGGCCGGCCGAGCAGGCTGGGGCTGTCGGCGCCGCGGAAGAGTCCGGTGGCCCGCGCCGCCGCGCCGGTGTCGGCCCGGAAGGAGCCCGTGTTCCGCAGTGCCCTCGACGCGCCGGTGATACGGGTGGTGTCCACCCGCTTGACGGAACCCGGCAGCACGGTGCCGATGAGCGCGGGCGCCTCTTCCGTCGGCCGGCGGCTCCGGTTCTCCGTCGTGACCGTTTCCGGCTGCCACCGGGGCCGACTCTCTGTCGTGACCGTTTCCGGCTGGCGCCGGGGCCGGCTCTCCGTCGTGACCTCCGACAGGTAGTCGTCCACCTCGCGGGCGGACGCGTCCGGGCCTTGTACCTCCGCCACCCGCGGCGTGCGCCAGCGGGACGGCATGAACAGCGGGAAGACCAGTACGGCGCCCGCGGCCCCGAGGATCCCGCTGAAGAGCAGCCCCTCCCAGCCAGCGCCGAACGCGTGCGAGCGCAGCGGAATGTACGCGACCGCGCGCCGCACGCTCACCAGGTAGAGCGCGGTCCAGGCGAGGAGCAGCAGGCCGGGCAGCCCGGCGGCGAGCGGCGAGACCCGGGGAATCATGACAAGCAGGCCGGCCAGCACCGCGGTACCGAGCACCGCCGCGAGCGCGAGCAGCATCTCGCTGTTGGAGAGCAGGGAGCCGCCGCCGGCCGGCAGCGCGGCCGTCTGCCCCGGCGGGACGGGGAGCTTGAGCAGTCGCAAGTACCCCCATGAGCCCGCGAAGAACATGATCGCGGTCATGGCGACCGCCAAGGCAGTCCCGTACAGATGTCGCACGTGTCCCCCTTCGAGGTTTTCCCCGCCCTTGGTGCATTGGTCACGGTTTCATAACCGTAGTGTCATACGTTACATGCGAGCATCAGCGCTGCGAGTGCGCTTGCCGAAGTCTCCCGCCACGATTCTGGACGGCCCGGCCTGATCGCCACCGCGGCCGCCGGCACCGGTCATCCGACCCGCTGGGCGCGCCATGGAGTGGCGCCAGGGACCGGAAGTGGCACCAGGGACAGGCCCCGGCCCGAAAATGATGAAATTCCGGATTCAGCCGGGCCAACCGCCCGGCGCGACATCGCGGCAATTCTGTAGTCTCGGGGAGTAATGGCGGCTAGACCGAACCTTTGGCGCAATAGGTTCCGCGTGGCGAAAATCGCAGGAGAAAATATATGGGCGTTCCTCTCTCCCCCGGTCAGGCAGCCTCGCGGACGACGCATTCGATTAATTTCTATTTCGGAACTCGTCTAATTCTGCCGGTGACGTGCCTGGCGGTCCTGTGGGGACTGGCAACGGCCACGGTGCTGATCGGTTACCGGGACCGCTGGCACTGGCTGGTATCCGCCGGCCAGTCCCGCCCCGCGCTGTCAGGCGCGGCGATCATCGCGGGCGCCGGCATCGTCGTGGTGCTGGTCGCCGCCGCGCTAATGGGCAGGATCGCCCGGCGGCTGACACGCGAGATCGACGACCTCGCCGCGGCGGCCACGTACCTGGCCGACGAGGCACCCCGGACGGTGGCGGCCCTTCGCGACGGGCATCTGGCCGCGGACGTGACCGCGGCGTGGCCCGGGGGGCGGCCGGAGACGTCCGTCACCCAGCTCGCCGCCGCGGCCGACGCCATCGAGCGCATGCACCGCTCGGCGGTGGCGTCGGCGACCGCCGAGGCGAGCCTGCGCAGCGGATTCAGGAAGATCCTGGTCAGCCTGGGCAAGCGGAACCAGTCCCTGCTGCACAGGCAGCTGCGCATCATCGACACGCTTGAACAGCAGGCGTCTAGTCCCGCCGCGCTCGCTGAGCTCTTCACCCTCGACCACCTGACCACCCGGATGCGCCGCCACGCCGAGAGCCTGACGATCCTGTCCGGCATCACGCCTGGGCGCTCATGGGCCGGGCCGGTGCCCGTCATCGACGTGATGCGCGCCGCGGCCGCCGAGGTCGAGGACTACACCCGCGTCACGGTGGTTTCCGACTCCGACGAGGCGGTGGCCGCGTCGGCGGTGACCGACATGATCCACCTGCTTGCCGAGCTCATCGAGAACGCGACCCTGTTCTCGCCGTCGAGCACGCGCGTCGAGGTGCGCGCGGAGCGGGTGGCCAACGGCTTCGCCATCGAGGTCGAAGACCGCGGGCTCGGCATGCCGGCCGACCAGCTGCTCGTGCTCAACACGCAGCTCGCCAGCCCGCCTGATTTTGACCAGGCCGACGCCGACCGGCTCGGCCTGTTCGTGGCGGGCAGGCTCGCGGCCAGGCACGGCGTCCACGCCTCGCTGACCTCCTCCCCCTACCGGGGCATCAAGGCGGTCCTGGTGCTGCCGGACGCCATCGTGGCGCCCGCACCGGGGCGGGAAGCGGCGGGGGACGCGGCTGGCCGGGCAGCCGACCGCAGGAGCGCGCGGCTTGACCTGCGGACTCCGGATGTGCTCTCGCTGGCCGGCGCGGGCCTGACGACCGGACCGGGCCAGGCTGGCCTGGGGCAGCACGCCGATGCCTCGGGCGCTGCGACGGCCGCCACGGCCCGCGGCCTGCCCAGGCGGGTCCGGCCGGACAGGCAGCCGCAGGCCGAGCCGGCTAGTTCCCCGGCCGAGGCCCAGGCGGCGAGGCCGGATCCCGTCGACAGCCCCGCGCCGGAGGCCGCGCGCAGCCTCGCGGCCTCACTGCAGACCAGTTGGCAACGGAGCCGGCAGGAGAACCGCCAACCGGATTCCGAGTTCATGGCCCCAGAGCAGCTACCGACGCGTCACGACGCTACGGCACACCCGAGTGAGGACTTATGCCCGCAAACGCCGCAGACGGCAGCAGCCCAGCGGGGGATCTCGCCTGGCTGCTCGACGACCTTTCCAGCCGGCTCGCTGATTTCCGCCGGGCGGTGATCCTGTCGAGGGACGGGCTGCTGATCGCCGCGTCCCAGGACCTGTCCCGTGAGGATGCCGAGCACCTGTCCGCCGTGGCGGCCGCGATGCAGAGCCTGGCGGCGGGAACCGGAGACCGCTTCCAGGCCGGCGGGGTGCGGCAGACCATCGTGGAACTCGAGGGGGGCATCTTCTTCGTCATCGCGGCGGGCGAGGGCAGCTGCCTAGCGGCGCTCTGCCCGCCCGATGCCGACGCGGGCACGGTGGCGTATGAGATGGCGATGCTGGCCAAGCGAGCACGACCGCACCTGGCAGCGCTGCCGCGGTTCCCGGCGACCGAGATCCAGGTGCAATGACCGTGCCGCCTGGCGACAGGTGGCGCCCAAGGGGCTCCGGGCCCGTGGTCCGGCCCTACGCCGTGACCGGCGGCCGGACGGAGCCCGCGCACGGCGAGCTACTTGACCTCGTCACCGTGGTCGTCGCCACCGGGCAACCGGTGACGGCCGACGACCGCATGCGGCAGACCCCAGAGCACCGCGCGATCCTCGCGCTGTGCAGCAGCCACGTCACGGTGGCCGACCTCGCGGCAGACACCGGGCTGCCGCTCGGCGTGGTACGCGTCCTGCTCGCCGACCTGACCGCGCAAGGAGCTGTCACCGTGTCACCCGAGCGACCTCCCAGCCAGCGAACAGAGCACGACGTGCTCCAGGAGATTCTGAATGGCCTCCGCGCACTCTAAGACGGCCGGCCCGCTTGCCGAGCCCGCCCCTCCTGCCGCGCCCGCCCCTCCTGCCGTCAGCTCCGGCTCGTTCACCGCGCACAAGATCCTCATCGCCGGCGGGTTCGGCTCTGGCAAGACCACCCTTGTCGGCGCGATCAGCGAGGTCAGGCCGCTGCGCACGGAGGAGACGCTGACCACGGCGAGCGTCGGGCTCGACGACCTTTCCGGCGTCGACGGCAAGACCACCACCACCGTCGCGCTCGACTTCGGCCGGATCACGCTGGGGCACAGCGTCGCGCTCTACCTGTTCGGCCTCCCCGGCCAGGAGCGCTTCTCCTTCATGTGGGACGAGCTCTCCTACGGGGCCCTCGGTGCCGTCGTGCTCGCCGACGTCAGGCGGCTGAGTGACTGCTTCCCGTCGGTCAACTACTTCGAGGCGCAGCGGCTGCCCTTCGTCGTCGCCATCAACTGCTTCGACACCGCGCCCCGCTACGCGGCGGGCGAGGTACGGGCCGCGCTCGACCTGGACCCGGGCGTCCCCGTCGTTCTCTGCGACGCGCGCGACCTCGCCTCGGTGAAGCAGGTGCTGATCAAGCTAGTGGAGACCATCAGCATTACCCGGTCAAGGCAATAGGGAGAGCGGCCTTGGACAGTTACGTACTCACGCCAGCGCCTGCCACCGGACGCACGGACGACGGGCTGGCCCAGCCGGACTGGGCGGCGGCCGCGCCGTCCCTCGTCGCAGGCTACGTCCCGCGGCCGGAAACCGGCCAGGCGCTTGACGCCGCGCTTCTCCCCGGCTCCACCACGGTGCTCGTTCCCGACCGCTCGGGTTCCGGCCACTCCGGTCCCAGCGGCCGGAACTGGCGTGACGCCAGCGGTAAGACCCAGCTCGCCGCCGCGGCCGCGCGGTCGCTCTGGCAGGGCGCGGCGGTCGAGCTGGTGATCTGGCTGACGGCCACCAGCCGGGCGTCGGTGCTCTCCGGGTACGCGGAGTCGGCCGCGCGGACGGGGGTGGTCACGGGAGGCGATCCTGAATCGGTCGCCGCCCGGTTCATCGCGTGGCTGCGCGACACGCCTCGCCCCTGGCTGGTGGTCTTCGATGACCTCAGCGCGGGCGTCGACCTCGACAAGCGGCTCTGGCCAAGCGGGGCGAACGGGCGGGTGCTAATCACCACCGCCGACCCGGCCGCGGTCGCGGGCCGGCCCGCGCGCCTTGTCCCGGTCGGCCCGTTCAGCCGCCGGGAGGCGCTCAGTTACCTGCTGGGCAGGCTCACCGCCGACCTGGACCAGCGGCAGGGTGCCATCGACCTGGTCGCGGAGCTCGGCAACGAGCCGCTGGCGCTGGCACAGGCCAGCGCGGTGATCTCCAGCTCTGAGCTGACCTGCCACGAGTACCGCGAGCACTTCGTGCGCAGGCGGGACCAGGCGGCCGCGGCGACACGCGGCGCCGAGGCCGCGATCAGCTGGATGCTGTCCATGGACCACGCCGACCTGCTGTCGCCGGGTACCGCGCAGTCGGTACTCGTACTCGCCGCGCTGCTCGACGGCAACGGCACACCGGGCACCATCCTGACCACGGACGCCGCGCGGCGGTACTGCGCGGACGCGACGGCCGGCCGCGGCGGCCAGCCGGTCGAGAGCGGGCTCGCCGCGCTGGAGAGCGCGGGCCTGTTGTCCGTCGACCACGACCGGACACCGCCGGCGGTGCGGATGAGCTGGCCGGTCCAGGCGGCGGTCCGGGCCGCCATGCCGGACGGGATGCTGGCGGGCACCGCGCTCGCCGCAGCGGACGCGGTGCTTGAGGCGTGGCCCGCGACGGACACGGATGACGGGCTGTCTCGCGGCCTGCGCTCGTGCGTCGACAGCCTGCGCGGCGCGGCTGGACGCGCGCTGTGGGAGGGCGGCTGCCACCTGGTGCTGCTGCGCGCCGGGCGCAGCCTGGACACCGCGCGGCTGACCGGGCCGGCCGTCTCGTACTGGACGGAGCTCGCCGCTGCCGCAAGCCAGTTCCTCGGCCGGGACCACCCCGCGATCTTTGAGATCAACGAACGGCTGGCCCGCGCCTACCTGGCGGCCGGGCGAGCGGCCGACGCGATCTCGCTGCTGCAATGGGTCCGCCAGGTGCGGGCGGCCAGGCTCGGCCCGGATCATCCGGACACGCTGGACATTACGAGAAGCCTCGGCCTCGCGCTGGTGAGCGCGGGCCGGTTCGACGAGGCGGTCGGCGTACTCGGCGAGGCCGCGGCCTGCTGCGAACGGTCGTCCGGCCCGAACGGCCTCCCGGCCCTGTCGGCACGGGAGGACCTAGCCGCCGCGCACCGCGCCGCCGGCGAGTTCTCCGCCGCGATAGAGATCTACCGCGCCACCCTGGCGGATCGCGAGCGCATGCAAGACCCGCGGCACGCCGACACCATCGCCGTCCGCCAGAAGCTCGGTGAGGCGTACCTGGCCGCCGGCCAGGCCAAGGCCGCCATCGGGCAGTACGAGCGGGTGGTGTCGGACCGCGACCGGGTGCTCGGAAAGGAGCACCTGCTCACCATCACCGCGCGCGGCGCCCTCGGCTCCGCCTACCACGCGGCGGGCCGGATGGCCTCGGCGGTCCGGCTGGCGGAGCGCACGCGCGACGAGTACGCGAAGGTACTCGGCCCCGACCACCCGGACACGCTTGCCGCCTGCGTGAACCTGGCCCACGCCTACAGCAGCGTGGGCCGCAGCACCGACGCGGCGAAGCTGCTGCAGCAGACCATCGAGCTCGGTGAGCAGAGCCTGCCGGCGTTCGACCCGCTGATCGTGGCCGCACGGAGCAGCCTCGCGAACATCAGCGGCACCAGGGGCTAGCGGGAGCGGGAGCGCGCGCCTGAGCAGCTGGGCCGGCGCACGGAGGAAGGGCAGGCGATGGCGGCTCCCGATCTGGCGGGCGGCGTCTTCACGCGGGCGGAGCGGCGCCTTTCGCGGATCGACCCGCTGCTGCCGTGGCCGCGGCCCGACGCGCCGCACTGCGGAACGCCGCTCGGCACCGGTTACGAGCCGGGTGCGGGGGCCGTGGGGCGGTGCGAGCACTGGGTGGCCGAGCCGGGGTCCCTCGACCTGTCCTGGGGTGCCGCACGACGCTTCCAGCTCGCTCCCACGATCGCGGGCCCTGACGTCGCCGCCGGGCTCGGGCAGCTGCTCACGCAGTGGCGCGATCACCTGGCCGTGGTGCCGGGAGCCGGCGCGGATGACAGCGCGGCGATCGTCACCTGGCCGAGCCGTGACGCGGACGGCGTCTTGACGCTGCTCCGGCACGGGTTTGACCCGCTTGAGGTGCTCGCCGCGCGCGCCGCCCCGTCCCGCGGCGCCCGGGAGCCGCTGACTGCGGGGTCGGCGGCCTCGGAGCTACTAGCAGGCACTCACGGCGGCCTCGACGGCTCGCTCCGCGTCAGGCGCGCCACGGCGCCGGACGCCGATGTCGTCGCCCGGCTGGCGATCGAGGTGATCAGGTTCGATTCCCGCTTCGGCGCGGTCAACGAACGGCCGGACACCCTGGCGGCGCTGCGCCGGGAGGCGGCCGGGTTGCTTGCCGGCCCCGAGCCGTGGGCCTGGCTGGCCGAGCGGGACGGCGAGCCAGTCGGGCTGCTTGCCGCCCAGCGGCCGGAGGCCGCGCGCTGGATCGCCCCCATGGTCCGTGAGGCGCCCGCCGCCTACCTCATGCTGATGTTCGTCGACCCGGCCGAGCGGGGCAGCGGCACCGGCGGCCGGCTGGTAGCCGAATTCCACCGCGCGGCCGACGCGGCGGGCGTGGCGGTGACGCTGCTGCACTACGAGCAGCTCAACCCGCTCGCCGTGCCCTTCTGGAGCCGTCACGGCTACCGGCCGCTGTGGACGACCTGGCAGGCGACGCCGGCCAGCGCTTTCCGCTGGCCGGCGCCTGTCCAGGAAGCTACTTAGCGTCCGCCGCCGGGCCCGGGTCGCTCTCCCGCTGGATCTGGAAGAACCACGACTTCAGCCCGAACCGGGCGACCAGCATCAGCAGCAGGCCGACGACAACGATGCCGAGCATCGAGAAGTTCTGGGCGGCCGCCGCGCCGGACATCGACTTGTACACCATCCAGACGAGGAAGCCGGCCGAGGCGAGCGGCAGCAGGCCGAGGAGGAGCGCGTCCCTGGCGTTGGAGAACACCCGGCGCCGGTAGTAGGTGATGGCGGCGAGCGCGGTGAGCACGTAGAAGATGGCGAACAGCAGCCCGGTGAGGTCGACCACGTAGGTGAACGCGTTCTGCACGGAGGTGGCGATCAGGTACACCCAGGCCGCCGCGACCACCACGAACCCGAAGACCACGCTCGCGGCGGCCGGCGTCTGGAAGCGGCGGGGCACGCTGCTGAGGAACTCGGGCAGCGCGCGGTAGCTCGCCATCCCGTAGACGATCCTGGCGCCGACTACGATGCCGGTTCCCGTTGTCGCGATGACCGAGAGGGCGAGAGCCAGCGCCATGACCTTGGCCCAGCCGCTGCCGCCGAGCGCCTGCGCCACGTACACCAGCGCGTCGGAGGAGTTGGCCGCCAGGTTCTTCGACGACACCACGCCCTGCAGGCCCACCTGCGCCAGCGTGTAGATGACGGCGAGCAGCGCGACCGCGATGAGCGCGGCCCGGCCGGGGTTGACCCGCCGGTGCTTGACCTCCTCGTTGACGTAGACGGTCCCGTCCCAGCCGCTGTAGGCGAACACCGCGATGAGGAACCCGCCCACTAGGTCGCCGCTACCGCCGATCCCGGTCGGGCTGAACCAGCCGCTCGTGACGGGGACGGTGCCCGCGTGGTGGCCGAGCACGTAGAACAGGCCCCAGACCGACATGCCGACGAGGATCGTGTACTCGACGATCGCCATGGCGACCTGGGTGCGCGCGGTGATCCTGATACCGACGACCGCGATCACCGTCATGATCACACCGATGGCGGTGGCGATGGCGACGTCGGCGAACTTCGTCTCGTTGGCGCCGAAGATGGCGAGCACGGACGGCCCGAGCACCTCGACGCCGCTAAGCGTGCCGAGCACGTAGCCGGCGATCATCAGCCAGCCGGTGAAGAAGCCCAGGTACGGGTTGATCGAGCGGCCGACCCACTCGAACGAGGCGCCCGAGTTGGCGTTCCACATGTTCAGCCGGCGGTAAGCGTTCGCGATGATCAGCATCGGGATCGCGCTGATGAGAAGAACGGGGCCGCCGCCGTAATTCGCCGTCGCGGCGAGCGAGGCGAGCGTGATGCCCACCACCGCCGCGGGGGCGGACGTGGCCATGCCGATGACGGTGTCCTGCGCTACCCCGATCGCGTCGGGCTCTAGCCGGGCAGGTGGGGCCGGGGCGGTCCCCGGAAGAGCGGTCGCGGACGGCTCAGTCATGATGCTCCTCTACGGCTTGCCTGCCCGTGCTGCACATTCGCGGGGTTATTCGACCCCTTCGCGACGCGGTTCCATTCCGCGGCACCGTGTGATCATAACGGCCATTTCGGGCTTTTGCCTATAATTTCGCAAGGAACCCATAGCATCAAAAGAGCATCGCCATTTATCGATGTTTCCAATTAACCGCACGTTAACAATTAGGACGCGCTGGTCTTGATGTGTCACGCGCCTTCCAGCGGCACCTCGCTGCTCATCAGCGCGCCGAACGCCTCTATGGCGAGGTCGATGTCCTTCGATGCCATGTGGCCAACCAGGAAGGCCAGGCCTTCACGGCCGAGGTCACCCATCATGCCGAGCAGCGCGATCAGGCGCTCAGCGTGCTCCGGGGTGATCTCCTCTGGGTGATTCATGTGGCTTAGGATACATTTGTCCGCTTGCTGACCGGGGCGGATCCGGTTCGCTCTGAGCAGAGGTGGGGCGGCGCGGGGGAGGAAGCATGGTCAGCGGGGCCGCGGTCACGTCGTCGGCGGCGGTCGAGTCCGGACGTGCCCGCGCCGCAGTGTCGCCGGGCTCACGCGGTATGAGCACCGCGATGACGAGCCCGATCAGCGTGACGACGAGCATGACCAGCTGGGCGACGGCGAACGGCCGGCCCTCCGGCAGCTTGACCGCCACGAGCACCGATCCGACCAGCGCGGTCCCGAGCGACGAGCCCAGGTTGGAGACGCTGCGCGACAGGCCCGAGATATCACCCTGGTCATCACCGGGGAAGCTCGACTGCACGACGTTCACCGAGGACGTGAGCATGACCCCGATCCCGGCACCGAACAGCAGCAGCCCTGGCACCCAGGAGGCGATGCCCGATTGCGCCCTGACCAGGAGCAGCAGCAGGATCATGCCGAGGGCGGTGATCAGGAAGCCGGCGATGATCAGCCACCGTTGCGGGTGCCGCCGGGCGAACCGGTCCGCGCCGGCCGAGGCGGCCAGGATGCCGAACGTGGCGGGGGTGAGCATCAGCCCGGTCTGCACGGCGTTGTAGTGGTCGACCTCCTGCAGGTAGACCGAGGTCGTGAAGAACGATCCCTGCAGGACCAGCCACTGGATGGTCTGGGTGCCGAGCCCGAGGTTGGATACCCGGTTCCTGAACAGCCGCAGCGGGAGCAGCACGTCCTTGCCTTTCTTCTCCCGCGACCTGACGTGCAGGAAGAACCACAGCAGGAACAGCGCGCCGACGGCCACGAACAGCCAGACCGGGGAGACAGATCCCTGGGGGATCACCACCGTCCCGCCGATGGTGAAGTCCTGACGAGAGGCGAAGAAGCCGTACGTCCGTGATTGCAGCAGCCCGAGCACCACGAAGAACAGCCCGAGGGCGGACAGCACCGCGCCCGTGAGGTCGAAGGCGGGCTTGGCCGCGGACCGGCCCGGATCGGTGATCTTGCGGGCGAGCCAGCTAATCCAGGCCACCACGAGGACCTGCAGGCCGAACGACGCCCGCCAGCTGATCGCGCTGGTGACCAGGCCGCCGATGAGCGGTCCAGCGGCGGCGCCGAGGCCGCCCGCGCCGCTGACCACGCCGAAGTACTTGGCCCGCGACTTCACGTCGGGGAAGGCCACCGTCACCAGGATGTAGATGGGCGGGATCATCAGGGCCGATCCCACGCCCTCGAGCAGCGAATAGCCCGCGATCAGCAGCGGCAGCCCGAACGAGAGGGCGGCGATCAGCCCGCCGGCCCCGTAGACGATGAGGCCCCCGGTGAAGCACCGGGTACGGCCCCAGATGTCGGTGAGCTTGCTGCCGGGGATCATCAGCGCCGCCATCGTCAGCGTGAACAGCGTGATCGCGGTCTGCACGCCCGCCACCGTGGTGCCGAGGTCCTTGGCGATCGCGCTGATCGCCACGTTCATGTTGGTGGCCGCGTAACTGGCGATGAACTGCGCGAGGGCGAGCGGCAGGATCATCGCCCGGCCCGACGCCGCGTCCCTAGGCGGAGCCGGGCTGGTCACCCGGCCTCCCGCCACGCTGGAGCCATTCGCACCGTTCCCCGCTCCCTCTTCGGCCGACGCAGCCGATCCGCCGTCTGCAACTCAACATCAGCGGCCGCTCCGCGCGCCTCACCCAGCGAGGGTGACCATTGCTCAAGAACCTCGTGCTGGTCCACCTTCACTAGGAATCGGCTGCGGTCAGGCGTGGTACCGCTGCACGTGTAGCACGTAGGCGGTCACTCCGGCGGGCAGCGGGTACGGGCCGCGGACCTGCTGGACCTCCGGAGCGACATCGAGGTAGTCCAGGTCAGGGCTGTCGCCGCAATCGCAGCAGATGAGCTCGTACGCGTCGTTGTAACCGCCCTCCGGCTCGCCGCCGACGATGCGGACGGGCTGGCGCCGCAAGGCGACCGTCCAGAACTGGCCGGGCTGGCCGCGAACCACTGGGTCAACCGTCATGTCGCCGAGCCCGGCTCGCTGGGGCCGACGGTCCGCTTGCGCGGCGGCTATGTCTGTCACATCCTCCTCGCGCTCTTTGGCGAAGGTGAACAAGAGGCGAACACAATAACCTCGCCTTTACCCCAACGCCATCCCTCCTCAACCACCTCACAAGGGTGATGTCCGACGCTGCGCGGATGGTGACTATTGGCTGATGATGATGAACGGCGCCTCCCCGGAATCCCGCTGGAAGCCATGGCTGGCCCGGCTGAGTTTCGTCCTCGCCGTGGCGGCGGTGGCCGTCGTCGGGGCTGCGGCCGGGGTGCGCAGCTTCGGGATGCTGGCCGTGGGCCTGGCCGCGGCGGCGATGAGCCTGGCGACGGCCTACTGGTTCCTGTCCCGCCGTGGCGCGCTGCGCTGGCTGTCACTTGCGGTGTTCCTGACGGCGCCGATCGCGGTCATCGTGGTGTACGCGCTGAACTCCCTGCTATGGGTGGCGCTGGCGGGGGCCGCCGGCTGGCTGCTGGCCGGCGTGACCGCGCGGGCTGCCCTAGCCAGCGACCGTGAGGCGTGGCGCATGCCCGAGCACCCGGTGCGCCGCCCCGCCAGCCGCCCGTTCCTGATCATGAACCCCAAGTCGGGCGGCGGTAAGGTCGGCTCGTTCGACCTGCGGCGCCGGGCCGAAGACCTTGGCGCCGAGGTGTTCCTGCTCGACGGTGACGAGCCGGTCGACGTCGCCGAGGTGGCCCGCGCGGCCGTCGCCCGGGGGGCCGACCTGCTCGGCGTGGCCGGCGGTGACGGCACCCAGGCCCTGGTGGCCGGCATCGCGGCGGAGCACGACCTCCCGTTCGTCGTCATCACCGCGGGCACCCGTAACCACTTCGCGCTCGACCTGGGACTGGACAGGGAAGACCCCGCTGCCTGCCTCAGCGCGCTCTCCGACGCCGTCGAACTGCGGGTCGATCTCGGGATGATCGGCGGCCGCACCTTCGTCAACAACGCGTCGTTCGGCGCGTACGCCGAGGTTGTCGAGTCTCCCGCCTACCGCGGGGACAAGCTGCGCACAACGCTTGAGCTGCTGCCCGACTTGCTGCAGGGCCACCGGGGCCCGCGGCTGACGGCCCGCGCGGACGGTTCGGAGATCGACGCGCCGCAGGCGCTCCTCGTGGCCAACAACCCGTACGGGACCGGGGACATCGCCGGTCTTGGCCGTCGCGCCCGGCTAGATCGCGGCGAACTCGGCGTGGTGGCGGTTACCGTGGGCAGTGCACGAGCGGCGGCCGGCCTGCTGCGCGGCAGGCGGGCCGCCGGCCTGCGCGTGCTGGCCGCCCAGGAAGTCACGGTCACCGCCGACACGCCGCTGCTGCCGGTGGGCATCGACGGCGAGCCCGTGATCCTGCCGGTTCCGGTGCGTTGCACGGTGCGCCCCGGCGCGCTGCGCGTGCGGGTGCCGCGTGACCGGCCCGGGGTACCGGCCCCCAAACCCGGTCTTGACTGGGCGAGGCTGCTGCGCCTGGCGGGCCCGGGACACGGCGGCCCGCCCGCGGGGACACCGGAGGCGCGCGGCGCGCAGCCGCCACGAGTACTGAGGTAGGACAAGGATGCCAAGCCGCTATGAACGCCACAGCGAGGTCGACGACGTGCTCGACCGGGCCGGGAAGTTGTCGGTGCGGACGATTATCTTCGACGTGGAGCCCCTGGTTTCCTGGTGGGACAACACCCAGGAGTCACTCGACTGGGGCGTGGCGATGGTCGTCGGGAAGGTCTCGGCGCTGCCGACGGTGCGCGCGCTCGTCTTCTCGACCAACTCGGTGCGCCGTCCCTCGGTGATCCCGCCGGCCGGCCGGGACATCGAGGTCAGCTACCTCGCCTCCGCCGCCAAGCCGCTGCGCACGTCGCCCTATCGTGACCTTCCCCGGCCGGGCGCGGTGGTCGGTGACCAGGTCCCCATCGACGGGCTGCTCGCCCGGCGCCTTGGCTACACGTTCCTGCACTACCAGCCGCGGCTTGACGACATACCGCTCGGGCCCCGGGTGATGCACCGCCTTGGCCGGCTCGCCGTGCCGTTGCTGTTCCGCGGCAAGAAAGGAAGCTCTTTACCCGCGGAGTCGTCACCCGCGGGCGGGTGATTCGCGGGGCGGAGCCGCCGGGCCGGCGGCGGCCCATTCCGCGCCCGTTTCCCCGCGGAACGCCGCGACCGCCGATTCGATCGTCGGGAAGAAGTGGCGCGGGTCGATCGTCCTGGTCAGCCCGTAGCGTTCGATCTTGCTCCGTACCGGGTCCTTGAGCTCCGCGAACACCAGGCTGGTGCCGCGCGCGTTAAGCGCCTCGTCCAGTTCCTCGAGCATGTCGGCGGCGGTCGTGTCGACGTCGGTCAGCGGCTCGGCGGCGACCAGGATCCAGGCCGGCCGCGGATCGGCCTGGGCGAGCCGCCTGACCTCGTCACGGAACGTGGTGGCGTTGGCGAAGAAGAGCGGCGCGTCGAACCGGTAGATCACCAGGCCGGGCAGCAGCTCTGCCCCTGGATGGACCTGTACGTCGTGGTAGCCCTCAAGGCCGGGTACCCGCCCGAGCTGCGTGTCATAAGGCCACCAGGCTCGCCGGAACACGTTGAGTATGGACAACGCCACGGCGACGGCGATTCCGGGGAGCACGCCGAGCAGGGCGACCCCGGCGAACGCGGCGACCGACAGCAGGAACTCGGCCTTGCGCTGCCGCCACAGCCGCACCGTGCCCGGGATATCGGCGAGCGACAGCGACGCGGTGATCACCACCGCCGCGAGGGCCGGCTGTGGCAGGTTACGGAACAGGCCGGGGACCAGCAGGATCATGATGATGATCACCGCCGCCCCGGTGACCCCGGCGAGCTGGGTCTTCGCGCCCGAACGCTCCGCCACCGCCGTCCGGGAACCGCTGGTGCTGACCGGGAATCCCTGGAACAGGCCGGCCGCCAGGTTGGCCGCGCCGATTCCGATCATCTCGCCGTTCCCGTGGATTTCCTGCCCGGTTCTGGCGGCGAACGCCGACGCGGTGGAGATGGTGTCGGCCAGGGATACCACGGCGATGCCCAGCGCGCCCGCGGCCAGCGGCCCGATATCGGCCAGCCGGATGTCGGGCAGGGTGAGCGGCGGGAAGCCCTTAGGCAGCACGCCCACCAGGCTGACGCCGTGCTTGCCAAGGCCGAAGGCCGTGGTGGCGGCGATCTCGAGCACCACCATGATGAGCACGGCGGGGAACTTGGGCAGCCAGTGCTGCAGCGCCAGGATCAGCGCGATGCCGCAGATCCCGGCCGTGGCCGCCGCCGCCACCGCCTCGCCGTGCGCGAGGCCCCGGGCGAACCCGGCGATCTCCCCGATCAGGCCCTCGGCATCGATCTTGAACCCGAACAGCTTGGGCAGCTGGCCGACCAGTATGGTCAGCGCGAGGCCGTTCAGGTAACCGATCATCGTCGGCTTGGAGATCAGGTCCGCGATGAAGCCGAGCTTCGCCACGGCCCCCGCGAGCATCACCGCCGCGACGATGACCGCGAGCATCGACGCGAGCGCGACGGCGCGCTTGGGATCGCCGTCCGCGCCGGCCAGCGGCAGGATCGTGGCGGCGATCATCGGCCCGAGCGACGAGTCCGGGCCGAGCACGAGGATCCGCGACGGGCCGAACACCGCGTAGCCGAGCAGGCACAGGATCGACGTGTACAGCCCGGTGATCGGCGGCAGGCCCGCGAGCTCCGCATAGGCCATGCCCTGCGGGACGAGCAGCGTACTGAGCACCACCCCGGCGACCACGTCCGGCGCCAGCCACGCGCGCCGGTACGACCGCACCGCCCGCAGGCCAGGCAACGATCCGAGCACGCTCACCTCCGGCATCCTCTCGTTTCGGGCATGTCCCGGCATCACCCGCAAAGGGTGAGGCCGTCCGCGGCGGGCGTGAGGCAGCATCAGGAAGCATCCGGCCAGATCAGCGCAGGAGGCGCACCATGCGGATCGTTGTGGCACTCGGTGAGGACTGACTCACGGTGACCGACAAGCGGGCGGAACGCGTCGCGGAGCTGATCAAGCCACTGCGGGTCAGGCCGGGTTCGAAGGTGAACCTGGCCAGGGACTTCGACCCTGGCTACAAGGCCGGCTACGTGAAGAAGAAGGACGCCCTGGAGATCATGCGGCGGGGCATCGAGATGCTCTGCGACTACCAGGCCCGGCTGGCCGCCCAGGACAGCTACGGGGTGCTCGTGTGCCTGCAGGCGCTGGACGCCGCGGGCAAGGACGGCACGATCCGGCACGTGATGAGCGGGGTGAACCCGCAGGGCGTGCACGTCACCAGCTTCAAGCAGCCGTCGGCCGAGGAACTGGACCACGACTACCTGTGGCGCTACGCCCGCCGCCTGCCCGAGCGGGGCGACATCGGCATATTCAACCGGTCGCACTATGAGGAGGTCCTCGTGGTCCGGGTGCACCCGGAGATTCTCGACCGGCAGAAGCTGCCACCGGACGCCAAGGGCAAGGGAGTGTGGCAGCGCCGCTACCGCGAGATCAACGACTGGGAACGCTACCTTACGGAAAACGGGCTCCGCGTCGTCAAGATGTTCCTGAACCTGTCGAAGGAGGAGCAGCGCACCCGCTTCTTCAAGCGGCTCGACCTGCCGGAGAACAACTGGAAGTTCTCGGCCGCCGACGTCAGGGAGCGCCAGCACTGGGACGACTACCAGGAGGTGTTCTCGGAGATGCTGTCCGCCACCAGCACCCGCTGGGCGCCCTGGTACGTGATACCGGCGGACCACAAGTGGTTCGCCCGGCTGTGCGCGGCCGCGGTCCTCGTGCACACTCTGGCCGGCATCGACCCGCAGTACCCGGAGGTGAGTGCCGAGCAGCGAAAGCAGCTGCTCGGCATCAAGAAGGAGTTGGCGGCCCAGGCACCTGCGGGCGCCGCCGCCGACCCGTTCGCGGAGGCGGAGACGAGGGCGAAAGCGAAGGCTAAGACCATGCCGCCCTACTCGCAGGATGGGGTCACCCATGCCGGGTAAGACCAAGCCGCTGACGCGCATCCCGGCGCCTCGGCCGGCCATGGCTGACGGCTGGTACGCGCGCTCGCCGGACACGGTGGCCGGCGCGCTCGGCGTGGACCCGGACGTCGGCCTGACCGCCGCCAGGGCGGCTGACCTGCTGCGGGACAACGGCCCCAACGCGCTGCCGGAGGAGCAGCCAAGGCCGGGCTGGCTGCGGTTCCTTGAGCAGTACCGCAGCTACATGCAGATCATCCTGGTCGCCGCCGCCTTGGTGTCGCTGCTGATCCGCGAGTGGAGCACCGGGATTCTGCTCGTCCTGCTGACGATCTTGAACGCGGTCATCGGCCTCCGTCAGGAGGGCAAGGCGGAGAGCGCCATGAACGCCCTCAAGTCGATGATGAAGGCGACCGCGCGGGTGCGGCGGGACGGGTCAGAGTCGGTGATCCCGGCCGAGCAGGTCGTGCCGGGCGACGTGGTGCTGATCACCGCCGGCGACGAGGTGCCGGCCGACGGCCGGATCATCGCGGCGAGCGCACTGCAGATCGATGAGTCGGCGCTGACCGGGGAGAGCGCGCCGGCCGCCAAGGCCGCGCAGGCGCTGCCCGGGGGGGACCTCGGCCCGGGCGACCAGGTCAACATGGCGTTCATGAACACGCCGGTCACGCACGGCAGCGGCACCATGATCGTCACGGGTACCGGCGCCCGCACCGAACTCGGCAAGATCTCCGGGATGCTGTCGGCCACGGCCGTCGAGGAATCGCCGCTGACCATCGAGATGAACCGGCTCACCTTGTGGATCGCGGCGGCGGCCGGGCTGACGATGGTCGTCATGTTCGCGCTCGGCCGGGCCCGCGGCCGGGCCTGGGACGACCTGTTCACCGCCGCGGTCTCGCTGGCCATCGCGGCGATACCCGAGGCGCTGCCGACGGTGGCGCAGTGGATCCTGTCGGTCGGCGGCGTCGACCTGGCCAAGCGGAACGCGATCGTGAAGGACCTGCCCTCGGTGGAGACGCTCGGGTTCACGTCCGCGATCAACTCCGACAAGACCGGCACGCTGACGATGAACCAGATGACCGCG
>Ga0070714_100000973_pt1 | contig 20448 bp, 18 predicted proteins | sample LARL83metaG_FD_65450 | JGI IMG/M metagenome (GOLD analysis project Ga0070714, IMG submission 65450) | Corn, switchgrass and miscanthus rhizosphere microbial communities from Kellogg Biological Station, Michigan, USA - LAR L8-3 metaG | ecosystem: Host-associated > Plants > Roots > Rhizosphere ... | reverse complement strand
TTTGGCGGGTTCTTTGGTTAGCGCGTGGCTTGCGTTGTTGCGACGCCGGGTATGGCGCCGGAGGCGCGCTCGGCGAGCGGCGATCTTCTGGCGGGCTCCGGCTTTTGTGGTGAGGCGCCTTGACGACGGGGCCGGCGGTGCTGTTAGGTAAGGCTTAGTTAGGATTGCCTAACCTAATCTGACGGACCGCCGGGGTTCGCGGTACGCCCGGCACGAACTTCATCGCCCGGCGGGCCCGGCTTCCCCAGCCGAACCACCCGCCGAGGACGGAGGATGAGCCGGTGCTGCCGACTTTCGTGATCGGGCTGCGCGAGGGCCTGGAGGCGGCCCTGATCGTGGGGATCATCGCGGCCTTCCTGGGCCAGCAGGGCCGCCGTGACGCCCTGCGCCAGGTCTGGATCGGCACGGCCGCGGCCATCGCGATCTGCATCGCCGCCGGCATCGGCCTGCAGGTGCTCTCGTCCGACCTGCCGCAGCGCCAGCAGGAGGGACTCGAGACCGTGGTCGGCCTCCTCGCCGTCAGCATGGTCACGTACATGATCATCTTCATGCGGCGGCACGCCAAGGGCCTGAAGGGCGACCTGGAGGGCGCGGCCGCGTCGGCCCTGGCCACGGGCTCGGGCCGGGCCCTGGTGGTGATGGCGTTCCTCGCCGTGCTCCGCGAGGGCTTCGAGACCGCGGTGTTCCTGCTGGCCACGTTCGACGCGTCCGGGAACGCCGCGCTGTCCTGGGGCGGCGCGGTCATCGGGATCGTCCTCGCCGCCGCGATCGGCTACGGCATCTACCGGGGCGGCGTGCGGCTCAACCTGTCCCGGTTCTTCCGCGTGACCGGGCTGGTCCTGGTGCTGGTCGCGGCCGGGCTGCTGATGACCGCGGTGCACACCGCCAACGAGGCGGGCTGGCTGAACGCGGGCCAGACCCAGGCCTTCGACCTGTCCTGGCTGGTCCGGCCGGGGACGCCGGCGTCCTCGCTGTTCACAGGCGTGCTGGGGATCCAGCCCTACCCGGTGTGGATCGAGGTGGCCGCCTGGCTGGCCTACCTGGTTCCGATGGCGATCATCGTGGCCTGGCCCACCGGGCGGCCGAGAAGGCTGCCCGGGGCGCCAGCGGCCACCCCGCAGCCCGTCCAGCAGTAAGCGGCCCGCGCCCCGCCCGGCGACGGAGACAAGCCAACCACGCGCCGCCCCCAGGCGGCCGTGATCTTCATCAGTGCAACAGAAGAAACGCAAGAGACAGGAGTTCAGAATCGTGGGCACCGACGGCAGGCTGATTCGACCCCGGCAGAAGGCGTGGGCCATCGGCGCGGTGCTCGCGCTGGCCGCAGCGGCCGCGGCGGGCTGCTCCAGCTCGAGCGGGTCGAGCAGGTCGAGCGGCAGCACCGCCTCCAGCAAGACGAGCAAGGTCACCATCGAGCTGACCCCGCAGGGGTGCATGCCCAAGCCCGCCAAGATCAGCGCCGGGCAGGTCGACTTCACCGTGGCCAACCAGGACGCCGACGCGGTGTCAGAGGCCGAGCTGCGCACCGCGGACATGAGCCGCATCCTGGCCGAGCAGGAGAACCTGTCACCCGGCCTGTCCGGCGGCTTCTCACTCAACGTCCAGCCCGGCAGCTACAAGATCAGCTGCCCGGGGGCGGCGCAGTCGCGCTGGACGTTCACGGTCTCCGGCCAGGCCACCGGGCCGGCCTGGCAGTCAAACTCCCAGCTCACCGCCGCCGTACGCGGCTACTCGGGTTACATCGGCCAGAACGCGGCCGCGCTGGTCAGCCACACCCAGTCGTTCTGCCGCGCGATCGATGCCGGGGACATGGCCCAGGCCAAGCTGCTCTACCCGCAGGCCCGGGTGTTCTACGAGCACATCGAGCCGGTGGCCGAGATCTGGGGCACGCTCGACACGCAGATCGACGGCCGCTGGGAGAACCCGGTCACGGTGCCGTCCCAGTTCATGGGCTTCCACAAGATCGAGCAGCTGATCTGGTCGGACAACACGCTGGCGGGCACGCGCAAGCTCTGCGCCGGCCTGATGCAGCACGAGCAGCAGCTGGATCACCTGGTCAGCAACGCCCAGTACAGCCCGCTGGAGATGGCCAGCGGGGCCACCGACCTGATCAACGAGGCGGCCACGTCGAAGATCAGCGGCGAGGAGGAGCGCTACTCCAACACCGACCTGCCCGTGTTCCAGGCCAACGTCGACGGGGCCATGGAGATCGTCGCGCTGCTGCGGCCCTACCTGCAGCAGAAGGACCCCAGCCTGCTGGCGCTGATCCAGCGGCGGGACGCCGCGGTGGCCAAGCTCATGACCAAGTACAAGGCCACCCCCGGTTACGACGGAACCGGTTACGTCGAGTACTCCACGGTTCTGGACAGCCAGCGCCGCCAGCTGGCGGCGTCCGTCAACGCGCTGGCCGAGGCGCTGTCCAAGGTGCCCAGCCAGGTGAGCTAACCCAATGAGCCGTAACGATAACTCCGCTGCCCCGGGTCTCACGCCGACCCCGGCCGCCGGTGGCGCAGGCGCCCCACCCGACCCGGATCCCGCGGCAGGCCCGTCCCGGCGCCGGCTGCTCACCAGCGCCGGCGCCGCGCTCGGGGCCGGCGCCGTGGCGGGCGGTGTGGCCGCGTACCTCGCCGACCGCGGCGGGAAGCCCGCGCCGGCGGGCGAGTCCGGCGCGGCCATCCCGTTCTACGGGGCGCATCAGGCGGGCATCGCCACCCCGGCGCAGGACCGGCTGGCGTTCGGCTCGCTGAACGTGGTCAGCGACGCCGGCCGGGACGACGTCCGCGACCTGCTGCGGGCCTGGACCGGCGCGGCGGCCCGGATGACCCGGGGCCAGCTGGTGGGGGAGGACAGCGAGATGAGCGCGCCGCCGGTGGACACCGGCGAGGCGGTCGGCTCCCCGGTCTCCCGGCTGACGATCACGATCGGCTTCGGGCCGTCCCTGTTCGACCACAGGTTCGGCCTGGCCGGGAAGCGGCCCGCCGCGCTGGCCCCGCTGCCGCCGCTGCCCAATGAGGACCTCGACCCCAACTACTCCGGCGGCGACCTGTGCGTGCAGGCGTGCGCGGACGACCCGCTGGTCGCGTTCCACGCGGTGCGCAACCTGGCCCGGCTGGGCATGGGCGTGGTCGCGCACAACTGGATGGAGCTCGGTTTCGGCCGCACCTCCACCACCACGACCGCGCAGGCCACCCCGCGCAACCTGCTCGGGTTCAAGGACGGCACCCGCAACATCAAGGCCGAGGAAACCAGGCTCATGGACGAGCAGGTCTGGGTCGGCCAGGAGTCCGACCAGCCGTGGCTGCGCGGCGGCAGCTACCTGGTCACCCGCAAGATCCGCATCTTCGTGGAGAACTGGGACCGCGACTACCTGCAGGACCAGGAGAACGTCATCGGCCGGGCCAAGGTGTCCGGGGCCCCGCTCAGCGGCGGCGCGGAGTTCAGCACCCCGAACTTCGCGGCCAGGAAATCCGGTCAGTACGCGATCCCGCCCGACTCGCACATCCGCCTGGCCAGCCACGAGCACAACGGCGGGACCCGGATCCTGCGCCGCGGCTACTCGTTCACCGACGGCATCGACCCGCAGACCGGCACGCTGCTCGGCGGCCTGTTCTTCATCGCGTACATGAAGAACCCCAGCCAGTTCGTCAAGCTGCAGACCGCGCTGGCCGGCGACGCGCTCAACGAGTACATCCACCACACCGGCAGCGCGGTGTTCGCCTGCCCGCCGGGCCTGCGCCCCGGCCAGCGCTGGGGCGACGCCCTGTTCGCCTAGGCCGCGGCCTGACCGGTCAGTGCGACTCGCGGGATACCTCGTGCCCGCTGGCGCCGACCAGGAAGTCCAGGTCCGCGCCCCGGTCGGCCTGGAGCACGTGGTCGACGTAGAGGCGCTCCCAGCCCCGGGTGGGGGCCGCGTAAGCGGCCACGGCGGCGGCGGGCGGCTCCCGTTTCTGCAGCTCCTCCGGGGCGACGTCCAGGCTGAGCCGGCGCGCGGGCACGTCGAGCTCGATGACGTCGCCGGTCCTGACCAGCCCCAGCGGGCCGCCGTCGGCGGCCTCGGGCGCGACGTGCAGAACCACCGTCCCGTACGCGGTGCCGCTCATCCGGCCGTCGCAGATCCGCACCATGTCCCGCACGCCCCGCTCCAGCAGCTTGGGTGGCAGCGGCAGGTTCGCCACCTCGGGCATCCCCGGGTAACCCTTGGGCCCGCAGCCCCGCAGCACCAGCACCGAGTCGGCGTCGACGTCGAGGCCAGGGTCGTCGATCCGCTGGTGGAAGTCCTCGATGCTGTCGAACACCACCGCCCGGCCGCGGTGCCGCAGCAGTTCCGGCGACGCCGCCGCGGGCTTGATCACCGCCCCGGCCGGGGCCAGGTTCCCGCGCAGCACGGCGATGCCCGCCTCGGCCTGCAGCGGGTCGGTGCGCGGCCTGATCACGGTCTCGTCCCAGATCCGCGCGTCGGCGAGGTGATCGACGAGCGGCCGCCCGGTCACGGTCAGCGCCTCGGGATCGAGCAGGTCCTGCACCTCGCGCAGCACGGCGAGCAGCCCGCCGGCCCGGTGGAAGTCCTCCATGAGGTGACGTCCGGCCGGCTGCAGGTCAACGAGCAGCGGCACGCCGGCCCCGGTGCGGTCGAAGTCGTCCAGCGAGAGCTCGATCCCGAGCCGCCCGGCGATCGCGAGCAGGTGCACCACGGCGTTGGTGGAGCCGCCGATGGCGGCCAGCGCGACGATCGCGTTCAGGAACGATCCCCGGCTGAGCTGGCCGGAGGGCCGCCGCCCCGCCGCGACCATGGACACCGCGAGCTGCCCGGTGTCATGAGCGGTCTCGAGCAGCCGGCTGTCCGGCGCGGGCGTCCCCGCGATGCCCGGGATCGTGGTGCCCAGCGCCTCGGCCATGCAGGCCATGGTCGAGGCCGTGCCCATCGTGTTGCAGTGGCCGCGGCTGCGGATCATCGAGGACTCAGAGGTGAGGAAGTCCTGGTCGGTCAGGGTCCCGGCGCGGACCTCCTCGCTGAGCTTCCAGACGTCCGTGCCGCAGCCCAGCGGCAGGCCCCGGAACGTGCCGGTCAGCATCGGGCCGCCCGGGACGACCACCGCGGGCAGGTCGACCGAGGCCGCGGCCATCAGCAGCGAAGGGATCGTCTTGTCGCAGCCGCCCAGCAGCACCACGCCGTCGACCGGGTTGGCCCGGAACATCTCCTCGGCGGCCATCGCGGCCATGTTCCGCCAGAGCATGGCCGTCGGGCGGACCAGCGTCTCGCCGAGCGACACCACCGGCAGGTTCATCGGGACCCCGCCCGCCTCCCAGACGCCCTGCTTCACGGCCTCGGCGACCTCGTTGAGGTGGGAGTTGCAGGGGGTCAGGTCCGAGGCCGTGTTCGCGATCGCGATGTGCGGCCGCCCGTCGAAGGCGTGCGCCGGCAGCCCCCGGCGCATCCACGCACGATGGAGATAGCCGTTCCGGTCGGTGCCGGAGTACCACTGGGAGCTGCGCTGCTGGGAACTGTGCTGGCCGGACATCGACGCTCTTCCGCCTCCTGGAACCTAAGATCCACAAATGTCACCTCAGGATAGATTGGCTCGGGCATGAGAGCGTTCGTGGTCACCGGGCCGCACCGGTCGGAGGTCCGGGACGTCGAGGATCCGGTGCCGGCGCCGGGACACGTGGTCATCGACATCGACCGGGTGGGCGTGTGCGGCACCGACGTCGAGTTCTTCACCGGCGACATGGCCTACCTGCCGCAGGGGCACGCCGTGTACCCGATCCGGCTCGGGCACGAGTGGTGCGGCACCGTCTCCGCCGTCGGGGACGGGGTCGACCCGGGCTGGGTGGGCCGGCGCACCACCGGCGACACCATGCTGGGATGCGGCCGGTGCGACCGCTGCCGGGCCGGCCGGCCGCACGTGTGCGAGGACCGTTACGAGGTCGGGATCAGGGGCGGGTTTCCCGGCGCGCTCGCGGAGCGGATGGCCATGCCGGTCACCGCGCTGCACCCGCTGCCCGACGCCGTGGACGACGTGGCCGGGGCCATGGTCGAGCCGGGCGGGAGCGCGCTGCGCTCGGTCTGGGCCGCGGGCCTGCAGCCGGGGGAGCGGGTTCTGGTGCTCGGGCCGGGCACCATCGGCCTGCTGGTCGCGCGGTTCGCGCTCGCGCACGGCGCGGAGGTGCACGTGCTCGGCCTCACCCGGGAGTCGCTCGACTTCGCCGTGGGCCTCGGCGTGCACGGCGCGTGGACCGCGGCGGACATCCCGCGGCTGCCGTTCGCCGCGGTCGTCGACGCCTCGAACTCGCCCGGCCTCCCGGCGCAGGCGGTCGAGCTGGTCGAGCCGGGGCGGCGGGTGGTGTACATCGGCGTGGCCGGCCAGCCAAGCGTCATCGACACCCGGATGCTGGTGCTGAAGGACGTCACGGCCGTGGGCATCCTGGGCGCCTCGGCGGGCCTGGCCGGGACCATCGAGCAGTACGCGGCCGGGGCGGTGGATCCGCGGCCCCTGGTCGCCGCCACGGTCGGCCTGGGCGAGACCGGCGACGTGCTCGCCGGGTGGCGGCCGCCGGGCGCCGGGCCCGGCCCGAAGATCCACGTCAATCCCCGTGGCTGACCCCGGCGGAGCGGCCTCGCCTTTCCCCCGGGTGACCCGGCTGGACGCGGCCGCGGCCGTGCGCCGGCTGGCCGACGTGACCGGCGTCCGGCTCGAGGTGGAGGGCCCGTGTCCCGGCGGCCAGGTCGGTGCCGCCTACGTCCGCTGGCCCGGCGGGCGGCGGTCGGTGCTCACGCTGGCCCCGCCCGGCGCCGCGTCGGCGGCCCGGCGGACCGACGCGCTGCTCGCCCTCGGCCGGGCCCACGGTGTCCCTGCGCCCCGTTACGTCATGGTGCAGGAACTGCCCGGCGCCACGGTCATCGTGCAGGAGGTGCTGCCCGGCACCCCGCCTGCTGCTCTCGCCCGCCGCACGGTCGAGTCGATGATCGAGGTGAACGAGCGCTGCCGCGGCATACTCGCGGGCCGCGACGACCCGGCCCCTTCGCTGTACCTGAGGGAGGACGGCCCGGGCTTCTGCCTGCACCAGCCGCTGGCCGCCTACGGCCGGCGCACCGCGCGGCTGCTGGCGCAGATCGAGGAGGCCGGCGCCGCCGTGCCCGAGCACCTGGCCGGGACCGACCTGGTGCACTTCGACTTCCACCCCGAGAACGTGCTGATCGACCAGGCCGGGACGGTGACCGGCGTGGTCGACTGGGACGGCGCGGGCCGCAGCCACGGGTACTTCGACCTGTACACGCTCCGGTTCGACCTGGCCCGCCGCGCCCCCGAGCTGGGCCGGTGGCTGGCCGGGCAGCTGCGGGGCGCGGCGCCCGACGAGGTGGTCCTGGCCTGCTGGGCGCACATGAGCCTGCGCCTGGTCGACTGGTGTATCCGGCACTACACCGCGCCGTACGTCACCACCTGGCTCGAGGTGGCCGAGGCGCTGCGCCCGTGACCGCCGGGACGGTCAGGCTCAGCCCGGTCCGGTCCACGGCCAGGCGGCCAGGATCGCGAGGTGCATGGCGATCAATGTCTCGGCCAGGTCGCCGGCCGGGTCGACCTTGCCCCGGCGGACCTCGGTGCGGACCAGCTCGGTGGTGGCCCCGGCGAGCGCGTAGTAGGCCGGGTACGGGACGGCCGGCCAGTCCGGATGGTCGCGCCGGGCGCGGACGTGCCAGGCTCGGTTCAGCCGGGCGAAGGCGTGCTGGGCGGCCTCGATGTGCCGGACCGCCCGCGGCCCGGCCACGGGCATGTCGATGTAGAAGGCCCGGGCGAAGGCCGGCTCGGTGGCCAGGAAATCCACGTACGCGACGAGGCTGGCGCGCAGCAGATCCTCGGCGCCGGCGCCCGCCGGCCGGGCGCGGGTCGCGGAGATCACCCGCTCGGTCATGAGCTTGCCGCCCTCGCGGGTCGCGGCCAGGAAGCAGTCCTCCTTGTTGCTGAAGTGGGCGTAGAACGCGCCCCGCGAGACCCGCGCCCCGCGGACGATGTCGGCCCATCGCCACCGGCCTGGCCATCTGGGGCTGGATCATCCGGGTGGTGGTCTTCTTTGCCTTCCTGCTGATCCCGGTCTTTATTACCTCGGTGACCCCGCTGGTCACCTACGGCACCACCGTGTCGGCCTACGCGGCCACCTACAAGAGCGAGCTCGCGTTCGCCACGGCCCACCCCGCGGTGGTGGCCACGGCCACGAAGTACAAGACGCAGCTGGCCGACGCGGCCAGGTTCACGCGGTCAAGGCCGCGGGCGGGGCGCTCAGGGCACCGCGATCCTGACCACCATCTCCGCCAACAGCAAGGCCATCGACGGCGTGATCGCCGTCGCCCCGCAGCTGGCCACCGTGACCCCGTACGCAGCCCAGCTGACCGCGCTGTCCAAGGTGCCGCCGCAGGTGTTCCCGTACCTGAAGGCCCACGGCGCCGCGGTCACCAAGGCCGCGGCCGATGCCCCCGGGCAGTGGCGGACCTGGTGGTGGGTGTGCTTCGGCGGGATGATTTTCTTCTTGCTCAGCATCCCGCTCATGAAGGGCCGCTGGAAGCCATCCGATGCCCGCCGGGACGAGCAGGAGCACGAGGCCATGGTGGCGGCCGAACTGGCCAAGCTCAACGCCTGAGCGGCTATTTCTCCAGCAGGAAGAAAATGCTCGGGCCGAAGTGAATTCTGGCCAGCCTCTCCTGGGCCTTGTCTTCCATGGCCAGCATGACCCGCTTCGGCATAACCAGCTTGACCGCCGGATGGCGCAGGTTTGATACGGAAAGCCTGCGCTTGACGTGAAACCCGGCCGCCTGGAGCTGGCCCTGCACGGTTTCCGGGTGATGGTTCACGTACGGGATATCGCCGTGCGACCCGATATCCACGGCGGCGGCAGGAATTTTCTCGCCCCGCATCATGTACCGCAGCCGGCTGACGGCATGCAGGGTGTTCGCGGCCTCGATGATGGCGGTGCCGCCCGGGCGCAAGATTCGCGCTACCTCGCTGAAGACCGGCGCCGGGTCGGGCAGGTGGTGCATCACCCGGATCATCGTGACCAGATCCACGCTGGCATCGGGAAATCCCAGTTCGCTGGCCACCATCAGCCGGCTGTCAACGCGCGGATGGCGGGCGAGAAAGTTCTTGGACAGGTCCAGTTGCTGAACGCTCGAGTCGACCAGGGTAACCCGGTCCGCGTAATCCGCGAGGACCACGCTGAGCCGCCCGAAGCCGCCCCCGACGTCCACCGCGTACCCGAAGCGCTTGCCCTCCAGCATGCGCTGGATGGCCATGACCTCGGCCTCGTGCTCGTATTCGCGGCCCCGCCACCACTCGGCGTAATTGAACTCCGGGTCGTCGTAGTAATCGCTGCGGCGTGATTCATGTGCTGTGGTTGCCATCGTCCCCTCCCTCGGTGTGAGGTATCCCACAACCAGCCGGCGCAAGCCGCAGGCCGGATTCTTTTAATGAAGCTTTGCTAAGTCGGGGTGGGATACGGGGCTGGTAAGGCGATCACAAAATCATGGCCACGTCTGAATAAGACGGCGCTTGAGCGCGAGTAGCGGAAGTGACCAGGGGATATAGGTCCCGGCGGACCTAACAGGAAAGTCACGTCCGCACGAGGGGGAATGCATGCATCGCAAGCTCGACGTCCTGGCTGACAAGGGCTACGCAATTATGCGCGACCGGCCGGGAAAGCCCATTGCGCCAGCCGAGTGGGAATCGCTCGAGTACATGGACTGGAAGAGCGGGGGCGACACGAACTTTGCGCCGCTGACCTCGGCGACGGGCGAGATGGACTGCCGCGGTTTCTGGGATCACGGCCAGCCGGACCGGGATGGGCTGTGGACCAAAAACCGGGAAATCGCGCCGGGTCTCGCCAAGTACGTCGAGGAAATTGGCGCCAACTTCGGCCGGGTCCGGGTCATCAAGCTCAACCCCAGCGACGAGGCGACGGCCCTGCGCCAGCTGCACCTGGACGACAACAACCGGCTCAACCCTGACGGCCAGGGCTGGGTCGTCCGGTCCTGGCTCGAGCTGGACAACCAGCCCGGCCAGTCGGTGTTCATCCTGCGCGAGGACAAGGATGACCCGGCGACCGAGACCCGCATCCCGCTGCACCCGACCATGCAGCTGGTCATCGACACCCAGCGGCTCTACCACGTCGTCTGGCACCCAGGCCCGCGTCCGCGCTATGCGCTGATCACGTCCTGGACCAGCGACGACGTGATCGACCGCTGGATCAGCCGCGAGCTGGGCGCCGAGCGCGTTCCGGCAGCCGAGCAGAAGCTCGCGGCGGCGCGCCGCTAGCGGCGCGCGTTGGCTCTCTGGCCCGGGACGGGGGGCCGGGCCAGAGAGCCGCTCCTGGCGGGCCCGGGCGACCGGGCCCGCCTTCTTTTACCGGCGCAGCCGCGCCGTCACCGTCCCGAGCAGGTCGGTGAGCTCAGTGACCCGGAAGACCCGGGCCAGCAGCAGATAGAGCACCGCCGCCGCGGCGCCGGCCACGGTCACCGCGACCAGCGCGCCGAGCGGTCCGCCGGGCAGGATAGTCGCGGCGGCCAGCGAGAGCGCGAGCGCGAGCAGCGCGGGCGGCACCGCCGCCGCGTGCGTCCGCAGCAGGCAGACGCCGATGCCCCGGCCGTCCATCCCGCCGAGCCTGCGGCTGAGCAGCCGCCAGGCCAGCGCCGAGCCGACCAGGTTGCCCAGGCCGAAGGCGAACCCGAGGCCGGCCACGACCTGCCCGGGCGGCAGCATGGTCAGGGCAGCGTAGTTGGCGCCGACATTGACGATCATGGTCACCACGCCGATCAGCGCGGGCGTGCGGCTGTCGTGCAGCGCGTAGAACACCCGCAGCTGCAGCTGGAACACCGTGTAGGGGACCAGGCCGAGGCAGAGCACCGCGAACACCTCGCCCATGTAGCGGGCACTGGCCACGCTGGTCGCGCCGTGGGCCAGGAACACCTCGGCGAGATCGGGGCCGAGCACGGCCAGCACCAGGGCGGACGGCACCACGATCACCGACGAGAGCCTGAGCCCGGCCGAGAAGTCCGCCCGCACGTGGTCCGGCCTGCGCGCCGCCGCGTGCGCGCTCATCCGGGGCAGCAGCGCGGTGATCACGGAGATGCCGACGATCGCGTACGGCATCTGGAACAGCTGCCACGCGTACGCGAACGGCGTGTACCCCGCGCCGTACCCGACGTGCGCGCGGGCGGCCAGCACGCTCGCGTCGTTGGCCACCCGGGTGGTGACCAGCAGCGTGACCTGGGTGGTGGCGATGTAGCCGAACATCCACGTGGCCATGCGCCGGATCTCGCCCAGCTCCGCGCGCCGGAAGTCGAACCGCGGCCGCCAGCGGAACCCGGCCCGCCGCAGCGCCGGGATCAGCGCGGCCGTCTGCGCCGCCACCCCGAGTGTGGTGCCCAGGCCGAGCAGCTGGACCTCGGGCCCGGTGATCGTGGCCGGGCGGACGCCGAACCCGGCCACGTAGATGAACCCGAGCAGGACCCCGATCACCACGATGTTGTTGATCACAGGGGTCCACATCGGGGCCGCGAAGCTGCCCCGCGAGTTCAGCACGGCACCGGCCAGCGAGCTGACGCCGTAGAAGAAGATCTGCGGGATGAAGAAGTAAGCGAAGATCACCATCAAATGCAGCTCGGGCCCTGTGACCGGCCCGGAATACAGATGGACCAGGGGGGCGGCTGCGATGGTGGCGATTAGCGTAATGGCCAAAAGGGTGAGTGTGAGCAGCGTGAACATCCGCTGGTCGTAGGCCTCGCCGCGGTCGGCGTCCCGGGTCGCGGCGTTGACCAGCAACGGCACGATCACGCTGGTCAGGATCCCGCCCAGCATGAGGTTGTAGACCGCGTTGGGCAGCGAGTTGGCCACGTTGTACGCGTCGGCCAGGGACACCGCGCCGAGCGCGTAGGCCTGGGCCAGGGTCCGCAGCAGGCCGGTCACCCGCGAGGCCAGGGTGCCGGCCGCCATCACGCCGCTGGAGCGCACGATGCTGGCGCCCCGGTCCTGGCCGGGTTCCGGCTCCGGCCGGTGGCCGGCGCCGGCCGGTTCCGGCTCCAGGCGCCGCAGCGGCAGCAGGCTGCGCTTGGGCCTCCGGTGCCGGCCGGCGCTGCCGTCGGCCGGGCCGGCCTGCGGTGCCCCCGGCATGCTCATGAGAAGTCCCCCGTCGGGCCGAACCCCCGTCACGGCCCGCACCGACGCTATCGGCTGACCGCGGGCCGGCCGCGGCAGCGAGCTCACCCGCGTGTCGCGGGCGCGGCAGCCCTGGTGGCTTGCCCGTTTTCGCTACCATCTGCGCGCGGAGGGCGGTGGGAATGGCGCGCGGGGTGGTGGTCGGGGTGGGGGCGGCGGGCTGATGCTGGGGCACTCACACGCGCTCTCCGGCGCGGTGGTCGGGGCGGCCGCGGGGGGCATCCTGCACCTGCCGGTGCCGCAGGCGGTGGCGCTGGCCGGCTTCACCGCGGGCATGGCGCTGCTCCCCGACCTGGACAAGTGCGGGTCGTCGCCCGCGCGGTCCCTAGGCTTCGTGTCCGAGGCGGTCGCCTGGGTCATCGGCCGGGTCAGCGGCGGGCACCGGCACGCGACGCACTCCTTCCTCGGCATCGCGCTGTTCACCGGCCTGGCCTGGCTGTCCTGCCACTACCGCGGCGACTGGGTGGGGAAGGCCGGGCTCGCGCTGCTGATGACGCTCAGCGTGTCCGCCGGGCTCGAGGCGCTGCACGTGGTTCGGGGCCATGCCGCCGACCTCACCGGGATCGCGGTCGCGGCCTGGGAGGTGTGGTTCGGTTATGGCCTGTGGCTGATCCCGCTGGCGGTGCTGCTCGGCTGCTGCACCCACATCGTGGGCGACATGCTGACCGACTCCGGCTGCATGCTCGGCTTCCCGCTCTCCACGTACCGCTTCCACCTGCTGCCCGAGCCGTTCGCGTTCACCACAGGCACCCGCCCGGAGATCCTGATCATCGACCCGATCCTGACCGCGGCGCTGGTCGTGCTGGCCGGATGGGTGATCGACCCGGCGCTGGTCACGTCACAGTGGCACGCGCTGGCCGGCTAGCCGCGTGACCCCTTGCCGCGCGGTGCGGCCCGCCGGGCGGCGATGTGCGCGATGCAGCCGCTGGGCTCGGCGAACGGCTGGACCTGGTCCGCGGTGACCGGTGCCCGCATCTGATCCAGCACGCCCCGCATCAGGCCGAGGTGCAGCTTGCACACCACATCCTGATGTTCCTCGGCGACCTCGCGGAACGGGCACTGGCGCAGCCGGAGCTGATAGCCGTCTCCGTCTTCCACGACCTCGGGGGCGAACCCGATCTCGGTCATGGTCGCGATCAGCCGGGCGATGGCCTCGTCGGCGTCGGCCGACTGATACGGGGCGGGCTGCTCGGTGAGGTAGCGGCCCCACTGGCGGCCGGCCTCGGCGGCGGCCTCGCCCGGCCCGGGCATTACGCCCGCGATCATGGCGGTGAGCATCTCGGCCAGCAGGCGGTAGCGCCGCTCGCCCGCCGCCCCTCCGTTCCCGGTCGCCCGGTAGGCGACGCAGGGCCGGCCCGGAGTCGCCCGCGGCCGGGCCTGGCGGGTGGCCAGGCCCGCATCCGTCAGCGCGTCCAGGTGGAAGCGGGCGGTGTTCTGGTGCAGCCCCGTCCGGTCGGCGACCTCGCGCACGCCGAGCGGGGCATCCTCGGTACGCAGCAGGTCCAGGATGCGGGCCCGGCTCTGCCCGAGCGGCGGGCCGGTGTCGGGCGCAAGCAACGCCTTCGCATCCATGGGGGGCAAGTTACATCAAAACCGGATGGTAGAAACTACTGTCGCAGCGGAACCCCGGCGACCATGGGCGTATCGACGCCCACGACACCCACCTTGGCGGCGCCACCGGGGGAGCCGAGCGGCTCGCTGCGCCCGGGCAGGGTCTCAGAGAAGAAGCGCGCGTTGTCGGCGGTGTAGGCCTTCCACTCGTCCGGCAGGTCGTCCTCGTAGTAGATCGCCTCTACCGGGCACACCGGCTCGCAGGCTCCGCAGTCCACGCACTCGTCCGGATGGATATACAGCATCCGCTCACCCTCGTAGATGCAGTCCACGGGGCATTCCTCGATGCACGTCCGGTCCAGCACATCTATGCAGGCCTCGCCGATCACGTAGGTCATCCGTACGCTCCCCTTCTCGACGTGATCCACGCTCGCGCAGCCATTTTAACGAGAGCCTTAGTAGAAACAAACCAGGGGCCTTGCTGTGACGCTGCGTCCCAGCGCCACGGCGGCGCCGAGCCGCCACCCCGGCGCGCCGGCCGGACGAGTCGCCGGCCGGGTCGAGGATGGGACAGCGCGGCTGGGGCGGATGGGGCGGCGTGGCTCCTTTGGTGAGGTTTGGGTTGGGCCGGCGCCGATTGGGGCGCCGCGGGACGTTTCCGCGGAAACGCCAGGCGGCTGGCGCGCGTTTCCGCGGAAACGCCCGGCGGTTGGCGCTGGGGTGTGCAGCGCGCGCCGGCGTGGGGGGTGCTGGCCGGGTGCGGCGCGGCTTGGGTTGGGTGCGGGCGGGGCCGGAGGCTTGGGGCCGGCGGTCAGGTTCGGGTGGTTTGCGGTTGCGGGGGCTTGGCGTTGGCGGTGGCGGGTCCTGCCGCCGGTTTTGGGGCGTTGATGAGCAGGGCGGCCAGTAGCGCGGCCACGGCCAGCGCGCCGGCGGCCCAGGCTGCGGCCGTGGTGTAGCCGTGCACCAGGCCTTGGGCCAGGTTGGGCGAGCCGGACGCCAGGTAGGCCGCGGTGGCGCTGGCCGCGATCGTGTTCAGCAGGGCCACGCCCAGTGAGGCGCCGATCTGCTGGGACGTGTTGGCCACGGCCGAGGCCACGCCCGCGTCCCTGGGCCCGACGCCGCTGGTGGCGAGGCTGATCGCGGGCACGAACACGCAGCCCATGCCCAGCCCGAGGAGCAGCTCGCCGGGCAGCACGTGCGCGAGGTACCCGGAGCCCGGGCCGAGCCGGGTGAGCGTGGCCATGCCGGCCGTCCCCACCAGCAGGCCGGGAACGATCAGCAGCCGGGGCCGCACCAGCGGCAGCAGCTTGCGGGCCACGACGGTCGAGCCCAGCAGGACCGCGGCCGACAGGGGCAGGAACGCCACCCCGGCCCGGGCCGGCGAGTACCCCCTGACCGCCTGGAAGTAGTAGCTGAGCAGGAGGAACAGCCCGTACATGCCGATCACGGAGAGCGAGACGGTCAGGTACGAGCCGCCGCGGTTGCGGTCGGCCAGGATGCGCAGCGGCAGGATCGGGCTGGCCGCCCGGGACTCGATGACGCCGAACGCCGCGATCAGGGCCGCGCCCGCGGCCAGGCTCGCGACGACCTCGGCCGAGGCCCAGCCGTGCGCCGCGGCCTGGCTGAACCCGTAGACCAGGGCGACCAGGCCGGCGGTGACGGTGAGCACGCCGGGCAGGTCGAACCGGGCGTCCCGGCGGGCCGCGACGGCCGGCAGGAAGACCCAGCCCCCGGCCAGCGCGACCGCGGCCACCGGCAGGTTGATGAACAGGCACCACCGCCACGAGGCCTCCTCGGTGAGCACGCCCCCCAGCAGCAGGCCCACCGCTCCGCCGGTGCCCGCGATCGCGCCGAACACGGCGAACGCCTTAGCCCGCTCCCTGGCCTCGGTGAACGTCAGCGCGAGCAGCGACAGGACGGTCGGGGCCAGCAGCGCGGCGAACGCGCCCTGGACCGCCCGGGCCGCGATCAGGACCGCGAAGTCGGGGGCGGCGCCGCCCGCCGCGGACGCGGCGGCGAAGCCCACCAGCCCGGCGAGGAACGTCCGCTTCCGGCCGAGCGTGTCCGCGAGCCGGCCGCCGAGCAGCAGCAGGCTGCCGAACGCCAGCGTGTAGGCGGTGATGACCCACTGCCGCTGCGGGTCGGTGATGTGCAGCGAGCGCTGCGCGGACGGCAGCGCGATGTTGATGACCGTGGCGTCGAGCGCCACCATCAGCTGGGCCAGCGAGACGAACGCGAGCGCCAGCCAGCGCCGGGGATCCTTAAGGCCAGGGTTCTCGTCCATGCCGGAAAGCATAGACGTCTAACTCTTAGATATCAAACCCTTGTTCTGTCTATGCATCTGATAGAGTCCGGTCATGCCCCGCCCGTTCCGGACCCCGATCGGCCTGCAGCTCACGCGCGTGTCCAAGACCGTGAGCCGGGCCTTTGACGACGCCCTGGCCGCGGCGGGCGGTTCCGTGCCGGTGTGGCTGGTGCTGCTCTCGATCAAGACGCAGGAAGCGGCGAACCAGCGTGAGCTGGCCGCGGCGGTCGGGATCCAGGAGGCCACGCTCACCCATCACCTGAACGCCATGGCCGCGCAGGGGTTGCTGACCCGGGAGCGCGACCCGGCCAACCGGCGGGTGCATCAGGTCAGGCTCACCGAGGCGGGGGAGGCCGCGTTCCTGCGGCTGCGCGACGCGGCGGTGGGGTTCGACGAGCGGCTGCGGGCCGGCCTGTCCGACACCGAGGTGGCGGACCTTGACCGCCTGCTGGGCCGTCTGGCCGGCAACGTGGCGGGCTGGCCTGCCGGATAGGCGGCCGCGCACCCAGCCCGTGCACCGGGCCCGCGGATCCGGCCCGGCGGGCGGCGGCCTGACCGTTCAGGCCAGCCTTCACATCGATGACAACCTGTGACAATATTCGCCCCAGTTCGCCATATGGCAGTGCTTATGATCGCGGCAGCACCTCCGGACGCTAAGAATGAGAGGCACGCCGATGATCAAGCCACGTCGGCCGGTAAGGCTAGCGGCAGCGACAGCCGTCATCGCGGTCTTGGGCCTGGCCGCCTGCAGTTCCAAGGGCAGCAGTTCCGGGGGAGCTGTCACCTCAGCATCGGGCGCGTTCGGATCGGTGCCTGCGGCCAGCGGCACGCCGCACTCCGGCACGATCACCTGGGCCGAGTCACCGGGTACGGCGCCCACCTACATCTTCCCGGTGGTGCCGGGCGCCGACCTGACGGTGACCACCGTCAACAGCTTCCAGTTCGAGCTGTGGCGGCCGCTGTACTGGTACACCAACGGCACCGCGCCGACGGAAGCACCGTCGATGAGCCTGGCCAACCAGCCGACGTACTCCAACGGGGACAAGACCGTCACCATCAAGCTGAAGACGAACTACAAGTGGTCCGACGGCCAGCCGGTGACCTCGAAGGACGCGCTGTTCTTCATCGACGAGGTGCGGGCCGCGGTCAAGGAGAGCGGCTCCAACTGGGGTCAGTACAACCCCGGCCTCGGCCTGCCCGACCAGGTGGTCAGCGCGAGCACGCCGAACGCCACCACGCTGGTGCTCAACCTGAACAAGCCGGTCAACCCGCTGTGGTTCACGCAGGACATGCTTTCGCTGGTCGTGCCGATGCCGGTGCACGCCTGGGCCAAGGCCTCGGCGAACGGCCCGGTCCTGGACTTCACCAACCCGGCCAACGCGAAGAAGATCTACGACTTCCTGAACAAGGCGTCCGGCTCCACCAGCACGTACGCGTCCAACCCGCTGTGGCAGGTCGTGGACGGGCCGTACAAGCTCACCGAGTTCAACAACACCACCGGCGCGTACACCATGGCGCCGAACCCGGCCTACGGCGGTCCGACCTCGGGCAAGGTCCCGACCCTGCAGGCCGTCCCTTACACCTCCGACACCGCTGAGTTCAACGCGGTGCTGTCGAAGAACATCGATATCGGCTACATGCCGTCGACCGACATCCCGCAGCTCGACGCCGTGAAGAAGGCCGGATACCACGTGTTCGGCTACCCCGACTGGGGCTTCTCCTACGTGAACTACAACTTCGCCGACAAGACCGGGGACTTCAACAACATCATCAACCAGCTCTACGTCCGGCAGGCGCTCGCGCACCTGGAGGACCAGGAGGGCTACATCAAGGCCTTCTTCCACGGTGCGGGCGGCCTGGACTTCGGGCCGATCCCCGCGGTCCCCGTGTCCCCGTACGCCCCGGAGAACGCGCTGAAGAACCCGTTCCCGTTCAGCGTGAGCACCGCGAAGAGCCTGCTCCAGTCGCACGGCTGGAAGGTGGTGCCTGGCGGCCAGTCCACCTGCGCCAAGCCGGGCACCGGCGCGGGTCAGTGCGGCGCTGGCATCCCGGCCGGAACCAAGCTCACGTTCAACGTGCTGTACGCGAACTCGCCCGCGACCAACGGTGAGATGCTGACCGACTGGGCGTCACAGGCCAAGAAGGTCGGCATCCAGATCGTGCTGAAGGCCGACACGTTCAACCATGTCATCGACGTCGCGGACGACCCGGGATCGCCTAAGACCATCAACGACTGGGCCATGGCGGCGTACGGCGGCTTCACCAACGCGACCTACCCGACCACGTTCGGGATCTTCACCTCGGGCGGGTCGTTCAACGGCGGGTTCTGGAAGGACCCCAAGGCGGACAAGCTCATCACCGCGTCGGTCACCGGCGGCAGCCCGGACGCGCTGAAGGCCGAGGCGTCGTACATCGTCCAGCAGCAGCCGAGCCTGTTCCAGCCCAACGCCGACTTCATCATTGTCTGGAAGAACACCGTCTCCGGGCAGCCGGCCGCGATCAAGGCCATGACCCAGTTCCAGCTCAACACGGAGCTGATGTACCTGACGAAATAATGAGGCACCGGGCGCATAAGTTGCAGAGGCATGGGCTGTGACCGCTTACCTGATCCGCCGGACCCTGACGGCGATCGTGGTGCTGCTCGGCGTGTCCGTGTTCATCTTCCTGATGCTGCACGTGATCTACCCCACGCCGGCCATCCAGGTGCTGGGCCCGCACGCCAACAAGTTCTCCATCAACCAGTGGAACCGGCAGCACGGCTTCGATGACCCGTGGATCGTGCAGTACCTGCGTTACCTCAACCAGTTGCTGCACGGCAACCTCGGCTACTCGTACAAGCTGAACCAGAGCGTGCTCGCGCTGTTCCAGGAGCGCTGGATGCGCAGCGCCTGGCTGTCCGGCATCACCCTGTTCCTGTCCGTGGTGATCGCGATACCGCTCGGCATCTACCAGGCGGTCCGGCGGAACACGGTCGGCGACGCCGTGGTGACCACGGGCGCGTTCGTGACCTACGCGATGCCGGACTTCTTCCTCTACCTGATCGCGATCCAGCTGCTGGCGATCTCGTTCCCGATCTTCAGCTTCGAGGGCCCGCAGACCACCTCGATGGTGTCGATCATCTTCAACTGGCGCGCGATGACGTTGCCGATCGTCTGCCTGACCCTGCTGGACCTGGCGGGCTACTCGCGGTACATGCGGTCCGCGGCCATGGACACGCTGGCCCAGGACTACATCAAGGCGGCCAGGGCCAAAGGCTTGCCGGAGCGCCTGGTACTGCTCCGGCATCTGGTACGCAACGCGTTCCTGCCGATGATTACGCTCATCGGCCTGTCGATCCCGGCGCTGCTGGCCGGCAACCTGGTCTGTGAGGCAGTGTTCAACTTCCCCGGTCTCGGGCTGCTGTTCTACAACAGCCTGGGCACCGCCGACTACCCGGTCCTGCTCGCGTACACCCTGGTGGGCGCCGTCCTGACCGTCGCGGGGAACTTCATCGCGGACATCTCGCTGACCGTCGCCGACCCGCGGATCAGGCTCGTCTGATGGCGCGCCACCGAGGAGACGAGGGCCCGTGACCAACATCGCTCCAGAACTCCCGCCGCCGGGACTCCCGGCCGCGCCGGAAGGCGGTGAGATCGGCCCGGTCCAGAGCGGCTGGCGGCTGGCGTTCCGGGAGTTCGCCCAGAACCGGCTGGCCGTGCTGGGGCTGGCCGCGCTGATCTTCTTCGTGCTGTTCTGCTACCTCGGGCCGCTGTTCTACCACGGCACGCTGAGCTCCAGCCTGGAATCCACCACCCTGCCACCCGGGGCCGGTCACCCGCTGGGCACCGACAACCAGGGCTTCGACGTGCTCGAGGAGCTGATGGTCGGCGGCCAGTCCGCGCTCGAGATCGGGTTCTTCTCGGCGCTGATCGGGATGGTCATCGGCGCGATCTGGGGCGCGATATCCGGGCTGGCCGGCGGGCTGGTCGACGGGGTGCTGATGCGCATCGTGGACGTGCTGCTGTCGATCCCGTTCCTGTTCGTGGTGCTGATCATCGCGATCAGGTACGGCTCATCCGTGCTCGGGCTCAGCATCGTCATCGGGATCTTCACCTGGCAGGTCCCGGCCCGGCTGGTCCGCGGCGAGGTGCTCACGCTGCGGGTGCGGGACTTCGTGTCCGCGGCCCGGGCGGCCGGGGCGGGGCAGATCCGGCTGATGAACCGGCACCTCCTGCCGAACTCGCTCGGGGTGATCATCGTGACCGCCACGTTCAGCGTGGCGGACGCGATCCTGGCCGTGGCCACGCTCGGCTTTCTCGGTTTCGGCCTGCAGTTCCCGGTGTTCGACTGGGGGGACATGCTCAACAACGGGATCACGTATCTGCAGGACGGCTACTGGTGGCTGGTCTACCCGGTCGG
>Ga0070714_100000972_pt1 | contig 20457 bp, 10 predicted proteins | sample LARL83metaG_FD_65450 | JGI IMG/M metagenome (GOLD analysis project Ga0070714, IMG submission 65450) | Corn, switchgrass and miscanthus rhizosphere microbial communities from Kellogg Biological Station, Michigan, USA - LAR L8-3 metaG | ecosystem: Host-associated > Plants > Roots > Rhizosphere ... | reverse complement strand
GGCAACCTCCGAGTCCACAACTGCTTCATCCTCTCCGTCGACGACACGATGGACTCGATCCTCGAGTGGTACCGCGAGGAGGGACTGATCTTCAAGGGCGGTTCGGGCGCCGGCGTCAACCTGTCCCGGATCCGCTCCAGCAAGGAACTGCTCACCTCCGGCGGCACCGCCAGCGGCCCGGTCAGCTTCATGCGCGGCGCCGACGCGAGTGCCGGCACGATCAAGTCCGGCGGCGCCACCCGCCGCGCCGCGAAGATGGTCGTCCTTGACGTGGATCACCCGGACGTTCGGGAGTTCATCAAGACCAAGGCCCGCGAGGAAGACAAGGTCCGCGCGCTGCGCGACGCCGGCTTCGACATGGACCTGGGCGGCAAGGACATCGTCAGCGTCCAGTACCAGAACGCCAACAACAGCGTCCGCGTCTCCGACGAGTTCATGCGCGCGGTCGAGGAAGGCAAGGAATTCGAGCTCTGCGCCCGCCGCACCGGCGAGGTGGTCGACCGGGTCGAGGCCCGGACGATTCTCAGGGAGATGGCCCAGGCCGCCTGGGAGTGCGCCGACCCCGGCATCCAGTACGACGGCACGATCAACGGCTGGCACACCTGCCCCGAATCCGGCCGGATCACCGCCAGCAACCCTTGCTCGGAGTACGTGCACCTGGACAACTCGTCCTGCAACCTGGCCAGCATCAACCTGCTCAAGTTCCTCCGCGACGACGACACGTTCGACGCCGTGCGGTTCGCGAAGATCACCCAGCTGATCATCACCGCGATGGACATCTCGATCAGCTTCGCCGACTTCCCCACAGAGAAGATCGCGGACACCACGCGGAAGTACCGCCAGCTCGGCATCGGCTACGCCAACCTCGGCGCGCTGCTCATGGCGACCGGCCACGCCTACGACTCCGCAGGCGGGCGGGCCATCGCCGCGGCGATCACCAGCCTGATGACCGGCATGGCGTACAAGACCAGCGCCGAACTCGCGGGCGCCGTCGGCCCGTACGACGGCTACGAGCGCAACGCCAAGCCGCACCAGCGCGTGATCCGCAAGCACGCCAGCGCCAGCGAGGACGTCCGCACGCTCGGCGGCATGGACAAAGACATCCTCGACCTGGCGAACCAGACCTGGGAGGAGTGCATCCAGCTCGGCGAGGCCAACGGATACCGCAACGCGCAGGCCAGCCTGCTCGCCCCCACCGGCACCATCGGCCTCATGATGGACTGTGACACCACGGGTATCGAGCCCGACCTCGCGCTGGTGAAGTTCAAGAAGCTGGTCGGCGGCGGCTCGATGCAGATCGTCAACCAGACCGTGCCCCGGGCGCTGCGGAACCTCGGCTACCCGCACGAGCAGATCGAGGCGATCACCGAGTACATCGCGGAGCACGGGCACGTGGTGAACGCCCCCGGGCTCCGGCTCGAGCACTACGAGGTCTTCGACTGCGCGATGGGCGAGCGGTCGATCAGCCCGATGGGCCACGTCCGGATGATGGCCGCGGTGCAGCCGCAGCTGTCCGGCGCGATCTCCAAGACCGTGAACATGCCCGAGTCGGCGACGGTCGATGACATCGAGCGGATCTACTTCGAGGGCTGGAAGCTTGGCCTCAAGGCGCTGGCGATCTACCGCGACAACTGCAAGGTCGGCCAGCCGCTGACCGACGCGCGCGGCAAGAAGGCCGAGCAGGCCGCGGCAGCTCCCGCCCCGGCGCCCGAACCGCACGAGCACCGCCCGGTGCGCAAGCGCCTGCCGCGCCAGCGCCCGGCGACCGTGACCCGCTTCTCCGTCGCCGGCGCCGAAGGCTACATGACCGCCTCCAGCTATCCCGACGACGGCGTCGGCGAGGTGTTCCTCAAGCTCGGCAAGCAGGGTTCCACGCTAGCTGGGGTGATGGACGCGTTCTCGATGGCGATCAGCGTCGGCCTGCAGTACGGCATTCCGCTGGAGTCCTACGTCGCCAAGTTCACGAACATGCGGTTCGAGCCGGCCGGCCTGACCGACGACCCGGACATCCGGATCGCCTCCTCGGTGATGGACTACATCTTCCGCCGCCTGGCGCTGGACCATCTGCCGTACGACCAGCGGGCCGAGCTGGGCATCCTGTCCGCGGCCGAACGCGCGGCCGCTGTCGACGACGTCGACCCGACCGATCTCGCCCAGTCCGCTGCCGTAGAACCCCTTTCTTCGGAACGAGCCGTGGCTCAACCTCAGGCAACGCAGTCTCCGGCACCATCCAGGCGGCCCACGCCGTCGGCGTCGGCCCAGAGCCCGCACAGCTCGACCGAGCTGATCGAGTCCCAGCAGGGCCGCACCGCGGACGCCCCGCTGTGCCTCACCTGCGGCACCAAGATGCGTCCGGCCGGAAGCTGCTACGTCTGCGAGGGCTGCGGCTCAACCAGCGGCTGCTCTTAGAAGTGAGCGGTAACAGGATGCCCGAACAGGGATGTCCTGGTGCCTGCCCACGTCCTGCGCGACTTCAGCAGCCGGACCTGGGCCAGTGGCTCGCTGAAGGTGCGACCACCCGCCGGGCGGCGCGCTACTTCCTCCAGTGGCACATGGCCGCGGGCTGCCGACGAACTGACAGCACTGGGCAAAGTCCGAGCAGACGGAACCGGACGCTCCGCGACGTGGACCCGGACGAATACCGCAGCCTCCGAATAAGTGCCGCTAGCCCGCCCCCACCATGTCCTCGGCCCAGGCTCGCAAGGCCCGGCGCCCCGCCCCTCTTTTCGTGTCAATTGCGTAGTTGAGCCCACTAGAGCGTGTCAATTTGGGCTGGGAGCTCGAATTCAGCCATGATCACGCCGCCGGTGGTTGCCGAGCAGGCCGTCAACCGGAAGGCCGTCAACCGGGAGGCTGGCAAGCCGGGGCCGGTGTCCGGGAACAGGCGGCGGCCGGCGCCCAGGACCAGGGGGTGGACGAACAGGACCAGTTCGTCCACCAAGTGGCGGGGGAGTAGCGTCCGGACCAGGACGCCGCTGCCGAAGACGACGAGGTTCTCCGCCACGTCCTCCTTGAGCTTGGTGACGGCATCCGTCGCGTCGCCGTCCAGGAGGGTGGAGTTCTGCCAGGGCAGGGGCTCGGTCAGCGTGGTCGATGCGACATACTTCTGCACCCGGTTCAAAGCGTCGGTGAACGGGTTGGGCGGCTGCTTTGGCCAGAAGTCCGCGAAGCGCTGGTATGTCGTCCGGCCGGCGAGCAGGGACCAGCTGTCCGTCATGTGCGCGCCCATCACCTGCTGCATGACCGGGTCCTGATTCTTGCTGGCCCAGCCGCCATGCTGGAAGCCATCGCGCGGATCCTCATCCGCGTGCCCCGGTGACTGCATCACGCCGTCGAGCGTCAGGTGCTCGATCACGATGACCTTGCCCATACCGCGCCTCCCTCGTTTGTCGTTGACACTAGCTACACGATCGCGCGGCGGTCAGATCGACAGGTGACGCTTCAGGAAGCGCGCCTGCTCATCCAGCAGCCGCGCGGTGACCGGCACGCCCATCGCCTGGTGTCCCACGCCTGGCAGCAGCAGTACATCATGCGGGCGTCCCGCGGCCAGCAGCGCCGCGGACAGGCGGAGCGTGTTCGCCGGGAAGACGTTCTCATCGGCCAGGCCGTGCATCAGCAGCAGCGGCCGCCGCAGGTCCGGCGCCTCGCGGATCAGCGAGCACGCCTCGTACCGCTCGGGGAACTCGTCCGGATGACCGAGGGTGCGCTCTCGCCAGTGCGCGTTGTACAGGTGCTGGTCGGTGACCCCGGCGCCCGCGACCGCCACGTGGAAAACGTCCGGCCGCCGCAGCACGGCGACCGCTGCCAGCGAACCGCCGAACGACCAGCCGCGGATGCCCACCCTCGTCAGATCCAGGTCCGGATAAAGCCGGGCCGCCGCGTGCACGGCCGTCACCTGATCCTCGAGCACCGGGCCGAACACGTCGCCGTGCACCTCGCGCTCCCATTCAGGCCCCCGGCCAGGCGTACCGCTGCCGTCGGCGACGAGCACCGCGAAGCCGTGTTCGGCGAACCACTGCGAGACCAGGCACCGCCAGTCCAGTTCGGCGGTGACCCGCTGTCGTCCGGCTCCGCCGTACGGGTCCGCGAGAATCGGCAGCGGTCCGCTGCCCGGGTCGTACCAGGACGGGAAATAGAGTGCGGCGCGGAGCCGGCGCGATCCCAGTACAAGCTGAGTGGCGTGCACCTCGAGCACCGGTCGTTCAGCGAAAGAAGCGATGTAAACCGGCTGCTTGCCGTCCCGGCGGACCGTGGTGGTGCCACCCGGCCGCTCGGCGCCGCGCGCTACGTGCACGAGCGTCCCAGCGCGGCGCACGCCGGTATGCACCCCAGAGGTCGTGCTCAGCAGCTCGATTCCCTGGCCGGGCCGGCAGCTCCACAGGTGCGTCTCGGTCGGCTCCTCGGACGCGGTGAACAGCACGTCCTCGCCGTCGACACCGAGCACGGCGGACAGCTGAAGCCCAGGCGGCGTTACCGGGACGCCGTCGATCGTGAGATGCCGGGTTCCGGCCACGTCGGCGTGGCTGACCAGCGCCCCGGAGCCGGTCCGGGCAGGCAGACCGGTGACGAGCTGGACCCAGCACCGGTCATGTTGCTCAGCCAGTACCGTCGTCGCGCCGCTGTCCGGATCGATGCCGAGCAACAGGACGGTGCGCTGGTCGCGGCTCTGCACGGCGGCGTACGGCCCGTGCGCGTCCCACCCGGCACCCACCAGGTATTCGAACGCGGAGTTGTCCCAGGAGGCCTGGATCCGGGTCCCGTCCAGTCCGCCGATCCACAGCGTTACCTCCGGATTGGCCAGGCCGGCCGCCGCGTAGCGGATCGCGCGGGGCTCCTTGCCGGGATCGCCCGGATCCGTGACGTGCCACAGCGGCACTCTCGCGCAGTCCACCCGCGTGACAAGGACACGGCTCCCGTCCGGGCTCCACCAGAATCCGCGCGCGTCGTTTGCCGCCTCGGTGTACGGGGCTGCCCCGAAGGTCACATCCGGGTCGCTGTCCGGCGGTGCGACGACCTCGCGATCCCCGCCGCCGTCGGCCTCGATCACCCGCAGTCCACGGCGGTGCAGGTAGGCGATCCGCTGGCCGGCGGGGTCAGGACGCGGGCCCGTCGCGGGCTCCCGCCCCGGCAACCGCCGCGGCGGCCCGTCGACGGCGTCCACCACCCACAGCTCGCCAGCCAGCGGGAACGCCGCCAGCCGGCCAGCCAGGTCGGTGGCGTAGTGACCGATGTCGGCGCCGGGCCGGAGTTCCGCGGGGTTGGCGAGCAGCCGTTCCTGCCCGGTGTCCAGGTCGATGGCCCACAAGCACGTCACGGGGTCGTCCCCTGCCTTGCTCCGGCGGAACAACACCGCCGCGCCGTCCAGCGCGATCGCAAACCGATCCGGAACGCCGAGCGTGAACCGCCGGGTGCGAGTGAGCTGACTCGGCAGCGGTGGCACGATCATGTTCGATAGTCTCTCACAAATTCTAGCGACACACGAACACACCCTCGGAAGCTGTCGACTTGACATGAACCTAGGTTTAGGTTGTTGGCTGGACTGTATGGATACGCGAACGATCCTCGTCGTGGGAGCAACCGGAAACGTCGGCAGGCACCTCGTCGCGCGGCTCAAGGACGCGGGCATGCGCGTCCGGGCACTGACCCGGGATCCCGAGCGAGCAGCCGCGGGCCGCATACCCGACGGGGTTGCCGCGGTGGCCGGCGAACTGACCGATCCGGCGTCGTTGCGCGCGGCCGCCGCGGGGGCCGACGCGGCCTTCCTGCTCTGGCCGTTCGTCACGGCGGAGGGAGCCGAGGCCGCCGCGCGGACCCTTGCCAGCCAGGTCGGGCACATCGTCTACCTGTCCGCGATCTCGGTGCGGGACGACGACCCGCCCGAGGAGAACGGGGTCTGGGGCCAGGTCGAGCAGGCAGTCGTCCGGTCGGGAGCGGCCTGGACGTTCCTGCGGGCCGGCGGCTTCGCCGCGAATGCGCTGGCATGGGCGGACGCCGTCCGGTCCCGCGGCGTGGTCCGCTGGGCGCACGGCGGCGCGGCCAGGTCTGTCATCCACGAACGTGACATCGCCGATGTCGCGGCGCGGGTGCTGATCGACAGCGGTCACGTCGGCGCGAAGTACGTCCTCACCGGTCCGGCGGCCGTCACCCAGGCCGACCAGGTCCGCGTCATCGGCGAGGTTACCGGGCGGCCGGTCACCTGGGAGGAGGCGCCTGCCGGGGAGGTCGCGGAGCAGCTCGCCGCCGTCACGGGGAACCGGGCCTTCGCCGAGCAAGCCGTCGCCTACTGGGGCAGCCTGGTTGGCCATCCCGAGCCGGTCACCGGCGATGTGGAGAAAATCACCGGTCACCCCGCTCGCTCGTTCCGGGAGTGGGCGCGGGACCACCGCGGCGAGTTCGCCCCGATGCCGTAAGCGGGCGCCCCGGACGGGCAGGCACGGTTCCGGGTGGCAGCCCCGGGCGCCGATAATGTACTTGGCAAGTAAGCTAAGTGACGTGCGGGACACGGAGCGCGAAGTCCGGCAGAATGTCGGTTACCTGATCTGGCGGCTGTCCATGCGCTGGCGCGCGGCGATGGACAACGCGCTCGCGCCGCACGGCCTTACCCAGGCCCAGTACTCGGTGCTGGCCCCGCTGTACGGCATGACCCGCGACGGCGCCCGGCCCAGTCAGCGCGAGCTGGCCGACATCACGGGACTGGACGCCGTCTACATCTCCAAGCTGGTCAGGGCGCTCGAACGCGAGGGTTTCGTGACGCGTGCCACCAGCGCCGCGGACCCGCGCGCCGTCGAGCTGTCGCTCACCAAGCGCGGCGAGGTAACCGTGCAGGAGGCGGTCACGACGGTCCGGGACATACGGGACCACCTCACCGCGCCGCTCGGCGGCAACGACGGGGCCCGCACCGCCCGCCTGGCGGCCGTGCTATCCGAGCTGCTGGACGCGCCGCCGCCGTAACGACTACCCAGAGGAGCACCCGGCAACGCTGCGCCTACCGGCATAATGACTGGGTGAGTGGACCGGGCGTCAGGATCAGAGCCGTCCATGATCGCGACCGGGCCATGCTGACCTGGCTAGTCGCCGAGTTGTGGGGCTCGGAAGTGGTCGCCGTGCACGGCACCCTGTTCCGGCCCGCGGACCTGCCCGGCTACATCGCGGAGCGGGCCGGCCGGCTCGTCGGCTTGCTCACCTATGACCTGACCGGCGAGATGCTGGAGATCGTCACGCTGAACGCGATCGAGCGGCGCGCCGGGATCGGCACGCTGCTCATCGAGGCGTCGGTGCAGGCCGCCCGCCGAATGGGCTGCCGGGAGATCCGGCTCACCACGACGAACGACAACGTCGACGCGCTGCGCTTCTACCAGCGCCGCGGGTTCCGGCTGGCCGAGCTGCGGCCTGGCGCCGTCGACCGGTCCCGCCGGGAGAAACCGGAGATCCCGCGGACCGGCGACTACGGCATCCCGCTCCGGGACGAGATCGACCTCGTCCTGCTGGTCTAGCCAAGCCCCTTGACCAGGCGACCCTTCGTCCACACCCGGGTGATCCGCTCCCGCTCGGCGAGCACGCCGATGTCGGCAAGCGGGTCGGCGTCCACCGCGATCACGTCGGCGTCGTAGCCTGCCTCGAGTATCCCAGCCTTGGGGGCCTGCGGTCCGAGGGTCAGCGGGCCGTTGGCGGTGGCGGTCTCGATCGCCTCGAGCGGGCTCATGCCCAGCTTGACCAGGTGGCTCAGCTCGATTCCGTTCTGACCCCAGGCGTTTGGCATGTCGTCGCCGGTCAACGCGATGTCGGTGCCCATGGCGATGGTCACGCCGCTCTCATAGGCACGCGATACCGCCTGTGCGTGCGTGTCCGCGATCGCCAGCAGCTTGACCCTGGCGTAGTCAGGCACGGCCGACAGATGGGTCAGGATGTCCTCGATGATCGTACGGGTGGGCACAAGGATCGCGCCGGTCTCGCGCATCGCGTCGCAGCACTCCTCGTCCAGGTAGCTGCCGTGCTCGATGGTCCGGACCCCGGCCCGGAGCGCGGCCATGATGCCCGGCTTGCCGTGACAGTGCGCCGCGACCACCCGGTCGGCGAGCCCCGCGACCTCGACGATCGCGCGCAGCTCCGCCATCGTGAACTGCTGGTGGATCGGGTCGTCGACCTCGGACAGCACGCCGCCGGACGCGCACACCTTGATCACCTTCGCGTTGCGCCGGAGCTGCTCCCTGGCGGCGCGAGCGCAGTCGTCCGGGCCGTCGGCGAGCCGCTGCATTCCGGCCGAATGCCCGTAGTCCGCCATCCAGCCCAGCGGGAACGCGTGCAGGTCGCCGTGCCCGCCAGTGGTAGACAAGATCGCCCCGGCGCCGTACACCGTGGGCCCGTCGAGCACTCCCTCACCGACCGCGCGCGCCAGGTAAACCCCGAGCCCGCCCACTTCGCGCACCGAGGTGATGCCCGCGTCCAGCGCGGCCCGGAGGTCCCGCGCGCACCGCGCGCCGCGCAGCGGCTCCGGCTCCAGCGGGAGCCGGTCGAGGTCGAAGGTGCGCATGCCGAGGAAGTGGCCGTGGCAGTCCCACATCCCGGGCATCACTGTCGTCACCCGGCTCACGGTCGCATCCGGAGTCTCAGGAGCGGTCCCGGCCGGCCCCGCGTAGCTGATCCGCGACTCGTCCAGCACCACGACACCGTCCCGCACCGGATCGCCCCGCCCGGGTATCAGCAGGTCAGCCTCGATCCTGTGCATGAGCACTCCTCCAGCTTGACGATCAGCTTGACGATCAGCTTGACGATCGCGGGATGCTGAATATCTTGACGCACAACAAGGTGCGCGGTCCATGATGGGAGCAGGAGGGCGTGTTTTTCACCGACAGTGCCGACGTGTGTGCTGTCGATTGCGGCACGATGCGCTATACAAGGACTGTCTGCCGGGAGGGAGCGTGATGCTGCCAGACGACAGGGCTCAGTCCGCCGTCGCCGCAAAGCCGTCCTGGACGAGCCGGTTCACGCGGTGGCTGGCGCGTGCGCCGTTCTACGTCAAAATCGTCGCGCTCGCCTGCGCTGTGGTGTTCGCACCGGTCATCTGCCTGTGGGCGATGTGGGTCGCGGTCATGGCGGTGGCGCAGCGGCGGCAGGGTCGCGGCTCGGCATACGCCGTCGCGGCCTGGGTCTTCCCCATCGCGCTCTTCTCCCAGTACCACAAGCCGTGGGCGATACCCCTGCTCGTGCTGCCGTTCGCGGTCGCGTGGGTGGCCGGGACCGGTCCGCTCGCCCGGTGGTACGCGCCGTGCCGCACCACGGCCTGGGCGATGCTCTGGTCGATCCCGGCCGGCTACATCCTGCTCCGCAGCGTGCGCGCGCGTCCCGAGGTGGGCGTGATCGCCGCCGTGCTGCTCGCCGCCGCGGTGCTGAGCTGGCGTCTGGGCAAGGGCGTGCGGGAAGGTGCCATGGAGGTGCCCGGCAGACCGGGTCAGCCGCGGCCGGGCCAGCCGCGGCCGGGCGACCAGCGCCCGCGACCCGCCGTCGTCCCGCCGCAGCCGAGCGGCCCGCCCGCGCCGGGGTACGGGTCCAGGGCGCAGGTGGCGGCGCAGCCGTACGCGGAGCACGCGGCCCAGGGCCCGCGGCAGCGGCACCCGGGCCCGCCGCGGCAGCGGCCGGTCATCTCGGTTGACGAGGCGATGGCCGAGCTCAACGCCATGATCGGGCTGTCCTCGGTGAAGGAGCAAGTGCGCTCCATCGCGCACTCGATCGAGGCGGCCCGCCGCCGGGCCGAGGCCAGGATCAGCAACGAGCGGCCGATGCGGCACTTCGTATTCCTCGGGCCGCCCGGCACCGGCAAAACCACGGTCGCGCGGGCGCTCGCGAAGATCTTCTACGCGTTCGGCCTGCTGGAGATGCCGGAGATCGTGGAGGCGCAGCGATCCGACCTGGTCGGCGAGTACCTGGGCGCCACCGCGATCAAGACCAACGAGCTCGTCGACCGCGCGCTCGGCGGCGTGCTGTTCATCGACGAGGCGTACAGCCTGGTGAACGAGGGAGACGGGCAGGCGGACCGGTTCGGCGCGGAGGCGGTCCAGACGCTGCTCAAGCGGGCCGAGGACGACCGCGAGAACGTGATCATCATCCTGGCCGGTTACGAGAAGCAGATGGAGTCGTTCCTCGGCTCCAACCCGGGCCTCGCGTCCCGGTTCGCGACCCGGCTGAAGTTCCCCAGCTACACGCCCGCGGAGATGATGCAGCTGGCCGGCGCGGTGCTCGAACGGCGCGGCGAGGTCCTCGACCCAGATGCCAAGCCGACGTTGTGGCGCATGCTCGAGGAGATCGACCGGCGCCGGATCACCGACGACCTCGGCAACGGCAGGTTCGTGCGCAGCCTGCTGGAGAAGGCCGGCCAGGCGCGCGACGTCCGGGTCATGTCGGCGACCTCGGACCCGCCGCAACGGGAACTGGTGACGGTCCGGGCGGGCGACATCGACCGGGCCTACGCCGAGCTAACCTCCCGGCTGCGCGGTTACGAGGACACGCCCACCGTGGAAGGCGCGCTCGCCGAGCTGAAGGAGCTGGTCGGGCTCGAACCCGTCAAGCAGCAGGTGGAGGCCATCACCGCGCAGCTGCGGATGGCCCGGCTGCGCGCGCAGAGCGGGCTGCCCAGCCAGCCGCCGTCGATGAACTTCGTCTTCACCGGGCCGCCCGGCACCGGCAAGACCACGGTGGCGCGCATCCTCAGCCGGATCTTCGCGGCGCTCGGGCTGCTGGTCCGGCCCGAGGTGGTGGAGGCGCACCGCGCTGACCTGGTCGGCGAGCACCTCGGCTCGACCGCGATCAAGACGAACCGGCTCGTCGACTCCGCGATGGGCGGTGTGCTGTTCGTCGACGAGGCCTACTCGCTGAACAACGAGGGGTACTCGGGCGGCGACGCGTTCGGCGCCGAGGCGGTCCAGACGCTGCTCAAACGCGCCGAGGACGACCGCGACCGGCTGGTCATCGTGCTGGCCGGGTATCCCGACGACATGGACCGGTTCCTGCGCAGCAATCCGGGGCTTTCGTCCCGGTTCGGCACCCGGATCGCGTTCCCCAGCTACGGGCCCGCCGATCTGGTGCGCATCGCGATGCTGCTCGCCGAGCAGGCGGGCGACATGTTCGACGCCGAGGCGGCGGAGTCGCTGCAGCGGGTGTTCACCGAAGCCTGCGGCACCGGCCGGATCGACGAGCTCGGCAACGGCCGGTACGCCAGGTCGCTGTTCGAGCGCGCATGCGCCGCCCGTGACCTGCGCCTCGACCGCGAGGTCCGGTCCGGCCGCCGGCCCGAGGGTTCCGACCTGGTCACGCTGACCGCCGCGGACGTGGGGACCGCTGACCGCGAGCTAGCTGGCTGATGGCCTGGGAATTCTGGATCGACCGCGGCGGGACGTTCACCGACATCGTGGCGCGCCGGCCGGACGGCCGGCTGGTCGCGCACAAGCTGCTCTCGGAGAACCCGCGGGCGTACCGGGACGCGGCGGTGGCCGGGATCCGCGAGCTGCTCGGCGTCGAACCCGGCGCGCCGGTTCCCGCGGACCGGATCGGCTCGGTCCGGCTCGGCACCACGGTGGCGACGAACGCCCTGCTGGAACGCAAGGGCGCGCCGACCGTGGTGGTCATCACCAAAGGGTTCGCGGACGCGCTGCGGATCGCCTACCAGAACCGGCCGCGCATCTTCGACCGGCACATAGTGCTCCCCGAACTCCTCTATTCGCGGGTGATCGAGGTCGACGAGCGGGTCAGCGCCCGCGGCGAGATAATCATTGAGCCGAACGAGGGGGCCGTCACGACGGCGCTCACGGCCGCGTTCGAGGACGGCTTCCGGTCCGTGGCCGTGGTCTGCGTGCACGGCTACCGCTACCCGGACCACGAGGCGAGGATCGGGGCGATCGCCCGCGACATCGGGTTCACCCAGGTCTGCGAGTCGCACCGGACCAGCCCGCTGATGAAGCTGATCTCGCGCGGCGACACCACGGTGGTGGACGCCTACCTGTCGCCGATCCTGCAACGCTACGTGGACGAGGTGGCCAGCGAGCTCTCCGACACGAAGCTGCTGTTCATGCAGTCCAACGGCGGCCTCGCGAGCTCCGCTCGCTTTGGCGGCAAGGACTCGATCCTGTCCGGGCCGGCCGGCGGCATCGTCGGCATGGCGCGCACCGCGCTGGACGCCGGCTTCGAGAAAGTCATCGGCTTCGACATGGGCGGCACGTCCACCGACGTGTCGCACTACGCCGGCGAGTTCGAGCGCGAATACGAGACCCAGGTAGCGGGCGTGCGGCTGCGCGCGCCGATGCTGTCCATCCACACGGTGGCGGCGGGCGGCGGCTCGATCCTGGGTTTCGACGGCAGCCGGTACCGGGTCGGCCCGGACTCGGCGGGTGCCGATCCGGGGCCAGCCTGCTACCGGCGCGGCGGCCCGCTCACCGTCACCGACGCGAACGTGCTGCTCGGCCGGATCCAGCCCGGGCACTTCCCGCACGTCTTCGGCCCCAGCGGCATCGATCCTCTCGATCCGGATATTACGAGATCGGAATTTACGAAACTGGCGGAGGAGATCGCCGCGCAGACCGGCGACACCCGCGGCCCGGAGCAGGTCGCCGCCGGGTTCATCGAGATCGCCGTCGCGAACATGGCGAACGCGATCAAGAAGATCTCGGTGCAGCGCGGCTACGACGTCACCGAGTACGTGCTCAATGTGTTCGGCGGCGCCGGCGGCCAGCACGCCTGCGCGGTCGCCGACGCCCTGGGCATGACCAGCGTGCTGATCCACCCGCTGGCCGGCGTGCTGTCCGCGTACGGCATCGGCCTGGCGGACATCATCGCGATGCGCGAGCACGCCGTCGAGGCGCCGCTGACGCGGGCAGTCGCGGACGAGATGTTCGAGCCGCTGGAGCGCGACGCCACCAGCGAACTGCTTGCCGAAGGCGTGCCGCCAAGCCGGATCAGGTCACGGCGCCGTGCGCACCTGCGATACGACGGCACCGACACCGCGATCGTCGTCGACGCCGGTCCTGTCCGCGACATGGTCGAGGCATTCGAGCAGGAGTACCGGCGGCGGTTCTCGTTCCTGATGCGAGACAAGCAGATCGTGGTCGAAGCGGTCTCCGTGGAGGTCGCCGGGCTGCACGAGGATGTCGCCGGAGGTGATACCGCCGGTCGTTATGAGAAAAATGAGAAGCGGGCAGTCCGGATGTTCTGCGGCCGGACCTGGTCCGACGTCCCGCTTGTCCGGCGGGCGGCGCTGCGGCCCGGGGACGGGGTCACCGGGCCGGCGATCATCGCGGAGGACCTCGCGACCACCGTCGTCGAGCCCGGGTGGCGCGCGGCGGTGCGTCCGGGCGGCGACCTGCTGCTCACCCGCGTGACGGCCCGGCCGGACCGGGCGGCAGTCGGCACCGAGGCGGATCCGGTGCTGCTGGAGATCTTCAACAACCTGTTCATGTCGGTCGCCGAGCAGATGGGGGAGCGACTGCGGTCCACCGCCCACTCGGTCAACATCAAGGAGCGGCTCGACTTCTCCTGTGCGGTGTTCGACGCCGAGGGCGGGCTGATCGCGAACGCGCCGCACATGCCCGTCCACCTGGGCTCGATGGGCGAATCCATCAAGATGGTGATCGAGCGGGCACCGCACATGCGCCCAGGCGACGTCTACGTCCTGAACGATCCGTACCACGGCGGCACTCACCTCCCAGATATCACGGTCGTCACCCCCGTCTTCGAGTCCGCGCGCCTCCTCCACGGCCCCCAAGCCCTCAAGGGGGAGCGTGGCCCCCGGACCCCCCTAGAGGGGGCTTCGGGGGCCACGCATCCCTCGGAAGCTGGCTCCGCCCCCCTCTTCTACGTCGCGTCGCGGGGGCATCACGCGGAGATCGGCGGGATCTCGCCCGGGTCGATGCCGGCGAACAGCACGCGCATCCAGGAGGAGGGCGTGCTGATCGACACCTGGCTGCTGGTGGAGAACGCCAGGCTGCGGGAGGCGGAAACGATCGAGTTGCTGCGGGGCGCGGAGTTCCCGTCCCGCGACCCGCGGACGAACCTCGCGGATCTCCGCGCGCAGATCGCCGCCAACGAGAAGGGCATCGCGGAGCTCACGAGAATGGTCGGCCACTTCGGCCTCGAAACCGTCCGGGCATACATGGGCCACGTCCAGAAGAACGCCGCCGACGCGGTACGCAGAGTGATCACCGCGCTCAGCGACGGCGAGTTCCGCTACGAACTCGACAACGGCGCCGCCATCCACGTCACGGTGCGAGTCCACCACGAGAGCAAGACCGCCGACATCGACTTCACGGGCACGTCCCCGCAGCTAGACGGCAACTTCAACGCGCCCTCCAGCGTCGCGATGGCGGCCGTGCTTTACGTGTTCCGCACGCTGGTCGACGACGACATCCCGCTGAACTCCGGCTGCATGCAGCCACTGAACGTGACCATCCCCGCTAAAACCATGCTCTCCCCGGAGTACCCCGCGGCGGTCGCGGCCGGCAACGTGGAGACGTCCCAGGCGGTGACCGGCGCGCTGTACGGCGCCCTCGGCATCCAGGCGGAGGGGTCCGGGACGATGAACAACGTGACGTTCGGTAACGAGCGGTACCAGTATTACGAGACGGTGGCAAGCGGGTCTGGGGCCGGCCCAGGGTTCCCCGGGACCGACGTCGTGCAGACGAAGATGACGAACTCCCGGCTCACCGACCCTGAAGTGCTCGAATGGCGTTATCCCGTGCGGTTGGATAGCTACGCTATCCGGCGTGGTTCCGGCGGTGACGGCCGCTGGCGCGGCGGCGACGGCGGCATCCGCCGCATCCGCTTCGAGGAGACGATGACGATCTCGACGCTGACCGGCCATCGCCGGGTTCCCGCGTTCGGCCTGAACGGCGGCGAGCCGGGCGCGCTGGGCCGCCACTGGGTCGAGCACCCCGACGGAACGACCACGCCGCTGGAAGGCTGCGACACCGCAACCGTCAATCCCGGCGACGTGTTCGTCATCGAAACCCCCGGCGGCGGCGGGTACGGTACAAAGCATTAGCGCGGCCCCGGTCCGGCCCCATCGTGGTGAGTTAACCCTCGAAAACGGGGGTCAGTCCGCCGCGAAGAGGCAATCCACCACGTTGTTCAAGATCCATCCGCAGCCACCGGGCGCCGTGCCAGCGGGCCGCGGAAGGGCAGGCCATCCGTCAAACGATCTTCAGGACGGGTCGAGATCCTCCAGAGCGGAGAGCAGCGCGGCACGGTCCGAGCCGACCCGGTCCAGTACGGTCATCAGCGCGTGCAGCACGAGGTGGCGCTCCTGTCCGGCGTCGAGCAGCCGCTGCGCGGTCTCCCACAGCTCGGGCGGGTCGTCGCGCCACAGCCGGTCGGCCAGGACCATGTGCCGGTCGATGTGCCGCCCGGCGTCCCCGGTCGTCGGCGTGGCGTGGTCGGCGGCGAGCAGCGCCCGCCGGTCATGCGGATCGGCCGGGTCCAGCTCGGACAGATCCACGCCCTCATGCCAGCCCTCGAGCACCGGGAACGCGAACGCCCGGCGCGGCAGCGCCTCCAGGTCCGCGTCCGGCAGCAGCCGCCGGACCAGCGCGTACTCCAGGCCGAACTCGGCGGGATCCCGGTACGCCTCGGCGAACGCGCCGATCGAGTCGAACACGGTCTCCAGCGTCTCGGCGATCAACGCTCCAGACAAACCGCGCCGCCGGCCGGAGAAGCGCACCCAGGCCGCCAGCACGTGCGGCATCGCGTCCTGCTCGGCGAACGTCAGCATCACCTTGCGCGGCAGCCAGCTGAGCAGGAACTTCTCGACCTTGGTCGGGCTCATCCGCAGCGGGCGGCCAAAATCCTTGTCGCACCCGTAGTCGATGATCCGGTCCGCGCAATGGGAGGCGGCGCCGCGATCCGAGAGGTCTTCGGCCTCGTCGGAGGCGAGGAACTCCGCGGCCAGCATCGCCCGCCGGTCCTTGCTCCACGCCTGCCGCCGCGGACCCGTAGCACCGACGACCGACCCGCGGCGGTACGGCGGCAGCGCCCGGACCCGGGCCCGGATGAACGCGTGGTAGGAGGGAAACGACTCGGACACGCTGGATGTCTCCGGTGCCGCGTCGGTCACCCGCAGCGCGGTCTCCAGCATCCGGCGGGCCTGAGGCGCGTCGACCTCGCGGAAAGCATGCCGCCCTTCGGCGCCACGCTGCGCGGAGACCTCACGGCAGTGACTGAGCAGCTTGCTGACGCGCGAGGTGACCCAGCCGTCCCTGATCATCCCGCCGTCGTTGTAGTCCACCACGGAGACCAGCGCGTGCGGCTCCTCGCCGGCGTAGGAGAAAACGCAGATGACCTCGTCCTGATCGCCGAACTCGTCCGGGTTGACGTAACACTCGGCAGGCGTCACCTCGCCCAGATGCGACGCCCAGGCCGGGCACGGCACGCCGGAGTCCATCAGCGCGATCGCGGCCCGCTCAGCCTTGACGGCCTGCCGGGGCGTGCCCAGGCAGGCGATGCCGGACAGCAGGGCGAGCGCCGCCGGGCTGCGCTGGCCGGACGCGTAATCCACCAGGCCCTCGCCGATGAGCTGTTCCACGCCGGTTCCGTGCACGCCACGCTGGCCCCACCAGGTCCCGAGGAGCTCGCTGACCATGAGCTCGGCGTCCAGCGGGCTGCGAACCGCCAGCAGCTCGCGAGCCGCGCGGAGCATCTCGGCGAACAGCGCGTTCGGCGGCTGGACAGCGCTGCCGGGGGGCGCAGCTGAACCCCGGCTGCCGCTGCCGGGGGGTTGGCTACGTCGGCTCTGCGGGCTCACCCTGATAGCCTCTCAGATCTGGACATGCGGACGCTATGCTACGACGCCATGCCCGTTGTAGCTATCCACGATCGCGCAATTGCTTGCCACTAACATGCTCGCCCTGGCTACACCAATTGCCGGACTGTGGCACGCTTGATGAGATGGCCGCGGGAGACTATCCCGGGGAAGGAGCCGCCGATGGCAGCCCCCGGAGCGGGACGTGGGAGCAGAGCATGAGCACGGATACCTCCGTGCCCAGGCAGCGCGACGCGTCCGAAAACGCGCTCGCTGACCTGCTGGTGCTTCATGCGCCGGTGGGCATGGCTGTCTTTGGCGCGGATTTGCGCATCATCAAGGTCAATGACGCTTTTGCCCGGATTGCGGCGCTAGCGACGCCAGGGCCGCCGGCCGATACCGGCATCCGCGACCAGGACGCGCTCGAGCAGGCTGAGGCCAGTGCCCAGAAGGAGCCCGCCGCGTTCCAGGGGCTGGCGCCCGCCCAGGTCTGGCCGGAACCGCTCGGCAGCCTGGCCGAGGCAACGCTGCGCCGCGTGCTCACCGAAGGTACCGAGCTGACCGAGCCCGGCTACCCCGGCGGCAGTACGGCGCAGTGGTTCGCGCTGCGCGAACCCGGTCCCGAGGCCAAGATCGCCGCGGCCGGCGTGATCCTCACCGCCGGACCCGTCGCGCAGAACCCGATGACCACCGTCGAGGAGGCCATCCGCCGCAGCGAGGAGCGCTATCGCAGCCTCGTCCAGGGCGGCGCCCAGGTCGTCTGGGTCGCCGAGCCGGACGGCGCGATGAAGGAAGACGCTCCCGAGTGGCGCTGGATCACCGGCCAGACGGCCGAGGAGTTCACCGGCGACGGCTGGCTCGACTCGATCCACCGCGAGGACCGGGAGCGGGTGGAGCGTGGCTGGCGCCAGTCGATCCGCACGGGGAAAACCTTTGACGACCGGTACCGCATCCGCACCAAGGGCGGGAGTTACCGCCACTACGACGTGCGCGCGGTGCCGATCGAGCGAGACGGCAAGATCGTTGAGTGGGTCGGCGCCAGCACCGACGTCACCAGCCAGCGCGAGGCCGAGGAGATGCGCGGCCGGCTCACCGAGCAGCTGTCCGCCGCCGCGCTCCGGACCGCCCGCCTCCAGCAGGCCACGAGCATGCTCGCCGAGGCGCTCACCGTCGAGCAGGTCGTCGAGGTCATCACCGAGGTCGGCCGCACCGCGATCGGCGCGCTGCGGTCCGCGGTGGCGCTGCTGGAGCCGGACAACACCAGGCTGCGCGTGGTCAACGACGACCTGCGCGGCGCGCCCGACTCGGCGGGCTGGCCGCTGACCCTGGACTCGCCGAGCGTGATGACCAAGGCGATCGGCACGCGCCGCCCGGTCCTGGTCGAGGATCCGGAGGACTTGCGCAGGCAGTTCGAGGGCGAGCTGGAGATCGACCCGCGGGAGCTCACGCAGACCAGCGAGGAGCGCTCCTGGGTGGGGCTGCCGCTCCTGGCGGCCGGCGCCCCGCTGGGTGCGCTGCGGTTCGCGTTCGCCAGACCTCGGAAGATAACCGAGGAGGAGCGGGTGTTCCTCGAGGCGCTGGCCGGCCAGTGCTCGCTCGCCGTGGAACGCGCCGCGATGTATGAGCGCGAGCACACCACGGCGGAGACCCTGCAGCGCAGCCTGCTGCCGGATCAGCTGCCGAGCGTACCCGGCATGATGATGGCGGCCAGGTACCTGCCGGTCGCGCGGAACATGGAGATCGGCGGGGACTGGTACGACGCGTTCTGGCTTGCGGACCGCAGGCTGGCTGTAGCGGTCGGTGACGTCATGGGCAAGGGACTCGTCGCGGCGGCGGGCATGGGCCGGGTGCGGAACGCACTGCGCGCCCTCGCGCTGACCGATCCGAGACCCGCGGCGGTGCTCGGCGGCCTGGACCGGCTGTTTGCCGCCACCGAACTCGAGGAGCAGGTCACCACCGTCGGGTACCTGGTCATCGACCCGGAGAGCGGCGAGGGCGTGCTCGGCAACGCCGGCCACCTGCCCGCGCTGATCCTGGATCGGGGTCAGGAGCCGCGGTTCGACGGGGTCGAGGCGGGTACGCCTCTCGGATGGCCAAGTCCGCGCAAGCAGCACTCGTTCAATCTCCAGCCGGGAAGCACCGCGGTTTTCTATTCAGACGGCCTGGTCGAGAACCGGGGGAGGGGACTTGACTCTGGTCTTGACGAACTTGCCGCGGTGGCCGCGCAGGTCGACGAAAACGTCCGTGACCAGCCCGGATTGCTGCTGCAATATCTGGTAGACCATATGCTCGCTGGCCATGAGCAAGACGACGACGTGACCGTGCTAGTCGTGCACCGGCCATAGGCTGGAAGGCGCCCCTCGTGCGCGTCGGGGCAGACAGGGTGTGGACGCGAGGAGACCGAATGGACAACTCACTCCCAGCTCCGGCCTATCGTGGTGATGAGGTGGAGGCAGGCGGGTTGGATTCAGTCCCGAAAGGAAGGGGTGACCGTGGCCGTGAGCGCTGCTAACTCCGCAGCGCGGAAGCGCTCGAGGACCGGTCCTCGGAAAGCCGGGGAAGGTGCCGACCTCCAAGCTGTCCCCCGTGAGCCCCAGGAGCCTGATATGCCGCAGTCAGCAGACGCCGCCCTGGCGGATCCCGCCGAGCTCGAGGATGAGGCTGGCCTCGACGACGAGGCGGGGCCGGTCGACGAGGCCGAACTCAGCCTCGACGACGAGACAGTGCTCGAGGACGATGGCGACGTCGACCTGGAGAACTTCGATGACCTCGGCGACGAGGATGTCGAGGGCGCGCTTAGCGACGTCGAGCTCAGCTCCGACGATGAGGCGGAGACCGACGACGAGGCGGACGAGGCCGGAGCGCCGCAGGCCGCGGCGCAGCCGCAGGCCGTCGTCCCAGCCGCCACTCCGGACGGTGTCCGCGTCGTGCCCATCAACGTCGAAGGCGCGCCGGCCCCCGAAGAGGAAGAGGAGATCCTCGTCCTCGGGGACGACGACGATGACCTCCCGGCCGCCCAGGTGGCGGTCGCCGGCGCAACCGCCGACCCGGTCAAGGACTACCTGAAGCAGATCGGTAAGGTTCCGCTGCTCAACGCCGAGCAGGAGGTCGAGCTCGCCAAGCGGATCGAGGCCGGCCTGTTCGCCGAGGAGAAGCTGGCCGAAACCGGCAATCTCACCACCGACCAGCGCATCGACCTGGAATGGATCGCGGAGGACGGCACCCGGGCCAAGAACCACCTGCTCGAGGCCAACCTCCGGCTCGTGGTCTCCCTGGCCAAGCGTTACACCGGCCGCGGCATGCTGTTCCTGGACCTGATCCAGGAAGGCAACCTCGGGCTGATCCGCGCGGTGGAGAAGTTCGACTACACCAAGGGTTACAAGTTCTCCACGTATGCCACGTGGTGGATCCGGCAGGCGATCACCCGCGCGATGGCCGACCAGGCCCGCACCATCCGCATCCCGGTGCACATGGTCGAGGTGATCAACAAGCTGGCCCGCGTGCAGCGCCAGATGCTCCAGGACCTCGGCCGCGAGCCCACGCCCGAAGAACTGGCAGTGGAACTCGACATGACCCCGGAGAAGGTCATCGAGGTGCAGAAGTACGGCCGCGAGCCGATCTCCCTGCACACCCCGCTCGGCGAGGACGGCGACAGCGAGTTCGGCGACCTGATCGAGGACTCC
>Ga0070714_100000968_pt1 | contig 20521 bp, 18 predicted proteins | sample LARL83metaG_FD_65450 | JGI IMG/M metagenome (GOLD analysis project Ga0070714, IMG submission 65450) | Corn, switchgrass and miscanthus rhizosphere microbial communities from Kellogg Biological Station, Michigan, USA - LAR L8-3 metaG | ecosystem: Host-associated > Plants > Roots > Rhizosphere ... | reverse complement strand
CGGGCGACCTTCGACCCGACCTACGGCCGCTACACCTGGGGCAAGCTGGAGATCATGGCACTGCGCGACCGGGCCAGGCGGGAATGGGGCACGGGCTTCTCGCTGAGCAGGTTCCACTCCGCGATGCTCGAGCTCGGCTCGCCCCCGCTCGGCCTGCTCGGCACTGCATTGAAGGGGGATAGTGAAGAGGGAATGGGGAGGTGGGCGGGGGGCGGGGGCTGAACCGCCCGCCCGGGCCGACGCGGTCACCGGGCGGGGCCCGCCGCGCGCCGCCCGCGAGCCACTCGGCTGGACCCGCCCCTTGCGCCGCGGCATACTGTTGACTATGTCAACGAATCTGGTGGCACCGGCGGAACCCACGGCAGGCGTCCCGGCGGTCGCGGCGGTGCGCGACTTCAACCGCTTCTACACGAACGTGCTCGGCCTGCTCCGCGAGGGGCTGCTGGACACGCCCTACTCACTCACCGAGGCCCGGGTGATCTTTGAGCTCGGCCGGGCGGACCACGCCGAGGTCGCGGCGCTGCGGGCCTGGCTCGACATCGACCGGGGTTACCTGAGCCGCATCCTGGCCAGGTTCGAGGCGGACGGGCTGATCACCCGGCGGCGGTCGGCCAGCGACGGGCGGCGCCAGGTCATCGGCCTGACCCCGCGCGGCCGGTCCGCGTTCCGGATGCTGGACAGCCGGTCGGCAGGCCAGATCAGCGCGCTGCTCGCGGAACGCAGCCCGGCCGACCAGCGCAGGCTGACCGCGGCGATGGCCAGCATCAGGGAGGTCATCGAGGGACCGGCGCGGCCGCCGGAGTTCGTGCTGCGGGAACCGGAACCCGGCGACCTGGGCTGGGTGATCCAGGCCCACGGGGCGCTGTACGCCCGCGAGTACGGCTGGGACGCCGGCTTCGAGGCGCTGGTCGCCCGCATCGTGGCGGATTTCGCCGCGGATCACGACCCGCGGCGGGAGCGCGCCTGGATCGCCGAGGCGGGCGGCCTGCCCGCAGGCTGCATCTTCTGCGTGCGCAAGACCGACTCGACCGCAAAGCTCAGGCTGCTGCTCGTGGAGCCCTGGGCGCGCGGGGCGGGCATCGGGGAACGGCTGGTCGCCGAGTGCATCGCGTTCGCCAGGGCCAGCGGGTACTCGGAGATCGTGCTCTGGACCCAGGACGTGCTCACCGCGGCGCTGCGTATCTACCAGCGGGCCGGGTTCGAGCTCGTGGATGAGGGCAAGCACCACAGCTTCGGCCACGACCTGGTCGAGCAGACCTGGCGGCTGCCGCTCGGCTGACCGCCGTTTCCGCTGACCACGGGCCGGCTACCGGCCGCCGATGTCCTCGCTCCAGACCTCGGGATAGCGGGCCTGGAACTCCCGCATCACCTCGACGCAGCCGCAGTCGTCGAGCAGCACCACCTCGACCTCGCGCGCGCTCAGGAACGCCAGGTTGCCTTCGTAGGTCTCGGCCTCGCCCACGACCACCCGCGGGATCTGGAACAGCAGGATCGCGCCCGAGCACATCGGGCACGGCGAGAGCGTCGTGTACATGGTCATGCCGTGGTAAGACGCTCGCCGGCCCGCGTTACGCAGGCACGCGATCTCCGCGTGGGCGACCGGGTTGCCGTGCTGCACCCGCTGGTTGCGGCCGGCCGCGAGCAGCTTGCCGCCCGAGGCCAGGACGGCTCCCACGGGAACGCCGCCGGCCGCGAGACCCGACCGCGCCTCGCCGAGGGCGAGGTTCATCATCTCGAGGTCGCCCGCGGTGGGCTGCCCGAAGGTCATCGCTCATCCTGACAGGTCCCCCGGCACGACTAGACCCGTCTCATAGGCCAGGATGACGGCCTGGACCCGGTCCCGCAACCCTAGTTTGGCGAGCAGGTTGCCGACATGGGTCTTGACCGTGGCCTCGCTGACGAACAGCCCCTCCGCGATCTCGGCGTTGCTCCGGCCCCGGGCCAGCAGCAGGAGCACGTCCTGCTCCCGCGCGGTCAGCGAGGCCAGCCGCGACGGCGACGGCGCGGTCTCCGGCGGCCGGCGCGCGAACGCCTCGATCAGGCGGCGGGTCACCGACGGCGCGAGCAGGGCGTCGCCCGCGGCGGCCGCGCGCACCGCGGCGATCAGGTCATGCCGCGGCGAATCCTTGAGCAGGAACCCGCTGGCTCCGGCCCGGAGCGCCTCGTAGACGTAATCGTCGAGGTCGAACGTGGTGAGCATGACCACCTTGGGCGCGGCCGCCTCGTCGCGGGTGATCAGCCGCGTCGCCTCGAGACCGTCCATCCCCGGCATCCGGATGTCCATGAGCACCACGTCCGGCCGGTGCTCGGCCACCGCGGCCACGGCCGCCTCGCCGGTGCCTGCCTCGCCGGCCACGGTGATGCCGTCGGCCGCCTCAAGAATGACACAGAATCCTGAACGCACTAGCTCCTGGTCATCGACGACCAGCACCCTGATCGCCGCCGGGGCACCCGGGGACGTCATCGCGCCGGCAGCCGTGCGGTCACGGCGAAGCCGCGCGCCGGGGTCGGGCCGACCGTCAGCCGCCCGCCGCACGAGGCGACCCGCTCCGCGATCCCGGCCAGGCCGAACCCGGCCCCGGCCAGCAGCGGGGCGGGGCGGCCGTTCCCGTCGGGCACCTGGGCCCGCGGCGCGGCCGCGCCGCCGTGCGCGGTCTCCCGGTGCTCCGCCTCTGCACCTCTTCCGGAGTCGGTGACGCTGACCGTGATGAACCCGGGCTCGTAGATGAGGGTCACCTCGGCCCGGGCGGCCTGGGCGTGCCGGATCGTGTTCGTGAGCGCCTCCTGGACGATGCGGTAGGCGGTCAGGTCGACGCCGGGCGACAGCGTGCTCGGCGTGCCCACCACCTGGAAGTCGACCGGCAGGCCCGCGCCCCGCACCTGGTCGAGCACCTCGCCGAGCCCGGCCAGGGACACCGACGGCGCGGTCTCCAGCTGCTCGGAAGGGCCGCGCAGCACGCCGAGCAGCCTGCGCAGCTCGGTCAGGGCCAGGCGGGCGGTGTCCCCGATGATGTCGACCGACCGGCGTGCCTCGGCCGGCCGGCCGGGGAGCAGCGAGCTCGCCGCCTCGGCCTGCACCGCCATCAGGCTGACGTGATGGGCCACCACGTCGTGCAGCTCGCGGGCGATCCTGGCGCGCTCCTGCTCCGCGGCGCGGGAGGCCTGGCGGTCGAGTTCCGCCTCGGCGCGGTCGGCCCGGCTCTGCGCGGCCTGCAGGCTGGCCCGCTTGGTCCGGCTGAGCACCCCGGCCGCCCCGGCGGTGAGGAAGATCAGGGCCTGGAAGATGCCGTCGTACGGCTCGCTGTGTCCCGGCGTGGCCAGCGAGATCGAGATCCCCGCGGCCACGAGGGCGGTGACGATCCAGCGCCACAGCGGGCGGCTGCGGTCGATGACGGTGTAGAACGCGATGGCGGTGGCCAGCGGGAACGGCGCGAAGCCGAAGCCGATCTGGTCGTAGGCCACCCGGGTGGCGCCGCTGACGAACGCGACCGCCACCGGCAGGGAGCGCCGCCAGGCGAGCGGCACGGCCTGGGCGATCACCAGCGTGAGGGCCAGCCACAGCGGGTGCAGCTGCGCCCGGTAGGGCAGCAGCGAAACGGCGTTGACCGCGGCCAGCGCCACCGCCAGGCCCAGGTCCTGGATCCGCTCCTGGCGCCGCGGCGGCAGCCTCGACATCCGGGCCGCCAGCCGGTACGGCAGCCCGGTCACTCGCGCGGCCAGCGTGCTCACGCCCCGATCGTATGGCCTGGTCCCGTGGTGGAGGATCGGCCGCAGGACGGATCCGGCGGCTCAGACCTCCGAGGGAGCAGCGGGCACCGCCGCGCCCCGTTCTCGGGCCGGAAGCTGAGCCGGGCAAATCGGCCTGGCGCCCGATGTGCGGACCGCGTGGCGACCGGCACGATTCAGCCATGGACACGACCAGCTGGGCCCTGGGCCCGCCCTCCCGCACTCCCGGCACCGAGCAGCCGCCGCCCGCCGCCTCACCCGCTACGGCCACGCCGCCGGCCGGAGCGCGGCCGGGCGTGCCCTGGCTGGGCATCGCCCTGATCGCCGTGGCGGCGTTCGGCGTCGAGATGGCGGTCAGTGCCCGCTACGGCTACGTCCGCGACGAGCTCTACTTCCTGGCCGCGGGCCAGCACCTGGCCTTCGGCTACGTTGACCAGCCGCCGCTCACCCCGCTGCTGGCCCGGATATCCGCGCTGGCCACCGGCAACACGGTGGCCGGGCTGCGGGTGCTGCCCGCGCTCGCCCTGGCCGCGCTCGTGGTGATGACCGCCGCGATGAGCCGCCTGCTCGGCGCGGGCCGCACCGGCCAGGTGCTCGCCGCGCTGGCCACCGCGACCTGCGGGGAGTACCTGGGCGCGATGCACGAGCTGACCACCACCACTCCCGACTTCGTGTTCTGGGCGGCGGTGCTGCTGCTGGTCATGCACCTGCTGGCCCGCCGGGACCCACGGTGGTGGATGGCGGTCGGTGCCCTGGTCGGCGTGGCCAGCGAGGCCAAGTGGAACATCGCCTTCCTGGTGGCGGCGCTCGCCGCGGGCTTCCTGGTCACCGACGCGCGTCAGCTGCTGCGCAGCCGGTACCTGCTCATCGGCGGGCTGATCGCCGTGGCGCTAGCCGCGCCCGACGTCATCTGGCAGGCGGCGCACGGGTGGCCGAGCCTGGACGTGTTCCGCGCCCTGCAGACCGCGGCCGGCCACAACCGCATCACGTACTGGCCAGCTCAGATCTTCTATACCGGCGTGGCGCTGACCCCGGTGTGGATCGCCGGCGCGGTCTGGGCTCTGCGCAGCGCCCAGGCCCGCCCGTTCCGGCCGGTGGCGATCGCCTGCGTGATCGCGGTCCTGCTGCAGTTCGTGCTGGGCGGCAAGCCGTACTACCCCGGCGCGGCGTTCACGTTCCTGCTGGCCGCGGGCGCGGTTCCGCTCGAGCGCTGGCTGGCCCGCCGCAGGCCGCTGGCCGCCAGGGTCAGCCCGGCGGTCGCGATGGGCGCGGCGATGGTCGTCTGCGGGGCGATCGGCCTGCCGGTGGCGGTCCCGGTGCTGCCCGCCCGGGCCCTGCACACGGTGCCGCTGCAGAAGATCAACTACGACCTGGCCGAGACGATCGCCTGGCCGAAGCTGGCCGCGCTGGTTGCGCGCGAGTACCGGGCCCTGCCCGGCCCGCAGCGGCGGCAGACCACGATCCTCACCGGGAACTACGGCGAGGCGGGCGCGATCGACCGCTACGGGCCTGGTCTGGGCCTGCCGCCGGTGTACAGCGGGGCCAACAACTTCTGGCTCTGGGGACCGCCGCCCGCCACCGACACCGCCGCGATCGCGGTGAACGTCGACCCGGCGCTGCTGCGGCGAGAGTTCACCCAGGTCCGCCGCGTGGCCACGTTCTGGAACGGGCTCGGTGTGAGCGATGACGAGCAGGGCGCGGAGATCTTCGTCGCGACCGGGCTGAGGTCGTCGTGGGCCCAGGCCTGGCCCGCGTTCCGCGACTACTCGTGACGCGCCAGGGCGTGGCCGGCCGGCAGGGTGCAGCCGGGTCCGCCGTGAGACCATAACAACGCCAGACCACACGCAAGGACACCGAATCATGCCGCAGCCTGACCGCCCGCCGGCCGCCCCCGGCGGGCTCGCCCCTGAGCACCGGCGGTGGACCCGTCCGGCCTGGCTGCTCCGCGGGCTTCGGCTCCCGGCGCGTCAGCGGCCAGCGCAGTCGCGGCCCGCTACCGTGCGGGCGGCCGCGGCGGCCTGCGTGCTCGTGGCCGGCGGCGGGGCCCTCGCGGGCTGCGCGGCCCAGGCGGCCGCCGCCGCGTCGATCCAGGCCGGCAACGGCTACGTGGTGGTGCCAGCCTCCGGCGGCACCACCGAGGCCTTCCTGGTGATCAGGAACAACGGGGCGGCTGACCGGCTGACCTCCGTCCGGACCAGCGCGGGCGGCCAGGTGGTCTTCCGGGTCCCGGCCCGTCCCGGTGCGACCACCATGCGGACCGTGACCGGCATCCCCATTCCCGCGCACTCGACGGTCCGGTTCTCGCCCGACAGCCCGCACCTGCTGATCCGCGACAGCCGGCCGATCAAGGGCGGCACCCAGCTCACGCTCACGCTGGTCTTCGCCAGGGGCGGCACGATGTCGGTGGTGGCGGTCGTCACCAACCCGGCCTCCGGCGGCAGCAGCTACTTCATCAACTGAACGGCCCGCAGCCGTTCACCGGCCACCGCGGCACGCGGACCGGTTACAACTTGCCGACAGGGACGACGCGATATATCGTCTTGCTAGACGTGACCTGCCTACTGTTGGCGCGGAGGATCATATGGCGACCGGACCCGACCTTCGCATAGGGGACGCCGACCGCGAGGCAGCGGCCGCGAGCCTGCGGGAGCACTACGCGCAGGGCAGGCTCACCCTGGAGGAGTTCAACCAGCGACTTGATGCCGTGTTCAAGTCGACCACGCAGAGCCAGCTGAACCAGGTCACCCGGGATCTCCCGCACGCCCGGGTGCCGTCCGCGCCGCTGCCGGTCAGCACGCCTGCACCCGGCGGGGACCGGCGGGAGCACCGGCACGGCGGCCGGCCGCGGCTCGGCCTGCTGCCGCTGATTATCGCGGTGATGGGCACCTGGCTGCTGATCGCCGCCCTGCACATGCAGGCGTTCTTCTTGCCGGGCAAGGTGGCGATCTTCCTGGCCATCCTCACCCTGGCGCGCGGTCTGCTGCGCCGCGTGTTCGGCCTCGGCCGCGGCTACGGCGGCGGCTGCGGCCGCAGACGTTTCTGACCCGGCCTGATACCTGGGCGCCCCCAGGGGGGCCAGCACCTGGGCCGCCAACGCGGTCGGCCCGGCCGCCGCTGCGGCAACGCGGTCAGCCCGGCCGCCGCTGCGGCAACGCGGCCGGTCCGGCCGCCGCTGCGGCCAGGGCGAGGGCTCAGGCCCGGGCCGGGACCCGCAACGGGACCACGAGATAACGGAACGCGGGCGCGCCGGACGGCGCGTCCGGGTCCGGTCCTTCGTCGCCCGCCCAGCTGATCAGCGCGGGCTTGGCCGCGGTGCTGAACTCCAGCCTGATCTGGCCCGGGTCGGCCGGCGGCTCCTCGTCCTCGTCCTCGTGGGCCGCGCCGTGCGGCCGGCCCTGGCCGGGCGCCGCGGCCGCGGTCAGGCCGTCCAGGAGATAGTGCGGGCTGAACGAGATGACGCGCTCGCCGCCGTCGAACTCAGCGGGCACGGTCTCCACCGCCCGCGCCCGGCCGTCGGTGTGCGCCTCGATCACCACGCTCCCGGCGTCGAAGGCCAGCCGGACCGGGGTGGTCCGGTCCGCCACGAGCGACACCCTCCTGACCGCCTCGGTGAACGAGGCGGCGGGCAGCAGGGCGCGGGACCCGAACTCGGCCGGGAACCTGGACCGGTACTTAATGAACTCGCCGCCGATCAGGCGGGCGGTCAGCCTCCGGTTGCCGCCCTCGAAACTGATCATGCCGTCAACGGGCCGCGGCTCGCGCCCCGCGTCGGTGCCGTCCGGCGCCCGGGTGCCGAACGCGATCGTCACCGGCGTCCCCGCCGACATCGTCTTCGCGACGTCGGCCAGGGTCCGGGCCGGAACCAGGGCCACGGCCCTGAGTGCCGCGTCCGCCGGGTCCCAGCGGACCTCCCGGACCGCCAGCCGGTAGCGGTCGGTGGCCGCGAGCGTCAGCGTCTCGCCCTCGACCTCCAGGCAGACCGCGGTGAGCATGGGCAGCGTGTCGTCCCGGCTCGCGGCCGTCCCGACCTGCGCCGCGGCCACGGCCAGCGCGCCGCCGTCGATCGTCCCGGTGGGCGCGGGCGGCTCCGGCAGCACCGGGTACTCCTCCGCCGGCAGCGAGACCAGCGTGAACTCAGCGCTGCCGCAGGTCAGGCCCACCATGTCCGCGTCGCAGGTGACCTCGACGTCCAGCGCCGGGAGGCTGCGGGTGATCTCCGCGAGCAGGCGCCCGGGCACCAGCGCCGTCCCGGCCTCCACGACCTCGGCCTCGATCCGCATGCGCGCCGAGACCTCGTAGTCGAAGCAGGACAGCGTCAGCCCGTTGTCGTCAGCCTGCAGGAGCATCCCGGACAGCACCGGGACCACCGGCCGCGACGGCAGCGCGCGCGCCACCCACGCCACGGCCTCGCCCAGCGCGTCGCGCCCGACCCGGAATTTCATGCCACCCATTGCCACCGCCTCCGACCCAGCCTTTCGGTACCGATCCTCGCATGCGGTACCGACAGTTTCGAAATGACGAGCGGGCGCCGTTCCCGCCCTTTCCCGGCATCCCGCCCCCGACCTGGGCGGATAGCCGGAGCGGGACCGCGGGGCTCACCAGGCTGACTCTCCTGCCCTCCCGCCCCGGCCTGAACCGATGGCCGGAGCGGGACCGCGAGGCTCAGACCAGGCCGGGCGGCGCGGAGTCGAGGGCCGCCTCGATCGCCCGGACCAGGGCCCGGGCCGACTCCGCGGTCAGCTCGACCGCAACCCGCGCGGACGGCCCCCGCGCCGGGTTGAGGAAGTCGATGTTCAGCGTGTGCTCGGCCGGGGCGTGCTGCGGGTGATCGAGGTACACGGTCGCGTCGGTGAGCGAGAACCAGTTGACCGGGCCCTTGCCGCTGCCCGCCACCTCGATCTTCTCGGTCAGGTAGGTGCACATGTACGCCTCCTCAGCTGGCCAGGTAACGGCCGAAGAAGTCCCAGATCTTCTCCCAGCCGTCGTTGGCCGCCTCGACCCGGTAGGAGGGCCTGTTCACGGAGAAGAACGCGTGCCCGGCGCCATCGTAGCTGTGGAACTCGTGCGGCTTGCCCGCCTCGGTCAGGAGCTTGTCGAGCTCATCGACCTGGTCGGGCGTGGGGTACTGGTCCTCGGCGCCGAACAGCCCGAGCAGCGGGCAGGACAGGTTGGGGGCCAGGTGCCCGATGGGGCCGACCTGCAGCGGAAAGCCCTCCGGCGGCGTCCCGGTCACGAAGGCGCCGTAGCAGTCCACCGCCGCGTCCAGCGGCAGGCTGACCGCGGCCAGGAACGACTGGCGGCCGCCCGAGCAGTACCCGATGACGCCGACCTTCCCGTTGCTGCCGTCCAGCGCGCGCAGGTGGTCCGCGGCGCCGCCCACGTCGCCGACCAGGCGCTCGTCCGGCACGCCGCCCTGGGCGCGGGCGGTCGCGGCGGCATCGTCCGGGCTGGCCCCCGGCGCGTCGCGGTGGTAGAGATTCGGCATCAGCGCGGCATAGCCGTGGGCGGCGAACTTCCTGGTGATCTCCTTGGTCGCGGAGTCGTAGCCGGGCATGTGATGGATCACCACCACGCTGCCGAACGAATCCTGCCCGAGCGGCCGGGCCAGGTACGCCTCGATCTCGTCGCCCCCATGCCCGGTGATGCTGATGGTCTCTGCGATCAGCGCCTCATTCACGCGCTCACTCCTCGGTGTGGCCAGCCTCTTAGCGGTCCCGTTCATCCTGCCAGCCGGGCCCGCACCGGATGAGCGTGCCCCTGCCGCCGCTAAATTGGGTGCCAGGCGCCCGCCGCGCCAGTAGGCTGACCGGCGTTTCTGCTGGCCGCCCGCACACACACTGCGACATCATCAGAACGCGGGGGTAGCCAGGGGGAGGTGGTCGGCAACATGGGCTCAGCCATTTTATTGGTCATACTCATCGTCGTGGTCGTGGGCGGTTTCCTGGGCTGGCACGCCAATCGCCTCTTCGGGGCGAACGCCGACATCAAGACCAATCACAATCGGATATCGGGCTACCGCAAGACACGCTGGCGCAGCGGTCTTATCTCGGGCGTGCTCCTCATCGCCGCGATCGTGCTGATCAGCACCGTCGTGCACCACTAGCGAGGCCAGAACCGGCCCTCCCACCCTCTGGCCCCACAGCCATCAAGCCACACGGCCCATGTCTCTGGAGACGCAAAAGTGGTGCTGGTAAAGCTCCCGCGCCCAGACTCGAACTGGGAACCTGCCGGTTAACAGCCGGACGCTCTGCCGAATTGAGCTACGCGGGATTGTGCCGTGCAGCGCAGGCGGGCCGGTGACCGGCCGCATCCGCGCCGCGGGGATAAGGGTAGCGCACGAGCGGGGATACGCGGTCCGCTCAGACCGATCATGACGCTGCCGCAGCGCATAACCGCGTTTCGGCGGGGCATGACCGGGAAGTCAGCCTTGCGCGGGACCGCTGGCCCATCGGGGCCGCGGCCGCGCAGGATGATCTTGCTCCGGAGAGGCCATCATGCACAAATACCGGATTACCTTCCTCAGTGGCCTGGCCGTCGGCTTCGTGCTCGGCGCGCGGGCGGGCCGCGAGCGTTATGAGCAGATCAAGCGGCTCAGCCGCAAGGTGACCGACAGCCCGGCCGCGCAGCAGGCCGCGGGCGCCGTGCAGGCCCAGGCCGCCGGGATGGCCAAGGCCGCCAAGCAGAAGGTCACCGACCAGGTGCAGGCCCGGGCCCCTAAGCTCACGGACACCGCCAGGGAGAAACTCGGCGGCCTGCCCGGGCTGAAGACGAAGCACCAGACCATGCAGAGGCCCGGCAGCAACGGCAGCGGCCACGGCAGCACAACCGCTAACGACCGCACCTACCGGACCAGCTAGCACCCCAGCCGCTACGGCCCACCGATGATGGCCGCGACGGCCGGCCGGAGGCCGGCCCGAGCGGACAGCATGGCGGGGGTCCGGGGGCCGCAGGCCCCCGGAATAACACAGTCAGGCGAGGTACTCGCGCAGCATTTGCGCGCGGCTCGGGTGACGCAGCTTGGCCAGCGTCTTGGATTCGATCTGCCTGATCCGCTCGCGGGTCACGCCGAACTCCCGGCCGACCTCCTCCAGCGTCCGCGGATGGCCGTCGGTCAGGCCGAACCGCAGCTGGATGATGCGCTGCTCGCGGATGCTCAGGTTGTCCAGGACCTGCTCGAGCTGGTCCTGCAGCATGATGAACGCGGCCGCCTCCATGGGCACGACCGCGTCCGCGTCCTCGATGAAGTCCCCGAGGTCGGAGTCTTCCTCGCCGATGGGCGACTGCAGAGATACCGGCTCCTGGGCGATGCGCTGGATCTCGGCTACCCGCTCCGGGCTCAGCCCCATCTCGTAGGCGATCTCGTCCGGGGTGGCCTCGCGGCCCAGGTCCTGGTGCAGCTGGCGCTGGATGCGGGCCATCTTGTTGATCGTCTCGACCATGTGCACCGGGATCCGGATCGTCCGGGCCTGGTCGGCGATGGCGCGGGTGATGGCCTGCCTGATCCACCAGGTGGCGTACGTGGAGAACTTGTAGCCCTTGGTGTAGTCGAACTTCTCGACGGCCCGGATCAGGCCCAGGTTCCCCTCCTGGATCAGGTCCAGGAAGACCAGGCCGCGGCCGATGTACCGCTTGGCGATCGACACCACGAGCCGCAGGTTGGCCTCGATCAGGCGCTGTTTGGCCCGCATCCCGTCGGCGGCGAGCATGGCCAGCTCGGCCACTTCGGCGCCGGCGCATTTCAGCGGCGGGGTGCTGGTCTGCAGCTTCTCCTCGGCGAACAGCCCGGCCTCGATCGCCTTGGCCAGGTCCACTTCGTCCTGGGCGGTGAGCAGCGGCACGCGGCCGATCTCACGCAGATAGATGCGGACCAGATCTCCGGTCGCGGCCTTCCTGGTCCCGTCGCTCTGGGAGTCGCGCCGCAGCTCGTCCTGATCGTCCGGCGGAGCCTCGATGATCTCGACGCCCTCGTCCGCGAGCAGACGGAGCACCCCGTCCACGGCGTCAGCAGGAAGATCACAACGATCAAACGCGGCGGTGAGGTCGGCCATCGCGACGGTCCCACGGTCCCTGGCCCGAGCGACAAGATCGGTTACCTGGTCTACGGGGGGTGCGGCCGTAAGGCTCATGCAGACAAGTGTGCGTCAGGATGCTGGCGTTGAGCGGATTTAATATTGTCACCTCAACGCTAGTTTGGGAGCGGTCTCCCCGTGAATGCGCGGTTACAGCGCGCCGGCCGCGCGATCCGAGAGCACCTTGCGGCGTTGCTCCAGCGAGACAAGATCACCGAACATCCGGTTGTACCCCGCGGTCTCCTCCACCGGGTTCAGCCGCTGCAGCCGCGACTTGACCACGGCGATCTCCCGGCTCACCGACAGCTCCTCGACGCGGGCCAGCACGGCGTCGGCGTACCGGGCGTCGGCCTCCCCGTCCGCGCGGGACACCTCGACCGGCTCCACGGCCAGCCGGGTGACGAACTCACGCGCCTGGTCGTTCGGGGCCGCCTCCCGCAGCTGCGCGGCCCACTCCCGGCCCGTCCCCGCCCCGGCCACCCCGCCGCACTTGGCGATCAGCTCCTGCACCGCGACGTGCACCGGGGCGCTGAACACGGTGGCGGGCAGCGAGTCGAACGCCGGCCCGCACAGCGCCGGGCGCTGCACGGCCAGCTTGAGCGCCTGGCGCTCCAGGTTGACGACCGGGTCATGGCGGTCGTAGCTGGCGCCGGGCCCCGACCGCTGCTCAGGCACGGGCTGGGCCCGCGAGCCGTTCCTGGCGGCCCGGGCCGGGCGGCGGCCGTCACCCTCGTGGGCCCGGACCCGGCTCAGCACGAAGTTCTCGTCCATCATGCCGAGCCAGCGGTCCAGGCTGATCGCGTACCTGTCACGCAGCCCGTAGTCCTTGATCCGGCCGACGATCGCCGCGGCGGCGTCCAGCGCGGCCAGGCGGCCCTCGTTGGTCTCGAGGTTGTGCTTGTTCAGCTCGCTGCGGATGGCGAACTCGTACACCGGCACGCGCTGCGCGATCAGGTCCCTGACCGCCGCGTCGCCCTGCTTGAGCCGCAGGTCGCACGGGTCCAGGCCGTCGGCCTGCACCGAGACGAACGTCTGGGTGACGAAGTTCTCCTCGAAGTCGAACGCGCGGAGCGCCGCCTTCTGCCCGGCCGCGTCGCCGTCGAAGGTGAAGATGACCTCGCCCAGGAACTTGTTCGAGTCCATGAGCAGCCGGCGCAGGATCTTGATGTGCCCGTCGCCGAACGAGGTTCCGCTGGTGGCCACCGCGGTGGTGATGCCGGACAGGTGGCAGGCCATCACGTCGGTGTAGCCCTCGACGATGACCGCCTGGCGGCGGTGCGCGATGTCGCGCTTGGCCAGGTCCGCCCCGTACAGCACCGAGCTCTTCTTGAACAGCGGGGTCTCGGGCGTGTTCAGGTACTTGGGGCCGTCCTCGGTCTCGTCGAGCTTGCGGGCGCCGAACGCGATCACGTCCCCGGTCAGGTCCCTGATCGGCCAGATCAGCCGGTTGCGGAACCGGTCCATGGGACCGTGGCGGCCCTGGGTGGCCAGCCCGGCGGCGAGCAGCTCGGCGTCGGTGAACCCGCGGCCGCGCAGGTGGCGGACCAGCGCCTCCCACTCGGCCGGGGCGTAACCGACGCCGAACCGCGCCGCGTCGGCCTCGGCGAAGCCGCGCGAGGACAGGAATCCCCTGGCGGCGGACGCGCTGGCGTGGGAGATGCGTTCAAGAAAAAAATCGGCAGCCGCGCGGTGCGCCTCGATCAGCCTGCGCCGCTGGCTCTGCTCCTGGCCGGGGACGCGCCCGCCCTGCTCGTACCGCAGCTCGATGCCGGCCCGGCCCGCCAGCCGCTCCACCGCCTCGGCGAAGCTCAGGCTGTCGATCCGCTGCACGAACCTGATGACGTCGCCGCCCTCGCTGCAGGAGAAGCAGTACCACAGCCCGCGGGCCGGGGTGACGTTGAACGACGGCGTCTTCTCGTCGTGGAACGGGCACAGGCCCTTGAGCGAGCCGCCGCCCGCGTTGCGGAGCTGGAGGTACTCCCCCACCACCTCATCGATCGCGGACCGCTCGCGGACCAGCGCGATGTCCTCGTCGCGGATCCGCCCTGCCACGTCCGCCCACCGCCTCTTGCCCGCCCGTATCGCCTGCCGTCGCGGCGAGTCTAGTCCGGCGCCCGGACAGGGGAAGCCGTTCAAACCGCGCGTTGCGGCGAAACCTGGATCTGACCCCCGTCCGGTCGGCTGATACGGTCACGGCGTGCGCCGGCTGCTGGTCCTGTGGGACGTCGACTACACCCTGGTCAACGCGGGCGGGGTCGGGCGGGTGCTGTACCAGATCGCGTTCCGGGAGATGTTCGGCGAGCAGGCGCCGGAGCCGTCGCCGATGTCCGGGCGGACCGACCGGTCGATCGCGATCGAGGTGCTGACGCTGGCCGGGGTGCCCGAGCCGCTGAGCCGGGTCGACGCGTTTCACGAGGTGATGGCCGAGCGGGCGGCCGGCCTGGCCGACCAGGTGCGGCAGCGGGGCCGGGCGCTGCCCGGCGCGGCCGAGGCCATCGCGGCGCTGGCGGAGCTGCGCGACGGGCAGGCGGCGGCCGCGGGCGGTCCCGACGTGGTCCAGTCGCTGCTGACCGGGAACATCCGCCCGCTGGCCGAGGTGAAGATCGGCCCGCTCGGCCTGACCCGCCACCTCGACCTCGACGCGGGCGCCTACGGCAGCGCGCACGTGGACCGGGCCGAGCTGGTGCCGATCGCGCGGCGGAACGCGGCCCGGGGGTACGGGCATGACTTCGGCGGCGCGGCCACCGTGCTGATCGGCGACACGCCGCTCGACGTCGGCGCGGCGCTGGCCACCGGGGCCCGGGCGGTCGGCGTGGCCACCGGGGACTTCACGCTGGGCGAGCTGGCCGCGTCCGGGGCGCACGCGGTCCTGCCCGACCTGGCCGACACCGGCGCGGTGCTGGCCGCGATCCTCGGCGAGGACGCGGCGTAGCGCATACCGGCCGGTGCTGACATCCGGGTCGGCGCGTCCACATGATGATCACGGCACGCAGCGCTGTCCACCGCGGGGCCGGGCCGCCGACGCGGCTGGTGTGCGTGCGGCCAGCGTGGGCGTCATGCTGACCGGCATCCCTCAGGAGTGCTCCGCGCTGGTCGAGTTCCAGCACGGCGTCATCGCGCGCTGGCAGGCTCCGAGGGTGGGCCTCCGCCCGGCGGCCATCGACGGCCTGCTGCGCAGCGGCCGCTGGCGGCAGCTCTACCGCGGTGTGTACGCGGCGTACACCGGGAGACCGCCCCGCGATGCCCAGCTGTGGGCCGCGGCCCTGCGCTGCGGCCCCGGAGCCGCGCTGAGCCATCACACCGCCGCCGAGCTGGACGGGCTAACCGACCGGCGTCAGGAGGTCATTCACGTCACCGTCGGCCGCGACCGCCGCATCAGGAATCCCGCGGGCGAGAGGCGGCATGAGCTCGCTCCGCGCATCGTCCTGCACCGCACGGACCGGATCGATGCCATCCGCCACCCGGCGAAGGCTCCGCCGCGAACCAGGGTCGCGGAGACCGTGCTCGACCTCACCCAGCTCAGCCTCACTTTTGACGAGGCATTCTCCTGGCTGAGCCGCGGATGCGGCCGCCGGCTGGTGACTCCGCAGCTGATCCGCACGGCCGTGACCACGCGCCGCAGAGTGCGCTGGCGTGATGAGATCCTCGCTGCGCTCCCGCTGATCGCCGATGGCGTCCATTCGAATCTGGAATTTCGCTATGTCAGTGACGTGGAAAAGGCCCATAGCCTTCCAGTCGCGACCCGGCAGGCGCGGCTGGTCCAGGAAACGCCATTCCCGCGGTCGCGCTACCTCGACAACTTGTACGAGCCGTTCGGAGTGGGCGTGGAACTCGACGGCAGCGCGGCGCATTTGGTCGAAGATCGCTGGCAGGACATTCACCGGGATAACTTCTGCGCCCGGCTGGGCCTCATCATCCTGCGCTTCAGCTGGGCCGATGTGACCCGCGGGGCCTGTGCGGTCGCCGCCGACGTCAGTGTGGTGCTCGCCCAGCGCGGCTGGACCGGCCGCCCATCCCAGTGCGGCCCGCGCTGCACCCTTCCTGATTAGCTGGGACACTTTTCAGCAGATAAGCCTGAAAAGTGTCCCAGCTAATTCCTGGGCCGTGACGGGTGGGTTAGATGTCGGTTAGCGGGACGTCTGGGTCGGCCAGGCGCGCGGTATCGACCGGCTCGCCGGTCCGGATCAGGGCCTGGATGTCGTCGTTCACGTCCCAGACGTTCACGTTCATCCCGGCGATCACGGCTCCGTCCGACAGCCAGAACGCGATGAACTCCAGGGACTCCTTGTCGCCCCGGTAGACGATCTCGTCGTAGCTGCCGGGCTCGGGCAGCCCGGCGCATTCCATGCCGAGGTCGTACTGGTCGCTGTAGAAGTACGGCACCAGGTCGAAGGAGACCTGCCGGCCCATCATCGACCGGGCCGCGGCCGGGCCGCCGGTCAGCGCGTTGCCCCAGTGCTCGACCCGGATCCTGCGGCCGAGCAGCGGGTTGAAGCTGTTCGCCACGTCACCGGCGGCGAAGATGTCCGGGTCGGAGGTGCGCAGCGCCTCGTCGGTCAGGATGCCGTTGTCCACCTCGAGGCCGGCGCCGGCGGCGATGGCGGTGTTCGGCACGGCGCCGATCCCGATGATCACGACGTCCGCGGGCAGCTCGGTGCCTTCCGAGGTGACCGCGGCGGTCGCCTTACCGGATCCGGTGATCTCGCTCAGGCCCTCGCCGAACCGGAACGTCACACCGTGGCTGCGGTGCAGGCCGGCGAAGACCTCGCCGAGCTCGGGGCCGATCGAGCGCAGCAGTGCCCCGCGCTCCGGTTCCACGACCGTGACCTCGCAGCCGTAGTGGCGGGCCGCGGCCGCGGTCTCCAGCCCGATCCAGCCGGCCCCGGCGATCACGACCGAGCCGCCGCCGCGCAGCGCGGCCGACAGGCGCTCGGAGTCCTCGACCGACCGCAGGTAGAGCACGCCGTCCAGGTCGGCACCGGGAATGTTCAGCCGGCGCGGCGAGGCACCGGTGGTGATCAGCAGCTTGTCGTAGGGCACAGACTCGCCGCTGGCCAGGGCGACGGTCCGGCCTTTCCTGTCGACCGACGTGGCCGTGGTGCCGGAGCGCAGCTCGACGCTGTTCTCCGCGTACCAGCCTTCGGGGTGCACGAAGATCGAGTCCCGCTCGTCGTTGCCGAGCAGGTAGCCCTTGGACAGCGGCGGCCGCTCGTACGGCCGGTCGTTTTCCTCGCCGATCATGACGACCGCGCCGTCGAAGCCCTCCTCGCGCAGGGTTTCCGCGGCCTTGGCGCCGGCCAGGCTCGCTCCGACGATGACGTAGGCAGGTTGACCAGGCACCCGGGCGCTCCTCTCTGGATTGGAGATCATGCTATGCCTGCCCGGGTGTCACCGGGCTAACCCGGCCGGGGTAACCGCGCCGGGCTAACGTGAGCCGCACAGCCGCCGGTGCCACGCGATCGCCGAGGTGTCGGTCAGCGACGCGACCTGGTCCACCACGAGGCGGAGCCTGGCCGCGTCCGACGTGGCCGCCTCGTAGCCGGGCCGCAGCGCCAGGTCGAGCGTGCCCGGCGCGCCGGCCTGCACGGCGGCGGCCAGCTCGGCGATCAGCTCGCGCTCCCGGGCCTGGGAGGCCGCGGCGCCGGCGCGGCCCATCACGTACTGTGCGGTGACCCCCTTGAGCAGCGCGCACTCCAGGCGCTGCCGCCGCGGCACCACCAGGTCGGCCGCGTACCTGGTCAGCGCGCCGCGGCCGCCCGCTGGCGCGGCCGCCAGCGTCGCGTCCTGCGCGGACCGGCAGAACCGGCCGATCAGGTCGCTGGTCAGGTTCTTCAGCGCGGCCAGGGACCCCAGCCCGCCGTCGAAGCCCGCGGGCCAGCACGGCAGGTCGAGCAGCGCGGCGAAGATCTCGCCCAGCTCGTCGACGGTGACCGAGCCCGGGGCGCAGTAGGTGGCCGCGGTGAGGCCGGCCACGGCCTTGCGCTCGGCCGGGTCGCGGAGCGCACCCAGGGTGATCAGGCCGCCGTGCAGCCCGTCCTCCAGGTCGTGCACGGAGTAGGCGATGTCGTCGGCCCAGTCCATGACCTGGGCCTCCAGGCACAGCCGGCCGGGCGGCGCGCCGTCCCTGATCCAGGCGAACACCTCGGCATCGTCGGCGTACACGCCGAACTTCGGCGGGGCCGACAGGTCGCCGTCCGGGGCGGGCCAGGGGTACTTCAGCGTGCCGTCGAGGGTGGCCCGGGTCAGGTTCAGGCCCGCCCCGGGGACCTTGGCCTCCAGCCGGGTCAGCAGCCGCAGGCTCTGCGCGTTCCCCTCGAACCCGCCGCAGCCCGTGGCCAGGTCGGCCAGGGCTGACTCGCCGTTGTGCCCGAACGGCGGATGCCCCAGGTCATGGGCCAGGCAGGCGGCATCGACCAGGTCGGGGTCACAGCCGAGCACCGCCCCGAGCTCACGCCCGATCTGCGCGCACTCGAGCGAGTGGGTGAGCCTGGTCCGCGGGAAATCGCCCGACCCGACTTCGACGACCTGCGTCTTGGCCGCCAGCCGGCGCAGCGCGGCGCTGTGCAGAACCCGGGCGCGGTCCCGCTCGAAAGGACCGCGCCCGGAGCGTTTGGGCGGCTCGGCCACCCACCGCTCGGTCGCGTGGGTGTCGTAGCCGCCGGTGGTCACCTGCTGTCGCTGCCCGCCGTGGCTTCCGCCGCCGCGGCGCGGCCCGCTTCCAGGCGGGCCACCGGGACGCGGAACGGCGAGCACGACACGTAGTCGAGGCCGACGTCGTGGAAGAAGTGCACCGAGTCGGGGTCGCCGCCATGCTCACCGCAGACGCCGAGCTCGAGCTCGGGCCGGGCGGCCCGGCCCTCCTGCACCGCGATGCGGATCATCCGGCCGATCCCTTCGGTGTCGATGGTCTCGAACGGCGAGACCCCGAAGATGCCGAGCTCGATGTAGCGGCTGAAGAACGCGCCTTCCACGTCGTCGCGGGAGAAGCCCCAGCCCATCTGGGTCAGGTCGTTGGTGCCGAACGAGAAGAACTCGGCGCTCTCCGCGATCTCACCGGCGATCATCGCCGCCCGCGGCACCTCGATCATGGTGCCGATCAGCGTGCGCACGCTGGTGCCGGTCTCCTCGGCCACCTCCTTGACCACCTTCTCCGCGTCCTCGCGGGCGATCTCCATCTCCTGCACGGACGCGGTCAGCGGGATCATGATCTCCGGCCGCGGGTCGGCACCCGCCTTCTTGAGCTCCGCCGCCGCTTCCGCGATCGCCCGCACCTGCATGGTGAACAGGCCGGGGATGACCAGGCCGAGCCGGACGCCGCGCAGGCCGAGCATGGGGTTCTGCTCGTGCAGGCGGCGCACCGCGTCGAGCAGCTTGCGGTCCTTGTCGGTGGCGGCGTCGCCGGCCAGCGCGACCTTGACCGACAGGTCGGTCAGGTCGGGCAGGAACTCGTGCAGCGGCGGGTCGATCAGCCGGATCACGACCGGCAGCCCGTCCATGGCCTTGAGGATGTCGACGAAGTCGCCGCGCTGCAGCGGCTGCAGCGCGTCCAGTGCGGACTGCCGCTCCTGGTCATCGCCGGCCAGGATCAGCCGCTCGACCAGCTGGCGGCGCTCGCCGAGGAACATGTGCTCGGTCCGCACCAGGCCCACCCCGCGGGCCCCGAACCGGCGGGCCCGGGCGCAGTCGTCGCCGGTGTCGGCGTTGGCGTAGACACCGAGACGCCGGGTGGCGTCGGCGTGCTTCATGATCCGGTTGACCGCGCTGACCAGCTCGTCGGACTCCGGGTCCAGGCTGCCCTCGAAGAACTCCACCACCGGGGAGGCCATGACCGGCACCTCGCCCAGGTACACGACGCCCGACGTGCCGTCGATGGAGATCACGTCGCCCTCGCTGACCGTGATCCCGCCGGGCGCGGTGAACTTCCGGCCGGCCACGTCGACCTCGAGATCGTCCGCGCCGCAGACACAGGTCTTGCCCATGCCGCGGGCGACCACGGCCGCGTGGCTGGTCTTGCCGCCGCGGCTGGTCAGGATGCCCTGGGCGGCGATCATGCCGTGCAGGTCGTCGGGGTTGGTCTCCCGGCGGACCAGGATGACCTCCTCGCCCTTCCCGGCCTCCTCCACGGCGCGCGCGGAGTCGAACACGGCCTTGCCGACGGCGGCACCCGGCGAGGCGCTGATCGCCTTGGTGATCTTCTTGACCTCGCCGCTGGTGTCGAAGCGCGGGAACATCAGGTGCGCCAGCTGGTCCCCGGTGACCCGGTCGAGCGCCTCGTCCATGCCGATCAGGCCCTGGTCCACGAGCTGGATCGCGATCCGGAACGCGGCCGCGGCGGTGCGCTTGCCAACCCTGGTCTGCAGCATCCACAGCTTGCCGCGCTCGATCGTGAACTCGATGTCGCACAGGTCCTTGTAGTGGTTCTCCAGCGTCTGCATGATCTGCATCAGCTCGGCGTACGACTTCGGGTCGATCTGCTCGAGGTCCTGCAGCGGGACCGTGTTCCTGATCCCGGCCACCACGTCCTCGCCCTGGGCGTTCTGCAGGTAGTCGCCGTAGACCCCTTGCTGGCCGCTGCCCGGGTCGCGGGTGAAGGCCACGCCGGTGCCCGAGTCCATGCCGAGGTTGCCGAACACCATCGCCACCACGTTGACCGCGGTGCCGAGGTCGGCCGGGATCCGCTCCTGGCGCCGGTACAGGATGGCCCGGTCGGCGTTCCAGGAGTTGAA